>Ga0194112_10000886_pt1 | contig 44188 bp, 36 predicted proteins | sample TA2MahC400mmetaG_FD_146191 | JGI IMG/M metagenome (GOLD analysis project Ga0194112, IMG submission 146191) | Freshwater microbial communities from Lake Tanganyika, Tanzania - TA2015016 Mahale Deep Cast 400m | ecosystem: Environmental > Aquatic > Freshwater > Lake | place: Tanzania: Lake... | reverse complement strand
AGACCCAGCACCGAGATGACGATCGCGAAGAGCTTCATCGTCCCCTCCTCTCGCTGTCGCGTCTGTACATCGCCTTGATGCTCCCCCAGCTCGTCGCCTCAACGGGCGCGCCGCACGGCCCCGGGCAACCGTCCTCGTGCGCCCCGATGAGCACGCCCGCACCGTTGTTCTCCGGCAGGCATGGGGAGTCCTCGCACAGCGTGTGATCGCCCGCGAGGACGCCGCAGAAGAGCGGGTCGGTCGCCACGTTGTGGTTCCCGGCTTCCTGCCCGGCGATGATGCCCGTCCAGTCGCCGCCCGCGTTCCCGTAGATCGCCGTGGCCGTGCAGCTCACGGGACAGCCGTCGCTCGCGGCCGCCTCTCCGACGGTGCTGAATCCGATGATCGTCCGAGACACCGAGACCGTCGTGCCGGTCCACGCCGCGATGCCGGCGCCGCCGATCGTCGCGCCGTTCAGAACGAGCGTGCTCCCGCTCACCGACGGCGTCGAACAGCCGGCGAACGCGATGGCGCCGCCGTACGCCGCCGTGTTCTCCGCGATCGTGCAACCGGCCACCGCAGGGCTGGCGCACGAGTCCACGGCGACAGCGCCCCCTATGGACGCCGAGTTCCCGGTGAAGGTGCAGTCCGCCAGGGTGGGCGCCACGCTGTGCGACATGGCAACCCCGCCGCCGTACGTCGCGGAGTTGCCGGTGAACGTGCAGTCGCTCGGCCCGGGTGTCGCCGCGGTCAGATTGAAGGCCCCGCCCGCTATCCCCGCCTCGTTATCGGTGAACGTGCAGCCCGCGAACACGACGCCCTGGCTCTGCTCGTAGAGCACACCGCCCCCGTGCTCGCTGGCCGTGTTCCCCGTGAACTCGCAGTTGGTCACGCTGCCGCCGCGGGTCCACCACGTCTCGAGGCCGGCGCCCACGACGGCCGAGTTCCCCTGGAACGTGCAGTGGTCGAGGAAGATCTGGCACTCCTGGTCCGACATGAGGCCGGCTCCGCCATGCCCGGAGGTGTTCTCGATGAAGTCGCAGTGGGAGAACGTCGGGGCCGCGTGGTCCCAGCAGTAGACGCCTCCACCGTACGGCTCGTTGCCCGGCGGCGAGACCGCCCGGTTCCCCTGGAAGACGCATGCGCTGAAGACGGGCGCCGCCCCCGGGTGGTAGGCGCAGACCCCGCCGCCCCACCAGGCCTCATTCTCTCCGAAGTAGCAGCCCGTGAAGGTCCCTCCCGCCCCGCTGAGCACGATGCCGCCGCCGGCGATCTCGGCGTCGTTGGCGACGAAGCTGCAGTCAGTGAACGTCCCGGTCCCTCCGTTGTAGAAGACCGCGCCGCCGTGCATCGTGACGCTGTTCAAGTGGAACACGCAGTAGTCGAACGTGACGTCCGAGCTGTCCGAGTACACCGCCCCCCCCCAGTCGCTGTGACCGAGCAGGAACGTGAGGCCCGAGAACACCACGCCGTTCGCGTTCTCGACGTCGAAGATGCGTCCGGCAAGCTGCCCGTTGATGCTGGCGCTGCCCGGGCTCCCCGACTCGCCCGCGATGGTGAGCGGCTTGTCAACCACGAGACCATGCTCGTCGTGCGAGCCGTCCGCAAGAAGGAGCGTGTCGCCGGCCGAAGCGGCCGCGATGCCGGCGGCGATAGTGGGCTCGTCGGAGGGGATGCGGATGACGGCCGCGGGAGCAACCGAAACGAGGAAGACCAGGGACACTGCGGCAGCCACCGCGGCGCGGGCTGCGCTCAAGACGCGGTTCATGCAACACCTCCTAGCCGGGCTTCGGCCTGCCGCTCCTCTCCTCCGCCTGCGACAGCACCGTCCCCCGCGGCACGCTGTGCGTGAGCCACACGCCGCCGCCGATAACGGAGCGGCGGCCGATGGTCACGCGCCCGAGGATCGTCGCGCCGGCGTAGATGATGACGTCGTCCTCGACGATGGGATGCCTCGGGACGCCCTTGATCGGGTTGCCGTGCTCGTCCTTCGGGAAGCTCACCGCGCCGAGCGTCACACCCTGGTAGAGCCGCACGCGCCGTCCGATGACCGTCGTCTCGCCGATCACGACGCCCGTCCCGTGGTCAATGAAGAACGACTTGCCGATGGTCGCGCCGGGGTGGATGTCAATGCCCGTGCGGCTGTGCGCGTGCTCGGAGAGGATGCGCGGGATGAGCGGCGCCCCGAGACGGTACAGCTCGTGCGCGAGCCGGTGGTACGTCACCGCGAGCATGCCCGGGTAGCAGAAGATCGTCTCCTCCGGTGACGCCGCCGCCGGGTCGCCCTCGAACGCCGCCTCGGCATCGGTCGCGAGGAGCGCCTGCACGCGCGGGAGCGACGTGAGAAACGCGCGCGTGATCTCGAACGCGTCCTGCCCGTGCCGGTTCCGCCCCTCGCCCATGACCCCGAACCCGCACTCGATCTGCTCCGGCAGCGCGCCGAGCACGGCGTCGAGCACCACGCCCGCGTGGAACTTCATGGACTCGTCCGAGACGTCGCTCTTGCCGAAGTAGCCGGGGAAGAGCGCCGTGCGGAGCTGCTCGACGAGGTCCACGAGCACCGTGCCGGACGGCATCGTGCCGCGCTTCGAGGACGGGACCGCCCGCGGGAGCTTCCGACTGCCACGGCACAGGGCCTTTGCGATCCGTGTGATGTCGCCGGGCGCGCACGTGCCGGCCTGCGCTTTCCTGATCTTCGCCATCAGGTCTTCTCCTCGAAGATCGCCGTGCTCAGGTACCGCTCGCCGGCGTCCGGCAGGACGACCACGATCGTCCTGCCCGCGCTCGCAGGTTCCGCGGCCACCCTGCAGGCCACCGCCGCGGCGGCCCCGCTCGAGATGCCGCAGCTGATCCCTTCCTCCTTGTGAAGGCGGCGAGCGAACTCGACGGCCTCCTCATCGCTCACCGTCGCGATCTCGTCCACGAGCGTGAGGTCGAGGATGTCCGGCTTGAAGCCCGCGCCGATGCCCTGGATCCCGTGCCGCCCGGGCGTCGGCGGGCGACCCGCGCGGACGGCCGTCAGCACCGGCGACCGCGCAGGCTCCACGGCGATCGAGCGAATGGCCTTCCCCTGCGTGCCCTTGATGTAGCGACTCACGCCCGTGATCGTCCCGCCGGTTCCCACGCCCGCGACGAGGACGTCCACCGTGCCCCCGGTGTCGTTCCAGATCTCGGGGCCCGTGGTCCTGAAGTGGATCTCGGGGTTCGCGGGGTTCCTGAACTGCTGCGGCATGAAGTGTCTCGCGGGATCCGAGGCGACGATCTCCTCGGCCCTGGCGACAGCGCCGGCCATGCCCTTCGCGCCATCCGTGAGCACGATGCTCGCGCCGAAGGCCTTGAGCATCTTCCGTCGCTCGACGGACATCGTCTCGGGCATGGTGAGGATGAGTGGATAGCCCCTGAGCGCGCACACGAACGCGAGCGCGATGCCCGTGTTCCCGCTCGTCGGCTCGACGACCGTCACATCGCGCGACCCGGGCGTGAGGACGCCGCGCCGCTCCGCGTCCCAGATCATCGCGGCGCCGACGCGGCACTTCACGGAGTAGGCGGGATTCCGCCCCTCGATCTTCGCGAGCACGGTGCCCGCGAGATCGCGGGCGAGACGGCCGAGCCGCACGAGCGGCGTGTTGCCGATGGTCAGGCTGTTGTCATCGAAGATCCGCATCACTCGCCCCCGAAGCGCACCGGACGCGGCCACACAGCGGGGCTGATGGTACGGCGCGCGGCGCGGCCGGCGCAAGCACAGAGGGGCCCCCGGCGTCGGGCCGGGGGCCCCTTGAGACCACGGACTCCTCCGCGGAAGGCTACTTCAAGAGCGTCATCTTCACGGTCTGCTCGGTCTCCCCCGCCTTCATGCGGCAGAAGTACACCCCCGAGCCGACCTCCTTGCCCTCGCCGTCGCGGCCGTCCCACGAGGCACTCCGGACGCCCTCGCTCACGAACCCGTCCACGAGCGTCCGCACCAGCCGGCCGCTCACGTCGAACACCTCGAGGGTCACCCGGCCGCCGCCCGCCGGCACGTCGTAGCCGATGGCCGTCACAGGGTTGAACGGGTTCGGGACGTTCTGGCGCAGGCCGAAGCGCTCGGGGATCACCTGCGCGGGCTCACCGCCCTCCGGCACGTCCGTGCCGTACCCGCAGTAGATCGAGAACGCGAGGTCGATCGACTCGCCGGCGAATGGGTGCCCGGGCGGGTACACGAGTTCGAACCACGCAGGGTTGGGCAGCAGGGCCCAGACCGCATCGTCGTTCCAGTGGTCCACCGAGGCTTTCCATCCGAACAGCGCCTCGGGGTCGTCAGGGTACGCTTGCACCTCGAGCCAGTACACGATCGGGCGGTCCGGCATGCCCACCTGGTGGAACGCCAGCGGCCCGGGAATGCGGAACGTATAGCGCCAGCAGGTCCAGTCAGCCGGGAACTGGTAGCTTCCCGGCGGCGGGTACGGGTCGAACCACCCTTCCGGCGCATTGAACCACTCCTCGGCAACGAAGCCGCTCGGCCCGCCCGCCATGAAGTAGCGCGTCCAGAGCAGCTCGCCGGGCATGCTGTAGCCGGTCGGGCTCTCCCAGGCAGGGATGTCCGCCCGGATGCTGAGCCTGAAGCCGACGGCCTCCGGATCGCTCCCCCACGGCAGCCAGTCGCCGAGCCACGATCCCCAGATGCGGATCTGCGTCACGCGCCCAGGAGAGGTGCAGAGGAAGTCGTCGGCCAGCGCTCGGTCGTGGCTCACGTTGATGTCAATGCCCGACTCGCGAAGGTCCGGATACTGGATCCACTTGTCGCTGGTCTGAGGATGCGAGATGACGACCGCGTAATCCTCGACCTCTCCGTCAGGCGCGGGCCCCGACGGCCACGCCGTCCAGGCCTGGGTCGTGAAGCGGAATCGTGCGAACGTCTGAATGCCAGGGGTCGCCGCGCTGGGCACCAGGAAGCTGACCGTGCTCGTCCCTGCCGGGATGTACTGGCCCGTCAGGATCCAGTCACCCTGCGAGGAGAGCCAGAACCCGTCGCCGTTGAAGTCAACCCAGCCGCTCAGGTACCCAGGCGTCGATGCCTCGACCTGAACCTGTGCCCACGTGCCTGGCACAAGGGGCGACAGGAACGTGATGCCGTCCTCATCGTCCACGCCCGACAGGTCGTCGCCGAGCGCGTTCGCGTCGGGCTGCCCGTTGCCTTCCGAGTCCACGGTCTGGCCCAGGTAGACCCCGGGGACGATCGTGTGGTTCGCGCCGTTGCTCGCGCCCGAGAGCGTGGGGTACGGCGGGTCGGGGGCATCCCCCCAGTCCGTGCCGCCCAGCTCGGTGATGACGAAGGCGAGGTCAATCTGCTGACCCGCCAGCGGATGTGGCGGCGGATAGAACATCGGCTGCCAGTACCCGCCGCTCGGCAGCCAGTTCCACACGGCGGCGTCGTTCCAGTGATCCGGCGAGGTCTTCCACCCGAAGCGAACCGGCGGGACGGATATCAAGTCCTCCGGGCGCGCATGCAGGGCCAGCCAGTACACGACGGGCGCCGTCGGCGTTCCCTGCTGAAGGAACGCGTCGGGAGGTGGGATCTGGAAGTTGTACTGCCAGCACACCGAGTCTCCCGGGAAGATGGGTGCCTCCTGCGGGCCCCACCACCACTCCTGCAATCCGACGGCCCACTGCCTGACCTCGAAGCTCCCCGGCGCGAACTCCCGCGTCCAGAGCACATTCCCGGGCATGCTGTAGCCGGTTGGGCTCTCGCTCGCGGGGATGTCGGAGAGGATCGCGACCATGAACGTCACGGCTCCGGGGTCCCAGCCGAAGGGAAGGCGGTCGTACCGCCACGAGCCCCAGACGTGTATGTCCGTGATCAGGGTCCTCGCCGTGCAGAGGAAGTCGTCGGCAAGGACGATCCGAGGTTCCCCCGACTCGACCGCCGTCGCGTTGATGTCCATGCCGTAGGTCGAGAGGTCGGGGTACTGCACCCACTTGTAGGGATCGCCCGTGTTCCAGTCGGCCCCCGCGGGGCCACTCGCTGCCGCGATCAGCGCGAGAACGCACAGGGACATCGCTCGCCTTGCCATCGCTGCCCTCCTCGCCCCATCCTCTGGGGCCGCCCGACGGCGGGCGCCTCGAACTGTCTCCCGACGTGGGTATTGTACCACTGATTGCGCGTCGCTCCAACGACGAATGGCACTCACCCACGATCGAGGTGCGAACCACACGAAGCCGGGGCGCTCGTCCGCACCCCGGCCTGTACTCGACGCACGCGCATCGCGCGACGCCCACGGCCTTTCCCCACCTTCCCTGACCTAGGCTACCCACTCCTCCGAGAGCACATCCCCCCGCACCCCGACGACGACGACCTTCACCGGCACCTTGCGCGACGCCTGGGCGGCCGCCGCTCTCGCGAGCGCGACAAGACCTCGACAGCAGGGGACCTCCATGATCGTCACCGTGAGCGTGTTGATCTTCGCTTCCTCGATGAGCGTCTTGAGCTTCTCGAGGTACACCTCCTGGCGCTCGTCCAGCTTCGGGCACGCGATGGCGAGCGTCTTCCCCCTGAGGTACGAGCGGTGGAAGTCGCCGAGCGCGTACGCGACGCAGTCGGCGGCGAGAACGAGGTCCGCGCCCTGGAAGTGCGGGGCCGCCGGGTTGATGAGGTGCATCTGCACCGGCCAGTGCGAGAGCTCGGAGGGTTGCTGACCGCCGGCGCCTCGCTCGTTCCCCGCGGGCCCGCCACGCGCGGCGGGGCGCGGCCCGAACGACTGCGACCGCGACCCCGGGCACCCGCTCGCCGGCGCGCAGGCCGCAGGCTGCGACGGGGCGGTCGGGACCGCGATGCCCTTCTCGCGAAGGAAGGCGACGGCTTGGTTCAGGTACTCGGTCTGACCGTGGTCCTTGAGGTGCGCGAGGTGCGCCCGGATGGTGCCCGGCCCCTGCCTCACGATCCCCTCCATCACCTTCCGCTCGTCGTACGGCTCGGCCTCGCGCTCCTCGATCGTGATCGCGCCCTCGGGGCAGGTGCCGATGCACGCGCCGAGACCGTCGCACATGAGGTCGCTCACGAGCCGCGCCTTGCCGTCGATGATCTGAAGGGCGCCCTCGGGGCAGCCCGGGATGCAGAGCCCGCAGCCCGTGCACTTCGACTCGTCGATGGTGATGATGCTGCGCTTCATGCGTCCTCCGCAAGCAGGGTTCGCAGGATGCCCACCGCGCCCGCCGCGTCCTTCGCGTAGCCGTCGGCCCCGACGGAGTCCGCGAAGCGCTTCGTGACGATGGCGCCCCCGACCATGATCTTCGCCTTGATGCCGGCCTCGCGCAACGCTTGCACGACGACCGGCACCTGCGCCGCCGTCGTCGTCATGAGCGCCGAGAGCGCCACGGCGTCCGCGCGCTCGCGCCGCGCCGCCTCGACGATCGCCGCCGCGGGCACGTCCTTCCCGAGGTCCACGACGCGGTAGCCGTGGCTCTCGAGCATGCTGCCCAGGATGTTCTTCCCGATGTCGTGCACGTCGCCCTGCACCGTCGCGAGGACGACCGTCCCCTTCCCCGCCTCGGCGTGTTTCGGCAGGAGCGGCTTGATCTTGGCGAACGCGCGCTCGACGGCTTCAGCCGCCAGCATCATCTGCGGAAGGAACACCTCACGCCGCTCGAAGCGCCGCCCGACCTCCTCGAGCGCCGGCACGACGACCTCGTCGTTGAGCGCCATCGGGGCGATGCCCTCGGCAAGCGCCTCGTCCACGAGCCCTTCGATCGCCGCCGCGTTGCCGTCCGCGACCGCGCGGCGGATGCGCCCACGCACGCCGGGGTCTCTCGCTGCGCCCGCGCCAGGCGCGGCCGCGCTCTTCTTCTTGGCCCGGTGCGCCCGGACGTACTCCGCCGACCCGCGATCCCGGACCGTGAGCACGGACGACGCCCGGATGGCGGCCATCATCGTCGCGTCGAGCGGGTTCATGATGGCGGCGTCGAGGCCGGCCGCCATCGCCATCGAGAGGAACGAGACGTTGAGCGCGCTGCGGTCCGGCAGTCCGTGCGACACATTCGAGACGCCGAGAACCGTGGGAAGACCGAGTTCGCGCGAGACCGCGCGGATGGCCTCGAGTGTGCCGGGCACGCGCTCCTGCTCGGCCGAGGCTGCGAGCGTCACGCAGTCGAGGATGAGGTTCTCGCGGTCCACGCCGCGCCGCTCCGCCTCGCGGACGATGCCGCGGAGTACCGCGACCCGCTCCTCGGCGGACGGCTTCACGCCGGTCTCATCCAGCGCGAGGCAGACGACGCCTGCTCCGTGCCGCGCCGCGAGCGGGAGGATCGCGTCGAGCCGCGCGCGCTCGGCCGTCACGGAGTTGAGGAGGGGCTTGCCCGCGAGCTCGCTCAGGGCAGCCTCGAACGCGGCCGCGCTCGTCGAGTCCAGCGAGAGCGGCGCGGCGAGCGCGTTCTCGAGCGCGAGCGCCGAGCGCGCCATCGCGGCCGGCTCGTCCACGCCGGGGACGCCCACGTTCACGTCGAGGACGAGCGCGCCCGCCTCGGCCTGCGCACGACCGTCGGCCAGCACCGTCTCGACGCGGCCGTCGAGGACCTCCTCCGAGAGCGCGGCGCGGTTCGTCGGGTTGATGCGCTCGCCGATGACGGCGAACGGGAACCCGCGCCCGATCTCGACGGTCGCGGTCCGGCTCGAGAGCCTGAGCGCGCTCGGGACCGCTCGCGCCACCGGCCGCCGCTCCTCGACCGCCCGCGCGAGCGCCTCGATGTGCGCCGGCGTCGTCCCGCAGCAGCCGCCGAGCATGGACGCGCCGGCCGCGACCAGCCGCGACGCCTCCGCCGCGAACTCGTCGGGGGTCGTCGCATAGACCGCCTTCCCGTCGTGCGTCTCCGGCATGCCCGCGTTCGGCTGGGCGATGATGGGCGCGCGGCACGACTGCGCCATCCGCCCGACGACCTCGACCATCGGCGACGGACCCGTGGAGCAGTTCGCGCCCACGGCGAACGCGCCCATGGACGAGAGGACGGTGGCCGCGGTGACGGGGTCCGTCCCGGTGGGTGTCGTGAAGTGCTCGTCGAAGGTCATCGTGACGACGACCGGAAGCCCCGTGGCGTCGCGCGCGGCCAGGAGCGCCGCCTTCGCCTCGCGGAGGTCGATCATCGTCTCGACGATGATGAGGTCCACGCCGCACTCGGCGAGGAGCGCGGCCTGGGCACGGTAGGCCTCGTAGGCGTCGCCGAACGAGAGGTCGCCCAGCGGGCGGACGAGCCGGCCGGTCGGCCCGAGGTCGCCGGCGACGAGCACGGGTGCCTTCGCGCCTCCCGCCGCGCCGCGCTCACCCGCTCCCGCCGCCCGCCTGGCGATCGCCACCGCCGCCCTGTTGATCTCCGCGAACCTGCTCCGCTCGCCGATCGCGTCGAGCTTGATCGGCGTCGCGCCGAACGTGCAGGTCTGAAGCACTCGGGCGCCGGCCGCGACGTACGCGCGCTGGATCTCCTCGATGACCTGCGGCGCGTCGAGGGTCAGGAGGTCGGGCGCGCGGTGGCCCGGGACGCGCTCCATGAGGAGCGTCCCCATCCCGCCCTCGAAGACGAGGACGCGCTCGGACAGCATGCCCCTCAGCGTCTCGGCGTTCACGGCGCCGCGCCCTCCGCGCCGGCTGCGCCCCGCGGCGCGAGCCCCGCTCCCTCGACGATGCGCGGCATCACCGACTCCCACATGACCGGCATGACGTGCACGCCGGCCACGCCCTCGACCTCGCGCAGCGCGGCGATGGTCTCGCACGCGACGCGCACGCCCTCGTCCTCCGGGTTCGCCGCCGCCTCCATCCTCCGCACGACCTCGTCCGGGATGAGCATCCCCGAGACGTCCTTCCGCATGCGCTCGAGAGCGCGCGCCGACCGCGCCGGCAGCACGCCGGCGAGGACCTTCACGAGCTCGTGCAACCCGAGATCTCGCACGCCCGCCATCCAGCGCCGGAAGCGCGGCAGGTCGAACACGGCCTGCGTCTGGATGAAGTCGGCGCCGGCCTCGACCTTCTTCGCCAGGCGAGTGAGGCGGAGGCCCATCGGCTCCGCGAACGGGTTGGCCGCCCCGCCGATCAGCATGGCGGGAGGCGACTTGATCTCCTCACCGTTCATGAAGCGCCCCTCGCGCATGCCGCGCGCGGCCGCGATGAGCTGGACGGAGTCGAGGTCGTACACCGGGCGGGCGTCGGGCTGGTTCCCGAGCGTCGTGTGGTCGCCGGTGAGGAGAAGGAAGTTCGTCACGCCGAGCCCCGACGCGCCTAGGATGTCGCTCTGAAGCCCGAGGCGGTTGCGGTCGCGGCAGGTCATCTGGACGACGGGGTCCACGCCCGCGTCGAGGAGGAGCTTCGCCGCGGCGACGGACGACATGCGGACGATGCCGCTTTGGTTGTCCGTCGTGTTGACAGCGTCGGCGAGGCCCCGGAAGTGCTCGGCCTTCTTCGCGACCGCGGCGGCCGACGCGCCAAGCGGCGGCCCCAGCTCGCCGGTCACGATGAACCGGCCGGAGGCGATGGCCTCGCGCAGCGTGCGAGTCACGGCTCGCGCTCCTCGAGCGCCCTCCGCGCCGTCCGCGCGTCGAGCCGCCCGGCGACCTTCCCCACGAGAAGCTGCGGCCCCGGGATCCGTCCGCGGAACACGTTGAGCCACGCCGAGGTCCGCTCGAGCGTCCACTGGTGCGGCGCGACGCGCTCGGTGAGCATCGCGATGCGGCGAAGCGCGCGGGACCGCGCGTAGATGCAGTACCAGATGCAGCGCCGCTCCGGGTAGACCTCGCAGAACCCGCCGGGCCGCGTCCCGCCGCACGCGCCGTTGCGAAGCCGCTTCGGGCACCGCTGGGAACAGATGAAAGCGGTGTGGGAGAGCACGCACTCCCCACACCGCTGACATCGGAACACCGGGACCTTCACGAGGTCCTCGAGGAAGAGCGCGACGGCGTTCAGCCGGCGCTCGAACGACGGCCTCGCCCTGAGGTGCGCATCGAGCCGCCGTCCCACGAAGCCTCCCTAGTCCTCCACGACGATCCCCAGCTTCTGCATCTCTTCCTTCGTCATCTCGTAGCAGTGCTCGGGCTGCGGGAAGTCCTTCGACTTCACGTCGGTCACGTACTGCCGGAACGCCTTCCCCAGAACCTCGGTCAGGTCGCAGTAGCGCCGCACGAACTTCGGCCTGAACGCCGCGAAGTACCCGATCATGTCGTGCACGATGACGAGCTGGCCGTCCGCGCTCGGGCCGCCGCCCAGGCTCATGCAGATGATGTCCACGCTCTCGTGGATGAGCTTCATCGTCTCGGGCGGCACGCACTCGACGAGCATGCCCCAGCACCCAGCAGACTCGAGCGCCTTGGCGTCCGCCACGAGCGCCTTCGCGGCCTCGGCGGTCTTGCCCTGCACGCGGTAGCCACCGAGCGCCGGCGCCGACTGCGGCGTGAGGCCGATGTGCCCCATCACCGGGAGTCCCGCCTTCACCATCGCCTCGATGGTCGGCGCGATCCTCGCCCCGCCCTCGAGCTTGATGGCGTCGCAGCCGATGCGGATGAACTTCCCCGCGTTCCGGATGGCGTCGGCCGGGCAGGTCTCGTACGTCATGTACGGCATGTCGCCGATGACGAACGAGTGCTTCGCGCCGCGCAGCACCGCCTCGGTGAGCATGAGCTGCGCGTCGAGCGTCTGCGGGAGCGTGGTCGGATGCCCCAGCACCGTCATCGCGCCCGAGTCGCCGACGAGGATCATGTCCACGCCCGCCGCGTCCATGATCTGCGCCATCGGGTAGTCGTAGCACGTCAGCCAGGCGATGGGCTCCTTCTTGTGCTTCATCGCCCTGAGCGTGCTCAGCGTGACCTTCTTGCGTTCCTTCTGCTCCGTCATGTGTGGCCCCCTACGGCTTCGGGATCGCGAGCCCCTTCGCGCCGACCTGCGAGATCGTCGCCTCGGGGAAGTTCTCCTGGATCATCTCGTGGATGATCTGCGCGTACTTCACCTTCTCGCGCGCCCACTCGGCGAGCATCACGGGGCTCACCCACGGCTTGTAGAGCGCGGCGCCGGTCGCGGCGCACGCCGGGCCCGGCTCGATCTTGAAGTACACCGGCGCGAGCGTCCTCGCCACCTCGGGCGCATCGTAGAACCGCGTGAACCCGCCGAACGACTCGGTGAGGAGGATGTGCATGTCGAGCGGGAGGCTCACAACCTTCCGGATGGAGGCGTACTGATCGAGCGTGAGGTCGGCGACCGGGTTGAACGTGCCGGCGCCGAGCATCTCGAGCACCTTCGCGCCGGCGGCGTTGCCGTGCCCCGCGTACACCGAGACCTTGAAGGTGACGTCGGCCGGGATCTCCCCCGCCTTCTTCATCTCGTTCAGGAGCCACAGCTCGCCCTCGTCGATGGCGAGGAACCCGCGGAAGCCGATGTCGATGAGCGTGAGGATCTCGTCGATCACGTGCGAGAGCGCATCCGAACCGCGGAAGCGAAGACCCGACAGCGCGCCCTCTGGCGTGGCGACCTGGCGGCCCGTGTACCACGGCGTGCGGGGACCCGGCGTCATGATGACCTCGAGCTTCGCCGCCGCGGCCATCTGCGCGAAGTCGCGGAGTTCCTGCTTCGTGAGGTAGGTGGCTCCCATGACGACGGAGATCATCCGGTGGAGCGGCACCTTCCGCTTGTTCATCTCGTCAATGGCGGCCTCGAGCACGTTCGGCCGCTCGATGCCCGAGATCTCCATGCGGTACCAGGCGCCGTCCGGGAAGCGCTTCGTGCTGGTGGGAAGGTCGCGGGCGTCGGCCCCGGGAATGCCGTGCTTCTCCATGAGCTTCCGCGCGTCGGCGAGCTTCATGCAGGACTCCTTTCGGGCTGTGACTCCGCCTGGAGGTCGGCTTCCATCAACGTGTGGCCCGCGCTTCCCGGCCGTCCCCGACCCGCGCGGCGCCGTGTCGGACGAGTCTAGCAGAGGCCAAAGCGGGGGGGCAATCTCAATCCCCCAGCCCAGTTCTTGCCTTGACAGCCCCACGCCCGACGGGCTACCCTCCCCCGGTGTCCGTACACTGCCAGGAGGCAACCAGAAGACGCCATCGGGCCCCGGCCACGCGCCGGGCGAACCAGAGGAGGGAGGCCCCCATGAGGAACCGCTTCAGGCACGCGGTGCCTGTCGCCGTCATCGGCATCATCGCCCTGTGCTTCCTTGCCGGGTGCGAGGAGTGCCCGGACTTCGACAAGGAGGAAACCGGCGACTGCACGCTCACGGGCTACGTGCTCGACGCCATGACCGGCTACGGTGTCGCCAATGCCCTCGTCGAGGCCGGCAGCGCGAACGGCACGACGAACGAAAGCGGCTGGTTCTTCGTGCGCAACACGCCGTGCGGCGAGGTGGTCGTCGAGATCAGCGCCGACGGGTACATTCCGCTCGAGACGGTCGTAGCGATCAGCGACACGACGGAGCAGGACTTCGCACTGGTGCCCGAGTCGGAGTTCGACGACTGGCGCTTCATCCTGAGCTGGGGCGAGCACCCTGCCGACCTCGATTCGCACCTGTGGGTGCCGAGCGGTGATGGCTACTGGCATGTCTACTACGCCAACTCCGGCAGCCTGGTGGGTCCGCCGTACGCGCAGCTCGACGTGGACGACGTGACGAGCTACGGCCCCGAGACCATCACCGTCCGCAAGCACGGAGTAGACAACCGGACGGAGGACTTCTATCCCGGCGAGTACGTCTACGCCGTGAGACACTACTCGGGCCAGCTGTCCATCCCCGAGTCGGGGGCGCAGGTCCGCATCTACCGCGGCAACACGCTCGTGCGAACGATCAACGCGCCGCAGGGCACGGCGTCCACCGGCTGGTACTGGTACGTGGGGCGCCTCAACTGCAATACGGGCGCGTGGACGCTCGTGAACACGTACAGCTCCTCGATGCCGGTCATGCTCGCGGGTGAGGTCGAGGTCGCCAAGTAGGAGGCGCCGCACCAGCAGCACGGTGAACGAGCAGGGCCGCCCTCATCGGGCGGCCCTGTTGTTTCGGGGGACCATGGGTTGCCGGCGGTGCGGCGGCCGCGCGACCGCCGCGAGGACGCTGCTACCTGCGGCACTTCACCGGATGCGGGCCTCCGAACACGCGGCAGAACCTGAACGCCTTTCCTCCCGGCGCGACGGTCACGCGGCCGAGCGGAAGAGGCGCGCTCCTGCCGGACCCGCCGTGCGCCCCCGCCCCGAGCACCGCGACCTCATACTCGCCCGGCTCGACCGGGATGCGCGCGATCCAGATCGTCGCCGGCAGCGTGATCCAGCTCCGCGTGTCGGCCTGCTCGGTCTCCGCGACCGCGACCGTCGCGACGTCCTCGAGCACGGCGCGCAGCGCCCACGACCAGAACCCGCCGCGGTCGTCGTCGGCCTGCGTCCGCCGCTTCTCCTCCCTGTCGTGCTTGGCCTTCATGAGGGCCACCTGCTTGGCGGTCGCCCTCATCGTCGAGCGGAGCTGAAGCGCCGGGAGCCGGCGGTCCAGCACTTCTCGGGCGAGCGCGTCGAGGTCCTGGGCGAGTTCGGCATCGGCCGCGGGTGGCACGGGGCTCCCGGGACCGGCGCGGCGGTCCTGCGCACCCGGTCCGCCTTCGCCAGCTCGCGGGGCGGCGGCCGCGGACGCCGCGTAGCCTCCCCCGCCAGCCGCCACGCTCACATACTCGGGAAAGGCGATCTTCACGAGGGCCGCGAGGCCGGACGCGCCGCGAAAGTCCTCGGGCACGAGCGGCGCGTAGATGGGAACCTCGACGGACGCCTCGCGCTTGTAGGGCGCCCAGCCGCTCTCGACGACGACGACGATCTCCGTGTCGGGCCGCTCGCGGGCCTCGAGGGCCTCGAGGGACCGCACGAGGCCGGCGGGGGGCGCGACCCCGAGCGAGAGCCCTCCCCCGCCCTCGTACGCGGCCACCGCGAGCCGATAGTCCACGCGCGCGTCGTCGAGCTTCCCGACCGACTCGTAGATGAGACCCGAGAGGTACCGGATGAACCCGTCGTCCTGGTAGCGCCGGTCGTCCTCGTACCTGGCGTCGAGCTTCCGGAAGACCTCGTCCAGGCGCCGCAGCTCGACCAGAGCACCCTCCATGTTCCCGAGCGAGAGGTAGTTCCGGGCCATGTAGTAGTGCAGGTACGCCCGCTCGTAGTCCTCGCCCGCGTACGGCTTCACGGCCTCGTTGACCGTGTAGTCGGTGAGGGTCTCGGACACGCTCCACGGCTCAAGCGCGTCGGAGGCGGCCGCGGCGGCATCGAACGCGGCGTTGCTGGCGGAGAGGTCGCCCGCCATCTGGAGGAACTGGCCCCGCATGGCGTGATAGAGGAAGGCGTCGCGGGAGGACCTGGCGACGGCCGTGCGGTCGAGCGCCTTGACGGCGCCCCGCGCGTCGTCGGCGTAGGCGCGCGCGAGCGGCTCGCAGATGACGCGCGCGTGCTGAGCGCAGCCGCCCAGAAGCGCGGCGAGGGCGATGGCGGCCGCCGACGCCGCGGCCCTCACCGCCCCCGCCGCTCGAAAGCGCACGTGGATCCCCTTCGCCGTCACCTCTTGAAGAGCGCCTTCACGGCGCCCCACGTCGCGTGCGTCACCGGGCTGTCGCACCCCACGATCTCCGAACCCATGTACACACCGCACGAGTTGTTCGCGGGCGCACACGGCGACGCCGCGTCGAGCGTGTAGACGGACAGCGCCGCGTCGCAGAAGAGCGGGTCGGTCGAGATGTTGCCGCTGACGCCGGTCTGGTCCGTCATGTTGGCGCCGTAGTTCCCGCCGACGTTGTCCCATACGTCGCAGCAACTCAGGGTCATGACGTCCGTGGGCGCGTAGCAGGCCACGCCGGCGCCTCCGGTGTTGCCCGCGACGATGCAGTTCGTGAGCGTCGCGCTGTCGGAGAACTTGCAGAGGACGCCGCCGCCGATGCCGGTTGCCGAGTTCCCGACGACGGTGCAGTTCAGGAGGATCGCGCTGTCGAGAAGCACGCCTCCCCCGCCGTCGCCGCGACCGGCGAACGTCGCCTCGTTCGCCTCGAAGCGGCACCGCTCGACCACCACGCCCCCGGATCCACCGATCCGGGCGCCTCCCCCCACGCCGGCGACATTGGCGCCGAAGAGGCAGTCCTCCAGCTCCATGTCAAACGCGTTCTGCGCGTACAGGCCGCCGCCCACGCCCTCGGTCGTGTTCCCGGCGAAGTGGCATCCCACGATCGAGGGCCTGGACGAGTAGACGCCCACGCCCGCCCCGTACCCCTCGACGTCGCAGAACGCGATGACGCACGACTCCAGGAGCGGACTGGCGCCGCCCACGATGCTCACGCCGCCTCCGAGGCCAGCCCCTCCGCTCACGACGCAGCTCACGACGTAGCAGCCGGAGATGGTCGGCGACGCTCCATCGATGCGGAGCCCCCCGCCTCCGTGGAGGTGGGTCACGGTGTCATGATCGTACCCGTTCCTGATCATGATGTTCCGAACCTGCGCCGCCCTCGTCTCCCCCGAGTGGAAGTGGAACCCGCGGTGCGGGTCCGCGATGCTCCCCTCGCAGTCGATCTCGCACGTGAGCGCGAACTGCGCCTCCGAATCCAGGACGAGGTCCTTCCCGCCGAAGTCGATGTCCCGGTTGCGGTCGCCCGTGTACGTGCCCTCGGCCAGCCGGATCGTGTCGCCGACCGCGGCCGCGTCCACGGCGGCCTGGATCGTGGGGAAGTCGCCCGTTCCCTCGGGGTTGACGAAGTGCGTCGCCGCGCCGCAGGGCGACGCGACGGCAAGGCACAACGCCCCGAGCACGATGATCGTCCTCACTGCGCATCCCTCCCCGATCGTCCGTGCACTGCTAGAACCTCGTCTTCGCGCCCTCGACCAGGTGCTTGCGCTGCGCCGTGCCGTACCAGACCTTCTCCCACGAGCGCAGGTCCGTCAGCCACAGATCCACCTGGTAGAAGACGATGGCCTTCTTCCCGGCCTGGTCCACGATCGAGCTCACCGTCCCCATGAGCATGAAGTCCGCGCCGCTCACCCCCCGGTCCACGTCCGGAGCGACGCCCTCGCCGCGCGCCATGCGGCGCTGCCACTCGACCTCGTCCATGAGCGCCGAGCGCACGTCGGGGTCGGCCACGAACCGGATGCGGCCCGACGCGAGCAGCACGCGCTGGAGCTCGTTCATGAAGACGTCCTTGTTGATGTGCTCGCTCGTGTTGTTCTCGATGTCGCCAAGCACGATCCTCGGACGCGTCTCGCCCTGCTGCCCGTGGAACTCGGGGAGCCACGCCCCGTTCAGGCACTGCGGGATGAGGTCGTCCGCGACGGCGCGCGCGTCGGAGTCATTCCAGCGGCCCGTGATGTAGCCCTCGGTGCTCGGATCCACGTTGGCGACCCTGGTGCCGCCGCACCCGGCGAAGACCAGGCCACAGAGCAGCGTCGCTGCGGCAAGAGCGAACAGCCTTGTTGCGGACATCCCAGACCTCCCTTGCGAAAGGTGACATCAACGCGGCCGGCGCGGGCACCTCCGCTCAACGCGCCGGCGCCGGGTCCTTCCGGCGCCCATACCTGTACTCGACTGCGTCCTTCGTGGCAATCGAAAAAGGGCATCCGGCAGGCTGCCGGATGCCCCTTGACACACGGCGGGGCCGGGGCCGATGCTCCTCCGCAACCGTAACCGAGCACCCGAGGATCGGTGCGCTGCGCGCCGGGGAGGACGAACATGCCTGCATCGAGACGCATCAGCGGACCCGTCACGTTCATCCTGGGCCTTGCGCTCATCGCGTTCGGAGCGTGGGGCGCCGTCGCCTCGCGATCCGCCCACACGCTCGTGCCGCTCCTCAGCGGCTGCGCGCTCACGTATCTCGGCTGGCGCGGAGGGCGCACGGCGACCATCGTGCTCGGGCACGCGCTGGTCGTGATGGGGGCGTATCTCATCACCTGGGGGGTGTACCTGCTGCCCTACTCCAAGCCTGTCCCGGCGCACGTCTTCGGGCGGCCGCTCTTCTGGGGGTTCATCACGCTCTTCGGGGGCATCTGCGCCATCTACCACGGCTTCTGCGACTGCGTGATGAGAAGCGCCGCGCGCAGAACGCGCCCCGAGAGCTCGTAGCCCCGGCGCGTCTCGTAGCGCTCGTCGAAGAGGTTCCAGCCCTCGACGCTCATGCTCAGGCCCTCGATCGGCAGAGCGAGTTCGACGGCCGCGTCCACCACGGTGTGGCCGGCGAGCGTCTGCGTGTTCGCCGCGTCCGTGAAGACCTCGCCCGAGCGCCTGAGGCGCGCCTCAAGACGCGCCCGCCCCACGCCCGCCTCCGCCGCGAGCGTGTGCTGCGCGCGGGGGCGGTATGGAAGATCGAGCCCGGACCCCTCGTCCCGGGCCGACGCGAGGTCCGCCGCGTACGAGAGCGTGAGCGGCCCGAGCCGCGCCGACGCGTCGAACTCGACGCCCGAGAGCGCGGCCTCCCCGACGTTCTCCGGCCGCCAGACGCCCCCGGACTCGCTCCAGACAATGAGGTCGCTCGCGCTCGACCGGTAGGCCGTGATCCCGACGCCCACGGAGCCCGCGGTCGCGCGGCCCCCGGCCTCGACCGTGACGACGCGCTCGGGGCTGAGGTCCGGGTTCCCCTCGGTCCACGGGTCGGCGGGCCAGTGGAGCTCGTTCATCGTCGGCGGGCGGTACGCGGTGCCGACCGACGCCCACGCGCGCGCCTGTCGCCCCACGGCCGCGATCCCGAGCGCGCCGGAGCCGGCCGCGCCGAAGTCGGTCGTGTGCGCAAGTCCGCACTGCGCCGCGCACCGGAGGACGCTCCGCCCCGCCGCCGCGCGCGCGACCACGCTGCCGCTCCCCCGCGACCGGCGCCCGATGTCCGCGTTCCACGGATCGTGGCTGTCGAGCCTGCTCACGTCGTACGAGGCGGCCACGAGCGACCGCACAGGGCCCTCGGGCGTGATGTCCGCGGCGAGCACCGCGCCCGCGGACGACACGACGTGCGTCGGCGATGAGAACGAGTCCTCGTAGCGCTGCTCGTGCCGCGTCGCGTAGACCGTCGGACGCGCCCGGCCGATCTCCCGAAGGCGGAACCTCGCCAGGACGATCTCGTCGTCGAGGACGCCCGCAGACCACGGCGCGTCGGCCGCCCCCGGGAGCCCGCGTCGCGCGTCGAGGTAGGTCACGCCCAGCTCGCCCGCGACCGTGGCCGCCGTCGCGCGGCACGACCAGCCCGTGAGGCTCGCCCCGTCGCGGGGCAGGTCCTCGCCGAGCGCCGAGAGCGACGCGCTCCATCCCGCGCCGCCCACGCCCATGGCCACCGCGCCCCCGTTCCCGCCCGCGGACGCGGCCAGCGAGACCCCCGACGGCGCGCTCGGCGCCACCGCGATGGCGGCCTGCGACGCCCCCGACGCTCCGAGCCACGCGAACGGCCCGCGCGCCACGGTCGCCTCCCCGCCGAGGAGGTCCAGGAGCGCGAGGTCGAACGTCCCGTTCTGGACGCTGTTGAGGGGAACGCCGTCGTACTCGATCGCGACGTGCTCGGCGGGCAGCCCCCGGAACGAGGGGAACGCGCTCGTCCCGTAGTCGCCGACCGCGGCGTGCTCCGCGAGCGCGAGCGAGCGGCTCACGCGCGCGCCCTCGGCGACGACCGCGCCGGGCCCGAACGCGTCGAACCGCTCCGGACGGTCCGCCACGACGAGGACCTCGCTCATCAGGTACTCGGCGGGCCCGGGCGCCGCCGCCTCAGGCTCGAGCGTGTCAACGGGGACATCACCGGCCGCAACCGGCGCGACGCCGAGCGCGACGGCTGCGCACCAGAGCCCGACCGCCAGGATCAACGCGCGGAACCCCATGTCGTCCTCCTCCCGAACTCCGACGACCGTGCGCACTCACCGGCCGGGGCACTCAGCCGCCACGGCAGCATCGATGCCCTTGTCGCCGTACGCCTTCGTGTAGCTCCCCGCGAACTCGCCCGCGAGCTTCCTCGCACGTTCCTCGTACGCCTTCGGGTCCGCCCAGGTGTTCGACGGGCGCAACACCGATGGACCCTCGATGCCCGGGCACGACGTCGGCACGCCCACCTTGAAGAACGGGTCGCACTCGTACTCCGCCGACGCAAGCTCACCGGAGAGCGCCGCGCTCACCATCCGCCGCGTGAGGTTGATGTCGAACCGCTTCCCGACCCCGAACGGCCCGCCGGTCCACCCGGTGTTCACGAGATAGACCGTCGCTCCGTGCCTGTCCATCCGCTGGCCGAGCATGGTGGCGTACACGTCGGGGTTCCTCGGCATGAACGGCGATCCGAAGAACCGCGAGAACGTGCTCACGGGGTCCACGATGCCCGTCTCGGTCCCGGCGAGCTTGCTCGTGTAGCCCATGAGGAACCAGAGCATCGCCTGCTCGCGCGACAACCGCGCGATCGGGGGCAGCACGCCGTTCGCGTCGGCCGTGAGGAAGAGGATCGTCCTCGGGTGCGACGACGTGCTCGAGGCCTTCGTGTTCGTGAGATACGACAGCGGGTACGACCCCCTCGAGTTCGGCGTCAGCCGCTCGTCGTGGAGGTCGAATCTCCCGTCCGGGTACATCATGGCGTTCTCAATGATCGCACCGTGTCTCTCGACCGGGGCCTCGTGGAAGCACGCGCGGTAGATCTCGGGCTCCTTGTCCGGGTTCAGGTTGATGAGCTTCGCGTAGCACCCGAACTCGAAGTTGGCGATGCCGTTGTCGCTCCACCCGTGCTCGTCGTCGCCAAGAAGCGCCCGCGACGGGTCCGCGGAGAGCGTGGTCTTCCCCGTGCCCGAGAGCCCCAGGAGAAGCGCGCAGTCGCCCTTCGGCCCCTCGTTCGCGCTGCAGTGGATGGGGAGGATGCCCTCCGCGGGCAGCATGTAGTTCATCACCGTGAAGATGAGCTTCTTCACGCTGCCGCAGTACGCCGAGCCACAGACAACGCCGATCCTGCGATCGAAGTCCATGGCCACGGCCAGCGTGGAGGTGTGACCGAGCCTCGGGTCGACTCTGAGCCTCCCCTCGTAGCGCGCAGGGTCCAGCTTGCGGTACGGAAGGACGAGGAGCGTGAAGTGCCTGTCGCGGAACGCGCTGCGCGCGACGATCTCCTCCGACCAAGGCCGGAACATGTTGTCCACGAAGAGCGCCGTGAGCGCGAAGTCTCCCACGACGTGCACGGGAAGGGCGTAGGCGGGGTCGGCGCCGACGACGCGCTCGGTGACGTAGACGCGGTCCGCGTCAGCAAGCGCGGCAAGCGCGTCGTCCACGAGCATGTCGAACGTGGAGGGCTCCATCGGGATGTTGTTCGCGCTCGTCCAGTCGATGGTCGCTTCGCTCTCAGGACGGCGGACCATGTAGGTGTCCTTGGGACTCCGCCCCGTGGACTCCGGCGGCGTCCACGTCGCGAGCGCTCCGCACGCCGCCGGGATGGCCTCCCGGTTCGCGACGGCCTCGCGGATCATCCGCTCGCGCGGCATGTTCCGTCGGACGCCCCCGTGGGCTCTGAGAAGCTCGGTCAGTCTCCGCTCCAAGGACATCGGTTCCCCCCGGATGATCGCTGTGGCCGGTCGCTCAGCAAACGCGCTGCCGGCCATGATAAGGGCCGCCGGAGGCCGTGTAAACCCGCAACAGGGCCGATTTCCGCTCCCGATTTCGTGACTGTGCATCATAATCGGTGCCGAGTCCCTTCATGGTTGCCCGCCGCCCAACATTCCCCTTGCGCATTCCGGCACACTCACGGTATTCTGCCGCGCAACAGTTCGGCGCACCTGACGGCGTCGTTCAGCGCGACACCGATGCCGCAAGCGTGAGAAACGCGTTCAGGACCGCGTGCTCACAGGACTCTTGAGGAGGTGAGTAGGTGGTGAGGAACAGGACCATCGGGGCGGTTCTCGTCGTGTTTGCGGTTGCGCTCGTGTGCATGCCCGGCTGCCAGCAGAAGCAGGAGACGCCTGCGACCGAGCAGCAGCCCGTGACCGAGACCGAGGCCCCCGCGACAGAGCAGGTGGCGTTGACCTGCCCCGTGTGCGGCGCGTCCGTCGCAACGCCCGGCGAGTTCACCGCGGAGTACGAGGGCAAGACCTACGACTTCTGCTGCGCCGAGTGCCGCGACAAGTTCACGGCGGCCCCGACGACGTACGTGACGCCGCCGGCGGCAGAGGGCGAGACGGCCACGCAGTAACGAAGCAGAGTCACGCGCGAGAACAGCACAACGGGGCGGCGCCATCGCCGCCCCGTTGTTGCTCCCGGGATGGCAGTGCGCGGTTGATGCGGCGGTTGTGGCGGAGAAGATCGTGATGCTACGATGGGCCTGCGAAGGGAGGGCGCCATGAGGGCTCTCAAGCCGCTGCTCGCGCTCGGGGCGATGGTCCTGTGTGCGTCCTGCTCGGTCCTGGGGCCGTCCGGTCCCGCTCGCACGTACGCCATGGGATTCTCGGACTTCCCGTACGCCTTCACGACGCAGGCCGTCTACGACACCTGGAGCACCATCCATGGCGACGGCGATCTCATCGTGCTGCACTTCGACGGCGGCGTGCCGTGGCAGGAGGCGCTCGACGGGACGCCCTACGCGGCCGGCTTCGAGAGCGATCTGGCCTTCGCCGCCTCGCAGCTTCTGTCCTCCCACGTCGTCTACGTCGCGGTGACGCCCCTCTCGCCTTCCCGTGACGGCCTCGCGCTCCGTCGCGGAGGCGCGGCGAACGAGCCGCTCCCCGCCCCCTGGAGCTCGTACGCGTTCGACGCCCCCGAGGTCATCACGGCGTTCACGGCGTACTGCGAGGACATGATCGACCGCTTCGACCCCGACTACTTCGCCTGCGGCATCGAGGCAAACGTGCTCGCCGCGCTCGCGCCGCAGAAGTGGAGCGCGTTCGTCACGCTCGTCTCCGAGGTCTACCAGAACCTCAAGGCGGGCCACCCCGACCTGCCGGTGTTCCTCACGCTCCAGGCGGACACCTACCACGCCTCGCCGGGCATTCAGGCCAACGCCATCGCGGCGGTGCTGCCGTGGACGGACATGGTAGCCGTCTCCGGCTACCCATTCACCGCGCCGCTCGAGAACCCGCGTTTCCTGCGCGGCGACTACTTCTCGGCCCTGTCGGCGCTCGCGCCGGCGAAGCCGTTCGCCGTCGCGGAGACCGGATGGCCGGCGGAGCCCGTGGGCCCGCCGGCGTGGTACAGCATCGCCGCCGATGAGGAGACCCAGCTCAACTACCTCGAGCGTGTGATCGAGGACTGCGAGATGCTCGGCGCGAGGTTCCTGGTGTGGTTCTTCGCGAGGGACTTCGACGACGCGTGGCAGTCGGACCTGCAGTACCAGTCCAACGCCGCGACCATTCGGTTCTGGCGCGACACGGGGCTCCGCGCGGGCAACGGCGCGGCGCGCCAGGCGCTCGGGCTGTGGTACGTCAACCTCGGACGGGCGTTCACGGGGGTGTGACGCACGGCCGGCTCGGGCCGCCTCTCACTCCCCCTCTTCCGGCAGGTCAACCGGGAAGACCGGGATCTCGAACTTCACCGGCGTCTCGGTGATGCGGCTCGCCGCGCCGTCGCCGTGCGCGACGAGGACCATCTCCATGTTCTCGGCCACCAGCCGCACGACCTGGTAGGGGCCGACCTCCGACGCAAGCCACATCTCGCCTGTGGCATCGCCGTCCTGCGCGGCCCCCACGTGCCGGGTCTTGAACGTGCCGGCGGGGACGGTGACGGTCTCGACCCCCAGCTCGGTGAGCGCGGTCTCCGGCATCGGCTGTTCCTCGTCCGCGCCGGCGAGGAGCGTGTCGACGGGCAGCTCCATCGCGGGCTCGCCGCCGCCCTTGATGATCATCCTGAGGATCCGCGGCTGGTCCAGGGGGTCGCCCTCCACGAGCATCTTCGTGATGACCTCGCCCTCGTCGCCCATCGCGGTGGCCATCTCGTACCAGAAGGCGTCGCCCTCCTGCCCCACGATGGCGAAGCGGATGGTCGCGGACTCCTCGCCGGCCGAGGTCGTCTTGTACTCGGCCCAAGCGCCGACGACCGGCGTGAACCCGAGGCCGATGCCCGGCCCCGGCCCGCCCATGAACCCGAATCCGTGGGCGGCCGACGCACACATCACAAGGACGAGCGCCGTAACGCAGATGTGATGCCTCATCGTGTCTCTCCTCCGGATGTCCTCGCGCTGCGTCAGCGAAGCAGCACGATCTTCCCCTCTGCCTTCCACTCCGGCCCCGTGGCCCTGCAGAGATAGACCCCGGCCGCGGCGGGCCTGCCCCGCGCGTCCCTGCCGTCCCAGACGACCTCGTGCTCCCCCGGCCCGAACGGGCCGCGCGCCAGCTCGCGCACCAGCCGCCCGCGCACGTCGTACACGGAGAGCGCGACCTCCGCCTGTGCGGGCAGGAAGAACCCGACGACGGCTGTGCCCCTCGTCGGGTTCGGCCGGCTCTGACGCAGCGCGGGCGCGGCCGGGCGCGGGGGCCCCTCCGGCGCGCCATCGGCTACGCCGGTGCCAACCCGCCGCCATACGAAGTACTCCTGCCGCTCGACGTGGCCGTTGCCGTCGCCCGCAGGCGCCTGCGTCGCGAGCGCGCCGCCGTCCGGCGAGGCGTAGGCCGCCGCCGCGACGAGCACCGAGTCCGGAAGCGCGCCGAAGAGCGCCGCGAGGTCGAGCGTGCCCTCGAGGTACGCTCCGCTCGCCTTGACGGCTGAGGGCGAGTTGAACACGGCCTCCGACGCGTTGAACCAGCCGCACCAGTTGTTGTTGTCCTCGTTGCCGAGGAAGTGGTCCCAGCCCGCCACGGTGCCCGCCTTCGCCCACGGGGCCGCCCGCGAGCCGGACGGATCGAGGTCCACGAGCACGAAGTGGTCGAGGCCCGTCGTCGCCGCGACGCCCTGGGTCGCGACGTAGAGCCAGGCGCCGTCGAAGCCGACGTAGAGCGACAGGTTCGGCCCGCTCGCCGCGAGTTCGGCGCCCGCGTCGAGCTGCCCGTCCATCACGAACCCGGGCCCCGTCGCCCCGCTCACGGTCACGTGCCAGTCGGCGCCGCCGTTGTTGTCCCAGCGGCCCGCGCCGTCGGTGAAGACGAAGTCCACCGACGTCGCGTTCGCCGGGACGGTGTACGAGTACCTCCACGCGTCCGCGCCCGCATCCCAGGTCATCGCCGGGTCGGGCGAGACGATCCCCTGCCACCCGCTGTGCCCGATGTGGATGCGCGTCGGGTTCGTCCCGGACGGCAGCACGCCGCGGCAGCCGAGGTCGTAGAAGACGGTGAGCGTCCCTCCGGCCTCAGGCGCCGTCGGCTCCCACCACACGCACGGGTCCGAGCCGCCCCCGCCGCTTCCGACCCACACGTGCTGGATCGGCGAGCGCTTCACGTGGCCGAGCGAGTCCGTCGCCTCGACGTAGTAGTCAATGAGCACGTCCGCAAAGCCTGTCATGTGCGCCGTGTACTGGTCGGCGATGTACTGGGGCATCACGGTAAAGCTGACGCCCGGGTCGCCCCAGACGTTGCCGGCGGGGAAGCTCCTCCGGACCATCGCAACCGACTGCCACGGCCCGACGCCCGGCCCACCGGCGTAGGTCTCGTTCACGTCGGTGGACATCGGGTTCACGCCGTCGTCGTCGAGCCGGTACGTGAGGACCGCCGATGCCACGCCGGAGACGTCGTACACGAAGGTCCAGACGTGGAAGTCCTGCGTCATGAGGGCGCCGCTCCCGCCCGGATAGCCCCACAGCGACCCGCCGCCGTATCCACCCGGGTTCCACGGCAGCCGCTGCGGGACCCAGATCGTCGGGGCCACCGTGTCGGTCCCTCCGGCGATCACCGGGTCGGCGTACGAGACGGCGTTGTTGCACGCAAGCGTCGGCTTGATCTCGAAGTCGAGCGCGGAGCCGTAGTACATGTACCCGCTCTCGTAGCCGGCGAGCAGGAAGTGCCAGGCCTTCTCGGCGTTCGACGCGCCGAGCGACGGCCTCTGGATCTTCGCCGGGGCCGCGCTGCCGGCGATGGCCTCGGCCGTCTCGACCCGGTTCTGCGCGGCCGTGAGAACGGCCCAGTTCCGCTCGTCGAGCGCCCACCCGTTCGGGATGTCGAACGCCCCGCTCGCGTCGTGGAGCGGCCAGTTCCAGTTGATGAACTGCGGGCTCCCGAAGTCGCCGTCGGCGTTCACCCAGCCGCCGTCCTCGACGTGAACGACGTCGGACCACTCGACGGGATGGTCGGCAAGGTACTGCGCCACGGTGGTCGGCTCGTAGCCCTGTGCCACGGCGGCATGCGAGAACGACGAGACGTTCTCGTACCAGTACGAGTACCCCCCCGACCAGGCGTTGTCGCCGTCGTGGGCGAAGAGGACGAGCATGGGGCGCGCGGGGTCGTTGTACGACGCCATGGCGTCGATCTCGCCAGTGCCGTACATGCCGTACCCCTCGTTCCACGAGAGCGCGTTCGCCGCCGGGACGACGACGATGCGCGACTCCTCCCCCGTCGAGGGGTCCACGTAGCGCGCGTAGTGAGGGCGGAACCCGTACGGCGGCGGCACCTTCACGGTGACGCCGCGGGAGATGTAGATGCCGTAGTAGTATGGCTGCGCCGGGTTGATCTGGTCCGCACGGTTCGGAGGGTCGCAGTTGTCCTGGTTCGCGTTGTAGGGGTAGTTCGCGCAGGCCCTCGCGATGTGGATGTCGGGCACGATGGACCACTCGATGCCCTCCTCCGCGAGGACCGGGATGAGCCGCTCGGAGAAGCACATCTCGGCCGGGAAGAACCCGAGCGAGAAGTTCGAGTCGCCCCACGCCTGCGGGTGCACCGCCTTCTGGACCTGGATCTCCTTGCGGAAGGCGTTCTCGTCCATGAGCGGGTTGATGGCGTGGTGATGCCCGACGAGGACGATGTCGCAGCGCGTGCGACCGCCCGAGGTCGTCCAGCCGCGCGCCTCGCGGTACTTCGCGTACCAGTTCGGCGCGTAGAGCCCGCCCATCCACCCGTTGGCCGCGAGGCTCGTGATGTTCTCGATGAGGCTCCCGGCGAAGCTCACCTGCGCGCCGGCGTCCGGGATGTCGAGGATCGAGTGCAGGGCGTCGCGCGGGTACCACTGGTAGTCGCCCACGCGATCGGCCTTGGAGAAGATCTCCGTCTCGTCGCTCTCCGAGTGCCCGAGCACGATGGTCTCGTAGGCCTTCTCGTAGGCGTTTCCCTCCCACGCTGAGAGGTCGGGCCAGTAGATGGGCTGGTGCATGTGCCAGAGGTAGGTGGTGTGGATGGGGGCCGCGCAAGAGACCACGACCCAGGCGAGGACCACCAGGGCCGCGGCGAGAGCGACGGCCGGTGGCCGTGCTGCCAACGCCGTGGACGCTGTACGGTTCGAGCTGCCACCCATGCTGTCCACTCTACCATGCTTGGGCGGACCCCCGAAGCGGGCTGTCCGCCCCATTCTGTCGGCAGCCCCGCCAGACAGGCGCCTGTGTGCGGCCGTTCATTGACACACGGCACAGAATATGCTATGCTGCCTCTGTAGGTGTATGCCGTTGCCACGGAGGACCGGAGGTAAGTCACATGCGATCGAGTGTGGGGCTCGTTCTGGCGCTGACCGCGGCGTGCGTCTCGCTGTGCGCGGCGCCGGCGGCCGCCGACCCCGTCAGGGTCTGGGGCACGTGCTCGGCTGTCGTGCCGGACGACCCGGAGTACCGGGACAGGTGGGAGTACACGATCGACCTCGGATGGGACACCACGGGGTGGGAGCCCGAGCACATCGAGCACGTGGTGCTCTTCACGGGCCTCTGTTCGTGCCCCTGCATCGGTGAGCCGTCGTACTTCGCCTTCCCCTTCACGAGCGGCACGGGGACGGGGACCGGCGGCGTCACGACGCGCTACTACTACTCGGGCCACTTCTTCCAGGGAGACTCCCAGCGCCTCGCGGACGCGTGCTCTGTCGTGGCGTTCAACTACATCGACACGAGCTCCCAGCTGCACGCCTCGGGCCGTGCCGCGTTCCGGTTCATCTCCAAGGCGAGGCCCGGCGATTACGTGTCGCGCCCGGATGGCATCGCGATCATCGCGGGGCCCCACGAGGCGCGGGGCGAGATCACCGGGGTCTTCCCGTCCTGCGACTGCGGGAACACGCCGGTGCAGTCCGGAACCTGGGGAGTGATCAAGTCGATCTTCAGGTAGGTCCACGAAGGACCTTCGCCAGGCCGGGGCGGCGAGAGCGGGAGCTACTCGCCGCTTCGGTGTCTTACGATCCCGCCCTCGACCATGTAGATGACGTCCTCCGCGAGGTGTCGGCGCGGTGCTAGAAGTCGAACTGCATCCGCGTCGCGAGCGCCGTCGCCTTCCCCACCTCCTCGCCGTCCTGGTCGGTCACGGTGGCCATGACGTAGTTGGCCATGACCTTGGCGTAGGACGAGAGGTACCAGCTCAGGCCGAAGGTGATGTTGTCCATTCTGCCGCCGGCCACGCCCGCGTTTTCGCCGTTGAGGTCGAGGCGCGAGTACCGCGCCAGTACCTCCCACGCGCCCCATCCCCCGCCGTCGAGAAGTTCCCGCGTCACCTTCGTCCTGTCGAACGACGTCCCCTTGTAGCCGCGCGACTCGCCGGTCAGGAAGTACCCGGCCTGCACAGAGTAGCCCGAGAAGCCCGCGTCGTCCTGAAGCGCCGCGCGCCCGGTCGCTGTGCCGTCCCCTTCGCGGGCCTTCACGTTCGCCATGAGGTGCTCGCCCTGGAAGTGCGCCGGGCCGACGACCCCGCCGATCTCGAGGCCGACCATTCGAGCCGACTCCGCGTCCATCGAGCCGGTGTCCACGAAGTAGTCCGCCTGGTGCAACTCGGGACGCGCACGGAACCTGACGGCGTCGCCCTTCGGGTCCCACACGATCCCGGAGACCGCGAGATGCACGAGCCTCCTGCCTCCGTCCTGGTTGACCAGAAGCCCCGTGAGGCGACCCGCGACGCTCCCACCCTCGCCCGACCCCTCGGCCTCGGCGACGTCGTTGACGTCACGGAACGCGCCGAGCTCGGCCGTGACGCGGCCGTCGGCGAACGAGTTCCACACCATGAGGCCCGTGTTCCTGCCGGGCGCGAAGGCCATGCACGAGCCACTCTCGAGGAACGACAGGTTCTTCGTGCTGACGATGTTGTCGAGGCCGGCGGGCACGACCCAGTGCCCCACGCGCACGTGCCCGACACCGGGGACCCCGAACGCCTCAAGATAGACGTCCTTGACGCCGACCTCTCCGCCCGCAACGTCGTAGTCGGCCTTGAACCGGAGGTGCGATCCGAGTCTGCCCTTCGCGGACACGTACGCGCTGCGAACCTCGGTGGCGTCCTCCGAGGACACGCCGAGCGCTTCGTCCACCTCGCCCCAGACGGTCCAGTCCTGGATGAACCGTCCTCCGACCTCAAGGTCCTGCACTCCCGCCACCGCGGGCGCGGCCTGAAGGACCACCAGCCATGCGGCGAGCAGACCGACGACGGTCCTGCACCTCATCACTCCCTCCTTCCTGGCCCGGGGATCCGAACGGTGAACGTGCTGCCGTGACCCGGCGCGCGTGAGCCTCGCGTGAGGATCTCGCGAGCGACGCGGTGATGCTAGCCGAGCCTCGCCGAGGGAACAAGCGCCGAGGTGTCGCGCCGCGCCCACCCCGTGGCTTCCTCTCAAGCGCGCGGGCCGCCCCCCGAAGGAAGCGGCCCGCCGCCCACGATCGCCCGCACACAGCGCGGGGCCGCCGCCCCACGCCCGTCCGCCGCGCTCTAGTACATGTCCTCGCCGCCGCCCGGCGGCATCGCCGGCGGCCTCTTCTTCGGCTCGGGCTTGTCGGTCAGGATGGCCTCGGTGGTGAGCAGGAGACTCGCCACGCTCGAGGCGTTCTGGAGCGCCGTCCGCACGACCTTGGTCGGGTCGACGATCCCCGCCTTGATGAGGTCGGTGTACTGGTGGACGTCGGCGTTGTAGCCGAAGGACACGCTCTGGTTCGAACGGACCTGCTCGACGACGATCGAGCCCTCGGCGCCCGCGTTCGCCGCGATCTGCCGGATCGGCGCCTCGAGCGCCTTCACCACGATCTCGATGCCGGTGCGCGCGTCGCCGTCCTTCTCCTTGATGGCCTTCACCGCGGTCGCCGCGCGGAGCAACGCCACGCCGCCGCCCACCACGATCCCCTCCTCCACCGCGGCCCGCGTGGCATGCAGCGCGTCCTCGACGCGCGCCTTCTTCTCCTTCATGGCGCTCTCGGTCGCCGCGCCGACGTGCACGACCGCCACGCCGCCGGCCAGGCGCGCCAGACGCTCCTGGAGCTTCTCCTTGTCGTAGTCCGAGGTGGAGTGCTCGATCTCAGCGCGGATCTGCTCGATCCTGCCCTTGATGTCGGCCTTCTTGCCCGCGCCCTCGATGATCGTCGTGTTCTCCTTGTCGACCACGATGCGCTTGGCGCGGCCGAGGTCCTGGAGCGTGGTGTTCTCGAGCTTGAGACCCTTCTCCTCGGCGATGACCGTGCCGCCCGTGAGCGCCGCGACGTCCTCGAGCATCGCCTTCCGGCGGTCGCCGAAGCCGGGCGCCTTCACGGCCACGCACTGGATGGTGCCGCGGAGCTTGTTCACGACGAGCGTCGCCAGGGCCTCGCCCTCGACGTCCTCGGCCACGAGAAGGAACGGCCGGCCGGTCTGGGCGATCCGCTCGAGCACCGGCACGAGGTCCTTCATCGCGGAGATCTTCTTGTCGTGGATGAGGATGTACGCGTCCTCCACGACGGCCTCCATGCGCTCGGCGTCGGTGACGAAGTAGGGCGACAGGTACCCGCGGTCGAACTGCATGCCCTCGACGACCTCGAGCGAGGTCTCGATGCTCTTCGCCTCCTCGACCGTGATGACGCCGTCCCGGCCCACCTTCTCCATCGCGTCCGCGAGGAGGCTTCCGATCTCCGAGTCGTTGTTCGAGGAGACCGTCGCGACCTGCGCGATTTCCTTGCGGTCCTTGATCGGGTGGCTCATCTTCTTGAGCTCGGCGATCGCCGCGTCCACGGCCTTCTCGATGCCCCGCTTGAGGCGCATCGGGTTGGCGCCCGCGGTCACGTTGCGGAGTCCCTGCGCGACCATGGACTGCGCGAGCACGATCGCCGTCGTCGTCCCGTCGCCGGCCACGTCCGCCGTCTTCGTGGCGACTTCCTTGAGCATCTGGGCCCCCATGTTCTCGTAGGGGTCCTCAAGCTCGATCTCCTTCGCGATCGTGACGCCGTCGTTCGTGATGATCGGCGAGCCGTACTTCTTGTCCAGCACGACGTTCCGGCCCCTCGGGCCGAGCGTGACGCGGACGGCGTCGGCGAGCTTGTCCACGCCGCGCCTCAGGTGCTCCCGTGCTGCGGAATCGAACTCGACCTGCTTTGCCATGCTGCTCTCCCTCACCTCGTCCAGGGCCCGCGTCTAGAGAACCGCCAGAATGTCGTCGTCCTTCATGAAGAGGTACTCGTCGCCGTCGATCGTGATCTCGCTGCCGGACCACTTGCCGAAGAGGATCTCGTCGCCGACCTTCACCTCGACCTTGATGCGCTCGCCCTCGTCGGTGAGGCGGCCCGGGCCGACGGCCACGATCTTGCCGCGCTGGGGCTTCTCCTTCGCGGTGTCCGGCACGATGATCCCGCCCGCCGTCTTCTGCATCTCCTCCTCGAGCCTCTTGACCAGCACGCGGTTGCTCAGGGGCCTGATGTTGAGCTTCTTCGCCGCCATCGCTCCCTCCCTCTTGTGGGTGTGTCCCTCGTTCCTTCTCGCCCGCCGCCTCCCGCCCGCGGGACGGCGCGCCGGGCTAGCACTCGAAAAGCCGGACTGCTAATCTATGCGAGGCCCTCGGGGTGCGCAAGTGGTATTTGCCCCGGGCCCCTCGTCATCCCTTGACACGTTCATGGATGAGAGCGAGCCCGCGCAGGGTGAGGTCTGGCTCGACGATGTCGATCGCCTCCGTGAGCGGGGCGATGCGCTCGGCCAGGCCGCCCGTCGCGACGACGGTCGGCTCGGCGCCCCACTCCTCGGCGATCCTGCGCACGATCTCGTTCACCTGGCCGGCGGCCCCGATGAGGATCCCCGACCGGAGCGACTCCTCCGTCGAGCGCCCGATGGCCACCTCGGGCGGGTCCAGCGCCACGCCGTGCAGGAGAGCGGCCTTCCTGAAGAGCGTCTCGGCGGAGGTCAGGAGCCCGGGGGCGATCGCGCCGCCAAGGTAGCGGCGGTCGGCCGAGACGACGTCGAACGTGGTCGCCGTGCCGAAGTCCACGACGATCGCGTCGCCGTCCACGACGCTCAGCGCCCCGACCGCGTTCGCGAGCCGATCGGGACCAACCTCGCGGGGATCGCGGTAGTCGATCGCGATGCCGAGGTCCAGGTCGGGCCCCACGACCACGGGCTCCACACCGCCCACGTCCTCGAGCATCGCGACGAACGACGCCGTGAGCGCGGGAACGACCGAGCAGACGATGGCACCGGAGATCGCCGACAGATCGATGCCGGACTGCCTGCAGAGCTGACGGAGGACCATCCCGTGCTCGTCCGCTGTGCGCGCCGCGTCGCTCGTGATGCGCCAGCGCCGCCGGATCGCTCCGGCGTCAACCACCCCGATGACGACGTTCGTGTTCCCCACGTCGATCGCGAGCAGCATCTCACCCGCTCCCTTCCGTCTCGAGCGTAAGGCTCAAGTCCAGCGCGGGCGCGGAGTGCGTGACCGCGCCCACGGAGATGAAGTCCGGCCGGAGCGACGCGAGCGCCCGCACGTTCTCGAGGCTCACGCCGCCCGAGATCTCAATCTCGGGCGGCCGCGGGGCGGCGCGCGCGGCGCGGACCGCGTCGCGCATGTCCGCCTCGGACATGTTGTCGAGCATCACGCGGTCCGCGCCGGCCGCGAGTGCCTCGCGGAGGCCGTCGAGCGTCGTCACCTCCACCTCGACCGCAAGGTCAGGCCGGGCCGCCTTGACGCGCTCGACGGCCCGCGCGACGCCGCCCGCGGCCGCGATGTGGTTGTCCTTCACGAGGGCCATGTCCCACAGGCCCATCCGGTGGTTCGCACCACCGCCGAGCGCCACGGCCCGCTTCTCGAGCGCGCGCATCCCTGGAGCGGTCTTCCGCGTGTCGAGGAGCCGCGCCCCCGTGCCCTCGAGCGCCGCGGCGTACCGCGACGCCGCCGTCGCGATGCCAGACAGCCGCTGGAGGAAGTTGAGGGCCGTGCGCTCGCCCGTGAGGATCGCGCGCGCCCGCCCCCTCACGGTCGCCACGACCGCCCCGGCGGCCACGCGCGCTCCCTCGGCGACGCGCGCCCCGAAGACGATGTCCCCGTCGAGCTCCCGGAACACCGCCTCGGCGACGTCGAGCCCCGCGATCACGCCCGCGGCCTTGGCGACGATCGCCGCCCGACCGACCGCGCCCGCGGCCACGGTCGCGTCGGTCGTGACGTCGCCCGCCCCGACGTCCTCGGCGAGCGCGCGCCGGACCAGGTCCAGCGTCCCGGCATCGAGCGTCGTCATCGCGCGGGCCTCCCCTTCCGGCCCTTCCCCGGCCCGTGCAGCACGCCCTTCGCCGCCATGCTGCCCCTGGCCGTCCCGTGCGCCTGCGGCCTCGGCCGCGGACCGCCCTCGCCCGGCTGCCGCTCGCCGCTCCAGAGGTCGGACATCTTGATCTCGTCGATGCGGTCGCGCAGGCTCGCGGCCTTCTCGAACTCGAGGCGCGCCGCGGCGTTCATCATCTGCTCCTCGAGCACCGCGATCATCTCGCCACGCGAGAGCCCCGGGTCGAGCTGGATGAGCTCCACGTCGCGCCGGACGTCCGTCTTCGCGTCGGCCACCGCCGTCGCCCGCATGATCTCGTCGACGGACTTCACGATGCTCCTAGGCTCGATGCCGTGCTTCTCGTTGTACGCAAGCTGCAGGACCCGTCGCCGCTCCGTCTCGGCGATCGCCCGCTCCATCGAGCCCGTGATGGTGTCGGCGTAGAGGATGACACGGCCGCAGAGGTTGCGCGCCGCGCGCCCCGCGGTCTGGATGAGCGACGTGTCCGAGCGCAGGAACCCCTCCTTGTCGGCGTCGAGCACGGCGACGAGCGACACCTCCGGGAGATCGAGCCCCTCGCGGAGGAGGTTGATGCCGACGAGCACGTCGAACTCGCCAAGCCGAAGCCCGCGGATGATCTCGACGCGCTCGAGCGCGTCGATGTCCGAGTGGAGGTAGCGCACGCGGACGCCGAGCCCATGCAGATAGTCCGTGAGGTCCTCGGACATGCGCTTCGTCAGCGTCGTCGCGAGGACGCGCCCGCCCTTCTCGACCTCGCGCCGGATCTCCTCGAGGAGGTCGTCCACCTGGCCCGTCACCGGGCGCACGACGATCTCGGGGTCCACGAGGCCGGTCGGTCTGATGACCTGCTCGACGACCACTCCCTGACACTTCTCAAGCTCGTAGTCGCCCGGCGTGGCCGACACGAAGACGACCTGCCGCATGAACTCCTCGAACTCGTCGAACGTGAGCGGCCGGTTGTCCAGGGCCGACGGAAGCCGGAACCCGTACTTGACGAGCGTCTCCTTGCGCGACCGGTCCCCGCGGAACATCCCGCGGACCTGCGGCACGGCGACGTGCGACTCGTCGATGAACAGGAGGAAGTCGTCCGGGAAGTAGTCGAGGAGCACCTCCGGGCGCGCGCCCTCCTCCCGCCCGGCCAGGTGCCGCGAGTAGTTCTCGATGCCGGAGCAGTATCCCATCTCGCGCAGCATCTCAATGTCGAACCGCGTGCGCGTCTCGATCCTCTGCGCCTCGAGGAGCTTGCCCTCCGCCCTGAACGCCGCGAGCTGCCCCTCAAGCTCCTCCTCGATGCGCCCGACCGCCCGGTCGATGTTCTCCTGCGTGGTCACGAAGTGCTTCGCCGGGTAGATCGAGATCGCGTCCATCTCCTCGAGCGTCTTCCGCGTGACGAGGTCGATCACGGACAGCCGCGCGACCTCGTCGCCCGCGAGCTCGATGCGGATCGCCCGCTCCTCGTACGACGGCCGCACCTCGATGACGTCGCCTCGCACCCGGAAGGTCCCGCGCGCGAAGTCCACGTCGTTCCGGTCGTACTGGATGTCCACGAGCCGACGCAGCACCTCGTCGCGGTCCACGCGCGCGCCGACGGACAGCGCGACCAGCATCGAGCGGTACGCCTCCGGCGAGCCGAGGCCGTAGATGCACGAGACGGACGCGACGATGACGACGTCCCGCCGCTCGAGGAGCGACGCGGTCGCCTTGAGGCGCAGGCGGTCGATCTCCTCGTTGACGTCGGCGTCCTTCTCGATGTACGTGTCCGTGACCGGGACGTAGGCCTCGGGCTGGTAGTAGTCGTAGTAGCTCACGAAGTACTCGACGGCGTTCTCGGGAAAGAACGCGCGGAACTCGGCGAAGAGCTGCGCCGCGAGGGTCTTGTTGTGCGACATGACGAGCGCGGGGCGGTCGAACGCCGCGATGACGCTCGCCATCGTGAAGGTCTTGCCCGAGCCGGTGACGCCGAGGAGCGTCTGCCAGCGGTCGCCCCGCCGGACGCCCTCGACGAGGTCCGCGATGGCCCTGCCCTGGTCGCCCTGCGGCTGGAACCCCGACACGAGTCTGAAGGGCCGCGCCATCGCCCCCACCGCCCTACCGGGACATCCCGTTCTCGTTGACCACGAGGTCCTCGACCACGCGCGGGCCCGTTCCCGCCGTGCCCAGGTACTCGCCGTTCAGGTAGAGGTCCACGCCCCCGCCGTTCCCGACGTCGAGGACGAACTCGCGGTCGGCCTGCCACGTGTGGCGCTCGCCGACCTCGAGCGTGACGTCGCCCTGCGACGTGCCGTCCGCGACCACGCGCACCCACGTGCGCTGCTTCGCCGCGGCGGTGAGCGAGAGCTTCTGCCAGACGATGGCCGTGTCGCGCAAAGCGGCGCCGGGCGCCTCCTGCGCGGGGGCCGCCGGCTCCGGCGGGCTCGCCGCGCGGCGGGCCAGCCCGATCCCCACCGCGATCAGGACGGCGGCGCCCACGACCGCCACGACGACCCACAGCGCCCGCTTCGACGTCGTCCGTCGCTTCTGGGCGCGCTGCATCTCCACGGCGTCCCACTCGTCGGGCTCCGCGGTCTCCTGCTGCTGCGTGAAGCGAAGGTACCTGTCGAGCACGGTCTGCTCATCGAGGCCGAGATACCGCGCGTACGCCCGGATGTGGCTCTTGACGTAGACCAGCGCAGGGAGCGCGTTGTACCTGTCGTCCTCGAGCGCCTCGATCGTGCCCGCGGTCATCCGCGTGACCTTGGCGACCTCTTCGACCGTCTTCCCCTGGGATTCCCTCGCCTTCCTCAGGAGCTCGCCCACGGACTCCATGCTCTACTCCTGGTACCGCACCGTGTACCTGAGGACCGCCTCCCCGCCTGCCTTCGCGGGCACCGAGAACTCGACCCGGTAGGCCTCCTTCTTCACGTGCTCGTGCGTCGCGCTCGTGATCGTCCAGAACCCGTACGGGTGCTCGACGACGCGCACGACGACGTCCTCCTTCTTGTGGTTCCTGATGACGATCTCCCAGTCCTCCTCGCGGACGCGGCCCGAGATCCTCCGCGCGTCGGTCTGCTTTCGCTCGGCCTTCACGTCGAACGCGTTGCCGAGGTACAGGCTCACGTTCTCGTCCACCGGCGTGTGCCCGATGCGGTCCTCTCCGATGAACTGCAGGGCCCTCGTCGAGTCTTCCTTGTACATGCGCACGGTGCCGGCGGGAAGCGGACGGCCGATCCCCGACGCCTTCGAGTTCGGGAACTCGAGGAGCACGCGCACGTCGCCGCCCTTCCACGCGTCCAGTTCGAGCACCTTGGCGACGGCGACGCCGGTGCTCGGGAAGAACGCGAGCTGTTTGATCTCGCGGTCCGCGACGGTCGCCGGCGTGTCCAGCTTGTAGAGGTGGTACTCGAAGAGCTCCTCGCTCCTGAACTCGGGTGCCGCAGCAGGCGCCTCGACCATGTCCGCCTTCGCCAAGCGCCGCCCGTCCAGCGGCGTCGGCGCCCGGTGCACGTCGCCGGCCACGAGGTCGAGCTGCGCGTTCTCGTACGTCGCGCCCGAGCGGTTGTCCACGGACACCCACGCCGCGAGGTCAACGCGTCGGTCGTCGCTGGACACCACCCCCACGTACTCCGCGTGCCAGCTGACGCCCCCCGTCAGGTACGTCACCTCGACCTTCCGCGGCCCCGCGCTCGCCGCGCCGATCTTCCACACGAGCGACGGCCGCGAGATGAGGCCGGCGGGCAGGCTCGGAAAGCGGACGTACGTGAGCTTGTCGCGGTTGAGCGTGACGATGGGGCCGCTCCCCTTCCCCTGATCGAGCACGATGCCGCTCTGGTCGAAGCTCACGAGCCGCCCCGCGAAGAGGTCGGCGTCGTCGGTCACGACGTCGATGTCCTTCTCGAGGTACTTGTCGAGGATGGCCCAGGGGCTGGCCAGGTCGAACCGGTAGTTCTGCTCCCACACCGACGCCTCTCCGCCGCTCAGCACGCGGAAGTGCACGCTCGTCGGGTCGATGCGCGCGGCCACGTCCGGGAAGCGGACCTCCTGGGCGCCCTTCTCGAGCGCGATCGTCCTGGCGTCCTTCACGAGGGCGAGGTCGGTGTTGTACACGGTCAGCGCCGTCTCCTGTTGCGCGACGGCGCCCGCGGCGAGGCCGATGACGGCGCCGAGCGCGGCGAGAACACAGAACATCGCTCTCACGGCACAACCTCCTTCGGTGGTGGGACTCACGGCATCGCGGTGAGCAGAAGGCCGACCGCCCCGACCGCCCAGCAGTAGTACGAGAACCGGTGAACACGGCCCGCGGAGATCGCCTTCACGAAGACGGCGATCGCCGGCAGCGCGCACACGAAGGCCACGACCGCTCCGGCGACCTCGGCGGGCGGCGGCGCCGCGCCGGCGCGGAACGCGTCGCTCAGGTTCACCGCCGCCGCGCCCACGATGATGGGAACGGACAGCAGGAAGGAGAACTCCGCCGCCCGCCTGCGGTCGAGACCCCCGAGCAGCCCCGCCGAGACGGTCGCGCCCGAGCGCGAGAGCCCCGGCAGCACGGCGGCCGCCTGAGCGACACCGACGACGAGCGCGTCGCGCCAGGTCTCGGCGCTTCGCCCGCGGCCCGTCACGAGCCGCGTGCTCCACAGAACGAACCCCGTGACGATCAGGAGCCCGGACACGAGCCGGACGTCATCGAAGGCCTGCTCGACGCGGGACTCGAACAGATAGCCTACCACAGCCGCGGGCACGGTACCGAGCGCCAGATGGAACCCCAGCCGCGCGTCGGCGGCTTGGGCGGCGGACCAGCGGCGCGCGCCCCGGACGTGCCGGAACGGCCACGCCGCCAGCGCCCCGAGGACCGCGGCGACGCGCCGCCGGAAGAGGGCCACGACGGCCACCGCGGTCGCGAGGTGCACAAGCACCTCGAACCTGACGCCGGGGGTCGTGACGCCGAGCAGCCGCTGCGCCAGGGCAAGATGCCCGGAGCTCGACACCGGAAGGAACTCGGTGAGGCCCTGGAGCACTCCGAGCAGGATGCCCTCGAGAACGGTCATGTTCGGGGAGCCCTCTCCGTCACCACACGACGCCAAGCACGAACGCCAGCAGCCCGAGCGCCATCACGCACTTGAGCAGGAGCGAGGCGCGACCGGCAGCCTCGCGATCCGCTCTGCCGGCCGTCCGCACGAGCGCGAGGACCAGGAGCGCGTCGATCACCACCAGCGCGGCCGCGTAACCCCAGCCGAAGGTCCGGGCAGCGAACGGCACGACCGCCGCGCCCATGAGGGCCACCATCACGATCCTCGAAAGCCCCATCGCCCGCTTCGACCCCAGCGCCACCGCGATGGTCCGCACACCGGTCGCGGCGTCCCCCTCGACGTCCTCGACATCCTTCGCGATCTCCCTTGCCAGGTGCGCGAGGAACGCCAACCCGAGCGGCACCACGGTCGGTCCCGCCCTCCCCTGCGAGATGCCTCCCATGAGAAGCGGCGAGGCGGCCACCGCGGCGACGAGCGCGTTCGACGCGAGCGGCACGCGCTTGAGCTCCACGGAGTAGAGGGCCGTGAGGACCACCCACGCCGCCGCGAGCGCGCCCGCCCACGCCGAGAGCGCGAGCGCCAGGCCGAGCGCGGCCGCGTATCCGGCGAACGCCAGCGCGACCGCCGGCCGCACGCCGACCGCGCCCGACGGGATGGGCCGTCCCGGCCTGTTCACGGCATCGGCCGCGCGGTCGAGAACGTCGTTGAGCGCGTTCGCGCCCGCCGTCGCGGCGAAGGCCGAGAGGGCTGCCACGAGCGCAGGCGCGAGGTCCGGCGGCCTGCGCGACACCACGGCGCCCACGACGACCGCGCACGCGGCGATCAGGCCGTTCGCGGGCCGCGCGAGCCTGACGAGAGCGCGCGCGTCAGATGCGGAAGCCGATCCCGGCGCGGACCTCCCACCCATGGTCGTCCTCCGGGCCGTGATCCCGGTTCCTCACGAAGACCCCCGCGGCCGACAGGAACGCGCGGAGCCCATCCAGGTTCTCGTACGAGCACTCCACGCCGACGCGGTCCGTCGTCTCCACGACGCCCGACGGGAACGACGGGTCCGGATCGGAGCCCTGCTCGAACGGCTCGACGATCGTCCCTTCGCCCTTCCTCGCCCTGGAGTACGACACGCCGACCGACCACGCCGGCGACGGGTGCGCCGTGACCTCAAGCGTGAGGCGGTCGGCGTCGGGCCCGAGCTCGAATCCCAGGGGCTTTCCGTCCTGCGCGACCGCGTGCCACGGAAGCTGATGCGTGTACGTCCACTTGCGCACGTTGCTGTACTCCGCGGTGATCTCCGCGTCGATGCCGAGCGGCGCGGCGTAGGCGGTGAGGCCGACGGTCGCACCGTACTTGTCCGGATGCCCCGTGGACCTCTCGTACTGCAGATCGTCCACGACGAACTCGCCGTAGAGGTCCAGACCGCGGCGCGGTCGCGCGAGGAAGTCAAGCGCCCAGAGCACGTTGTCGTCGGACCGCTCGTTGTGCTGGGAGAGGTAGAAGGGAACGAGCGGGTTCAGGTACACCGGGTCGGGCATCACCGAGCTGTACACGACCGCCTCGCTGACGGAGATGCTGCCCAGAGCTCCCCGCACCGACACGCGATGGGCGGCCAGGAAGACCCGTTCGTCCTCGCCGAGGCCGTCGCGCGCGTCGGGCGGTCGCTCCAGCAGACCGTGGAGCGCGAGGAACGACCAGGGGCCGACGGTGAACCTCGCCTCGAGCTCGTCCATCGTCGCTGCGGACCCGGAGATCAGAAGCCGGCCCCGCTCGGAGCGCCCCCACGCCGGGTCGCGCCGCCCGACGGCCACCGAGTAGCCGGGCCGCTCGAGCTTGAGGTACGCAAGCTCCGCGGTCGCCGCGACGCCGCGCCAGGTGCGCGCCCGGCTCGACAGCCGCTCCGTCCTCGCCCCCTCCTGCCCCCCGAGCACGACGTCCGCCTCGGAGTAGAACCCGACGGCGTCGCTCACGCCGCCCCAGAGGTCGTACGACACCGTGACCGAGACGTCCGGCCGGCCGTCGTCTGCGTCGTCGTGGAAGGCGGCCCGCTCGTACGACGTGAGCGCGCGCACGCCGAGGCCGACGGCCGCCGCCTCGTCCCGCGCCGAGAATACGGGCGCGTCCACCTCGGCCCTCAGGAACTCGGCCCGCAGCCTGTCGATGGCCCAGGACTCCCGCTCGGTGAGTTCCGCGGCCCGTGACGCCTCGTCGGCGTCCGCCGCGCGCAGCGCGTCCGCGACCGCGGCGCGCGAGACGGGCCGCGTCGTGAGATCGAGATCGAGAACGCCCCGCGAGGCGAGTCGCTCGAGCAGCGGGTAGGCCCAGTGCGACAGGGGCACGTCGGCAGGCGGGCGCGGCGCCGCCGCCAGCGCGACGAGGCAGATGAGCGCGCACAGCGTCACGTTCCTCCGATCCCGGGCGCGCGGCGCCGCGCCCCGCGCCCGGTCGCCGGCCGCGCTCAGCTCACGCGGTCGCCTTGAGCCGGTCCGCCCTGCGGTAGAGGTCCGAAGCCTCGAGGCTGCGGCCCAGCCTGTCGACGACCACCGCGAGCTGGTACGTCGCCGCGTGGTCGCCGGGGTCGCCCTTGAGCGCCGTCCGCAGGCATCGCTCGGCGTCCTCCAGCCTGCCGAGCGCCGCGAGCGCCGCGCCGAGGTGACGGGAGACGCCGGGGCGCTCGCCGGCGAGCACGATCGCGCGCTGGAACTCGGCGACCGCGCGCCCGAAGAGCGCCTTCCTCGACAGCGCCACGCCGAGCTGGAAGTGCGCCTCCGCGCTGTCCGCGGCGTACTTGACGGCGAGCTCGAGTTCGGGAAGCGCGTCGTCCACGTCCCCGAGCCGCAGGAGCGCGGCGCCGAGGTTGAAGCGGGCCTCCCCGCTCGCGCCGTCGATCTCCACGGCCTTCCGGAACTCGGCGACGGCATCGCGAAGCATGCCGCGCTCGCCGTACATGGCGCCGAGATTCAGGTGCCGCACGGCGTTCTCGGGGTCGATCTCGATGGCCCGCTTGAACTCGACGATGGCCTCGTCGGTCCGGCCCATGCGGTCGAGAACGTATCCGAGGTTGGTGTGCGCCTTCGCGCAGGCGGGATCGATCTCGATCGCCTTCCGATACCACGCCTCGCTTTCCTCGTACTCGTCGCGCCGGGCGTGCGTCACGCCGATCCTGTAGTAGGGTTCCGGATCGTCGGGCGCGATCTCGATCGCCCGGCGATGCTCCCTCAGGGCGTCCTCGTGCCGCCCCATGAGATCGTACACGCGGCCCAGGTTGTACCGCGCCGCGGCGCTCGCCGGGTTGGTCCTCGCGGCCCGCTCGAACTCGTGGGCCGCCGGGTCGAGCAAACCGAGCTTCCGGTAGCACACCCCGCACGCCAGCATGGCGTCGACGGCGTTCGGCCGACGCGCGAGGAGCTGCTGGAGGACGACGACGGCGTCCGCGTAACGGCCCTCGTCCATGTACTCAGCCGTCAGGCCCAGGAGCGCCTCGGGCTCGTCCGCCGGCGGTCTCGTCGCGCGGGCGCCCGCGGCCGGCCGTTTCGCTCTCGTCCACATGGCCTCGCCCTCCGGTCGGCGCCCCGTCCCTAGGCGCGCCCCCGCTTCGCAAGCACCTCGCGGACCTTCTGCTTGAGCTCCGTGAGATCGGCCGACTTCACGACGTACGCGTCGGCCATCCACGACGCGAAGTCCTGCTTGTACGTCGAGTAGGCCGAGTTGAGGATCACGGGCAGGTCGCGCCGCTTCTCCATGATCGTCCGCAGGCAGTCGATGCCGTCCATGCCGTCGAGCCGTATGTCGAGGATCACGAGATCGGGCGGCGACTTCGCGATAAGCTTCAGGGCATCCTCGGCGCTCTCCGCGGTATCCACCTCGTAGCCCTCCTGCTTGAGCTCGCTCTCGTAGAGCCGCCGGATGTTCTTCTCGTCGTCCACAACAAGGAGCTTTGTCATCCTGGTCCTCCGGTTCCCTCAGCGCCGTCCGTTCGGCCTCCGTCGGCTCCGGTCCGGCCGTAGAGCTTCCGGTGCTCGAACTCCTGCGTGCTGTGCATGATCGGCAGCGAGATCTCGAACGCCGAGCCCTCTCCCTCGCGGCTCTCGACGGTGATCTCCCCTCCGTGGTTGTCGACGATCCGCTTCGTCACGGCGAGGCCGAGCCCCGACCCGGCCGCGCGCGTCGTGAAGAACGGCACGAACAGCTTGTCGAGGTGCTCCGGCGCGATCCCCGGCCCCGTGTCGCTGATCCGGACGACGATCCACTCGCCTCTCTGGAGCGTCGCGATCGTGAGCCTGCCGCCCTGAGGCATCGACTGGATCGCGTTCGATGTCACGTTGAGGAAGGCCTGCTTGAGCTGGTTGGCGTCGCCCATCGTGATGGGCAGGCCCTCCGCGAGGTCGCCCACGACGCTGATGTGCGACGAGAGGATGCCGTGCGACAGGAGCTTCCGGACGTCCTTGAGGATCTGGTTGATGTCCACGGGGCCCATGACAGGCACGAGGTGCTTCTCGAGCGTGAGCTGCTCCCGGAGGATCTGCTCGAGCCGCGTGACCTCCTCGAGAATGACCTCCGTGAACTCCCTGCGCGGGTCGTCCTCGGTGAGCTGCTCGTGCAGCCGCCGCGCGAAGCCTCCGACCGCGATGAGCGGGTTGCGGATCTCGTGCGCCACGTTGGCGGCCATGTGCCCGATGCCCGTCAGCTGCTCCACCTCTCGGAGCTGCTTCTGGAGCTTCATGCGGTCCGTGATGTCCTTGATGTACTGGATCGCCTGAACCGTCGTGCCGTGTTCGTCCACGACGGGGAACGTGTAGACGTCGACTCCCTTCCTGTGATAGCCGCCGGCCAGCTCCGGCTTCGACACGAGGGCGACGTTCCCCTTCGCGAAGGTCTCGTGGGCGGGGCAGAGCTCGCACGGCTCATCCCCGCGGCAGTAGACCTCGTAGCACGGCCGGCCGACGAGGTCCTGCGGTTCCCTGCCCAGGAAGGACGCCTCGGCCTTGTTCACGGCCACGATGCGGAACTCGCGGTCCACGATGATGAGGCCGTCGGTGATGCCGTCGAAGATGGCCTGCAGCTGGCGTTTGCTCCGCCGGATCTCGCCCTGCAGCTTCGCGGAGCGCCCCGCCGCCGCGCGGGCCACGAGCCACCCCGCCACCGCGCCGGCGGCAAGGCCGACGCCGAGGCAGGGCAGCACCTCCTGAACGCGAATGGCCGTGAAGAGCATCGGGGAACGCCCCAGGCGCTTCGTACCGCATCTCGCCCGCTCGAGGCGGAAGCCGGCCGCGCCGGACCCCCTCCGCCGGCGTCATGGTAGTGCGAGTCCCTGAGGGTGTCAAGGTCGAAGGCCCCCTCGAAGCCGCCGACGCTGCGCGGGACTCGCCGGCACGAAGCGCTTGACATGCGGCGGGCAGAGACGCTATGAGAGGGCAGGTCGCTGAACAAGGGAGGGACCATGCTCAAGCAGTTCAAGGAGTTCGCGCTCCGCGGGAACGTCGTGGACATGGCCGTGGGCATCATCATCGGCGCGGCGTTCGGCGCCATCGTCTCGTCGCTCGTCGCCGACGTCATCATGCCCCCCATCGGTCTTCTGCTCGGCAACGTGGACTTCAGCAACCTCTTCATCGTGCTCAAGGAAGGCGCGACGCAGGGGCCGTACGCGTCGCTGGCCGCCGCGAAGGGCGCAGGAGCCGTGACCCTCAACTACGGCGTCTTCTTCAACGCCATCATCAGCTTCCTCATCGTCGCGTTCTCCGTGTTCCTCCTCATCTCACAGATGAACAGGCTCAAG
>Ga0194112_10000885_pt1 | contig 44214 bp, 33 predicted proteins | sample TA2MahC400mmetaG_FD_146191 | JGI IMG/M metagenome (GOLD analysis project Ga0194112, IMG submission 146191) | Freshwater microbial communities from Lake Tanganyika, Tanzania - TA2015016 Mahale Deep Cast 400m | ecosystem: Environmental > Aquatic > Freshwater > Lake | place: Tanzania: Lake... | reverse complement strand
GCCGCCAAGTGGGCGGTCGCGCAGAAACCCGGCTTGTACGACATGCAGGACGTTCTGGGCCTGCGTTGAGCGGCCATGAAAGTCGGCATCGGACTCGGCTCGAACCTCGGCGACCGGCTGGTTCATCTCCAACAAGCCAAACGTTACCTGCTGAGTCTCTCGCCGGAACAATGGCACCGGGCTTCGCCGTTATATGAGACGGAGCCAGCCGATTGTCCACCGGGGACACCGAAGTTTCTCAATGCGGCGCTGGAAATCGAGTTTACCGGCGCGCCGCGCACCTTGCTGAAGAAATTGCTCGCCTATGAGAATGCGCATGGGCGAGACCGCACAATGGGACCAAATGCGCCGCGAACCATTGACCTCGACATCCTTTACTTTGGCGAACGCGAAGTGATGGAAACCGAATTGGTGATTCCTCATCCGCGACTGGCTGAGCGGCGTTTCGTGCTCGTGCCGCTCTCCACCATCTGCCCTGACATGATCGTGAAAGGAACAGCGAGAACCGTGCGGATGTTGCTTCGGGAGTTGCCATCGAAGGAGGGCGACGTTAGGTTCGTCCAACAGGAATGGTGAAAACCACGCCACAACGATTGAAGGAGATGAAGCAGCGCAGCGAGAAAATCGCCGTGCTGACTGCGTACGATTTCCCGACCGCCAGACTCGTGGATGAAGCCGGCATCCCCGTGATTCTGGTTGGTGATTCGCTCGGCATGGTGGTGCTCGGTTACGAGAACACCTTGCCGGTCACAATGGAGGAGATGCTGCACCACGTCCGGGCCGTTGCGCGAGTAAAACCCAAAGCACTGGTGATCGGCGATATGCCTTATCGCACCTACGAAACGCCCGAACAAGCCGTTGCCAACGCGCAACGGTTCGTGGAAGCAGGAGCAGACGCGGTGAAACTGGAGGGTGGCGAGGATGTTCTCCCGCAAGTTCGCGCGGTCATTGCCGCTGGCATTCCCGTGTTGGGACACGTTGGACTCCTGCCTCAGTCTGTCCAGAAACTCGGTGGTTACAAGGTGCAAGGCAAAACCACGGAGTCGGCGGAACAGTTGCTTCGTGACGTCACACTGCTGGAACAGGCCGGTGTGTTCGCCGTGGTCGTGGAGTGCGTGGTCGCCTCCGTCACGAAGAAGCTGACAGAGGCCATTGCCATACCGACCATCGGCATCGGCGCCGGTCCGCATTGCGACGGACAGGTGCTTGTCATTCACGACATGCTCGGTCTGTCGCCGCGCCTTCCCAAACACACAAAAGTGTACGCCAACATCACCACGGCCATGCGCGAAGCATGCGCCGCCTACAAACAAGACGTGGAACAGGGACGATTCCCGGAGTCCAGGCAGAGTTTTTAGCGTTTTGTCACACATGCGCCGTGAGGGTGGAAGAAACACTTCCGGCAACGCGCGGACGCGGGAACGACTATCTCCGATGACGGCAGCGATACTCGCTGGGCATTTGACCGGTGTACTTGCGAAAGACGCGGCTGAAATACTGGCTGGAGGCAAACCCCACAGCGAAGGCGATTTCCGTGATTGACTGCGAGGTTGCCGTCAGCAGTCCGCGCGCCTTGGCGACGCGAAGGCGCTGGAGATAATCGTTCGGTGTCTGGCCGGTGGTTTGCTTGAAGAGTTGGAACAGGCGCGCCCGGCCACAGCCTGCTTGCTTCGCCAAGTGATTCATCATTACCGGTTCGTGGAGGTGTTTCTGCAGATGAGCAACCGCGGCGGCGACTGCCTGTTCGGCGCGCGCCGGACGGGCGGCGGTGATTTGTCGGGCCGCTTCGAGAATCACGGCGCACACCAGCAAACGAAGTGAGGCGGCATCCGCGCCATCAGGCTTTCGCAAGGCGCGCACCTGCCGGTTCAGCGCGGCGACCAATCGTCGCAGTTCGCTGCTCATCGGATGTGTCGTCAGGGCGTGTGCTTCGAATTGCCCGGCCAGCCACGCCAGGTCGGCAGTCGTGAACGGCGTGTTCCGTTGTGCCGTGGGATGCCGTGGGTCGAAACTTACGCCGCACAGGGTGGCAGGCATCCGGACATTGTGGAGGCCGCGATGCACCAAGTGCGGCGGCACCACGATGAAATGGTCGCCCGACAATTCGACCGCGCGTCCGCCGCGGAACTCATAGGTGGTCGCCCCGTCGAGCACGCAGAGAAGCTCGAATCGCCGGTGAGAATGCCAGGTGATCTGGACGGCGCTGTGACTGCGGATCGCGCCAATGGAATCCACCAGCGGCAGGTGGATGTCGCCGCCCCGCAAACGCTCTTCTGGCTGGTTCATGCAAGGTGTACAATATCGTCTGGGCGACAATTATGAAAGACAGATTTGCATCTCTCTGGCAGACTGCCGGCATGAAAGTTCTTCTGAGCATTGTCTCGACGATGGTCGCTTGGGCCGGCGCGGCTCAACAGCCGCCCCCCGACAAGGTGCCCGGCGTCGTCATTGACCACATCCCCGCCTCGACCGGCGTCTATATCGGTTCGCCGAGCATCGCGGTCCTGCCGAACGGCAACTACGTGGCGTCGCACGATCATTTCGGCCCGAAGTCCACCGAGCACAAGAGCGCCCTCAGCGCCGTCTTTCGCTCCGCCGACCGCGGCAAGACTTGGAAGAAAGTGTCGGAAATCCAAGGCGCGTTCTGGTCCAAGCTTTTTGTGCATCGCGGCACGTTGTATTTGCTCGGCACGGATCGTCACCACGGCAACATCCTCATCCGACGCTCGACCGACGGCGGCACGACTTGGCCTGCGCCATCGGTGTTGCGCGACAACGGCGAGTATCATTGCGCGCCAATGCCGGTCCTTGAGCACAACGGACGCCTCTGGCGCGCGTTTGAGTGGCGGCATCCGCCCATCGCGTGGGGCATCAACTACCGCGCCAGCATGTTGTCGGCGCCGGTGGATGCCGACCTGCTGAACCCGGCGAGTTGGACGCTGGCCGAGCCGTTGCCGAGCGACCGCTCGTGGAACGCCGGCGACATGCGGGCATGGCTCGAAGGCAACGCCGTGCTGACGCCCGACGACGAACTCGTGAACGTCTTGCGCGTCCAGACGAAATCGCCCGACGAAAAGGCTGCCATCGTCCGCGTCAGCGCCGACGGCAAAAAGATGTCGTTCGATCCCGCGACCGGTTTTGTCAACTTCCCCGGTGGCGCGAAGAAGTTCACGATCCGCTTCGACCCGCAGGGCAAGCTCTACTGGTCGCTGGCCAGCATCGTTCACGAACGGCATCGCGCGGACAATCCCGGCGGCATCCGCAACACGCTCGCGTTGACCTGTTCGCCCGACCTCACGAACTGGACCGTGCGCTGCATTTTGCTCTACCACCCGGAAGTCAAGAAACACGGCTTCCAATACGTGGACTGGCAATTTGAGTGCGATGACATCATTGCCGTCTGTCGCACCGCCTACGACGATGGCTTGGGCGGCGCGCGCAACAATCACGACGCGAACTACCTGACGTTCCACCGCGTCTCAAACTTCCGAAAGCTGACAATGGCTGATTCTGTTTTACCATGAGACACACCATGCTGATCCTGATTACCGCGGTTGTCTTCGCGTCGAGCCAGATGTGCGGCCAACCAATCCGCCCACTCGCGCAGGAGCACGTCGTTATTTGTGAGTCGCCCGACCCCGCGCGTATTTACTGCTACTCGCCGGGAATCGCGAGACTCGACAGCGGGCGACTCGTGGCCACCATGAATTACGGTGGATTAGGGATGAAAGGCAAGCTGCTCGGAAAGGTATTCACCTCGGACGATGGAGGTAAGACCTGGACGCATCGAACTGACTACCCGTTGCGGGCTGCGCGTCCATTTATTGCCGGTTCGTCGCTTTACGTGCTCGGCCACACCAACGATCTCCTGGTAATCCGTTCTGACGACAACGGTATCACGTGGACAACGCCCGCCAAACTCACCGACGGCCAGCACTGGCATCAGTCGGCCTGCAATGTCCACTACGCCAACGACTGCGTGTATCTCGTCATGGAACGGCGCGTGACCAACGACATCAAATCATGGCTGGTCGGCGAACTGGCGCCGGTGTTGATGCGCGGCAAACTCGGCGCAGACCTGACCAAGCGCGAGAACTGGACGTTCGCCTCCGAGCTTTCATTCCGCGACACGATCCCAAACCTCGACAAAGACCCGGCGATTGATTTCTTCGGCGTGCCGTTCTTTCCGTCGCCTTATCCGAAGGGTTCATTGCCCGCGCCACGCCGCAACAACGCGCCCATCGGCTGGCTGGAAACCAACGTCGTGCAGTTCCAAGACCCCGACCACATCTGGTTCGACCCGACAGGCAAGACGTTCCATCTCTGGGCGCGCGCCCATACCGGCGGCACGGGCTACGCCGCCGTGGCGAAGGTTGTCGAGCATGACGACGGCTCCATGACCACGACGTTGGAGACCGTGCCTTCCGGCAAGAAAGTGCTGTTCGTGCCGTGTCCCGGCGGCCAAATGCGCTTCCATGTTCTTTACGACGAACAGACGAAACTGTTTTGGATGCTCAGTTCGCAAGCAACGGACTCGATGACGCGCGCCGACCGCCTGCCCGATGACCGCTACAATCTTCCCAACAACGAGCGGCATCGTCTGCAACTGCATTTCTCCAAGAACATGATTGACTGGTGCTTTGCCGGCATCGTCGCGATGGGTAAGTCTCCCAAAGAGTCGCGCCACTACGCGAGCATGGCAATTGATGGAAAGGACATCGTTGTTCTCTCACGCAGCGGCGATGCGCGCGCCAAGTCCGCGCACGACGGCAACCTGATCATGTTTCACCGCGTGAAGAATTTCCGGTCACTCGTTTACTGACACTACCATGAAGACATTGCCCTTGTACGGAATCGTCCCCCCCATGATCACGCCCATGTGCGGGCGCGACAAACTCGACTTGCCTGGCCTCGAACGGCTCATTGAACACATCCTCGCCGGCGGCGTGAGCGGGCTGTTCATCCTCGGCACGACCGGGGAAGGCCCAAGCCTCGGCTACCGGCTTCGCAAGGAACTCATCGAGCGGACGTGCCGGCAAGTGGGCGGGCGCGTCCCGGTGCTCGTGGGAATCACGGACACAGCGTTCATCGAGTCGGTGAACGTCGCCCGCTGGTCCGCTGACGCGGGCGCGGACGCGGTCGTGGTCGCGCCGCCGTATTATTTGCCGGAAGGACAGCCGGAGTTGCAGGAATACCTCGACCATCTCGTGCCGGAACTGCCGTTGCCGTTGTTCCTCTACAACATGCCGGCGCTGACGAAGGTATCGTTCGAGTTGGAGACCGTCCGCCGCGCGATGGACAACCCGCGCATCATCGGCCTCAAGGACAGTTCGGGGAACATGATTTATTTCCATCGCGCTGTCGGTTTGCTGAAACACCGGCCCGACTGGACGCTGCTCATCGGCCCGGAAGAAATGCTCGCCGATGCCGTCTTCGCCGGCGGCCACGGCGGCGTCAGCGGCGGGGCCAACGTTCATCCGCGCCTCTACGTCGAGTTGTTCTGCGCCGCACAGTCCGGCGACACCGCGCGCACGCGCGAACTGCACGCGCAGGTCATGCGCATCAGCGACAACCTCTACCGCATTGGCCGTCATCCATCGGCGATCATCAAAGGCATCAAATGCGCATTGTCGCTGCTCGGCGTGTGCGACGATTTCATGGCCGAGCCGTTCCATCGGTTCCGCGAACCGGAACGGCAGAAGGTTCGCGAATTGCTGGCCGAACTCGGAGTGACATCGTGAGAACGGAATTGGAAAGCGGCTATCTTGCCGCCGTTCAGACCCGTGACGTTGCTCAGCCAGATCATCACCAGCAAGAACCACCACGTCTTCAACCTTGCTTGGTTGAAGCAACTGCCGTGGGAAACAACTGATTGAGCACGATGTCCTCCCATCAACTTCCACGGGGAATCTGTTCTGCCGTGCAAACACCGTTTGACGAGCGCCTTGCCCTTGATGAGGCAAGCCTGGAGCGATTGGTCGAAGACGCCATTGCCGCCGGGGTGAACGGATTACTGACGCCGGTGGTGGCAAGCGAAGTGGCGTGGTTGAATGGCAAGGAGCGCGGGCTGGTGGTGCGGCGGGTCGCGGCAACGATTGCAGGACGCGTTCCGTTGATCGTTGGGGCGTCCGCTGATGACCCGCAGATCTGCTGCGCGATGGCTGCGCTTGCGGAGTCGGTCGGCGCTGCCGCTTACTTGGTGGCAGTTCCCCCCGCGCTCTACGCCAGTGCGGATCGGGTATCCGAGTATTTTCAACGAGTTGCTGCTTCGAGCCGCCTGCCGATGATCATCCAAGATTTGCAGTGGAACGGACCGGGGTTGCCGGTCGAAACCGTCGCGGCGCTCCGCGACAAGTTGCCGACACTGGCCGGCGTGAAGATTGAGACTGTGCCGTCAGGCCCGAAGTACACGGCGGCGCGGCAGGCGCTCGGCCCGGACTTTTACATCGCCGGGGGATGGGCCGTGGCGCAAATGATCGAGGCGCTGGACCGCGGCGTTGACGCGATGATCCCGGAGAGCGCGATGATTCGGGTTTACGCGGCAGTCATGCGTGAATACGCGGCAGGCCGACGAGAAAATGCGCGAAGTATCTTCAACACACTTCTGCCGATTCTGGCTTTTACCAACCAAGAAATCGCCACATCGGTCGCCTTCTTCAAACGGCTGCTGGTGTGCAAGGGCATCTTTGCCAGCGGCACGATGCGCTTGACGGGATTCGCCTGGGATTCTTACAACCTGCGCATTGCCAATGAATTAATCGAACATTACCTTACAGTGGAATCGCAAACCAAACCGGCGGAGACAAGAGAATGAACATGAAGATCATCAAGTGGGCAGTTTTGGCATGGCTAACTTGCGCTTGGCCAGGACAGGCCGCTGAGAATCAAATCAGCGCGCCCGACATCATAATTGCAGGCCGCGGCTGGACGTTGACGCGACTGGCCGACGGCGAGCGCGCGGTCTCCAACCGCCCCTACGTCTGGCAAGGTGTTCCGGAGAAGTTCCGGGGCTGGCGCATCACACAGGTCGCGGGTGGTGTGCCGTCTGAGATTCGCGTGAAAGCCAGCCGTGACACGGTTTTGTATGCCGCCACGACAACAAAAAATCCCACGGGATGGGATGCGGTGGCGGAGGCGAAGTTTCATTACACGGACAAGGGGAAGGCGGAGATGCGGGTCTTTTCGCGCACACTGAAAGCGGGCGAAGAAATTTCAGTTCCGCAAACCACGTGGGCGGGAATGATAGTGCTCGTGCCGCCCGATGGAGTGTTTATCGCGCCGCCGCCGAAATTGGAGCGGCTCAAGCACAATCACCCAGGCCTCGTCGTGGACCTCGGCGTCGGGTTGTGGGCGTTTCCGTTGCCGATGGATTTTGACGGCGACGGCGATCTTGACCTTGTCGTGAACTGCCCCGACAAGCCATACAACGGCGTTTATTTCTTCGAGAACACGGGAACGATCTTCACGCCGGGGCATCGCATCAGCAAAGGCTTGCAGTTCGCGCAAGTGTCGCACGTCAACGGCCAGCCGCGCGTGCTGACACCGGCGACCGAGTATCCCGACTTCCTCAAGACCGGCTTGGAGAATGGCGTCAAGCTGCCGTTGCGGGCGAATGTCCATCCGAACAAGGTGCGCGGCAACTTCTGGCGGTATGTGGACTACGACGGTGACGGCAAACTCGACATCATTGTCGGCGCGGACGATTGGACGGAATACGGCTGGGACAACGCTTACAATGCGAAAGGCGTTTGGACAAACGGCCCATTGCGCGGGTTTGTCTATTTCATCCGCAACACTGGAAACGAGTATGCCGAGCCGGTAAAAGTCATGGCCGGTGACAAGCCGGTGGAGACGTTTGGCTGGCCGTCGCCGAACTTCGCCGACTTCGATGGCGACGGCGATCTTGATCTGCTCTGCGGTGAATTTCTCGACGGGTTCACGTACTTCGAGAACATCGGCAGTCGTACTGCCCCGAAATATGCAAGCGGGAAACGTCTCGCCGTTAGAATGGATTTGGAGATGATCACGCCGACAGCAATTGATTGGGACAAGGATGGCGACATGGACTTGATCGTCGGCGACGAGGATGGCCGGGTGGCTTTGATCGAGAACAACGGCAAGCTGGCGCGCGACCGCACGCCGGTGTTTCTCCCGCCGCGTTATTTCCGGCAGGAAGCCGACGATCTGAAGTGCGGCGCGCTGGCGACGCCGGTCGGCGTGGATTGGGATGGCGACGGCGACATGGACATCATCAGCGGCAACACGGCCGGTTACATCGAGTTCTTCGAGAACCTCAGCGGCCCCGGCGTCGAAAAACCGAAGTGGGCTGCGCCGAAACGTTTACAAGCCGATGGCAAGGTCATTCGTATCATGGCCGGGCCGAACGGCAGCATTCAGGGGCCGTGCGAGGCAAAGTGGGGCTACACGACATTGAGCGTGGCGGATTGGGATGGTGACAAGTTGCCAGATCTCGTCGTGAACTCGATCTGGGGTAAGGTGGTTTGGTTTAAGAACGTCGGCACGCGCAAATCGCCGAAGCTCGCTGCGGCGCAGCCGATTAAAGTCGAGTGGGATGGCCCGCAGCCGACACTCGCGTACGGCTGGCTGCGTCCGAAAGGCAAGGAGTTGCTCACTCAATGGCGCACCACGCCGTTTGCCGTGGACTGGAACAAGGACGGATTGACCGATCTGGTGATGCTCGACCACGAGGGATACCTTGCGTTTTTTCAACGAGAAAAACGGGGCAATCAATTGGTACTGCTTCCACCCCAGCGCGTCTTTCACGGCATCAACTTCTCCGTGACCGACAGCCGGAACAACATCATTGAGGCCGCGCCCGGCCCGATCCGACTGAATCACGGCATCGCCGGCAGAAGCGGGCGACGCAAGCTCTGCATCGTGGACTGGGATGGCGACGGGAAACTCGACATTTTGGTGAACGCGGCCAACGCGCGATTTCTCCGGCAAGTGGATGCGCGCGACGGCAAATGGTTCTTTCAAGACATGGGATTGTTGGCCGAGCAGAACATCGAAGGCCACGATGTCAGTCCGACCGTCGTGGACTTCAACGGCGACGGCATTCCCGATTTCCTCGGCGGCGCCGAGGATGGACGGTTCTATTACCTGCAAAACCCAAGAGCGAACACCGTCACGAAGTAAGGCTCTTTCCGTAGATGCGCGCTTGTTTCACAGCGACGTCTTTGACCAGATATCTTGTGCGCGTTTCCGCCACTCCCACGATTCACGAATCAGCGCCAACGCGGCCTCCGAGGTCTCGCGATAGCGCGACGAATCGTCCAAGAGACGCAGCACTTCACCGGCAAAGGCGGCCGCATCCCCGGATTGGGACACTTTCAACATTCCTTTCGGATAGTACGTCCGCAACGCCTCCAGATCGAAGCTCACCGCCGGCAGCCCCCACGCCATCGCCTCCGCTGCCGCCATCCCACCCGAATCGTACGTCGCCGGGTGCAGCACGATCTTTGATTGCTTGAAGACTTCATGCATCGGCGCGCCGGTCAGGAAACCCAGCATCTCGATGTTCGATTCCAACCCGAACTCGCGCGTCTTCGCCCGCATCTCCGCCTCCAGCGGGCCGTGTCCGATCACGGCGAGCTTCGCCCCTGGCCGTTTCGCTGTGACCTCTCGCCAGATGTCCATCAGCAACAACGCGCCTTTCTGGTAATGCAAGCGCCCCATGAACACCGCGTCGTATTTCCGCTGCGCCACCGGGACGACAGCGCCGCTTGACAGGTAGCGTTCGCTTTCCGTCGTGTCCACGCCACCGCGCACCACCACCACCGGCTTCGGCGCGAACCGTTTCACATCGGGCTGGCTCGTCACATACACCACGTCCGCCCACCGACGCACCAGCCAATACACAGGACGTTGCATCAGGTAGTAGAACAACCCGCGCACGAAATGCCGCCCTCGATACGGCGACTCCCGCGAGAACGGCACCGGCGCAAACAGATAAAACCCCGCAATCCACCGCAGCCTTGGAAATTTGCGCTTGAAACAGAACGCCGGCACCGAATCCTGCCAGAAATCACTCGCCGAATAGACCGCGTCCGCCTCCCCCAACACCGCCCGCACCTTCGGGTTGCGAATCAGCGACAACGTCCTCAGGATGTACCGGCGAAAGGCGCTCTCGCCTTCGCGGCTCGGCGCCACGTCCACGATGTTCGCGTCCTCGATCCCGTGACGGCGCCACGTCTCCTTGCCGAGCGTGCCGGTCAACACCGTGATCTGCACATTCGGAATCTTCCGCCATTCGCGGAACAGATTGATGATGATCGTCTCGCCGCCAGACAGGCCGCCGATGTCAATGTGCGCCGAGTTCAGAAAAACGATCTTCACCGGTAGGCTCCCAATATCGTCTCGGCGTTCGCGGCGCTGAACCGACGCTCCGCAAATGGTCGCGCGTTCCGCCGGCAACGTTCGCGCAACCCCTTGTCCTCCGTCATCCGCCGCAACGCCGTCGCGAAACTGTCCACGTCCAGCGCCGACAACATGCCGACGCTCTCGTCCATCGCATCGGGAATCCCGCCGATGTTCGACGCGACGACCGGCACGCCGCACGCCAGGCTCTCGGCAATCACGCGCCCGAATCCTTCCGGATACTGCGACGGCACGATCGTCACGTCCGCCGACTGATAAAACGCCGTCAGGTCGGTGTTGCGGACAAGGCCCGCGCACTGAACGTTCGGCAGTCGTCGCGCCGCCTCCTCAACGCGCGGACGGTCGGGACCGTCGCCGACAATGACAAATTTCACTTCAGGAAATCGTTCCGCCAACGCGCACACAACGCCCGCGCCCTTGATGTCAATGAGCCGCCCAACGAACAGCACCGTGATACCCTCGCCCGCCTTCTCCACCGGCCTGAACTTGTCGAGGTCAATCCAGTACCGGTAGTCGCCCACCAATGTTGCCGGCACGCCGAGCGCCACCAACTCTTGTTTCGAGGCGGTGGACAGCGTGAGAATCTTGCTCATCCGCGACAACGTGAAGCGCGCGACCTTGCCGAACAACGACGACGGGTTGAACGAGTAGAGCGCGTGCGTCTGCATCACGACCCGTTTGCCGAAGATCGCGCCGAGCAGCCAGCCGACAAACGCCATGTTCAGGCCGTGAACGTGAATCACGTCAATCTGCCGGGCGTGGCCAAGCATGAACAGAAACGCCCGCAACAGGAAATACGGCGTCACGTAGAGGAACAACAACAGCGGCCACGGCTCCAGTTTCCGGAACAGGTTCCCGCCAAACCACCACCACCGGCGAATCTCGACGTTGCCGTCGGTCTCGCGCCGACGATACTCGCGCACGTCGGTCACGATCGGTTTGTACGAGCAGACGAACAGCTGCACATCCGCGCGTTTCTTCACTTCCCGGACCAAATCCGTCAGGTGCGTCTCCACTCCGCCGACATCCGGCGGAAAGGTAAACGCCAGCAGCAGCACACCGTGCTTTCTGGTTGGCTCGGTCACGCGCCAAGTGTATCATGCGCCCACTCGGACATTCAACCAGATGATTAGCGTCGTGATTCCAACGAAAAATGCCGCGCAGTTTATCGGCGCCTGCATCCAGGCCGTCCGCGCGCAGGACTTTCCCGCCGACCAGACCGAGATCATCGTCGTGGATAATTTCTCCACCGACGACACGAAAGCCGTCGCCGAACGCCACGGCGTCACCGTCCATCAACTCGGCCCCGAACGTTCGGCGCAGCGCAACTTCGGCGCGCAGCAGGCCAAGGGCGAGTTGCTGCTGTTCCTCGACGCCGACATGACGATTGCCCCCAACGCGCTCCGCGCCTGCGCCACTGCGCTGAGCGACCCTGGCGTCGCCGGTTGTTTCATCGCCGAGCGCGTCCGCGGCGAAGGATTCTGGACCCGAGTCCGCGACTTCGAGCGATCGTTTTACGACGCGACCCCGATTGACGCCGTCCGCTGCATCCGCCGGCAGGCATTCCTCGATGTGGGCGGTTACGACACCGCGCTCTGGGCGGCGGAAGATTGGGACTTGGATCGCCGTCTGGCGTCGAAGGGGCGATTCGTGTCAGCCGAAACATTCCTGGAACACAATGAAGGCGAGTTCGATTTTGGACGATACGTGAAGAAGAAGGCGTATTACGCCACGAACTTCTCCGCCTACTTCGCCAAGTGGGGGCGCGACGCCATCACGCGGAAGCAATTCGGTTTCTGGTATCGTTTCGCCGGCGTGTTCCTCGAAAACGGAAAATGGAAACGTTTCCTTGCACACCCGATCTACGCGCTGGCGATGTACTGGTTGCGGTTTCTGGTGGGAGTGGTCTATTTGCGTTCCGAGGGGTGGTCGAAACGCTGAACCTCGCCGGGGAGGCGCTGGACAAAGTAACCGATCAGGAACCGCACGCCGTAGGTCACATGCGTCGCCATCACGCCGAGCCACGTCAACAGCCAGACCCACGGACATTTCGCCGCTGAGGCAACCAGTGTCGCCAGCAAATAGAACGCGACTGCTGCCGCATACGGCAATCGAAGCCACGGCAGTAACACCGCCCCCGCTCCGCCGAACACCAACCCCAGCACGAACAACGACGGCATCATGTAGCCAATCCGCAGCGACGTGCTGGGAAAATGCCGGGCAAAATAACCGCGATGCAACCCGTATCGCCCGATTTGGCGCAGGTGCGGCAGGAACAACGCGCGCCGGTGATGATAAACCAGCGCCCCCGGCTCATAGACGATCCGCTTGCCGAGCGTCTTGGTGAGTTCCATGCACAGGTACGTGTCTTCGCCCGGCCAGTAGTCGGTGCGGAACCCTTTCAACAGCCGCACGGCGTCCGTGCGCACAAAGAAATTGCAGCTCGGCCAGTCGTCCGTCTCGCCCGGTGCCCCGGCGCGGTACCGGTGCCGGTAGCCGCCGGACACCAGGACGTTCTCGTACACGCGGCCGCTCATCTGGGCAAGGAACGGATCATTCGGCGGCGTCTCGCCGGGGCCGCCGACGCCGGCGATTTCACACTTTGCAAAGTGTGATACTGCTTTCTCCAGCCACAACTCAACCGGCCAAGCGTCGTCGTCGAGGAAGGCGACGATCTCGCCGCGCGCCTTGGCGATGCCGATGTTCCGCTTCTCGGCCGGCCGGAGTTTGCCAGTCGGAGTTTCAACACACCATTCCGGCCACTGCCGCCCCGAAGCATCGTCGGGCAACAAGATCACCTCGAAGTTCCGGAAAGTCTGCTTGCCAATGCCGGCGAGCGCTTCGTCGAGGTACGGCGAAGGCGCCGGATACGCAATCAGGATCGAGACCAGCGGCGTCATTTTGGTGGCGTAAGTTCCCGCGCCTTCGTCAGATTGAACACGTGCTGACGGACGCGTCGCAGGGCGCGCCAGCCGTAGCTGAAAAGAAATTCCCAGTCGCGCGCGTGGCCGGAGGCGAGGAACGCGAGCTGGCGCAGGATGAACTTCGGATGGAACGCGACACCGTACATCTGGCGGATGGCTTCGTAGTAACGCTCGTGCGGGATCGGCGTCTTGACAATGAGTTTGCTCATGTCGAAGTCGTTGTAGTCGTTGGTGAGCAGGACGCCTTTCTCGATGCATTCCATGTGGTACGGCGTGAAATCGAGCGGCGTGCAGAGGGTAACCTGTAAGGTGCGGGCGAGTCCCTTGAACATGAGTTCGCGGACAGTGGCGACCGACTTGTCGAGTTGTTCCTGCGTCTGCCAGTAGTAGCCGACCATCACGGTGAGATGCGGGTGCATGCCGTACTTGGTGAACCATTCGAGGTTTTCGCGGACGTCCTCCACGTGATAGCCCTTGTTGAGGTGTTCGAGCGTCGCGTCGTCGCACGCTTCGAGGCCAAGGAGGACGAAACGGAAGTTCGCCTCGCCCATCAACCGGATCGTCTCCTCGTCGAGGTAGGCGAAACGTGTGTTGATGCCGAAGTAGCAACCCCTCTTGTGGAGGCCGCGTTTGATGATCCCCTCGCAGAACTGACGAGCCTGCTGGCCGCGATACCAGACGCCGGAGTCGTCGAAGATTTCACGGACGCCGTATTGTTCGATGAGCCGTTCGTACTCGTCGAGGCTTTTCTCGATGGAACGCGTCGAGAACGTGAGATCGGGGCCGTTGTACCGGCAGAAGATGCACTTGCCGAACGTACAATCGCGGATGACGCTTGTGGCGTAGGTGCCGGGCGTGCGGAGGTAGTTGCCGTTCTCGTAGGCGTAGCTCTTCCATTGCACCAAGTCGCGATCCACATCGGGCGACAAATCGAGCGGCTGGACCTGCTTGAAGGTGCCGGTGCTGCGCCAGCGGTCGGCGCTCTCGCGGATTTCGAGGCCGTCCACCTTGCACGACGTCCGCCAATTGGGGTGCCCCGCGATGAACGGAACCAGCTCGCGCAGCACGAAGTCAACGTGATTGCTTCGCAGCACGATGTCCACAGGGCATTCTTTCATCGTCTCGTCGGGACGCCGCATTGAGTGGTAGCCGGTCAACACGAGGATGCAATCGGGCATTTCCTTCTTCAAGCGCTCGATCAACCGCCAGTAGAACTTCATCACCGGCGTCGTGCTTTCGAGGATGACCATCTGCGGTTTCCACGCGAGCAGGTCGCGGTGCCATTGGTCGAACGATTTGCCCTGCGCGTTGCCGTCGTCCCAATAGATTTCGTGGCCGAGATCCCGCAGCCACGTCGCCGCTTGCGCGTGAACCACCGGTAACAAATACGTTGGCGCGACGAAATACTGGACGTTGCGATTCTGGGAAACCATCGCGACCTGGCCCAAGTCGTTCACAATCGGCGGATAGGAGATGGCGACACGCATCAAAAGAACGCCTCCACGTGGAGTTGGTCGCTCGGAACGCCCTGGCCGCGCAGGATGTCGTAGGCTTCGGACAACATCTTCCCGTTGCCGCAGAGGTAACAGATCGTCTGTGGATCAGTCGGGTGCTGCTTGAGATAATCGGTCACGCGTCCTCTGAAATCGCCGACTTGTTCGCCGGTGACGCAGGCAACGTAGTTCGCATAGTCGGCCATGTCGTAGCGTTCCTCCAGCAAACGGACACCGTGAAGCAGCCGGTAGTTCAAATTTGGATGCGTCCGCGCCATCGCGTGGAACGGCGCGATGCCAGTCCCCGTGGCAACGAACAGGTGGCGACGCGAGGTGTCCTCCGGTTTCTCGATCACAAACGAGCCGTACGGCCCCGCGCACTCCAGTTCCTCGCCCGGTGCACACCGCCGCAACGCCGGCGAGACGATGCCGTCTTGGATGTCGCGGATGAGAACGTCGAAGAAGTTGTCCTGTTCGCCGGAGTAGATGGTGTACTCGCGGTTGACGCGCATCCGCCGCACACCGAGCGTGATGGACTGCCCGGCGCGAAAGCTCATGCCGAGCCGTTCCACGCGCAACACGTAACAGCGCGCAGTCAGGTCGCGCACGTGGATGACTTTCGGCTTGAGATTGACGGCAATGTTGCCACTCATGGGATTGCTAGATTAGGCGAGCGTCACCGGATTTGCAACCGCAGAGCCGCGTGCCATACAATCAACTAGGGTTTGCCAAACTTCGCCTCATACAACCGGATCAGCGCCGAGGCCGCTTCGTCGCTCGCCTTTGCTGCCTTATCACCGCCCTGGTTGGTGCAGACCAACACAGCAAACCCGCGCTTCGGCGCAACCCATGCGACAGAGAAGTTCATGGTGTTGCTGCCGGCGTGCGTGAGCACCTTGCCGCCGCCCCATTTCCGTTCGCACACAATCCAGCCGAGCGCATAATTACCGCCAAACGCCGGAACCAGTTCCTGCTGGCTGCGCAGTACGTGTGCGATGTACTTCGACCAGTCCGCCAGCGTGCAATGAACACGCCCCGCCGGGCCGATCACGGGCGGATTGTCAGGCTTTCCACCGACGCCACCAAATCCGACGCTTTTCATCCCCAGCGGCTCGAAGACATACTCCCGCATCAACTCCTCCCAGCTCGCGTTCATCGTCTGCTCCGCCATCGCCCCGACGATGACGTAGCCGAGATTCGAGTAAACGTACTTCTCACCCGGCGGAGACTCTGGTTTGGCCATCAACACCACCTGACGACGTTGCTCCCGCACCGGCTGTTTCGAGTTCGTCCACTTCTCATTCGCCGGCAAACCGGCGCGGTGCGAGAGCAAATGCAGCAACGTTACTTTTCGCAGCGCCTCGTCTGCCTCGGGAAACACCTCGCCGACGCTCGTCTCCCATTTCAATTTCCCCTGCTCTACCAGCATGGCAATCAGCGTCGCGGTCATCGCTTTCGTGTTCGAGCCAATATGCCAGAGCGCGTTTGTCGTTGCACCAACGGCTCCGACCGCAATCATCCCCTGCTCCGTCACAATCGCGCCCGCCAGCGCCGGCAGTTTGTGTTTCTCGCGGATTGGTCCCAGCACCTCCGCCACGTCAGCGTGCGCTCCAACAACGACAACCAGCAGCAAGATAAAGGCTCTTATGATGCTTTCCACGCGTCGCGGAACCACTTGATCGTTTCCCACGGCGCGGTGTACGGCGTGTTGCAACTGGCGGAGAACACAAACCGGTGCGCGAACGGTTTCATCCTCGCAAACAACTCGCCGACGTAATCGAACACAGCTTGCCGCGTGGTGAGACGGCGAAACTCGGCGGCGCTGATGCCGCCGGTGATGATAAGACGGTCGCCGCTGAGCCGCATCGCCTCGTCGAGCGCCACGTCGCCGAGCGGCGGAGGCGTGACGCCTTCCAGTCCGTCCACGCCGAGCGAGCCGATCAACGGCAGCAACGCCCGTTGCTGGCCGCAGGCGTGGATGAAGAACGCCGCGCCATTCTCGTGGCACAGACGGGCAGCCTTCTCGTAGAAGCTCGCCGAGTACTGTTCGACGTAGTGCGGCGGATGAAACATCGTGTCGAGGTTGTCCATGGACATCATCACGCGCACACCCGACGCGATCATCTGGCGCACCAGGTCCAGTTGCACGGCTTCGTGCGCCGCCATCGCCTCGCGGCAAAGCTCTGGATAATCGGCAAGCAAATACACAGCCTTGTCCGCCCCGGCAGCAAAGTGCAACAGTTTCAGCGGACTGAACAGCTCGCCGGCGATGACAACGCCGTCGGGACCGGCTTCGCGTTGGATCGCCTCGAAACGCTCCCGGCGGAACCGCCAGCGCCGGGCGCGAACCAACTCGACGAACACCTCCATCGGCGTCTCGTCCAGCAGGAACTTCTCCTGCACGAGCGTTGACTCGGCGAAGATGTAGCGGAGCTGTTCGGTGACCGTTGCGTTCCGAAGCCGATGGTTCTTCTCCGTGACGATGTCGCGCCCCTCGCTGGAGCGGCGTTCCTCGACCTCGACGCCATCCCAGATTTCGTCAGCGAGGCCGCCGAACCAACGCTCGGTTTGGGCACAATAGATGTTCCGGCTGAACACATCGAGACCGAGCCACCGAATCATTTCCAACTGGCTTTTGCAGTGCGCGATCTCCGTCGGCAGCAAGCCGTGGTGTTGGTGGTGCGTGAACCACTGCCAATAGTTGGGCGCGTAGCGAATCCTCATTCCAGTTTCATTGGCTCCAGCTTCGGCGTCAGCGCGTGCATGATGCCGAGAGCGACCAGATATGCTCCCGATGCCAGGGCGAACGGGACGAAGTAGTTGTTGTTGGTCAAATGCAGGACGCGCCCGATCAACTGCGCCGAGAACATCCCGGCAATCGCGCTCGCCATGCCGCCGATGCCGACCACCGAGCTGACCGCCTTGCGCGGCGCGGTGTCGCTGACCAGCGTGAACAGGTTCGCTGCAAACGCACAGTGCGCCGACGCCGCGAGCGCAACGAGCGCGACCGACACCCAGAGGTTGCCGACCAACGGCGTCAGGAACACCGGCACGACGCACAGAGAGCAAACCAGCAGCGTCGTCTTGCGCGCGGCATTGACCGTCCAGCCGCGCTTGATCAGATGCGACGACAGCCAGCCGCCCGCGATCCCGCCCACGTCGGCGATGAGGAAGATGGCGATCAGCGGCCCGCTGCTCTGCGTGAGTTTCAAGTGGTACTGTTTGTTGAGAAAGTCCGGTATCCAATAGATGTAGAACCACCACACCGGCGCCGACGCCACCATGCCCACCACAAACGCCCAGGTCTGCCGGTGCCGCAACAGCACCAGCCACGGCACCTTGGCCGGTGGGTCGGGTGGATCTTTCTCGATGTGCGCCAGTTCCGCGGCGTTCACCCACGGATGCTGGCGCGGTTGCCGGTACAGGACCGCCCAGAGCACCACCCACACAAACCCAATCGCGCCGGTGACAAGGAACGCCGACTGCCAACCCCACCGGTCGGCCAGCCACGGCACGACCAACGGACACGCCACCGCGCCGATGTTGCTGCCGGCATTGAACAGCCCCGTCGCGAAGGCGCGCTCCTCTTTGGGGAACCACTCCGCGACCGTCTTCACCGCCGCGGGGAAGTTGCCGCCCTCGGCCAGCCCCAGCCCCGCGCGCGCCACGCAAAAACCAAACACCGACCGCGCCACCGCGTGCGCCATCGCCGCCACGCTCCACAAACTCACCGACAACAAATACCCGACGCGCACGCCGATCTTATCGAACAACCGGCCTGCGCCGACGTAGCCCAGCGCGTACGCGAGTTGGAACGCCGTCACGATCCAGCCGTAATCCACCTGCGTCCAGCCGAGTTCCTTCTCCAGCGTCGGTTTCAACACGCCCAGCACCGCCCGGTCAATGTAGTTGATCGTCGTTGCCAGAAAGAGCAACGCGCAGATGATCCAGCGGACACGTCCGATTGGTTTACTCATGATTTGATTCTGACATACGATGGCGACACACGCAATGCTGATGTGAGGCGCTCGGCGGTGTGCATGACAGCCATGTGTTATTGCGCCAATAACCGGCGCGCAAAGATCTCCGCGACAGGATTGCCGGCGATGCGGCCGGCCAACAAGACCTGGCAAACACACCATGCGCCGTGGCCGCCTGGTTTACGCGCAGCGACGCGGGTAACCACCGGAGCCAGCGGCGCGAACAAGACGGCAAGGACGATGAGTTTAAGGTTGATCATGTGGTTTCCTTTTTCACCGGCTGATCGGCTCCAAAACAGCACTGTAGAATTGCACCTTGCCGGCAGTGGGTGTAATCGCCAAGTCCACCGTGCCGGGTTTTGCCAGTTTCACGGGATACACCAGCTCCACACGCCCTGTTCGTTCCACGCGATGTACATCGCTCCCGACCTTCACGTCCAAGGCGCTCGCGCCTGCCAGAACCAACCGCAGGCGGTATGCGCCTGCTGGCAACACGGCCTTCTGCATGATCGGGCGCAATGTGAAACACAGCGGCTTATCGGTCTCGACACCAGTGCGGTCGCTTGACTCTGTGAAGGTACGGGCACCGGTCTCTGCGTCACCCCAGACTTCCCACAGGTTGCGGTCGGTGTCGAAGTAAAACGTGAACTTGCCGGGTAACTGGGCAAGTTTGTCGTGTTGTGTCGGGCCGAACTTGATTCGCACCGGTTCCATGCCGAGCGCCTGCCGATGACGGACAATGTGCGTGAGCCACCGTGTGTTCATCGAAACGACCAGCCCCTGTTCGCCGCGCGTGATGCCGCCAATCGAACTGAACTTCGCGAACTGCTCGATCACCGGCTCGGGACGGCATGGCATCATCAGTTGCCGTGCCAGCGCGACGTTGTTGCTTCTGAGTGCCCACTGCGAACGCTGGAAGAGATCTTGCGTCTCGTGGAACGCGGCGATGAATTGTTCGAGGCCGCGATGGTAGTCAACAATGTGGAGCAGGTTTTTAACCTGCTCATTGTTCTTGGAGGAAACGGCAGGTTGCAAACCTGCCCCACATTTTTCAAGCAACGCGAGTCGCTCGCGGCAGCCGCTGACGACCTCCGCGATGTTGGTCAGCGGGCGGTCAATGAAGAAATCGGTCGTCTCGCGACCAAACCGCGGGGCTTCGGTGACCCACCGGTATAGATATTCGCCGAGCGCCTTGCCCCCCACGTGCTCACACGTCGTCCGCAGCGGCTCGTCCTTCGTTTGCTCGAAGACTTGCCGGGCGTGGCTGGCAAAGAACAGGTCCAGCGGACGCGTTGTCCAGTGGATGATACCGAAGCCGCTCGCTTTTGCCTCGGCGAGTTTCGAGTGGAACTCGCTGAACGGCGTGTAGGGTCGCCCAATGTAATGGCCGTCGTCGTGATGCGCCCAGATCACGGGAATCAACGGACGATGCGCGCCGACCTCCGCCAAGTCCCGGCGGTTCTCGGCAGTGGCGAGCTTGGAATTCTCGTGAAGCACGTCGTAGTCAAGGCCAATGAGCGCAACGCGCGGCGGCAGGAACAAATCCGCCCCCGGCAAAAATACAAACTTCCACGTGCCGACGGCGAGGCGGACCCGCTTGTGGCCGAGTTCCTTCAATGCGCGCTCGTAGGCGCGCGCGATCTTGCCGATGGCGAACATGCTGTGCGAATGCCAGAACTTCTCCGCTTCGGGTTTGCGAGCAATGACAGCGTTGTACTCTTTCTGCCATGCTGTTGGCATTTCGGAGAGCTTTACATCCATCCACGGCGTGCCACCCTGACGGAACCAGACCACCAGACACGTGATCTGTGGATAATCCGCCATCAATGCCGCGACCTGTGCTTTGTAGTAACGGTAGCCTTCTTTCGTGTCGGGATTGGCGAGCCAGAACTTCTGGGTGCCTTCACCGCCGACGCCGGTCATGCCGCCGGCTTTCGTTTGCGTGGCAAAGCGCGCGCTTTCGGGCAACGTCAGGATCAACTCCTGTGGATTGGCCGAACCGGTATCCACGTCGTTGGCGAAGAAGACGTTCATCTTCTTTTCCGCGGCGTGGGCGAACACGCCTTGCATCAGCCTGCGCGCGGCATCGGCGCGCTGATCATCCGGTACTTGTGCCGCATCCGCGCCGAACACCGGCCCATCAAACACCTCGCCGCCCCACAACCGCCGCACATCGTTGACGTGCATCGTTGACCAATCGCGACCTTTCACCGTGGTCGAGAGATAACCAACTGGCTTGGTCTTGCCGTTGAAGGTGAAACTGACCATCGGATTGTTGCCGTAGGCGTGAACCATGATCGCGTTGTAGCCGAGTTTCTGCGCGTCATCGGTCCAACGGTTCCAGTCCGCCAAGTTCCACGTCGAGCAGCCGCTGAGAAAATTGTGCCAGTTGAACACGAGGCGGTCGTTCACCAGCGGTTTGTCGGCATTCGCGGCGAATGCCAACGTCAATGCGATCAGACTGACGATTCGTTTCATGGCGATGGAGATTAACAAAGACGGTCGCATTGTGGTAGCTTTGGCGGCGTTCCAGTTTATGCACAAACCGAAACGCAAGGTCTGGCCGTCTCAACCGTGACTTTGCCGCCCAACCGAAATTTGTCGAGGACGTTGCTCATGTGGTTTCAGCGGAACACGGCCAAATCCACTTTGTCCATGTCATCAAACGTCTGGTTCTCGCCGCCCATCGCCCAGGCGAACCGGTAACCGCCGGTGCCGCAGGCGCAATGGATTGACCACGGCGGCGACAGGACAGCCTGTTTCTCGCGCATCACCACATGGCGGGTCTCGTCAGGTTCGCCGAGAAAGTGCATCACCAAGCCGCCGGTTGGCAGGTCGAAGTAACAATACACTTCCGTCCGACGGTCGTGCGTGTGCGGCGGGAACGTGTTCCAAACGCTGCCGGCATGAAGTTCGGTGAATCCCATGACGAGTTGGCAACTGCGAATGCCGTTCTGGTGAATGTACTGATAAATCGTTCGACGGTTGGATTCATTGGCCGATCCCAATTCGATCCTGTTCGCCTTGCCGAGGGCGGCGTGCGTTGTCGGGAAACCAGCGTGCGCCGGGCACGAGACGAGGTAGAACTGGGCGGGCGTGGAAGCGGCATCGCTCGCAAATGTCACCGCCCGGCTGCCGCGACCGATGTAGAGGCACTCGCGCATCGCCAGCTTGTACGGCTTGCCGTCCACCGTGATCGTCCCGGCCGCGCCGAGGTTGAGGACACCGGCCTCGCGCCGTTCGCAGAAGAAGTCGCACGCCATCTCACGCCCACCCGCCAACGTCAGCGGCGCGGTTGTCGGCACGATGCCGCCGACAACGACACGGTCCACGTCGGTATAAACCAACTCGATGTCGCCGGGCTGGAAAAGGTCCTCCAACAAGAAATGCGCGCGCAATTCCTCCGATGTCATACGCCGGTAGTGCTGACGGTCAGCGGTGGTGACGGTTCGCATTTCAATCTCCTTTGATGGCGATTCGCAACGGTGATTTCAGGCGCACAGCAAACTTGGCAGACCGTGACAACGAAGCGGCAGCCCAGAGGAATGCGGCGTGGCCGTGGGGGTCGCCCGTTTTGCGTGGCCGGTTGAGGTAATGCTCGATGGTTTTTCCGCGCCCGGTGCCCACGCAGACTTCCTGAAGGCGGCCCATTTCATCCACGTACCCGGCCAAGGCGGGCCAGGCTTTTTCGACGGCCGGGGCATATTTGGCTTTTGGCAGCCAACCATGTTTGACGCCCTCGGAGAGCGCGAAAAGAAACATGCCCGTGCAGGAGCTTTCAGGCCAGCTTGAGGGATCGTCCACAAGCTGTCGCCAGGAACCATCCTTGCTTTGAAACGTCACCAGCGATTCCATCATCCGACGGTACGCGCGGAGGACTTTTTCGCGCTGAGGATGGGAGGCGGGGATGACGTTGAGCAATTCGACGAACGCAGCGGCGCACCAACCGCTGCCGCGCCCCCAAAAGAACTTCGATTCCGGGCCATGATGAAATAGACCGTTGGCCTCCTGAAACTTCTCCGCGTAAACAAGCACCTGTTTGACGGCGCGTTCGAGGTATTTCGGATCCTGCGTGCAGGCGTAGGCCAGCGACTGCATCGTCGTCGCCCCGTAGATGTCGTCCACGTACCAGCGTGAGGTGTACACGGGCATGCCGTCAGCGTCTGCGCCCTCGTACTGCAGTTCCGCCAGTTCGAGGCCGCGCTGGAGATAGCGGGGGTTCCTGGTTTGCTTGTACAGTTCCAAGGGAATGAAGCCGAACCACTGATGGGCAGGATTCTTCGCTGCGTTGTCGCGGTTCGGGTTCGCGCCCTCCAAGAGGTAGGGGCGGAACGCTTCCTCGATCCCGGTTCTGAGCCGTTCGTCGCCTGTGACCGCCGCCATTTTCAAAATGCCATAGGCGGTGCACACGTTTTCATAGCTCAGGCTCTGCATCAGGTTGCTCAACGACCAAGAGGCCACCCGCAGGCCGATGGCCTGCGGCGAGCGGGAATCGGATTCACCGGGCAATTTGGATGGGGCGGGTGCAGCGTTGATGAGCGTCGCGCAGAACACGGCAAGACACCCGCCCAACCACAGGTGGCGATGCTTGCGGAAGTTGTTTCGTTTCATGGATGGATCTCCTTTGGTTGGTGATGGTCTCTCATGTTTTCTTGTTTCGGCTTATTCAGTATCATTCTTCGGCTAGCTCCGATCGGTTGCGATGAGGACGATCTCTTTCTCACGGCCGTGGCGAAGCGCCCACGTCTGGAGCAGGCCGAGCACGAGCGTGTCACTGCGCGACGGAGCCGAGTAAATGTCCTCCCGCACCGAGGCGCGGGGCAGCGGGTTGGCGTCGGGCCAGAAGCGGCGCACTGCCCAGCCGCAGAACCATTCGGCGCGCGCCAGATACTTCGGATCGCCGCTGATCTTGAACGCGGCGTTGAGCGCGAGGATGACATTGCCGATCATGCCCGCCTCGATGTCGGCGACGCCGCTGCGCGGATCGGGCTGGAGGTCCGGCTCGGACACCACGTAGTTGTCGGCGCAGGCAAGGATGAGTTTCTTCATGCGGGCATCGCCGGTTTGCTGATGCCGGGCGGTCAGTGCCGGCATGATCCACGTGTGCGGATACTGGATGATGTAACCGGAGCGCCAGCCGCCGGAATAAGGAATGCGACGCGGCGGCTTGCCCTGCTTCAGGTCCTCAAGCTTGTTCCAGTATTCGGCAGGTTCGAGGTTCTCCGGCCGGCAGAACATGACGAAGCCCTTTCCGCCCGGTCCCGGGTCGTGTTGGATGGCGAGGATCGAATCATCAATGCTCCGGGCCAGCGCGAGCATGCGCGGCTTGAGCGGATCGGGCATGGCAGTGGCCGCGTCATGGAGTTCCACGGCGAGGGCGACGTTGCTGGGTGTATAGACGTTCTGGACGCCCTTTCCGGTGCGGTCGTATTCGACGCCTGTGTAATGCGGGATGATCCCAGTCTGGGGATGGCGGCGCGATTCGTAGAAACCGACGAGCGCCTCGACGGCTTGGAGCATTTCGGGGTCCTTCGTCCGGCGGTAGGCGGCGGCCCAGGTGGCGATATACATGCCGCCATGACGGGGGAACTCAGTGCCGCGACCGCTGGAATTGTCGCGGGTGATGACGGCGTGACGCGAGAAGGAGAGAGGTTCGCGGTGATTGATCTGGTTTCGCCAGAGCGCGCGGGCGAAGCGCAGGCAATTGTCCGGCGCGAGGCCGAACGACTTTTCCCAAAACACCCACGGCCGGTAGAACTCGTGGATGGCATGGTCGTGTTTGTCCGCGGGGAAGCCGCCGGGCGCATTCTCGAACAGGTCCCAGCCGAGGTGTTCGCCCCAGCAATAGAATCCGTGGCGCGGCTCCTGGCAGTTCTTCAGAAAGTAGCCGAGCACCCGGTCGGCCTCGACGGCGTAACGGGGGTTGCCGGTGAGCGTCGTCAGCGCGTAGAGGACCTGGTAGATGTTCTGGTCGTGCTGCGGATTGGCGATGTTCCGAAACTCCGCCGGCACGCGGGCGGTGACGAGGCTCCGCGCTCCGGCGGCAGGGACTTTGTAGGTGTCGCGCGTCAAGACGATGGGAAACAGCGGCAACCGCGCGTTGGGCAGGTTCGTCCGGCTGTGGTCAATCATGGCATCGGCGAAGCGAGTCACGATGCCCAACAGGTCGGGTTGTTTTTCGGTTGTGGAATCCTGTGAGAGAACCGCCAGCGGTGCGAGCAGCATGGCGGTGAGGAGTGTGAGGGTGTGTTTCATGGTCTTTGATGGTTAAGGGTGCAATTGAAGCCACACTTGGGTTTTGATCTCGTTCTTGTTCTTCGCGAACCCACCCGCATTGAGGCCGCGGGTGAAAAGCAGCGCCGGTCGCGCGACGGCAACGCCCGCTGCGCGGCGTTCGATGCTCGGCATCCAGTCGGGCACGCCCGGCATGGGGTCGCTCACCGCCCCGGCCCGGAGGACATCGCCGTCCGCGTTCAGTTCGATCCTGACCAGCCGTGTTTCTGGATGTCCCCAAGCACTCACGGATGCAGCGGGCACCATTGTCAGGATGACCTCCAATGAGCCACCGGAACAGAACGCCAATTGACCGGCATGGGAAACCTTGCAGCCGGGAAACGCCTTTGCGAGCGCGTCACAAAGGGGAAATGCGCGCCAACCGTCCGTCCCGCCACGGCGCAACTCAGCCTTGCCGGTGAGAAGATTGTGCAGAATGACCCAAGGACGACCTGCTTTGTCCACGGCCGGATTCGACACGACCATCTCATTGTAATAGTAGTACTCGGGACCGCGTTGGGTTTGGGCCAGCCAGCGCTCATGCGTCTTCGGTTGCGACCGGGCCGCGCACGGCTCGGAACCTTCAATCAACTTCAGCCCGGCAGCATCGACCGGCAGATGTGACACATGGCCAGCCCCCAGTTGGCGCCACGTCTTGCCGCCGTCAGTGGTGAACAGGTGTGAAGCGCCGTAGTAATAGCCGCCGTCTGACAGCTTTCTTGTGTTGCTGAAGACCAAGTGAACCGCGCCATCAGGCCCGGCCTCCAGCACGTTGGTCAGCCAGGTATGCTCCATCACCGCCGCGCGAACCAAGGGGCGTGGCACCGACCATGGGCCGCCTTGGGGACGATGCGCATACATCAGGTGGTAGGGAACCGTCTGGCCACGAAATCCCCGGCAACGATAGGCCAAATGCAGTGTCCCGGCGCTGTCGCAGACCAAACTGGGATACGTCGCGCCTTCTCCGAGTTTCGCATCGTTCAAACGCCACGCGTCAGGATTCGATGACGGAGGAAGTTCGAAGTGCTGGAAGGAACCGTGGTGGCTCCCGATCACCAGATGAACGGTGCCGTCCGGAGCGCCGCAAACGGCAGCGCCGCAATGGTTGTCAACCTGCGGCGGACCGACCGTTCCGGAATGCAGGACTCGGCCGCTTCGCCCATCAACCAACAGCCAGCGATTCTGGCGGGCGCTGTCCAGAAACGTGCAAAGGTAATGCCCGTTTCGCCGGACCACCTTGGCGCTCATGCTGTACGCCGTGGCCCGGTCTCCACCTTCCGCACTGAGCCGCACGAGAATTGGCGCGTTTTTCGGCGGCAGGTTGGAAACTTCGGCAGCCGCAAATACCGTATGCATGAACAGAAATGAAATGAGTAAAGGAAGAATTGCCGCGATTCTGACTGTCATATCGTTTCTCCTTTCACATGATTCCAAACTTGCGGAACGCTTCGACGGTGCTCATCCCGTTCTCCAGCGCCTTCTGGAGCAACTTCTCGCCGCGCGCTTTCTCCAGCGCCTTCGTGAACGCCTCGACTTCCGCCGCGCGCGGCACGACGCAAACGCCGTCGAGATCGCCAAACACAATGTCGCCGGGATTCACCGTGACCTCACCGAACCGGACCGGTACGCGAAAATCCACCACGTGACCGCGCACGCCCTGGTCCTGCGCATACCGGCCACGAGAGAACGTCGGGAAGTTCAGACGCAAGATGCCGCGCGTGTCGCGCGAGTAGCCGTCCACCACCGCGCCCGCTGCGCCGAGCTTCAGCGCCCGCGTGCTCATCATCTCACCCCACAACGCATACCGCGGCGACGCACCCGCGCAGACATAGACTTCGTCCGGCTTCAGGTCATCCAGCGCCTCGAACATCCGACCAAACGGCTTCTCCGAAGTCCCGTCCGCTTCCAGCACGGTCATCGCCCGCCCAATGACGACCATGTCATCGCGCAACGGTTTCAGGTACGGCGGCAAGAACTGGCTGACCAATCCCATCTTGTCCATTGCATCGCCGACCAGCGCCGTGAACAACTCGCGCCGCGCGAGCGCGAACAATTCCGCATCGTCGCTCCAAGAGATGGTGGTCTTCATGTGCTCGTTACATCTACCAGACCCTCTCTTGTTGTGCTAGATTTGTGCGCGTTCCAAATTATGCACAAATCGAAACTCAAGGTCTGGCCCTCCCGACCGCATCATCTGCCGACCGGCGGCGCCGCCGTCCATCGCACCGCCACCGATTATCGGACGCCCCCGTCACCGGCCCGCGCAGGCCGGACGGCAGCAACGGTGGTGTTGTTGTAAACTTGTTCTTGGCATTCCCTCATCGCGCGAGTTGCGATACACCGGGCGCCGGCAACCAACCGAGCCTTGTAAAGAAGGCGATGATCTTCTCATTGATATCCGAAAGAGTCGGCTGCTGATTGACGAATCCGTGCTTGCCATCGTAAGCGAACAGCTCGCAATCGTTCCCGGCTGCCTTCATGTTCGCCGTGAACTTCTCCAGCAACGGCAAGCGCGCCGCGATATCCTCGCGACCGCCGAACAGCACCGCCGGCGGCGCGCCGGCCACGATGTTGTGCGCCGGCGAATAGGCCTTCACGTTCTTCTTGATGACGGGAGAATTAGCCGCGTACCCGCCCTGCGGTCCGTTGTCCAGCACCGGCTGAAGCAACACCAACGCATTCGGCTTGCACGACACGGTCTTGTCATCCATAGCGGCGTCGAACGTCGGCAGCAACGCGCAGGCCGCGCTCAAGTGCCCGCCGGCCGAGCTACCGCCGGCGGCCATGCGGTCAGGATCGACTCCGAACTCCCTCGCATGGCTGCGCACGTAGCGTAAGGCGCTCTTGGCGTCCTCGATGCACACTGCGGGGTCGAAGCCGGGACCCTTGACCGCAAACCGGTACTCGACGCTGAAAACGACCATACCCGCGGTCACGAACGGCTTGCCGATGGATCCGACCGCGCCGGGATTGCCTCCGACCCACCCGCCGCCGTGAATGTACACCAGAGCCGGCCGCCGGTCTGTCGCGGCCCAGCCCTTGGGCATGTAAACGAACAGACGCAGCGCTCGCCCGCCGGCCTCCTTATAGACCGTCTGCTCATCCGCACCGTAGGGGATCGCCTTCTCCGCCGCAGCCATCCACGGTAGAAACAACATCGTGAACAAGGCTGTTTTCAACATCGTCGGGAATCCTGATGGTTTGCGTTTCATTTGTTTGTGCTCCAATCTGCCGGTACGGCGCCTTCCCCGAGAAACGCCGGCAGCAACGGATCGCCAGTTCGCCGCATTTCCTCTTCCATCAGCTTTCTCAGCTTCGCCTTGACGCCGGAATGCTCCGGCCCATTCGCCAGGTTACGCAGGCAGGCTGGGTCACGCTTCAGGTCATAGAGTTCTTCGCCGACCCGATACTCAATGTGTTTCACGCGCGCCGCCAAGGCGGGATCGGTCTTTGCGACTTCCTGCATCGCGGCGAAGGTGAGCCCGTTAAGGCACTCCCCTTTGAAGCGGGTCTTGCCGTCAACCCACGCATTGAATAGATAGGAATGCGCCCGCGTATGCACGGCGCGCATCGGGTAAACCTGGTTGCCGGGCGTGATGTAGTTCTGCGTGGTGAAAACATGGTCGCGTCCCTCCTGCGTCTTGCCTCCAAGTAAGGGCAGGAGCGAGCGCCCGTCGAGTTCTGCCGGCGGCGGGATGGCTGTCACATCGAGAAGCGTTGGCAGGATGTCCATCGTGCTCACCATGTGCTCGCGATCCACCCGGCCCGGCTGGATCACGCCCGGCCAGCGGACGATGAGCGGGGTGCGTGTCGAATAGGGGTAACAGTTCTGCTTGTCGGTGGGGAACGAGGCGCCGTTGTCGCTGAAGAAGAAGACCATCGTGTTGGCCTCGACCCCCTCCTCCTTGAGCAGCTTCAGGATCCGTCCGAGCGTGTCATCGGCGCGATGCACGGCGTTGTAGTATTGCGACCATTCCTCGCGAATCTTCGGGAGATTCGGCAGGAACGGAGGCACCCACGCCTGCGATGGCGAACAGACGTTCGTGAACGGAGGGAAATAGACCTGCCCCTGAGCCGCCTGCTTGGGCCATTTCGCCTTGGTCTTTGCGAGCAGATCCACTTCCTGTTGGCTTCCCGGAAAGGGCCGATGCGGATCCGCGGTGGCGATATTCAGAAAGAAAGGCTTGCCCTCGCTTTTCGCTTTCGCAATCGCCTTCTTCGCGCCCTCCGCAAACAAACCCGGATCGTAACCGAAGCCGCGCGTGCCGTAGCCCGCGACGAACTCGCTCCACGGAAATGACTGGTAGTCCCGGCCTTTGTTGAACGAGGCGGTATAATACCCTCGCTTCATCAGCAGTTCGGAGAGATTGGGCACCCCCTTGGGAACAGGCAGGAATCCCAGCGACCCGTTCCGGTGGGGATGCAACCCGGTCATCATCGACTGGCGCGAAGGCTGGCACACCGCATTGGGCACATGGGCGTTGTCGAATAGAAGGCCGCCCCTCGCCAGCCGATCCAAGTTGGGCACCAACCCCGGCACGGGACATCCGCCGGCGTTGAAGGTGGTGAAATCCATATCATCCACGACAAACACCAGCACATTGGGCGTTGAAGGCGGCGGGGCGGCGTCAATGGCGGCGGGGCTGAGCAGAGCAGAAACGCCAACAGCCATAAGCATGAGCAATCTCGTCATTGTCACGGTGTGTGCATCCTTTCGATGTTTGTTTTTCCCGCGGCCTGCAGCGTCACCGGCCCGAGCAGGCCGGATTCGAGCAAGGGGCTGTCTTTCGTCCACGGCTGGTGGATCGAGAAGGTGTAGCGCCCGCTCGTGCGCGGCTCGCCCTTGACGAACCAATCCGGCAACCGCTTGAGCAAAATCCAAACGCCAGTGGAGTATTCACAATCGGCGGGCAACTGCTCATCGCCGATCATGCGGTTCGGCCAGAGATTCACCACGTCAATCTCCAGTTCGTTGCCGGCCGGCTTGACGATGCCGGTAATCTCGACACGCCACGGGGCGCACCAGACGATGCCGAGATCGCGACCATTGAGCCGAACTTGCGCGACGTTTTTCACGGTGCCCAAGTCGAGGAACGTCTGGCAACTGAGGACTGAAGACTGACAACTGAAAACTTTCCGGTACGTCGCCTTGCCTGAGTAGTATTTGATTCCGCTTTCGGGACGGTTGGTCCAGTCCTCCAGCTTCGGGAACGTGATTTTCGCTGGCCCGCCCCATTTGGGATCGAAACTCACTTCCCATGGGCCGTCTAAAGTACGCCTCACGCTTCGCGTGAGGAAATTCTCCGCCCCGGCGTCTCGCGGAGCGAGACGACTACTAAACAACACGAAGTAGCTCTGCCGAGGTTCGAATTGCAGTGGGACAATCGTTCGTCCGTTTTCACGCCGATGCTGCGGCAACGGGCGAACCTGTCCGTTGATCGGGTCCCACAACTCCGGCATTCCGTCCGCAGTGCGGAACGCGATGTCCATCGTCTGCTGTTGCACCGAAGAACTGGCCAGAAAATACAAGTCGCCTTCCGCCAGCCGGCGATGGATGTAACGCACCAGCGGTTTGCCCGGCGGCGTTTCCACATCGGGATGGATGCCGCAGGCCGCGAGAATCTCGGCCACCGTCTTGTCCGAGATGATTCTGCCGCCGTTCCAGAGCCTGTCCGCAAACCGCGCGAACTCGGCCGCGCTCTCCGGGTTGTCCGACAGCGTCGGCGAGAAGGCGGGCTTCGTCCGCCCCACCACGGTTGCGCCGGCCCCGGTCAGCTCGTCCACACGGCGCAGCATGGCAAGGGTCATCGAGGAGTCGTCGGGCAACACCAACAGCCGGTAACTGCCACCTTCGGGCAACGTCAGCCGACCGTCCTGCACGCGCAGGCGTTGGAAAATCACATGCGGATCGCACACGTCGTAGTCGTAGCCGCGGGGCAACGTCGCTGCGCCACGCAGTTCGAGGCTTTCGTTGGGCGAGTTTTCGCCGCAGGAGTAAAGCACATCGGCGACGAACGTGCCTTGCTGCAAGAGATACTGACAACGAGTGAGGTACGCGGTGAAGCCCGGCATCTGTTCCCACCAGGTGTTGCTCCGCTCGAAGTGCGTTCCATACGGTCCCAAGGTCTGGCCGGGCGCCGCGTTCATCCACGGCTGATGAGTATAGACATGGAACGTCATCCGGTTCACGCCACCGCAAAGCATCGCGTCGCCGAGTTCCTTCATCGCCCAGAAATCGGTGTCCCATTTGCCACCGCTGCGGTCGCGGTTGGTCGCGGTGAACGCTTCGGCCCCGACGACGCGTTTGCCGTACACGTGGGCCGGGCTGGCACCAAGTTTCATCCAGTACGGTCCCGGAATCCCGTCACCCATCCACGCCTCGCACATCGGGATGTCGGCGTGTCCGCCGGCCGTCACGTTGTTGAACTGGGTCATGTGATACGGCTCGCAGGTGAACTGCTTGCCGGCTTTGCGACAAAGCTCCTGCATGTGCACGAAGTAGTTCTCGTGCATCAAGCCGACGACCGTGTTGCGGAAGTCCCACAAGAACCGTTCCGACTCCCGCACACTGTTGACCACCCGTCCGCTCAACACCGGCAGGTACGTCCGCAAGTCGTAGCCTTTCTGTTTGGCAAACTCCTCCGGCAGCCGCGTGGTCCAGTTCTGCGCGCCTTTCTCGTAACTGTCAACGTGGATGTAGTGAATGAAAGGATTGAGTTCCTTGTCCGCCAACCACGGCCCCAGCGAATTCTGAAAATGCACGTCCAACGCCGCCGCGTTGAGCTTGTCGCACTCCAACCCGCCCTCGTGTGCTAGCGATCCGGTCGGCGTGTAGCCCAACCGCAAAACCGTCCAAGCCCCCGCCGGTGCCTCCCACCACAACCGACCGGCAGCGTCCATTTTGGAAGTCAGGTCAACGATCTGCTCACGGCGAATCACGCCAGCTTGAGGCGCAACCTCCCCATCCTCGCTGAATGGCGGCTTGTCCAAGCCATACATATTGAACATCGCCTTACCGGTCCAGTCGGCCAGCCGGTAACCCGAACTCAGAACCAACTCCGTGAGCCGGAACGCATCCGTCTCGCTGAACACCACCCGCCACTGCCGCGCCGCGGCCCCGTTCAACGCCAAATCCACCGGCGCCGACTGGCGTGGCGTAAAGTTGCGGACCAAACGCCACCGCCCGTTATCTTCCGACGCTTCGAGTCGGCCTTTGACGCCCTTACCGGCAAACGCAATGCGCAGCCAGTGCGGAGCAAACGGCTTGGCGTAGTTCAATTGGATGAACCGCTCGCGCCCCGCTTGCGCTGCCGGTACGTTGACCACCGGCACGGGTTTGGCCTTGGGATCGCGCCAAGGCGAGCCATCGGGAGGCGCCACGGCACGCGACAACAACGGCGTCGGATCGAAACTCGCATCGCTGGACTGAATGCTCGCGACCGGCTCGGCAACCGATTCCAACGCCGGAGTCGGAAAGGCCAGCACCGCCACGTCGCGGTAACAGCCCAACTTCGTCGGCGGCTGGGCCAACACGCCGTCGAAGACCGCGCCGCCGTGAATCGTCGTCTCGCTCCACGTGAGTTTCTGCATCGCCAGTTCGGGCGTGATCCAAGGCCCACCGCTGGAAGACCAGCCTTGCATGGAATTGTTCAAGTTGATCTCGACGCCCACGCGCCCGGCTTCGCGGATGGCGTGCCGCATCAACTCCCGCCACTCCGGGCTGAACAGCTTGACCGGCCCCTCCGGCCCGTGCCCCGCGATGTTGAAGATCATCGCGCAGCCAATGCCAGCACGTTTCATCGCTTCGAGGTCCGTCGTAAGCCCTTCGCGACTGATGTGCCCGCCCATCCAATACCAAAACGTATGCGGCTTGGCCGTCGCCGGCGGATTCACAAATTCTTTTTCCAGTTCCGCCACCGCCGCCAGCGGTGCGAGCAGCAGGGCGGCGAGAATCGTGCGGGTGGGTTTCATGGTTCTTTGGAGTTTGCCGAACGGCCTGCAGTGGCCGGCGGAGTTGGGGACGTCTTCAGCCACGCGAGGTTGAACTGGTAGTGCAGCCCGCTGGAGATCAAGTGAATCACGCCGTCGGGGGACTGGGTGGCCGCTAGGTAGCCGCGCGGCTCGGCGTACGTCGCGTCGGCGAGAAACTTGGGCGTATGACCTTGCGTTTTGTATTCGGCGCCGCGCGGCGGCGTCAGCAGTTTGCGCACAGGCCAGGTCGCGCCGTCATCAAACGAGAGCGCGGCAAACAGGCCATAACCGACAAACGTCTTCCCGCTGGCGTCGGTGAACTCCAACCCTTTCGACTTCTTCGGGTCGTAGTCGCCGGTGAACGAGACAAACAGCAACGCGCCTTCTCTCAAACGCATGAACACCAGCCGCTGGCCACCGCCAATCGGTGGCCACGGGCTGGCCGAGTACGTCCACGTCTTGCCCATGTCCGCGGAAACACTCACCGGCATCCGAGACTCGATCGTATCGCCGCGCCCGAGCGCCATCAACCGGCCATCCTTCGACTCCACCACACCGGCATGAATGCCGGCAATGGTGCCACCGGTGTTGCCGCTTTTGAACTCCGGCTTGAGAGTTCCGTCGCCAAGGTCAGTCCATGTTTGGCCGCCATCGCGGCTGACGTAAATCGCCGTGCCCCCATTACCGGAAGGATGGGCATCGCACGGCTGCATGAGAATACCGGCCTTTGTGATGGAGGTTCCGCTGATGACCTGGTTGCGCCACCGGTGTTCGTCATTGATCAAGCGCGGGGCCGACCAGGTAGCGCCGTTATCGCGGCTGGTGCGCAACACCAAGGCGAGGTCGCCCCAGCCATCCGCTACGCCGAGCCCGTTGAAATGATACAGCGTGCCTTGGCCGTCGTTGAAGAGCGCGGTGCCGGTCAGGTTGCGGTCCGGTGCGAGGAAAAAGCCCGACGCCGGCTCCCACTGCTTGCGACCCGCCCGTTTGCGGCTGGCCACCACCGACAGGCATCGCCCCGACTCGCCGCCGCTCTTCCAACTCGTCGAAAACCACGCGGCCAACAAGTCGCCGTTGTCGCACCACGTGATCGAAGGACAATGATTGTGGTCTGCGTAAACCGGCCCGTTGGATTTCGGCGGGATGATGACGAATGCTTCGGGCGCGGCGAAGAACGGCTGCGCCATATCCACCGGCGGCGTCCACGCGAACTTGACTTGCGGCACGTCGCGCGCCCACGGTTCCGGCGCGGGCGGCGGCAGCGGTTTCGTTTCCGGCAATTCCCCCATGACAACGCGGAAACCGATCAACCAATGCTTATCGTCCGGCAAAGTTCCCTGCCGGTTTGCGCTTCTCAGATAGTTGGTCCCGGTGTTGTGGCTGCCGCCGCGGGTGATTCTCATATTGCCGCTGACCCGCCCGACCGGATCGGTTTGCTCGCCCGGTTCGTAGGCTCCATGCCAGTCGAGACACCACTCCTCGACATTGCCGTGCATCTCGCGTAGTCCCCACGCATTGGGTGTCATCGTCCCGACGGTCAACTTCACCGGCCTCGGCCCGCGTGACCAGCGTTGGAACGTGCTCTTGTCAAACTGCTCCCGGCGAACCTCCTCCGGCAGCGTATCGCCACAATTGAACGCCGAGGTTGTTCCGGCGCGGCAGGCATATTCCCATTCGGCCTCGGTCGGCAGGCGATACGGTTTGCCTTCCTTCTTCGAGAGCCACTCGCAGAACTTCACGGCATCATTCCACGACACGAAGACCACCGGTTCGTCGTCAGCCTTGGAAATGCCGCGTTTGCCGCGCAACGCCCTGTGGGCCGGATCGAACTGCTCGTATTGCGCGTTGCTGACTTCGGTTGTCGCCATGAAGAACGGGCGCATGATGTTGACGCGATGTACGGGCCGCTCGTCGAACTCGCCATCTGCACTGCCCATCTCGAAGCTGCCGGGTTCGATGCGGACAAACTTCATGCCGAGCGAGTTCACGATGCTTTCGGATGCAGCGCCGGTCGCCGCGACAGCGAGCAGCAACAGCATTGCGAGATGCTTCATGACAATTTGCCTCCGCGTTCCTCGACTACGCGCCGCACAAGTTGCGGATCGAGTTTGCGCGGGTCGGTTTGTTTTTGTGTCGCCATCGCCGAGGCGATACCGGCAGCCTGACCCATCATCGCGCAACTCGTGCTGACACGGGCCGAACTCAACGCAAGTTGCTCCGCCGAGAAACAGCGCCCCGCCATCAACAGGTTGACGCCATCCTTCGCAATCAGACTCCGCAACGGAATCTGATACGGCGGCACTTTCAGTTCGCTCTTTTTGAGAATGTAGGTCCGCTTGTCGTCATCAGGTTTGTGGCCGTCGAGATAATAAACGCCCCGCGCGACACCGTCATCGAACACCCGCCCGGCGCGCAGGTCTTTCAACGTCAACACATAGTCACCCGTGATGCGCGCACCCTCGCGAATTCCGATCTGCGGCGAGCACCCGTCGTAGCGCCAACCTTTCTTCAGAACGCGTTGGTAATAGTCGAGCACCTCCAGCGTCCGACGCCGCGCGCGAATCTCAGCGGCGGTCAACGACTCCGTATCGGTGGCATCGAACATCGGTATCTTGATTTTGAGCGCGTTGCTGCCGGGACCGTTCGGCCAGATGCTTGTCATCGGCAACGCTTCCTTCGTCTTTACCGGCTCGAACCAGCCATCCGGTAGTTGCGGTTCCTGTTTCTCGACGTGACGGACAAACGACATCATGGACATCGGCAGCGAGTGTGGCTGGCCTTTCATCACCGCAAACCCGGCCATGCGCGCAACGTCCGCATCGCCGGTGCAGTCAATGAACTGTTTTGCCCGCAATGCCTCCGGTCCCGATTTACCGCAGACGATGCACTCCGTGATCCGTCCGCCAACGAGTCGGACGTCCACGAAACGAGTGTGCAACAGCAGCTTGACCTTGCGTCGCAGCAATATTTCCTGAAGCACGATGGCGAGGATGTGATGATCGAAGACGCGATGGTCAGCCTGCGGATACGGTTTGTATGGCTCAATCGTCTTGAACTTCTCCATGTCGGTGAGGATCTCGTCCAAGACCTCCCCCTGCCCCGCTGTCTCGCCACAGAACGACGCCACGCCGCCGCTGGTCAGATCACCTCCCGTGATCGCGAACCGCTCGACCAGCAACACCTTTGCACCCGACCGCGCCGCCGCGCACGCCGCCGACACGCCAGCGATGCCGCCGCCAAGCACCGCCACGTCCGCCTCGTAGCGCACCGGCACCTTGCGCGACCACGCGACTTCGCCCGGCGTCTCCGGTTCCGCGTTCACCCGTCGCCCCGCCAGCACACCGGCGACCCCGGTGGCCATTATTTTCAAAGCATCTCGTCGTTTCATGGCAAATAGGTGATGAAGTTGTAGTTGGTTTTCATGGTTTGCCTTTCACTTGACCCGGCACCTCAACGCAATCGGCTTGCGCCCAGAATTGCCTCGAACGCCGGCAATGCCGCCTTGAAAATCTCCTCGTGTCCGGCGGCGGTGGGATGCACCTTGTCCGCCTTCGCGAACGCGACCTTTCCGAGATCGATGAGATGGGCGCGCGCATCGGACGTCTGGCTCTTGTAAGCGGTAAACGCCCGGGTCACTTCCGCCCGAGCCGCGCCCGAAGGGGGAATCATGGCGATGATCGCCGTGTCCTTGCCGGCGCCGGTGGGATGCCTTCCACCTTCGGCGACTTCTTCGCCTCATAAGTGAACTTCCACTCCGTCGGCAGCGCCATCCGCACCCGCGCCGGCAACGGTTGCGGCAACGACCGCAAATATGGCGCAGCACAGTGAGACGAGCATCGAGTTCTTTCTGACTCGTCGGGGCACTGAACCGCGATTCCCCTGCACTCGCAGCCGACGCCGTCAGCAATATCGCCAAGCCGATTCGGAATAGTAGATTGTTCTTCATACGACGAAGGAGCTTAACAAACTCCGCCCGATTGTGGTAGCGTAAGGTGCGTTCCAGTTTATGCACAAATCGAAACTCAAGGTCTGGCCCTCCCGACCACACCATCTGCCGACCGGCGGCGGCGCCGTCCACCGCACCGCCACCGATTACCGAACACCATCCACACCGACATCCACCCGACACTTGGCCGGCTGGTTGCAGGGCGCGTCAGTGCAGGTCGTCAACGCCTTCCAGTGGCGATGCCAGCCGCATTGGCGCGTCCCGCTGCGCATCATCGGCGACAATATGTGGTTTTACATACGCACTGGCCATGCCCGTTGCCGGCTCGGTGAAGAATCGCGCTGGCGCCCGCTCCGCCCCGGCGATCTGTTCCTCATCCCGCAAGGCCGACCCCACGCTATCGAAGCGGACGGCAGCGTGGTTGAGTGCGACAGTCTGCACTTTTTCTTTCGCGGTCGGGGTGGTGTGGATTTGTTGCAGGTCTGGCGAGCCGGTGGAATCCACCGGGCACACTCGGCGGATTTTGCGCGGCTCAACCGGACCATCGCCGCCGAGTTCGCCGTGCGCGCCCCCGGCTGGCAGCAGGCCATGAGCGCCGCCACGTGGGAAGTGTTGCTGGATCTCGCCCGCCACCGGCTGCACATTCCGACACTCGCTCCCGACCTCCAACGCCACTGGGACAGGCTCGCCCCGGTGCTGGCGTTGATCGAAGAACGCCTCGATGACGCGGCGCTGACCGTCGCCGAGCTTGCTGATGCCGTCCACGTCAGCGAACCGTACTTGCGCAAACTGGTGAAGCAGACGTTGAACAGCGGCGTGATCGCGTTCATCCAACGCCGCCGCCTCGAACGCGCCTCTCACCTGCTGATTGAAACCAACCTGGTCCTTAAGGAAATCACCGCCCGTTCCGGGTTCGCCTCCCCCACCCTGTTCCATCGCCTCTTCCGCCGCCGCTTCGGCGTCACTCCTGCCGCGTACCGCGAACGAGGCGCCCTGCCCTACCACTGACGCCGCAAAATCCGCTGGGCAATGACGCGGAACTTTGGTTGAATGCGCGCCATGCTAAAACACCTCGCCATCATTCTCAGCTTCGCTGCCACCGCATCGGCCATCACACCGCAACAACTGCGTTGCGAGTACCGCGTCAACCCGCCCGGCATTGACGAAACGAAACCGCGCTTGAGTTGGACGCTCAGTTCCGGCCTGAAAGCCGACAAACAAACCGCTTACCAAATCATCGTCACCTCCGGCGGCAAAACAATCTGGGACAGCGGCAAGGTCGCCAGCGACGACACCACCGCCATCGTCTATGCCGGTAAACCGCTCACGTCAGGAATGCGTTGCTCGTGGAAGGTCAAAGTCTGGGACAAGGAAGGCATTGAATCCCCATGGAGCCAGCCCGCCACGTGGACGATGGGTTTACTGCAAGCCTCCGACTGGAAAGCTGAGTGGATCGGCTACGACAAAGCGCGCAAAAACATCGATTTGCCCGAAGCAAATCTCGCTCCGGCGAAATGGATCTGGCAGGCCGCCGACCCGCCGTTGAATGCCGCCGCAGGTCACCGGCTCTTCGTCAGCTCGTTCAAGTTGCCGGCAAATGCCAAGATTGCGAAAGCTGAACTCTACGCCATCGGCGACGACAATTACAAAGTCGTCGTCAACACCCACCTCGTCGCCAGCGGTTCGGCTTGGAAGATGGCAAAAGAAACTGACATTGCCCCGCACGTCCGTCCCGGCGACAACCACATCCGCGTCGAAGTCTGGAACTCCGCCGAAGGTCCTGCCGGGTTGCTCGCGAAGTTCGTCGTCACACTGGCCGACGGCAAGACCGTGACGCACGTCACCGATGGCACTTGGAAATCCGCCAAGCAGCCCGGCCCGAACTGGCACAACCGCGCGCTCGACACGACGAAGTGGCCCGCTGTGAAGGTGCTCGGCGAGTACGGCATGAAGCCGTGGGGGAAAGCAAAACTCGAAACGATTTTTCTGCCGCCCGTGCCGTATTTGCGCGGCAGTTTCCGCGCTGAGAAACCGCTCAAATCCGCCACGCTCTACGCCACCGGTCTCGGCATTTTTGATGTCGAACTCAACGGCAAACGCGTCACCGACGATTGGTTCAACCCCGGCTGGACTGACTACACGAAGCGCGTCTATTACCGCACCTACGATGTCACCTCGCTTGTGAAACAAGGCAACAACAACCTCGGCGCGATCCTCGCCGACGGCTGGTTCAGCGGCTATGTCGGCTACGGACGCCAACGCAACCACTATGGCAAACTCCCGCGCGTTCGCGTTCAACTGAATCTCGAATACGCCGACGGCACCACCGCCATTGCCGGCACCGGTCCCGATTGGAAGGCCGCCTTTGGTCCGCTGCTCGAATCCGATTTCCTGATGGGCGAGATTTTCGACGCGCGCATCGAGCCACAAAACTGGGACGCCGTCACTGTCGGCTCCACCGAAGTCAACCCCGTCGTGCAAGCACATCCCGGTCCGCCGGTCATCGCCGTGAAAGAGTTCAAGGCGAAGAAGATCACCGAGCCGCAGCCCGGCGTCTATGTCCTCGACCTCGGCCAGAACTTCGCCGGCGTGCCCCGCTTGACCGTGCGCGGCCAACCCGGCCAGAAGATCACACTGCGGTTTGCCGAACGTCTGAATCCTGATGGCACGATTTACACGACGAACCTGCGCAGCGCCCGTTGCACCGACATCTACATCTGCCGGGGCGGCGGCACCGAAGTCTGGACGCCACGTTTCACGTTTCACGGTTTCCAATACATCGAAGTCACCGGCCTCAAGGAGAAACCGTCGCCCGACACCGTCGTCGGCATCGCGCTCAGCAGCGACACGCCCGTCGCGGGCGCCTTCAAGTGCAGCGACCCGATGTTGAACCAGCTTCACAGCAACATCTACTGGACGCAGCGCGCCAACTTCATTGACATCCCGACCGATTGTCCGCAGCGCGACGAACGCCTCGGCTGGACCGGCGACGCGCAGGTCTATGTCCGCACCGCCACGCTGAATTGCGACGTGCAAGCGTTCTTCAACAAATGGCTCATTGACCTCGAAGACGGACAGCGCAAGGACGGCCAGTTCCCGATGGTCGCGCCGGTGAAAGTCGCCGGCGACGATGGCGGCCCCGCGTGGCAGGACGCCGGTGTGATTTGTCCGTGGACGATTTACCAAGTCTATGGCGACAAACGCGTGCTGGAGCGGCACTACGACGGCATGACGAAGTTCATCGCGTTTTGCAAGAACCGCAGCACACCTGAACTGCTGCCGCCCGCGAAGTTCCACTGTTTTGGCGACTGGCTCAGCATCAAGGCCGAGACGCCGAAAGATGTGATTTACATGGCTTACTTCGCCTACAGCACCAGACTCGTGGCGCGCACCGCCGAAGTGCTCGGCAAGAAAGACGATGCCGCCAAGTACAACGACCTTTTCAACCAGATCAAAGCCGCCTTTAACAAAGCCTTCGTAGCCGCCGATGGCCGCATCAAGGGCAACACGCAATGCGTCTATGTCCTCGCCATCGCGTTCGACCTGCTCAACACCGAGAACGCGAAGCTCGCCGCGAAGTATCTCGTCGAGGACATCGAAGCGCGCGGCAACCATCTCTCGACCGGTTTTATCGGCACCAAAGACCTCATGCTGGCGCTCGCCAAGATCGGTCGCAATGACGTTGCCTACCGGCTCGCGCACAACGACACCTTCCCGTCGTGGGGGTTCTCGATCAAACACGGCGCGACCTCGATCTGGGAACGCTGGAACGGCTGGACGCCCGAGGAAGGCTTCGGCGATCCCGGCATGAACAGCTTCGCGCACTACAGTTTCGGCGCCGTCTATCAATGGATCGTCGAGAACGTCGGCGGCATCCACAGCGAAGCGCCCGGTTACAAACGCATCCTCATCGCACCCCAGCCCGGCGGAAAACTCACTGCGGCCCGCACCCGCTACGACAGCATCCGCGGACGCATTGAGACCGATTGGCGGATCGAGAATGGCAAGTTCATCCTCGATGTCACCATCCCCGTCAACACCACCGCCACCGTCATCATGCCGACCAAAGGCATCCATGACATCGGCTCCGGCAAACACCACTTCGAGGAACCGTTCGGCCCGAAGCCTGCCCCGGTGGAGGTCTCCTTGTTCGACGGCAAAACACTTGGCAAGTGGAAGGTCGCCGACTTCTTCGGCAAACCCGGCAAGATCGGTGTTGTTGACGGCGCCCTCAGCATCGGCAAAGGCGATCCGATGGCCGGCATCGTCTGGGCTGGCGAACTACCGGCGCGGGTAAACTACGAAGTCGAACTCGACGCGAAACGAACCGACGGCGACGACTTCTTCTGCGCGCTGACGTTCCCGGTTGGCAAAGACCCCTGCACGCTGGTCTGCGGCGGTTGGGGCGGCACCGTCGTCGGCTTGTCGAACGTGGACGGCTACGACGCTTCCGAAAACCCGACAAGCAGTTCCATGACGTTCGAGAAGAACAAGTGGTATCACATCCGTGTGCGCGTCACCGACAAGAAGATCGAGGCGTGGATTGACGACGACCAGGTTGTGGACTTGGAGCTTGAAGGGCATCGGATTGGCGTGCGGATGGAAGTCGAGCCGTGCATCCCGCTGGGCATCGCCACCTACAGCACCGCCGGCGCCTACCGCAAGATCAAGTTCCGCAAGCTCGAGTAATCAGAACCGGCGGAACAAATCGGCAAACGCCCAGAGCGTGACAATAGCCATCCCCCAGAGGCTGGTGCGAAACAACACACGCGAGAGTTGATTCGCCGGTTGCAGGATTTCGACATTCTCGACGAGGATTGTCTCGCAAGCACCGGGGCCGTCGTCGGCGCGCACTGTACTGGTGTTCCAAACGATTTCGTCGGAGTCGTAGCGACCGCCCGCTGTGATTCGCCGGGCGGTGACGTTGACGAGTTTGCCGCGCAGTCGGATCTGGTCGGCGGTTTGAATCTGTTTGACCTTCCGCTCCATCTGGTCGTTGTCCACCAGGAGATGGTTGTTTGAAAACTCCGACTTCACGAACGGCACTTCGCCCCGCCACTGGACAAAACCAAACCGGGCGTCCTGTGAGAACCGAATGCTTTTCGCTTGGTGGACGCGGTTGGAGAGGTTGCTGCCCCAGATGACGCCGATGTCGAGCGTGAACGTCCGTTCCCCGCGGTCAATGCTGAACCAACTGTAATCGAGACGGTGTACAACCAGCCCAGCCAGCGTGTAGTGGAACAACGGCACTGCTGTGTAGTCGTAGCCGTTGCGAGTGAACTGTACCGGCTCCGGCGATTGCACCGGTGTCTGCACGGGCGCGCGCAAGGTATCGGAATGAATGTCATTCACCGAGGCGAGCCGGTGACGGGTAAACCACGTGACTGCTGCTGTTGCCAACAAAGCAAGAAAAAGCCATCGCCGCAGAAGTTGCAGCGTTCTGTCCATCGAATCGGATCGAACACTCACTTGAACTCCCCATCATCGTATTTTTTCCAGAAGATGTCGGGCCGCATCCAGCCGCGGTCAGGCGACTCCAGATGGTTGGTAATCTGTCGGATGCTTTTCATGCCGCGCACGGTGCGAATACCTTTGACGATTTTCTTCGGGCTGAAGGCGAATGATTCCAAATGCATGCCCTGCAACGGTGTCAGGTCTGTCACGTCACTGCCTTCACACGACAAGAGCACGAGCGGCATCCCCTTAAGCGGCTTGAGATCGAAGCACCGGACATTGGCCAGCGACAGCCTTTTAAGCGCCATGCCGTGCAACGGACCCAGGTCAGTGACCTTGGTGGAATCCAAGATAAGCCATTCGAGAGCCATGCCTCGCAGTGGTTCAAGGTTGGCCACGCTGGTGTGTGCAATGTCGAGCGTCGCAATTGGCATTCCTTTCAGGGGAGCAAGGTCTGTCAACTTGGCGCGTCGCAGATCCACCGCAAGCGTGTCGTCCCCCAAGACGACCAACGAACGTGGCGTAATCCCGGCCGCATCAAACCGGGTTTTCCATTCAGTCAGAACCGTTTGTTTGCGTTCAGCCGTTCGTTGCGCAATCGCAATGGCTTCCTCGAAGCGATTTTGCTGGCGCAGCGATTGTGAAAGCCGTCGAAGACTTTCGTCCGATGGTTCAACGGCATCGCCGTCGCGGCGCAGGATTTCCTCGCACAGTCGCAAGTTGAGGGTAGCCGACGCGTTTTGGGGATTCAGGGCAAGCACCTTGGCATATTCATTTCGCGCATCACGCAAACGCAGAAAGACCTGAAACAAATTACCGGCAAGGGCATGATAGTCGGCGTTGTCGGGGTCAAACTCCATCGCGCGAGAAATGCGGTCAAGGGCATCCTCGTATTTTGCCTGTGTCATCAATGTTCGCGCTTGCCCTTGATACATCGGGGCGGCGCTCCGTAGCGCGGCCAGCGCGCGCTCGGCGCGGCGGCCCTCCGCAATCACGCGAATGTCGAACACAACCACCAGCACGACAATAATGGCTGCCGCAATGCTGATGGTCTTGTGACGGACAATCAACCGCCAAAACGCCTGCGGCAACGTGTCCGGACGCGCGGAAACACTGCGGCCTTCGAGAAACAGGTCAATGTCGCGGCGCAATTCGGCGACACTCTGATAACGGTCTGCGCGGTCTGCCGCGAGGCATTTCATGGCGATGGCGGACAGTTCGCGCGGAATCTCGCGGTCCGGCGTGCGTTCCTCCGGTGGGAGAACACGGTTTTGAGCGGCATTGGCCAGCGCCTGATCCGCAGTCGCGCCCTCGATCGGTGTCGCCAGTGTCAGGATATTGTACAGAATCGCGCCGAGTGAATAGATATCGGTGCGGGCATCAATCAGATCAAATCGTCCCGTGGCTTGTTCGGGCGCCATGAAGTGCGGCGTCCCAAAGACCGTGCCATCCACCGTCTTGCTGGAATCGCTGGAGGGAAGAATGCGCGAAGCGGCGGCGACGCCGCCTCGACTACCTGCATCTTCCTTCATTCCCTGCACCTTTGCCAGCCCCCAGTCCAGCACGTGCACTTCGCCGAATTCGCCCAGCATGATGTTCTCCGGCTTCAAGTCGCGGTGCAAGACGCCCTTGGAGTGTGCAAAGCCCAGGGCACTGAGGGATGTGGGCGTAAGTGATTGAAGGGAAGGCTCTCCACTTTGGACTAGACAAATCACCCCGCTTCTGCTCTGATGCGCTGGGATGAAACACTCTCGCTCTCGCTCCTCACAGGG
>Ga0194112_10000876_pt1 | contig 44457 bp, 36 predicted proteins | sample TA2MahC400mmetaG_FD_146191 | JGI IMG/M metagenome (GOLD analysis project Ga0194112, IMG submission 146191) | Freshwater microbial communities from Lake Tanganyika, Tanzania - TA2015016 Mahale Deep Cast 400m | ecosystem: Environmental > Aquatic > Freshwater > Lake | place: Tanzania: Lake... | reverse complement strand
GGAATAAAGATCTTAGATTGTACCAGGTTGTTACCCTATCAATATTGTACGATGATTTTAGGAGACCTGGGAGCCCAGGTACTTAAGATCGAGGAACCCCTCGAAGGTGACTATGGCCGGTGGGGGGACCTCTCGCGTACTTATGAGAGCCTTACTTTTGTTATGGCCAATCGCAATAAGAAGAGTATGAAATTGAATCTTAAAGAGGAGACGGGAAAAGAAATATTTAAAAAATTGGCAACTATCCACGATGTTTTAGTGGAAAGTTTTCGTCCGGGTGTGATGGATCGATTGGGATTGGGATATGAAGAGATACGCAAAGTGAAACCAGATATCATCTACTGCTCAGCAACAGGATATGGTCAGGCAGGTCCCTACCGGAATAGGCCCGGACATGATATCAATTATCTCAGTATCTCAGGTATCCTGGCATGGACCGGCGAACATACGGGAAGGCCTGTCATCCCTGCCATTCCATTCGGGGATATGGCAGGAGGAGGGCTTTTCCCGGCCCTGGCCATTTTAGCTGCCTTATTTGAAAGGGAACGATCAGGAAAAGGACAATATATTGACGTGGCTCAAACAGATGTCTTAATCTCCCTCAATATCGCAAATATAGCGGAAACTCTTGCTCGAAAAAGAGGAGAGATGGCTCGTCCATATAGTATTAGAGGGACAAGCCTTTGTTACAACACCTTCAAGACATCGGATGGAAAATTTATCGCTCTGGGTGCATTGGAGGGAAAATTCTGGGAAAGTTTCTGCAGAGCGGTTGGAGGAGAGGAATGGATTGGTAATCACTACCTTCTCTACGAAGAGGGAAGCGAAGCGACTGAAGCATTAAAGAAATTATTCGCAAGCAAAACACAAAAAGAGTGGGTGGTGATCTTTGAAAAAGTGGATACCTGTCTTACCCCTGTTTTGACCCCTGATGAAACCTTAAAGGAACAGCATGTTGTGGAGCGTGAAATGTTTACGGTAATGGTTGACCCCAAAAGGGGGGAGACGGTTCAGATCGGATTTCCAGCTAAATTCTCTGAACCCTTGAATTTTAAACGGTCTCCTGCCCCTTTTTTTGGAGAGCATACCGTAGAAATATTGACTCACCTCGGTTACAACCCCTCTCAGATTGAGATGTTCCAGAAGAAGGGAGTGATCTGAGGTCTTGGACTCCACTAAAACTTTAGTTCATAATCGTTCAGAATAGGAGTCCCTGGAACGATCGCTTCAACTTCTATCTGAGAAGCACAAGACGGGCAATAGAATTCTCTAAATATACACCATTCCCTGTCATACGCAAGCCTTCCTGGATGAAAATGGGAGGGATCCCTTTCATAAATAAGACAGTGAAGCTTGAAGTTCTCATTGGCTTCACAGTAGACAAATCCACACTTGCTACAGACGGCAAATTTACGCCCTTTTTTATCTAAAACTATATCGACATAGGGAGTAAGGCTAAAAATTTTTTCAACAATTTTTACCTCTCCTATAGGTTTGAGACCCTTGGCTACTATCTCTTTTTCTTTTGCAAGCTCATCCCGAAAGGAAGGGCAAAAATTTTTTATCTCATTGAGAAAATCTAATATAAACTGGGGTAGCTTTCCCCTCGCCTGAATTAATTGTCCCAGATATTTTATTCCTTGTAATCCCTGTTCTAATCTTTCCTTTCGCCGCTTGCCCCTCAACTTTTCCGTTTCTTCGTAATCTATTTCTAAGGTTTCTGGACGAATGGTTACCGCATAAACCTTTTGAGCTATTTCCAGGGTGGCCACCAAATTTTCAATATCCCTTACAATTAACATTGGATCTCTTTCAATAGGGTCTCCTAAACCGCCACCTCCCCCACAGGTTGTAGAATGCATTATATCTCCAGTTTTTAGTATTCTATCCCCACTGGTCATGCATACTTCTCCCGTAATATACTCACCCTTTAAAAAATTAAAGAGCTCTTTCCCACCATAGGATATTTCCGATTGATTCTCAATAGCTTCAGAAATATTGGTGTCTACCATCCAATCAAAAAAGGACGAACATCCAGGGTAACCACCAAATAGACCCTGATTCTCAGGTATTCTTTTCCCCGTACCTATGTGGTTGATCGTCATAGATGGGGAATTATAAATCATGGTCACATTTTCCGTTCCGGTACCACCTCTAAATTTACCAAAGCCACCCGAATCTGGCCTATGCATCCTCGTAAAATTTATGATAGGCAATAAGGTTTCCTCAGATTCACTATCACTTATATAGGTCCAAGGATTATATATAGTAACCGAGCTATCTATCCCATCCCTATCTACTCGTGCCCCAGCACCGCGTGGCGTGCTTGTAGAGGTTAGAATATTCGCAGTCATATGTCCATATTGGCTTATTCCTCCAGCAATGATAGCGTTTGCGCAGGTAGACGGACCCATTACATCTTCAACTCTCCCTGCCGCATATAACGCCCTGCTGATCGCAACCGTAAGCGTATCCGCAAACACTTCACCGATACCCACTGTTGCATAACCAACCGATGCATCGGGGCTTGCATTCAACCTTGATTTTTCGGGTACATAATCGATCTTTATTGCACGAGATATTCCTGAGTTCCACCGGCAATCATATAGTAGAATTACTAATATGATATAAAAAACGGCTGCTTCAACTGCTGGAAGATAGGCGTTATTGAAACTTCTATTCTGTGGAGATATGACAGGTATTCGAATGAGCAGGTCTCCAGCCTCAGTAGCTTCTGCTTCTATTTCCATCACGGCTAACTGTTCCTTTATACCAGCATTTTCATCATATGCTCTGGCCCGATATATCCCGGGTCTTAAAGCCCTAATCCTTTCTCTTGCAAAGACTTCAGCATCATCAACGAGTTTTTTGCATGCCTCTTCAAAAAAGGAAACCCCGAATTCATCTATTAATTCTTTTATTCGCTTTTTGGTTCTCTCATTACCAGCCAGTCTGGCTCGAATATCTAATTCAACGGTAATAGGGTCTCTTACCGCTCGTAATATTAAATTGAGCACATCTCTTCGAATCTTCCCCCGTTCAACAAGCTTTACCGCAGGTAAATGGATGCCATCATGAATAGCTTCGGTTGCTAAGGGAGACATGCCCCCTGGTTCAATGGCTCCGATTTCAGTAGTATGTGAGATCGCTGCCACATAAGCGATGAGCTTGCCTTCATAAAATATAGGAGCGATACAGGCTGTATCAGGATTATGCATACCACCGATATAGGCATCATTATTGATAAACTGGTCATCTTCATAAATTCCAATATCCTCAGCATCATATTTATTGGTGTTCATGTAACTGATGACCCTGGTTACATTCATAATATGCATCAATATTCCAGAGGAAATAAGCGCTGCTTCCCCATTAGGTAAATAAATTGCCTCCTGTATTTCACCAGCTTCCCGGGTAATGACTCCGGTCGAAAGATATCTCACTACCTCTTTCCCCTCGTTTATTATCATTTCCAGCTTCTGGTAGAATATCTCGTATCTTACCGGATCCAGTGCCATTTTTTACCTCCTACAAAATTTCCAAGATAGCATTACCTGTATCGCATTAACATGTTTCTGTACCTATCTACGAAGATCTGCCTGTCTTCAGGGATAACCACCGTAGTATCGATTCCTTCGATTATGGACGGGCCGTGAATTACATTGCCAGGCAACAAATTATCCATTGAATATATTTTGCATTGCTTGAAACCGCCGTTAAAATATATTTTTCTCTCTTCTTTAAATGCTTTCTCTTGATTTTCACCCATATATTCCCCTTCGGTAAACAAGGGCTTTTCTATCCTTCCAACCAGCTCAACGGTTATGGTTATTATCTGAACTCCTCCCCGTGGAGCCATAGCCTGGAGACCATATTCATCGTAATACCGGTCTTCAAAAGATTTTACAACCAATTTTAAATCCATCACAGAGTTAATCCGATTAACGGGAATCCTGACCCTTAATTCCCAGAGTTGTCCGCCGTATCTCCCGAGTATCTCATAATTAAAAAAAACTTTTTCTTCCCTCAGCCCTTCCGCATGCATATCGGCTCTTGCTCTTTCTTCAAGTTCTCTAAATATCCTGTTAAATCTTTCTATCCCTTCATGATGTAAGTCATCTAATGAACTTACTTCGTCGAAGTTAAATCGTAAAGTGGTAGGATCGTAAGGAATGCCTCTTATAGTAACAAATGGTGATGCTTCATACCTATGTGTTATATCAGCAGTTGCAGCCCCAAAAGCGGAGAAAACAGCGGCGAATGGAGGAATGATAATCTCTTTAAAATGCATTCCAGCGGTAAAACCGGCGCAATGGGTTGGTCCAGCACCGCCATATACAACCAATGCATATTGTGATATATTTCCTCCTTTGGTCGCGAGAGCAGCACGTATCGTGGATCCCATCTTTGCATCCAGTACCTTACAAATTCCTTCTGCGGCTGTCATGATATCCATCTTCAGCGGCTCAGCTATCTTCTCCTTTATCGCTTTAACGGCCTTTTCCCTATTAAGCTTAAATCTTCCTTTTAAAAAATATTCTGAGTTAATTCTATTCATAACAACATCGGCATCGGTAATGGTAGGTATCTCTCCTCTTCGATCAAAACAAACCGGTCCTGGCACGGCTCCAGCACTTTCCGGGCCGACAATCAGAAGGTTCGCAATCTTCTCTACCCTTGCTAAAGTTCCACCCCCAGCACCAATAGTAGTGATGTCGCGCATCGGATTACTTATCTCCCATCTACCAACAATTGGTTCTCTCAAAAATTCACTTCTTCCCTTGGGTGAGACACAAATATCAAAGCTGGTCCCCCCCATATCAGCACCAACGGCATTTTCAAAGCCATATAGATTCTTCATAAACTCAACTCCAATAAATCCACCTACAGGCCCTGAATGAAGTGTTGTAACAGGATTTACTATCTCGGACCTTGCCAGTCCCCCAGTAGCCTGCATAATAAGTAAAGGATATCTATAACCATGCTCTCCTAATTGTGAGCGAATTTTTTCCAGAAGTTTTTTTAATTCCTTACCAATATAAAGATCAATAATGGTAGTCATGGCTCGTGGGTATTCCCGTACAAGAGGGGCTACCGTTGATGAGATTGAAACGGGGAGGCCAGGTGCCATCTCATCAATGATTTCTGCAATTCTTCTTTCATGAGATGGATTCAAGAATGACCATAACAAAGCAACGGCAATGCCTTCAACTCCTTCTTTCAATAATTCATTGACCTCGCTCCTCACTTCATCTTCTCTAAGGGGAATGTAAATCTTGCCTTGACAATCGATTCTCTCAGTGACTCCCTTTATTCTCTTTCTTGGAATCAAAGGTTCTGGTTTATCAGCTCTCGGTATACGCATTGCATCTTGTCGTGGTAATCCTGCGGCTCTTAACCTCATGATTAATGTCCTGTCTTCATGTCCTTTACTTGTAATTAAACCCAATCGAGAAGCACCCTTTCCGGTTACAATTACATTTGTTCCTTCTGTTGTGCCATAGCCTAATACCATGGTATTATGTAAAATCTCATCTACAGATTGCCCAATTTCTAAAGCAGCCACCTCTATAGCATCAAAGAAAGACTGTGATAAATTTTCTGGGGTTGTTGGGGCTTTACCACTTATAAATGTGCCATCAGGTCTAAGGATAATACAATCAGAAAAGGTTCCACCCGTATCGATATAAATGATATAACCCGCTTTACTTTTCTTTTCGGTCGCATCTACCATACCCATTATATCTCCTTCCTATGTTACCTCTATTTTTATTTGTACTGTTTATCCGGATTAAATTGAGTGAAAAATATCTTTATTAAAGTTGAGAAAATGTAAAGATACCCCATAATTAAACATTAGATTCCAACAGCAACTCCCTTATTTTCAAAAGTTAGCCCCCGGCCATTAAGTAACGGTTTTACCCAAATATGCTGCCTTGACTTTTTCATCAAATAAAATCTGGTCTGGTTTTCCCTCCATAACAAATATTCCATTTGTAATAACATATGCTCGATCAGCAATTCTTAAGGTTGCTTGAGTATTTTGCTCACAAAGCAATATAGTGATACCTTTGCGCCTTAACTCTTCCGTCTTTTGCATCAATTCTTGTATTAAAAGAGGTGCCAAACCCAAAAAGGGTTCGTCTAAAACCATCAATTTAGGTCTGGCCATTAACCCTCTTGCAATTGCTAACATTTGTTGTTCTCCTCCAGAAAGGCTACCAGTCAGTTGCCGTTTTCTTTGTTCTAAAATAGGGAAAATGTCAAACACAAAATCAAGATCATTTAAAATTTCACTCTTCTTTCCACGGTCACAACGACAGTAAGTCCCTAACATAAGATTGTCTATGACTGACATCGTTGAGAATAGTGCTCTACCTTCTGGTACGTAGGCTATGCCCGCCCTTACCACTTTGTCAGGAGGAAAATCGTTTATGCAACTTCCTTCAAAGAAAATCTCACCCTTTTCAGTAAATAGTACCCTATAAATGCATTTGCATAATGTGCTTTTCCCTGCCCCATTAGGTCCAATCACTCCTACAATCTCTCCCTTATTAATATGAAGTGATAAATTTGACAAGACAGGTACTCCCCCATAATCTGCATATAATCCACTTATTACTAAAACTTGTTCCTTCTGGCCATTCCAATTAATATTCATAGAAAACTCATTTTATAATTTATATTTGTCCAAGGTAGACATCAATAACTCTCTGGTCTTCTTGAATTTGTTTCGGTGTCCCCTCAGCCAGCTTTCTGCCATGATGTAATACAATTATCTTCTCCGATACATCCATGACTAGCTCCATCCGGTGTTCAACCAGTATAATAGTTACACCAGATTCACGGACTCTGATCAGCACCTGTTTTATTTCCTCAATTTCTTGAGAGGTTAAACCCCCAGCAGGTTCATCCAGAAGGAGCAACTCTGGTTTAGTAGCTAAAGCTCTTGCGATGGCTACTCTTTTTTGATAACCGAATGGCAGACTGGAGGTCAAGCTAAAGGCTACACCTTCCAATGTAAATAAATTAATTAATTTAATGGCCTCTTCAAAATTTTGCCTTTCCTCTATTTTAACCCATGGTACTCGAAGAATAATGCTGAGTAAATTGGCCCTACCTTGAAGATGTCGACCCACTAATATATTTTCTACTACCTTTAAGTTTGTAAAAAGTCGTAAATTCTGGAAAGTCCGGCTTATTCCCATTGAAACGATGCGATAAGTAGGTAATCTATTCAATTTTTGATTCTTAAAATAAATATTCCCTTCCGAAGGTCTTAAGAGTCCTGTAATCAAATTAAAGATTGTCGTCTTCCCTGCACCATTTGGCCCAATAATAGAGGTGATACTACCGCGTTCAATGTCAAAACTTACGCGATCGACAGCACGTAATCCACCAAAATCTTTTGAAACAGAATCTATCTTTAAAAAAGGCTCCATTTTACAGTCACTTATACCTACTTTTCCTACTCAATTTCTGATAAAGATGTTGAGGTAATTGAATTAAGCCCCCAGGTGCCAGCAGGAGCATCCCAATCAGCAAAATCCCCCATCCTATAATTTCGAATTCCCCTCCAACAGTTGGAAATGCTATTGGAATTGCAAATCGCATTAGCTCTCGAAACAAAAAGACAGCCACAGACCCTATAACTGCCCCCCACATACTTCCAATCCCGCCAACAATTATAATAACTAAGATCATAAGTGACACAAGAACATTAAAAGGAGAGGGGTTAACAAATGTTACATAGCTCGCATAAACCCCTCCGGCTAAGCCGGCATACATGGCACTCAAAATATACATTTGCAGTTTATATATCATTGGGTTTATGCCCAGCATCATAGCAGCTTCTTCACTACCTCCAAGGATGTGATGTATCGATTGTGCAGCTCTCCCAACACGAGACCTAATAATGTTTTGTGAAATGAGAAGAAGAAGCAAAATCAGCCCCCAACTTAAGTAGTAATAATGTACATCAGTATTCAATTCAACTTTTCCTATCGAAAGATGGGGAATACTCGATATTCCTGCATGCCCACCTGTAACTGATACCATTCCCACGAAAATGGTATACATGACCAAAGCCAGTCCAAGAGTGGCTACAGCAAGTATATGCCCATGAAATCTCAAAACGGGTATCCCTGTTATCGCCGCCATAATTCCAGCACCTAAAGGGGAGAGGAGTAACAGCGTAAGCAAAGAAGGAAAATTAAATTTGGTAGTAAGGATTGCATAAACATATGCTCCTATACCAAAGAAAGCAGATTGGCCGAGGGATATTTGTCCAGCCAAACCAGTTAGAAGGAAAAGTCCAAGTGCCGCTATACTATTTATAGCAATAAATACTAATGTACTTAAAAAATAGTGACTTGTTACAAAAACGGGAAATATAATTAATATCAAGATAAAGATTGTGATCAAAACCTGTGTTTTTTTCATTTTTCTTATATTTTAATAAATATATTTACACCCCTGTTACTGACCACCTCCTAAACTTTACCAGTTTCAGCTTCCCCAAGCAGTCCGGTTCGCCGGAAGGATAGTACAATAAGGAAGATAGCCACAACAATCGCTGTCTTATAGAGAGAGGATATTAAACCACTAGATAAAGCTTCGAGAATCCCTATAAGAAATCCTCCTAACATAACCCCCACAGGATTGGTTAAACCCCCTATTAAAGCGGCAATAAAAGCTTTAATCCCAATCGTCAGCCCAATATCATAAGAGGCCATTGTTATTGGGGTCATAAATATTCCTTCTATACTTCCTAATAATGATGCAATAATAAACGAAATCAAATTCTTATACTCTGGCTTAATCCCTACAATCTGTGCCCCTAACCGGTCAATAGCACATGCTCTCATAGCCTTGCCGCTCAATGTTCTCTGGAAAAAGAAAAATAGACTAATTAGCGTAAGCATAGTTACACCGAGAATTAAAAGGCCCTGTTGGGGAACCAGGATGTTAAAAAAAATGATAGGTTCACCCTCCAAGAAGGGGGCATACCTTCTCACATCGGTCCCCCAAGCTAGCAAAGCACTGCCTCTAATAATAAAAGCAATGCCAAATGTAATTAAAATTAAAGTCATTATCGACGCATTCCTAACTGGATGAATAACACCATATGTGATCACACCGGCGAAAACAGGTATGATTACGCCAAGAAAAAGTGACAACCATAATGGCAAACCTGCCTCAAGGGAAGTAGCCACAACCATTCCTCCTAACATAAAATATTCCCCTTGGCAGAAATTCACAACTCGTGAAATACTGTACACAATCATGAACCCTATTGCACCCAGTGCATATATGCTACCCTGAATAATGCCTTGTATTAAAAGCTGTCTAGGGCACTAATTTCCATTGTTATTCTCACCTAAATTGAGCGATTTTTCTTGATGATCATCAAAAGAAGTATTTAAATAAATGCACCACAAATTATCATATCCATTCACCCAAAAGGTGAAATAGAGATTTGTCATTCCTGTGAAAACAGGAATCCAGTTCTTAATGGTTCCCTGCTTTCGCTGGGACGAGTTCCTGGATTCCCGCTGGAGTTTACCTCGTACTTGTCGGAGCGACCCTCTGCGGAGACCCGCATCGGGATACGGGGCGGGAATGACAATCTATGCTTATTTTAAGCACAGAATTGCTCAATTTAGGTTATAGGTAATGTGACTCGTAAGGGATTTACCCTATAGGCAGCACCATTGCGGGACCGATGCATCTACTCTTAAGATTTGCTATTTTTCTTAAGGTGTGCTATTTTAATTTCTGGTTTATCCCTTTTTGCCTCTGGCTGTGCAACATAGTCATCAATAGTAAGTAGAGACTCGAATGAAAAAAAGGATTACTCTAAATGTTAATCAAGAACCTTGGGAGATTGAGATAGAGTCTCATCGGACACTATTGGAAGTCCTTCGTGAGGATCTCGGTCTCACCGGCACAAAGGAGGGTTGCGGATTAGGAGCTTGCGGTGCCTGTACAGTACTCATCGATGGTTCACCGATCCTCTCCTGTCTCACCCTTGCTGTGGACGTACAAAACAGGAATATCGTCACTATTGAGGGCCTAGCCCAGAACGCTAAGCCCCATCCGGTTCAACTTGCCTTTATAAATCATGGTGCCATTCAGTGTGGTTTCTGTACACCAGGGATGATCATCTCGGCTAAGGCCCTGTTGGACAGGAGACCTAACCCTTCTCGGGAAGAGATCAAGGAGGCCCTCTCTGGGAATCTTTGCCGGTGCACAGGGTACAATAAGATTATCAAAGCCGTTGAATCCTTAGCCAAGGGTTAAGGTCTTAATCTAAAATATTTTGAGCTGAGGGCTTTAAGGGAAAAGGAGCAACAAGAAATCTCAATAGGGGGCAACCAAATGAAGAATTTTGAATACATTAAGGCTAACACAATAGAGGAAGCGATCACTTTATTGGATAAGTATAAAGAAAAGGCTAAGATATTTGCTGGAGGCACTGATATTTTGGTCCAAATGAAACAGAGAAAAATAACCCCAGAATATCTGATTGACATAAAGGGTATTTCTGAATTAGAGTACATTGAGAGGAACGACCGGGGTTTGAAAATTGGCCCTCTAACCACTCACGCGTCTATTTCAAATTCTTCGGTTATTCAAGAAAAATTCGGCCTTCTTGTTGATGCTGCCCTTGCAATACATGCGGTTCAAATCCAGAACAGGGGTACAATAGGGGGTAATATTTGCAATGCATCACCCTCGGCAGATACAGCACCGCCCTTGCTTGCATTAGGTGCTGAGTTAAAGTTGGCTAGCAAGGCAGAAGAAAGGACGGTAATGCTGGAAGACTTTTTTACAGACTCATTCAAGACTGTGCTTAAAGAAACAGAGATGCTTACGGAAATTCGAGTGCCAAATTTACCACTGCATAGTGGAGGTTCTTATTTGTGGCTTCCCAAGATCGCGGCGGTAGATGAGACTTTAGTAGGAGTTGCAGTCGTAATGACGCTTGATTCGTCAGGCAAGGTTTGTTCTGACGTAAAGATAGGATTGGGTTCAGTTGCCCCTACACCAATAAGAGCTAAAAAGGCAGAGGAATTTCTTAAGGGGAAAAGGATTGAAGATGGGCTTTTTGCGCAGGCAGGGCAAATAGCTTCCAATGAGGCTATTCCTCGCTCGAGGGCAGAATATCGTTCTAAGATGGTTAAGATTTATGTGGAAAGGGCGTTAAACCAGGCTTTGAGAAGAATTTCATAGAATTTTTCAATACTTAAGAAAGGCTTTCAAATGAAAAAGTTGATAAATCTAAAAGTAAACGGGGAGATTTATGAAGTTGCAGTAGAGCCAAGAAAAACTCTATTGGATGTTATCAGAGACGACCTTGGGCTGACCGGGACAAAGAAAGGTTGTGATCAGGGTGAGTGTGGTTCCTGCACGGTTATCTTTAATGGAAAAACTGTTAATTCTTGCTTAGTATTGGCAGTGGAAGCAGAGGGTAAAGATGTTTTGACTATCGAAGGATTGGCAAAAGGAACCAAGTTACATCCAATCCAAGAGGCATTCATAAACCATGGTGCCATCCAATGTGGTTTTTGTACTCCGGGAATGATTATGTCTGCCAAGGTCTTATTGGATAAAAATCCAAATCCGACTGAAAAAGAAGTGAGAGACGCCATCGGCGGTAATCTCTGCCGGTGTACTGGCTATGTGAAGACAGTCGAAGCGATATTGGCTGCAACGAAATCAAAGGATTGAAATGATACAGCATTCAATAATTGGTAAAAAATTACCCAAGTTAGATGGAATGGAGATGGCCACTGGAAGGGCAAAGTATACCGACTATCATTCAGGTACGAATACGAAGAAGAGAGAAAGGATACGGGTATGACGGCGCTGGCAGGATTGCCGGTTTATTTGGATTTGGCGTCGGCGATGGGGATAAACGAGAGCATTGAGAAGTATTTGCACATAAAGCAGCAAGGGTGGATGGATAGTCAGACGTTGTTGTCCTTGATTTTGATGAATATTGGGGGTGTCAATTGTGTTGAGGATTTAAGGAGGCTTTGGCCGGGCATCTGTGCCGCTCCACGAGATACAAAAAAATCGTTGAAGCTGTGGAATCAGTAACAAAAGATTGAAGTGATCTTGTGTTAAAGTGAGTTTGAAAAAATAATTTGATCTTTGGAGGATATTCACAATGACTATAGAAAGCTATTCTGTTATAGGGAAGCGACTCCCTTTGATAGACGGAGTTGACAAGGTTTCAGGCGTGGCGAAATATACGGCAGATCTTGCATTACCCGGGATGTTAATGGGAAAGCTGTTGAGGAGTCCGTTTCCGCATGCAAGGGTATTGAATGTGGATGCAAGCAAGGCCCTTGCCTTACCAGGGGTGAGGGCGGTTATCACAGGGGCAGATATTCCTGGTGCGAAATATGGTTACTTTAGAAGCCGCCGGGATGAAACGGGGTTAACATGCAAAGCTCGTTACATTGGAGATCCCGTTGCAGCCGTTGCCGCAGTTGATGGGGATACAGCATTAGAGGCCATCGATCTTATCAAGGTCGATTATGAAGAGTTGCCTGCGGTGTTCGATCCTGAAGAGGCCATGAAGGAAGGGGCCCCATTGGTCCATGAGGAGTATGAGAGAAACATCGTTGCCACCAGGGAATTCAACTTTGGAGATATTGAAGAAGGTTTTAAAAATAGTGATCACATTCGTGAAGATCGTTTTTCGAGCCAGGCCATCACCCATGGGGTTATAGAACCTAGGGCGACCTTAGCACAATATGACACCTCCGGAAAGCTTACTATATGGACTTCAACCCAGTCTCCTTATGTCGTGCGAAGAGACCTTTCCCTGGTTCTGAGCATCCCTGAAGGGAAGATTCGTGTTATTAAACCATATGTAGGCTGTGGTTTTGGCGGAAAAGTAGAGGTGGACCCGCACCAGGTTGTTGCTGCTCTTTTGTCTATAAAAACGGGCAAGCCTGTAAAGATCTGCCTGACCCGGAAAGAGGAGATCTCTACAACACGTCTTCGTGTTCCCATGAGAGTTTATGTTAAAACAGGGGTTAAAAAAGATGGGACGATTGTGGCCCAATATGTGAAATGTGTAGCGGATGGGGGAGCTTATGCAAGTACCAGTGTGCTTTTGATGTACAATTCAGGACTGACCTGCTTGATTCCTTACCGCATCCCAAACTTTAAGTTCGATGGCTACATGGCCTATACCAATAAAGCGGTCGGTGGACCGATGCGAGGTCACGGGGCTAATCAACCTCGCTTTGCCGTTGAATCTCAGCTTGATATGATTGCTGAAGATCTCAATATAGATCCTGCTGAGCTGAGATTGAAGAATGCCACACAAGCTGGAGATACTTCCATCAGCGGACTGGTTTTCAATAGTTGTGAGCTTTCAAAGGCGATTAAAGAGAGTACCAGGCATGCAGGCTGGGATAAAAAGCGAGGTCAAAAAGGGTCCAATTTGGGCATCGGCCTTGCTTGCGGCGGATTTGTCAGTGGTGCGCGCATTGCAGGCCATACCGCATCGGGTTCCAACATCCTGGTTAATGAAGACGGCAGTGTAACCGTGCTGACAGGTTCTTCTGACCTTGGGCAGGGATCGAAAACGGTTGTAGCCCAGGTGGTGGCTGAAGAACTGGGCCTTTCCCTATCGGATATAACGGTTATCTCCGGGGATACAGAGACGACTCCAATTGATCCTGGTACCTTCTCGAGTCGCGTCACTTTTTATGCTGGTAATGCGACGTTGATTGCTGTTAGGGAGGTCAAGGAGCAATTGGCCAAAGTGGCTGCCGAGCACCTGGAGGCGAATAAGCAAGACCTTGTTTTTCACAGCAAAAAAGTTTTCGTAAAGGGCAGTCCTGATCGCTCGATAGCCTTTAGCGAGTTGGCCAAGATGGCCGAAAGTTTAGGGCAAGGCAGGCTGATCATGGGCAAGGGATATTGGGCGCCTCCGAACACTCAATTTCCCGACCGGAAGACTCAATATGGCAATGTATCTGGTGCCTACAGTTTTGCCTGCCAGGTCGCAGAAGTGGAGGTAGATCCTGAGACGGGACAGGTCAAGGTGCTCAAAGTTACTGTAGGGGATGATTGCGGACAGGTTGTGAATATATTAGGAGCGGAGGGGCAGGTTGAAGGATCTGTGGTCATGGGACTAGGGCAAGCATTGACGGAGAATATTATATTCGCAGAGAATGGAGAGATTATGAATCCTTCCTTTCAGGAATACAAGATACCCACTGCCAAAGATGCGTGTGACGTCGTTACGCTTGAGGTTGGCAGTCCTGATCCGATTGGCCCATATGGAGCCAAGGAGATTGGGGAAGGACTTCTCATCTCTACGGTGCCGGCCATAACGAATGCGATTTACGATGCGATAGGAGTGAGAATTACCGAACTTCCTGTTACACCTGAAAAGATCCTTGAAGAACTTCAGAAGAAGAGGAAAGGATCGTGATGCGATTACCTAAGTTTGAACATGCCTATCCCCTTAAAATCGAAGAGGTCTCCCTCTTATTGGAAAAATATGGTCCCAAGGCAAGCATTCTTGCTGGGGGAACAGATCTCCTTGTCGCCTGCAAATTGAGGATCATTAAGCCTTCCCTTCTGATCAGCTTACAGGGGATTGAAGAATTGAAGGGGATTGTTTTTAATGAAAGGGAAGGACTGAAAATAGGGGCCATGACCAATCTGAGCGAAATTCGATTCCATCCCTTCATCTGTGAACACTATCCTGCTCTTTCCCAGGCAGCCAGGTCTGTAGGGACACCCCAGCTCCAGGAGATGGGAACCTTAGGAGGCAATCTCTGTCTCAACACCCGTTGTATCTACTATAATCAATCGGAGAGTTGGAGAAAGGTGAGAGCTCAATGTTTGAAGATGGACGGTGATGTGTGCCATGTGGTTACAAAAGGTAAGAAGTGCTATGCCGTCTTTTCAGGGGATATGGCTCCAGCCCTGATCAGCCTCAATGCTAAGGTGAGACTGGTAAAGAATTTAGAGGATAGGTTGATCCCATTAAGTCATCTCTATACAGGGGACGGAAAGGAACCCATTGCCATCAAACGAGGAGAGTTATTAAAGGAGATCATCATCCCTTCTCCTATGAAACGACAGAGTAGCACCTATTTGAAGTACAGGATGAGGGGCGCCATTGACTTCCCCCTGGTGGGAGTCGCTGTGCAAATGGTTTCGGATGAGAACGGTATCTGTACGGATTGCAGGATTGTGTTGACAGGAGTCGACTCTACACCTATCGACGTTTCTGAAGCTCGGGAGTTATTGAGAGGCAAGGCCATCGATGTTGAAACGGTCAATCAAGCCTCCAAGAAAGCAGTGGAGAATGCCCATCCAGTCTCAAATACATCCTGTTCAACGCCTGCCTATCGCCGCAAGATGGTGGGGATTTTAACGAGGGAGGCCTTGATCTCTTTGGCCAAAAATCTCGGAATGACTCAATAAAAAATTGGGTAACGCTTTAGTTTTTTGAAAAAGAAGCTGATCAATATATCGTCATATCCTAAATCCCCCTCAATCCCCCTTTGCCAAAGGGGGAAGTATTTCTCCTCCCTTTGGCAAAGCCTGCCTGCCCTGCCCGCCGGCAGGCAGGCGGCAGGCAGGGGAGGTGGGAAGGGATTTTATGAAGCCTTTTGCAAAACGCTAAAGTGATAAAAAATTGACTATCTCTCGAAATCAGGAGGAATAGATGGTCGATCACCAATGGGTGGGGAAGAGAATTCCTCGGATCGATTCCTTATCAAAAGCTATGGGATCGGCCAAATATACGAATGATATCTTCTTACCCCATATGCTGCATGGCAAGATTTTGCGAAGCCCTTACCCCCATGCTCGCATCCTCAACATCGATAAGAAAAGGGCGGAAAGACTGAAAGGAGTGAAGGCTGTCATCACGGGCAGAGATACCCCTGGTGAAAGATATGGCATATTGACTGAGAAAAGGGACCAATATCTCCTGGCAATCGATAAGGTCCGCTATATAGGCGAGGAGGTTGTTGCAGTTGCCGCTTTGGATGAGGAGACGGCATCGGAGGCCTTAGAACTTATCAAAGTAGAATATGAACCTCTTCAGCCTGTCTTTGATCCCATGGAGGCTATAAAAGAAGGGGCACCCAGGATCCATGACCATGCGCCCAATAATGTGAGCGTTCAAGTCCTCATCGAACACGGAGATGTCTTAAAGGGACTGAAAGAATCTGATCGGATTCTTAGAGAACATTTTGAAACCGCCACTCTTTCCCATTGCCAATTAGAACCCTATGTCTCCCTTGCCTCCTATGATCCTGCCTCAGAAAGGCTCATGATGTGGATGCCCCATCAGAGCCCCTTTGTTAAGCAGAAGGGGCTTTCAAATACCTTGAAGATCCCCCTATCCAAGATCAGGATTTTAAGGTCTTCTATCGGTGGAGCTTTTGGCGGAAGATCGGAGATCTCACCAGCAGATTTTTGTGCAGCGCTTCTCTCCATGAAATCCGGAAGGCCTGTGAAGATCGAATATCTTAGGGAGGAGACATTTTCCTCAACAAGACAGAAACATCCTTGGATCATCGATCTCGAGATGGGTGCCCGGAAGGATGGGACTCTATCCTTATTAAAGATCAACATCGTTGCGGATGGAGGGGCCTATCAGAGCACAGGACATATCGCCATCTCGGTCCCTTATGCGATGTTAGAATCTACATACAGGATTCCTAACATCCGTTACGAAGCCATCCGAGCCTATACCAATAACCCCATTCGAGGTGCCATGAAGGGCCATGGCGTTCAGCAACTCTATTTCGCCATTGAATCCTCATTGGATATGCTGGCGGAAGAACTTGATTTAGACCCCTTAGAGATACGGCTGAAAAATATCGTTCAAGAAGGGGAGAAGCTGCGAAGCGGTTCAAGGGTGAAGAGTTGCGGATTGAGAGATTGTCTGATTCAATCGGCTGAGGAAGGACGCTTTCAATCGAAGTGGAGGCATCCTTCAAAGAACCGAGGAGTGGGGATCGGTTGCTGCTCGATGATCAATGGATACAATATGGGATTTCGGACAGGCTCAACAGCCTATATCAAATTCAATGAGGAGGGTGAAGCCATCCTCTTCACAGGGACAACGGATAATGGACAGGGAAACGAGAGCATGATGGTCCAGATCGCTTCGGAAGAATTAGGAATGTCCATCGAGGATATCAATCTAATCTCAGCTGATACAGAACTCTCACCCTTAGACCCCGGGAGTTACAGCATGTCCACTACTTTTATTTCGGCCAATGCAGTAAAAGCGGCCTCATTAGATGCGAAGGGGCGACTGATCGATCTTGCTTCGGAGGTATTGGAGGCAAACCCCATTGATATTGAATTGGGAAATAAATCGGCCTTCATCAAAGGAACCCCTTCAAAAGCCATCCCGATTAAAGATCTCATCAAAAGGGCATATGAAAAAGGGAAGCCTGTACTTGGAGGTGGATATTTTCGTCCGGAATTAGGTTTCAAGGGAGGATGGATTAAAAACGGAAAAGAGAGAGGCCAGATCACAGGCACCTACTCTTTTGGAGCAGCCGTCGCTGAGGTGGAGGTCGATAGAGAAACAGGAATTGTGAAGGTACTCAAAGCCTTTGCAGCTCAGGATTGTGGTTTTGCTATAAACCCGATGGCAGTGGAGGGACAGATCGATGGTTCTGTTCTATTCTGTTTGGGACAGGCCATTTCTGAAGAGATCGTCATGAATGGAGGCCAGGTTTTGAATGCCAATTTTCTCGACTATAAAATTCCCGTTGCTTCGGATATCCCTGAGATCAACCCCATCATCATTGAACGAAGAGATCCTGATGGCCCTTATGGAGCTAAAGAAGCGGCCGAGGCATTGGGGATTGCAATGCTTCCTGCCATTGCAAACGCCATCGCCAATGCAACAGGGATTCGGATCAAAAGTCTGCCCATTACACCAGAGAAGATTGCGGAGTTCATAAGGGTTAAAAACAACTGAAAAAATTAAGCCCTTGAATAGGAGAGCCGTATGGAAAAAACCATCCCTCGTAAAGTGAAAGAACATATTTCAAAAGAGCAGATCCGTGATGACCTCAGGCGTTATCAGGAGGAGGTATTAAAAATTGAAGGGATTACCAGTGCCCTCATCATTGATCGAAATGGCATCTATGTAGACCCCAGAGTTCCTTATAAATGCAGTATTCCAAAGTGTCATTCTTATGGTACTTGTATTCATTGTCCCCCTCATGCCATTTCAGCAGAAGAGACTCAAAAATTGGTAAACCACTACGATCATGCCATCTTCCTCAAAATGGATGTGCCCTCCGATATAGTGGCAGGTAAAGAGTTGTCCGAGGTAGTTGTATCAGGAGGGCTTGACCCAAAGAAAAAGATCATCCAAACAGGCCGTGCCTGTATTACCATTGGAAAGGCAGTGTCAAAAGTGGAGTCCATGGCTTTTTATGATGGCTACTACTTGGCCATAGGATTTACCGCGGCCTCATGTAAGGCTGTGTTATGCAGTAAATTCCCTAATTGTGAGGTCTTGGAGGGGAGAAAATGTCGCCATCCCTACTTTGCACGGCCTTCGATGGAAGCAGCAGGATTCGATGTCTTAAGGATGGCAGCTAAGCAAGGATGGGATGTCTATCCGATCGGATCGAGCTGTTTTCCTGAAGATGTCGCCCATGGAACCTTCATGGGGCTCATCTTGATCACATAAAAAAATCGTTAAGAGGCCCAAAAAATGGCAGATGAAAAGGTGAAGAAACGACTTTGTGGAATTTGCCCGTCTGGATGTGGTGTCGATATTGTGATGGAAGGAGAAAGACTCCGTCGAATAAAACCGATGAAAGGCCACCCCTTAGGAATCGTCTGCACTCGAGGGGTTCATGCAGAGGAGGTCATCTATTCACCCGATCGGTTAAGATTTCCCATGAAACGGATTGGGAATCGAGGCGAAGGAAAGTTGGAGAGGATCTCCTGGGAGAAAGCCTTTGACCTTTCATCCGAGTTGATTAAGAATGTGGCGAAGAGATACGGGCCAGAGGCAATGGCCATCTATTCTGGCAGGGGAGGATTTGAACAGTCTTTACTTGACATGTTCACTACAGGCGGTCACGACTATATCTCCTCAAACTTTCTCTTTCCATTAGGTTCTCCAAATACTTTCAGCTGTAGTTCCCTCTGCAACAATTCACACAGGGTTTTGGCACCTGTAGCCACTTTTGGGACCCCATTTGACCATCTCTTCCCAGATTTTGATAAGAGTGAACAGATCATCGTCTGGGGTTCAAATCCTGCAACCGATTCTCCACCGATCAACCTAAAGAAAATCTTTGACGCCAAAGATCGAGGAGCAAAGGTGGTGGTGATTGATCCCCTTAAAACTTATACAGCGAAAAAGGCTGACGAATGGATAGGGATCAGGCCTGGAACGGATGGGGTTTTGGCATTGGGCATCGCCCATGTGATGATGGAGAAGGGACTATACGACTCAGCTTTTGCCGACGATTGGACCCATGGGCTTAGGGAATTTAGAGAATATGTGAAAGGATTCCCTCCAAAGGAAGTAGAGAAGATCACTTGGGTCAAAGCAGAGAAGGTTGAGAGATTGGCCAAGGATTTGTCGAGATTAAAAGCGGCTCCTCTCATTCATACAGGTCTCGAATATACAAACAGTGGAGTCCAGAACATTCGTGCCATACTCATCCTCTGGGCCCTCTCTGGAAACTTTGATCGACCTGGAGGTCTGGTCTTTCGCATGCGTCAGCCTCCTTCCATCCGCAGGAATCGAATCGAAACACCTAAGGGGAGACCCCTTGTTGGTTCGGATCGGCATCCTCTCTATTGCGACCTGAACAGAAGCGGCCATTTTATGGAGTTACCGAGGGCGATCTTGGAGGGGGATCCTTATTCCATAAAAGGATTGATCGTTCTGGGAGGTTCAATACTCACTGCCTTTCCAGATCCAGATTTATGGAGGCGTTCATTTGAGAATCTCGAGTGTCTGGTGGTCGTTGACCGATTCCTCACCAACGAGGCCTTTTATGCAGATATCATCCTTCCAGCTACGACGATGTTTGAGATCACTTCTTATAGGAATTATCCAGGCCATATCTCTTTTCGAGAAAGGGTCATCCCTCCTGTGGATGAGGCAAGGAATGACTATCTCATTTTGGCAGGACTGGCAGAGGCCTTAGGTTATGGAGATCGCTATCCTCAGTCTGAAGAGGGGATGTTGAAATTTGTATTCAGTGAAGCCCGTCTTTCTCTTGATGAATTAAGATCGAAACCAGAAGGAATTTCTCTCCCCTCTTCACCCATGGTCTACGAGAAATATAAGGCAGGCCTTCTTAGAAAAGATAAAAATCCTGGTTTTGAAACCCCGTCTGGGAAATTGGAGATATCCTCCCAATTGCTGAAGAAGTATGGTTATGATCCTCTGCCTGTCTATCAAGAGCCCAAGGAGGGTCCGATCGGCTCTCCTGAGTTGGCAAAGGATTTTCCTCTTGTCCTCACCACGGGAACTCGAATCCAATCTGCCTTCCGAAGCCAGCACCTCAATATCCCCGGACTTCTCAAACTTCAGGAAAAACCGAATATCCTCATCCATCCGGAAGATGCAGAGCCAAGAGGGATTCGAGATGGAGATAAGGTCTGGGTGAGGACAAAGAGAGGGAGTGTTCCCTTCTATGCCAAAGTAACAGAAGGGATCGTGAAAGGCGTGATTGAGGCCAACATGGGTGGTGGAGGACCTCTTCAACCGAAAGAGTGGAGAGAGGCCAATGTGAATGAATTGACCGATCCTGAAAATCGAGACCCCATATCAGGCTTCCCTGTATTTAAAGCCTTACTATGTGAGGTTGAAATTGCAAAAAGGGATGAAAAGCAGAAATGATAAACATGATGGTTGATGCCCATGTCCATATCATGCCTCAGCGAAGGCTAAATGGCCTTTCCCTATGGCTCAGCCACTCTTTCCCCAACCATCCTTTAGCCGGAAAACTCTTTAACGAAGACAATATAATAAAAGAATTACAACAGAAGGGAGTCAAGTATATTTTTAACCTGGTATACCCGATGAAGTCCTCAGAGACAGAAGAGTTGAACTTATTTAACTACCATTTGAACAAAAAATTCAAACACATTATACCCTTCGGATCCTTACACGTCGAAAATGAAGATAAGAAGGCTATTGTGAATCGATGTGTCAAAGAACTTGGTCACTCTGGATTCAAGTTGCATCCTTACGTCCAAGGATTTTCCCCAGATGATGAAAGATTGTTCCCCGCATATGAAATGATGGAGAAATTTTGCAAGCCCATCATCATCCATACTGGATTTGAAACTTTTTACCCAAAACGAAGAAAGACCATTACCCTTAAAACCATGGAGGACCTTATTAAGAGGTTCTCCTCTCTCACCTTTATTGCCTCCCATATGTTTTATCCAGAGTTAAATAACGCTGTTTACCTTCTGGAGACCTATGACAATGTTTATTTAGATACTACTAATATTTTTTCCGCCATCCTCCAGGATGAAAAAAAGGGCATCGATAGGGATAGAGAAAGAGAGATATTGATAAAAACTCTTCGTCAAAGGAGTGAGAGAATGGTTTTCGGAACAGATCATCCTGCAGGTATGAGTGATGTGGATACAATCTTGTTAGATTTAAATTCATTTCATCTGAAGAATGAAATCAAACAAGACATACAATTTAATACTGCCAATCATCTCTTAAATCTGCCCGTATTTTTTGAATAGCTGCCATCTCTGCCCTGCCTCAGAAGAATCGACTCTGAGGCAGAGGAATAATTTATCTTTCATCATTGACAATAATCCGTAATCTTGAGATGCTGAACCAAGTTCAGCATGACAATAGAGGCGCATTCAATGTCACCCTGAACTTGTTTCAGGGTCTAATGAATACTGATACTTCCGTCTTTGATTACGGATTATGGATTGACATTTAACATTTTAAAATAAATAAAATTGTGATATGATAATTTTAAATAATATGAGGGGGGTTTAAAAAGGATGTACGACGTCATCGTCGTGGGTGGGGGGCCTTCAGGAAGTACAGCCGCAAAGAAGTGTTCTGAACAAGGGCTCAGGACCTTAATCATTGAAAAGCGCCGATTACCCCGAGATTCTGAATAAGAGGATTGGATAAGAAAAGATAGGTAAAATTCGAATGATCCATTCTCAATCTTTCAATCCATCGCAAGAAGAGATCCTTTTGGGTAAGACCATCCCAATGTTATTCTTAGAGAGGGTGAAAGAGAAACCAAAAGGAGTAGCCTTCCGATTTAAAAACCTTGGGGTTTACCAGGGGGTTACCTGGCAAGAGTACAGAGAACATGTAGAGGCATTCTCTTTAGGCCTTGTGGAGCTTGGCCTGAAAAAAGGAGATCGGGTCGCCATCATGGGTGATCCCTGTCCTGAGTGGCTTTACGCTGATTTAGCGGTTCTAAGTGTCGGGGCAATAAGCTTCGGTATCTATTCGACATGTTCTCCTGAGGAAGTCAGATATCAGGTGGAGGTTGGAGGAGCCAAATTTTTTGTAGCCGAAGATCAAGAGTATGTGGATAAGATCCTTCCATTCGCCGATCAGTTCACAGATCTTCTCAAAATTATCGTTATCGATACAAGAGCGATGTTCATGTATAGAGACCCTCGATTGGTCAGCTTTTCTGAGGTGGAAGAGATGGGTCGGCAGAGAGGGGCCAAATCGCCTGACCGATTCGAGGAGATGATTCAACGAAACTCTCCTGAGGATACGGCTTTCTTCATTTTTACCTCGGGCACCACAGGCCCTTCAAAACCGGCCATGATCAGCCACAAGAATATACTGATCGCATTCGTCTACGCATTCGGAGAAGTTTTCCCTGAGCTTCGGACACATGAACATAGGGGAATCTCTCACCTCAGTTTGGCCCATATCTTTGAGAGAAACGTCAGCATTTATTTCCCTCTCCTTTATGACTTTATCCCTTACATCGGTGAGGAGGTGGAATACCTCCAAGAGACTCTTTACGAGGTTCAACCTACCTTCTTTCACGGCGTACCGAGGATATGGGAGAAAGTTGCCGGACAGGTTATTGTGGGCATAGAGTCGAGTTCAAAGTTAAAAAAAATGGCCTACCGTTTGGGTATGCGTATTAATCGACGCTATATCCAAAAAGTTTGGGAAGGTGAAAGCATTTCCTTCATATGGCGATCCTTACATTGGATAGCCAAACAGGTCGTCTTTCGTCCCATCTTGAATAAGTTAGGGTTCTGCAAAACAAAGTATGTCATCTCCACTGGAGCTCCTCTACCGCCCCAAATTCAGAGCCTGTGGCATACCTGGGGAGTTGATTTAGTGAACCTTTATGGTTCAACAGAGGCTGGAGGGGTCATAACAAGCCAGCGCCCTGGATTTCAGAAGCCCGGAGATTTGGGAAAACCCACTTCTGTTTATAAGGTGAAGCTTGGAGAGGATGGGGAGTTGATCGTATCCGGACCCGGGGTTTTCAAGGGATACTGGAATAATGAGGGATTAACAAAGGAAACCCTCAAAGAGGGGTGGCTCTATATGGGTGAGGTATTTGAGTATAATGAAAAAGGCAATTTGAAAATGGTTGATCGGAAGAAGGATATCATGGTCACCGCCGGAGGTAAGAATATTACTCCCACCGAGATTGAAAATGCCATTAAGGCGAGCCCTTATATTAGTGAGGTGGTCGTTTTTGCTGATGGTCGAAAGTTTCCAAGCGCCTTGATCGAAATCGATTTTAATACAGTGGCAGAATGGGCACGGAGAAATAAGGTCCTCTACACAGGGTTCACCAGTCTGGCCACTCACCCCAAAACCTATGAGCTGATTGCCGGAGAGGTGGAAAAAGGGAACCAATTGCTGGCTCGAGTCGAGCGGGTGAAAAAGTTCAAAATTATTCCTAAGGAGCTGGACCCAGAGGAAGGGGATACAACACCCACGCGGAAGATTAAGAGGAAGTTGATGTATGAGATGTTTCAGGACTTAGTTGAGGAGATGTTTAGGTCAAAAGAGGAGGAGGTGATCGAAGCCGAAACAGAGGTTTTTTTTAAAAAAGAAAGGAGGGTTAAATCATGAAGAAAAGATTCCTAATCGTGGTGATGGTGTTGGCATGTTTTATCTTTTGGGGAGATACCAAGACATCGTATGCTGCAGATCCTTATGTCATTGGGAATCAGACCGACATCACTGGAGATGCAAATACCAATTACGCCCCTGAAGCCGAAGGCTTCAGACTTTACATCGAAAGTCTTAATGAACGGGGGGGTGTCAAAGGTCATCCGGTTAAGGTGATCTATGAGGATGACAAATCAGAGCCATCCCGGGCAGCTGCTGTAGCCAAAAAATTGATTGAGGTCGATAAAGTCCTTGCCATTACGAGTCTGGGTTTTTCAAGGGCTCAACCCCCTGTTTATGAATTGGCAAGGAAGGCCGGGGTGGCAGTGATCACAGGTTATACAACCACAGAGCCAGTATGGTCAGCAAAACCGGGTGATCCGGTTTTTGCTACTGGGCATGTCATGAATCCCAAATTTCACCCAGGTGCCTATGGATCTGCTAAGATTGTGGAAAAGCTTTACCCTAAAGGGTCTAAAGTAGCTTCATCGGCTTATGATACCCCTGGAGGTCGCGTCTGGAGTATCTGGTGTGCTGACTGGGTCAAAAAGATGGGATATGATCTCGTATTGCATAAAGACATCCCACCTGGAACGGTGGATTGCACACCATGGGCCCGTGCTGTTGTTGACACGAAACCAGTGTTTTGGGGGATTGCCATAGGTGGAGAGATCCTCATCTCCCTTGCTCCCACCCTTGAAAAGGTAGGCTGGACAAAGGATTTATTAGTCCCTGACTTCGTCACAGAAGGTGACCTTGTCAAGACAATGGAACGACTGATGACCAATGGAGAGTGGATACTATGGTTCGGTCGCTATGCATCGGCTTTTGACAAAATCCCAGAATTTGATAACATCCGCAAGGCGATGAATAAGTATGGTCATAAGTTTCCCTTATCTGCTCGACATGGTCAGGGGTGGACCATGGCGCGTTTAATGGAGGCGGCCTTGACCAAAGCCGGCTGGCCTTGTACTCGGGAAGGCCTGATCGCCGCTTTGGAAAAGACAGAGATCGATACACTGGGTCTCACTGGAGGACCCATCAAATTTACGCCGACCGATCACTATGGGTCAAGCTGGTGGAAGGCCTACCGATGGGACTCCAAAAAGAAGGCATTGTCTCCGGTCATGGACTGGATCAAAGTTGAATCTGCTGACATCGCAATTAAATAGTTGACGAAATGGTCCTGATGGCGGGGATGCATAGGTATTCCCCGCCATTTATTTGTGATAAACAAAGAATAGGGAATTGAATATGAAAGAACGTCATACTTCAAAAAATCAATATATCGTTGGTCCTGTGAACCGGTTTGACCAAAAATATGAGATGTATAAACGGGCAAGGTGGGATGAAGCCGTAAAATATATGGGCGACTCGATCTACGGCATCATCCCTCCAAAAGATAAAGAGGGATATACTCTTTTAGAACGGGCCTTTCAAAATGCAGGATGGTATCTTGAGATGGCCTTTGCCCATGGCATTGTCATCCATGGGACGGACTTATACTCATGGAAAAAACAACCAGCAGATTGTCTGCGCATCCCGAAGGGTCTAAAATACGAAGTCTCCGACCCGGTAGAGATGACCAGGAAGGTCAAGGGTGTGGCCAAGTGGTTAGGAGCTGCCTTGGTGGGTGTGTGTGAACTGGATAGCCGATGGGTTTACAGCCATTACTATAATCTGGTCACGGGGGATTATGGTCCTCTTGAAGTCCCTGAAGAATGTCGTTTTGCCATTGCCATTGCAGTGGAAGAGGAATATTATGCGATTAAGACTTCTCCGTTAGAAATAGGATCGGCGGCCACTGGATTGGGCTATTCCCATATGGCTTTCGTCGCAGGCTCCTTGGCTCATTTCATCCGTGATCTGGGCTATACGGCAATACCCAGTGGGAATGATACGGCATTGAGTATCCCTATCGCCATTGACGCTGGATTGGGAGAATTAGGAAGAAATGGTCTACTCATTACAAAAAGGTATGGACCAAGGTTACGTCTTTGCAAGGTGATCACAGACCTTCCATTGGTCCCTGACAAACCAGTCGAATTTGGTGTAACAGATTTTTGCAATGTTTGTAAGAAGTGTGCTGAGAAGTGTCCGGGCCAAGCCATCCAATACGGAGATCGTATGAGCGAACCACTCAATGTCTCCAATAATGGGGGCGTATTGAAGTGGCCAGTCGATGCAGAGAAGTGTTTGGGTTTCTGGTCTAAAGCGACTTCATGTACCAATTGTATGAGGGTTTGCCCATTTAATAAAACTGAAGGCTGGGTACACGATCAGGTAAAATTTTTCGTAAAACATACCCCTTGGATGAATCGATTTTTTGTGAAGTTGGACAGTCTGTTCGGATATGACCAACAGCTCTCAGCAGCAGGTTTTTGGGAGAAGATAGAAAACGATGCTGTGAACGAAAAATATGATTGAGAAAAGCTCCATGGCGATTTGTCATTGAAGGTTTGATATGAGTTTCTTAGCTGCTGTCGTTGTGATGAGTGCCCTCTATGCCCTGATGGCTTCAGGCTTTGTCGTTATCTATAGAGCCAGCCGGGTTTTAAACTTTGCCTATGGTGATGTCATTTTGTTGTTTGGATATCTTGCATCTACCTTAGTGGAACTCATCGGCAGTAAGGCCATCTCCCCATCTTTGATCATCCTTTTTGCTGGGTTCTTTTTTGGTTTAGTTATTTACGTATTGCTGATCAAACCAATGGCAGGACAACCTGCCTACTCCACCATTATCCTTACCGTGGCTTTGGGAATTCTGATGCAGGCCTTTTCCATTTTAACCTGGCGGGGGCAGGTGAAATCCATTCCCCTGGCTTGGCGTGCCTATGTGACCCTTCCAGGAGGGATTCGCCTCTCCAGCACAGAAATCATTATCATCATCACAGCAATTATATATTTTATCGGCCTCTTTAGCTTTTACCAATTCAGCAAGATAGGTCGGCAGATGCGGGGGACAGCGGAGAACCCTTTGCTGGCCTCGCAACGGAGTGTGAACATCTATTTCGTCACCGGGCTGGCCTGGGCTATTTCCATTTTTTCAGCAAGCCTCACCGCCATTCTCTTCGGGGCTAACTTCGGGGTCAGCATCTTCATGGGTCATACTGCTCTTAAAGCCTTTGCCGTTGCCCTGGTGGGCGGGCTTGACAGCCTTGGTGGTGCCATTCCGGCTGCCTTCCTTGTGGCATTGGCAGAATTGACGGCTAACACCTATATCAATCCCCGGCTGGCGAACACGATACCGTTTATCATCATGATTATTATTCTGTTAACCCGGCCCTGGGGCTTTTTTGGGACGGAAGAGGAGATCGAGCGCGTTTAGGAGAGACTCGCGATGAAGAAAAAGGCCTGCCCAAAAAGCTCCTATCTCAAAACCTCTATCAGCGAAGATATGGCGATTAAGGCCTTCGATACCCCCTTCCGCAAGAAATGGGCTGTTGTGGGCTTGATGGTCGCTATTGTCTTTCCTTTTGTGGCCAGCCCTTTCTTCGTCCATATTTCGAATCTCATTGCTATCGCATGCATCGGTGCGATGGCTTTGAACCTTCTCTCCGGAAATGCCGGCCTACTCTCTCTGGGCCAAGCAGGCTTTTTAGCCTCTGGGGCCTTTATGACGGCTGTGATGACAGTAAACTTTTCGATGCCGATCTGGGTGACCATTCCTGCAGCAGCCATCGTGGGTGCTATTTTGGGTTTTATCTCTGGGTTGCCTTCTCTCCGGCTCAAGGGGATTTACCTTGGCCTGAGCACCCTCGCCATGCACTATATCATCACGTATGCCTGTAGTGAATACCAATTTTTTAGTGGCTATAATTTCGGGATCGTCATCAAGGACCCATCCGTCGGTCCTTTCGTTTTAGCCGATGACAGGGCATGGTATTTCCTTCTGTGGATCATTGTAGGAATGGTAGGCCTTTTTATCACGAACCTCTTGCGTTCTCGTCCTGGCCGAGCATGGGTTGCCATTCGAAATCGGGACATTGCAGCCGAGGTCATGGGTATCAATATTGGTTATTATAAGGTGTTGGCCTTTGTGGTTAGCACGACCATTACTGCTATGGTAGGGAGTCTCTACGCTTACTATACTAATGTGGCTTCCATCGAAGAGTATTCCTTCATGCTGACCATCGGTTACTTGGCTATGATCATTTCAGGTGGGATGGGATCGGTCTTGGGTTCTATCATGGGTGCCTTTATCATTACCTCTCTGCCTCATTCTCTGATGTATCTTTTTGGCCTTTTCGAAGTCTCCGGTGTGCTCAAAGACTACTTCTTCTCCCTCCAGTTCGCACTCTTCGGTCTGGTCATCATCATCTTCCTGCTTGTCGAACCCCTCGGCTTGGCGGAGATATGGAGACGGGTGAGGGTATATTTCGAACTTTGGCCTTTTAGGTATAAGCCTTTATCCGTAACAAAACGTTGAGGAAAAGAGATAATGGAGAAGAAGAAAGAACCCTTGTTGGTAGTGAACAAACTTGAGGTGGTCTACTTTCACGTCAGCACAGCCATTCAAGGGGTCTCTTTCCAAGTTTCGGAAGGGCAAATTTTTGCCATCATCGGAGCCAATGGAGCAGGTAAGACGACGACTTTGAGGACTATCTCCGGCTTCCTTGGATCTGACAATGCCTATATTACAGATGGAGAAGTGAGATTCATGGGAGAGAGGCTCAACGACTTCTCACCTTATAAGATTACCAGCAAGGGGATTGCATTAGTCCCGGAGCGGAATAAGGTTTTTGAAACCTTGACCACTGAAGAGAACCTGGCGATTTCAGTCTCAAGGACCGGAACCCAGAAAGAGATGGAGAGGAAGATATACGAATATTTCCCAAAACTCTATGAACGGAGGAAACATCTTGCAGGTCTTCTCAGTGGGGGGGAAAGGCAGATGTTGGCTATGGGACAGGCTCTTTTGTGCTCTCCCAAACTCCTCTTAGTCGATGAGCTCTCCCTGGGGTTGGCACCTCTCATCGTTACGCATTTGATTCAAACCCTCATGAAGATGAAACAGGATCTTGGCTTAACCCTACTGATGGTAGAACAGAATGCCGCCGTTGCTTTGAGGATAGCTGATTACGCGGCGGTCATGGAAAACGGAAGGATCGTTTTTGATGGGACACCACAAAAACTTATGGGGCATCAGGATGTGCGGGAGTTCTACCTCGGACTCCACGAGAGTGGTGAGAAAAGTTATCGGGATATTAAACAGTATAGAAGAAGCCGGAGATGGTGGGGGTGATCGGATGGACCAGACGATACTGGAAGTCCGAAATGTTTCCATTGCCTTTGGGGGGCTTCAAGCTCTGGCTGATGTGAGCTTAGCCGTCAGAGCAGGTGAGATCTTCGGATTGGTCGGTCCGAATGGAGCTGGGAAGACTGTTCTTTTAAATTGTATTAATGGGATTTATCCCCTACAAATAGGTTCGATTTATTTCGAAGGAAAAGACATTACCAAAATACATTGCCACAAAGCAGCATCCTTTGGGATTTCACGCACCTTTCAACAAATCGAACTATTTCGTGATATGACTGTCATTGAAAATACTTTATTGGGAATGCATATCCATATGAAGACAGGGGTGATTTCAGGGGGGCTTTTCTGGGGACCTGGGAAGAGGGAAGAGGAAAGGGCGCGTCGGAAAGCTGAGGAGATCCTCGATTTTCTGGAGTTATATCCATATCGGAAACAGAAGGTCGGAAGCCTTTCATTTGGCGTTCAGAAGATCGTGGGCTTAAGCCGTGCCTTAGCCTCTGAGCCAAAGTTAATTCTAATGGATGAAATCTTTTCGGGTTTAAACCGAGAAGAAAAGGAAGATTTGGCACGCTTTGTCCTTCGAATTGTGTATGAAAAAAAGATCACCATCGTCTGGGTCGAACATGACATGAAATTGATTACCGATTTAACAGACCGGATGGTTTGCCTCAATTACGGGCAGATTATTGCTGAAGGCAGTCCCCAAGAGGTTACCTCAAATCCACTTGTCATTGAAGCCTACCTCGGAAGTTCCGAACAATCCTGGATGCCTCAGCCTTCGGGGGTGAGCATTTAATCATTCATCTCAACAGCCGTCCAATCCCAAAACCAAACTGGATCTTGATTCCTTCATCGATTCATGATATTGAAAATTCCTAAGAGCTCACCAAAAATATTTGAGGGGGTCAAAATTGTTAGAAGGAAATTCTCAGATTTATTGGGTAAGAATCTCACAGGGAGTTATTAATTAAGATGAACGAAAAGGATACTTTTCCAAAAAGGCCATTGGGAAAAACTGGGGAACAGGTGACCATGCTTGGGCTTGGCGGAGAAGGTTTATTGAGATCCTATGGTCGAGAAGAAGAGGCGGTGAAGCTTATTCATCGGGCTCTCGATCTGGGAATCACCTATTTTGAATCAGCCCGAGCCTATGCTGGTAGCGAGTCCTATTACGGGATGGCTATCCAAGAAAGTCGAAGGAGTATCTTTCTTGCCAGCAAATCGAATGATCGGACAGGGGATGGGGCCTTAAAACATCTGGAGACGACACTGAAAAATATGAATACCGATTTTCTCGATCTCTGGATAGTCCATGATGTGAGAACGAGCAGAGATATCGACCTGATCTTCAAACCGAAGGGAGCGATCAGAGCTTTTGAGGCAGCCAAACGCAATAGATTGGTCCGTTTCATTGGCATCTCTGGACACAGAAATCCAACGATTCTCTCAAGGGCGCTCGACCTCTTTCCTTTCGATGTGGTGCACATGCCCATCAATCCAGCTGAACCTCACTACTGGTCCTTTCTCGACGACGCCATGCTAAAAGCTGAGAAAAAGGGAATGGGGATTATTGGAATGAAAATCCTCGCTCGGGGAGTTTGCCCCAAAATCTTTGGAGCTGAATCCATAGAAAACTTCCTCCGCTTTGCTCTGACTCAACCCATCTCAACCGCTGTGATGGGTCTTGAGACTATTGAACAGCTGGAGATGAATGCCCGGATTGTAAAGTCCTTTCACCCCATGGCCCAACAAGAACAGGATCTCTTCATTAGTAAAATCAAGCCCTATGCCCGGGAATTGATGTATTATAAGTTGTAGTGATTTTTTGAAATCAGCGACTTCCCGCTTTAAATCCAGAATGATTTACATTCACAGAAAATAGTATCCTCTGTTCCCGCATTTCCCTTCGTATTAACCCCTCTTCCTTAAGATATTTCAGGTGAGAAATAGCCTCTCCAGTGGCAAACCATTTTTGGGAAACAGGAAAGAGATCCCAAGAGTCATAAAGAATATCCCAACTCATCTGTGATGCTACCTGAAAGGCATTCTGGCTGCCTTTTTCTAAAATAGAAATAATCTCCTCAAGCCTCTTCCGGTGGTGATGTTTCAATTCCTGTATTCTTTCTTTACAGTTCCTTAAAATACCCCTATGGCCAGGCAATACAAGGTCAATATCGAACCCATAGACCTTGTCTAAGCTCGACAGATATTCCTTTAAGGGGTTCCACTCATCAGACCATAATTGAATGTTGGGAGTTATGTCATTAAGGATATGATCTCCAGCCACGAAGATCTTCTTTTGGGGTTCGTAAAGACACATGTGACCCCTTGTATGGCCGGGTGTTTCCACGCACTTGAAGGCGTAGTCCCCGATGCTAAGATTGTCACTTTCTTTCAAGATATGAAAAGTCAGTTCCCCTTTCGATCTGAATCTGAAACCAGGAAGGCTCTGACGGGCCGCTTGAAGCTCATTTTCAGGATAACCATTCAAACGAGCGAAGCGAACAATATCATCCCAGGGAACACCTGATTTAAACCGATCAGCATCGGGCTGGTTAAAATATACCGTAGAGCTATCCGTGGTGAGACTCGAAAGGAGGCCAATATGATCTGTATGCGAATGCGTAATGAAAAAGTCCCTTTTCCTTATGTCGACTCCAAGTTCCTTCAAGCCAGCTCGCATTGCATTCATACACTCTTCTTGATTCCATCCCGTATCAATAATCAAATTTCGCTCAGGGTTCTTTATTACATAAGAGTTGAGAGTTTTCAGGGGACTCTGGGGAAGAGGAATTTCAATTCTGTATAGATTCGCTAAAATCTCTTCAATCATCGACCTACTCCTAAGTGCCTCTCCTTCATAAAGAAGTATGATTAGATTAATTTATTTGATTTCTTCTTTGCAGCTATCACAAACATGGAGCCCCACGGGCAGAGCCCGTGGTACCTCCATGAAATACCCTCCTACGCCTGTCTGCGCGTAGCCCCACCTTCCGAAGTCTCGTACGGCGGGCAGGCGCTTCGGCGAAGGCAAGCCAAGGCTTCGGAGGGTTATCCGCCAGTGGCGACATCCGCCGGAGCACCTATCGCATTCATCGTCCGACGCCATAGGCTATGGCCGACGGCATCCACGGTTAAACCCGTGCCTGCACGCCGGAGTGCGATTTTTCGCCCCTTTTCTCCATAGGAGTTTCGGCACGCAGGCGTGGTCTTCTGCGAAGGCGGATAAAGGGTTTCTTCCAAATCATCTGCTGCAATGGCGTGGTCAATTTTCTTCATTATTTCAATGTTTTTATTAATGCACTCTACACAATAGATATTTCCATCTTCAGTATAATAACCGATTACCGCTTCCTTTTCAGTCATTTCTTATCCCCTTTTATTTAATTTCTTTTGCGCTTTTTTCATTTCCTATCCACCACCCTCACCATCTGCATAAATTCCTCTTTTGTAAAAATTCCTTTCTCTAAGGACCCTTATTAAGGCTCTTTGTGAGATTAACTGGGACATGAGGAGTTCTTTTAAAGAAAACGATTTGTTTAGGGTCAATGGGGATTTCCATGAGAACCTCCGATGAGATATATAAAATTTGTACTTTATTTGGGTTTTAGGTCTTTCTTCAGTCTTTCTCTTATAGCCTCTATCCCACCATCAATGAAACACTTGTACAGACTGGATAACTCTTCTTCACTTGTGTTAAGTACAGATGCTTCTTCTTTAAAAGAAGTTTTGCCTTCAATAAGATTCAAAACCGATTGGGCAAAGGTTAAGGCTAAAGTTTTTAGGTCTCTTTCTTCTGAGGCCAAATTTTTTAAATCTATTTCTTGAATCTTTTTTGGGCTTAATGCAAATGATTCTAATTCTTTTATGTCATCTTTTATATTTCTACCACATAATTCTAAGTCTTTTTTTATATCATATTCATTGTTATTGTATGCCTCTCTCGCCATGAGGCATAATTTATGCAAATCAATAACCCCATTTTTCCAATCCTCCAGTCTCGTAGGAAGAGGATTTCCGTGAAGCCTTTCTTGGTCACCTTCCTCTAAGACCCAAGCGTTTAAAAATTTAATTTTTTGAACCAATAATTTTGTAAAGAACCTATGATTACCATCTGCGATATAATAACAGTCCTTCTCAGCATCTCTAATTAGGCATATTGGGGAATCTATAATTTTCTTAATACTCCAATCCATAGCATTTGTAGGTTTAATTTTGGACACTTGAATAGAAACAAGGTTCTTCCCTTTAACCCGTGTTCTTGTAGAAATTCGATTTATAGGTTCAATTTCCAAATTCTTCATATTACTATTTATATTTTACTTCCCTTATTCATGGGTCTATTTTTACAGGAAATTGGTTGGACAAATTCTACTCTCCTCCCAAATCCTCATAAATACCACTAAACTGCTCCAACGCTGACTCCAAATTCTCTGCGATCTCCCTGGCGATGATGTCTGGTGGCGGGAGGTTCTCCGAGTCCTCAAGGCTTTCGTCCTTCAGCCAGAATATATCGAGGCTCACCTTGTCCCTTTGGATCAGTTCATCATAGGTAAATGCTTTAAACCGCTCTGTCTCTTTTCTTTCCCTCCGACTTTCTGGATGGTAGCAATTGATAAAATCTTTCAGGTCGTAATACCGCAAAGGGTTTGTTTTAAGAGTGAAGTGTTGATTAGTCCGTAAATCATATATCCAGAGTTTATCAGTCCAGGGCTTCTCGCTGGCCGGCTTCCTGTCGAAGAAAAGGACATTTGCCTTTACCCCCTGGGCGTAAAATACTCCTGTGGGGAGCCTCAAAAGGGTGTGAACATCACATTCGGCAAGCAATTTCTTCCTAACTGTTTCTCCTGCACCACCTTCAAAAAGAACATTATCAGGGACAACGATGGCGACTTTCCCGTTAATCTTCGTAATGGTTTTTACGTGTTGGAGGAAATTTAGTTGTTTGTTTGAAGTGGTAGCCCAAAAGTCCTGGCGCTCATAAACCAGAGTTTCTTTGTCAGCCTTCCCCTCACCATTTACGATGGTGATACTGCTCTTTTTCCCAAAGGGAGGATTAGTCAGGACTATATCGAAACGCTCCCCAGGGTCAGAAATGAGGGAATCCCCTACCTCAATAGGACTTTCATCCCCTCCAATACCATGGAGATATAGATTCATGACGCATAGCCTTGCCACGTTATCAACAATATCCTTTCCTTTGAAGGTGTTAAATTTGAGGAACTTCTTCTGTTCTTTATCGAGGGGATATTTGGACAGGTAATCGTGGGCAGTAAAAAGAAATCCACCCGTCCCACAGGCAGGGTCGCAAATGGTCATTCCTGGCTCTGGTCGGATTACCTCCACCATCGCTTTTATAAGAGGTCTTGGAGTAAAATATTGCCCTGCACCACCTTTAACATCTTCTGCATTTTTTTGGAGAAGCCCCTCGTAAATATCTCCTTTTACATCAATGTCCAGACCAACCCAGGTTTCGTCATTGATGAGTTCAATAAGACGCTTGAGTTTTGCAGGGTCTTGAATTTTATTTTGAGATTTCCTGAAAATGACCCCCAACATCCCTTTTTCTTTGCCCAGGCTTTCAAGAATGTGGCGGTATTGGACTTCCAGGGCATCCCCGTCTTTTTTTAGGAGGCTCTCCCAATCAAGACCCTTTGGAATGGAAGAGGGCTTATTAAATGGCGGTTTGGTCTGCTCATCTGCCATTTTCAGGAATAGAAGATAGGTTAATTGCTCCACATAATCGCCATAGCTTACGCCATCATCACGAAGGACGTTGCAGTAATTCCATAGCCTTTGAACAATAGTAGAGGATTCCGTTGTCATCTTAAATTAACTCCATCTGTTTTAATTTTTTATTTCGATGTTTTCTTTCACTCCTGTTCTCTGCCTCTCGCTTCGCCTTTTCTTCCTTGATTCTTTCCAGGAGTTTTTCTGCTGGTTCATCTGTTGGGTCTTGCGGGACTAATTTCCCTTCAAATGCCCGCTTCAATATACTCTGGCGTAACCTTTCTGACTGTTTAAGGCTTTGCTCGGCAACTTTCTCCATATTGTCAGCAATGGAAAGGCGACTCTCTATTTCTTCAACTATTTTTTGCTGCTCCAGGTGGGAGGGAAGGCGAATCTCTATATTCATAACAATATCGGTGTTAAGATTAACCTGTGTTACACCTTGTTTATTTTCCTGAATTATCTTTGGACGGATATAGTCAAAGTAATGATAACAATACAAAATATCCAAATTGTCTGACAAATCAGGGAATGCAACAAACCCATCATGGATACAGCCATTAACTGCCAATATTTTTGGAACGCAGACCGTTCCACTATTTGATAAAATCAATGTCCCCGCTTTAAGGTATCTACTTCTTGCTTTACCTGCCTCGGTAACTGTGTCTTTGGTCTTGGAAATGTATTTGCCTTTCTCCTTACTAATGTCTGAAATCATAATCCATGGAATGTTACCCCCGAAATATCTTGGGTCGCCTTTTGGTCTTGGCGATGCCCCTCTAACTACCTCCATAACTTCTCCAATTCTCGTCCATTCCCACCCCTCTGGCAGTTCGGGTAATTCAGATGTATTGAATGGCGGTAATTCCTTAAATTTCCCTTTGGCTTCTTTTTTGCGTTGTTCTTTTATTCTTTCCAGAAGGGCGGAGGCGGGTTCGATTTCTCCTTTATGGGCTTCACGCCATTCTTTTGTGAGTTTTCCTTCAAAGGCATATTTCAAGACGGCCTGGCGGTATCGTTTAAGTTGAGCCTTTATCTTGTTTAAGGCTTCTACGCCAGCATCCAGCCTGGTAAAGAGTTCTTCGATCTTGGCAACAATGCAGTGCTGTTCAGGGAGGGGAGAAATAGGGATGGGGATTTCGTGAACTTTCGATAATTGAAGTGAAGGTAATGTAGTAGCATGAGTAATGTTTTTGAAGTCGATTGTTTTAAGCCAATAAAAAACCCACTCACTTGGAATTCCTCCTAATGGAAGAGATACACCGATATGACTTACTACATACATATCCCTTGCTAAAATTGCCCTCTGATTTAGAAGAATTGACATTCCGCTTTTTGTAAATAGAACCGAACCCTTTGGGAACAGTTTCATATTAATTATAGCCTTGCTATTTATGTGGTCATTGGTATCTTTTAAATAAACATCATCCCTTAAGTTACCCATGTCTTGAACTCTGACAAAGGGAAAAGAACCGTTATCAAAATATTCTTCCCCTTGTGGAGCGGGATTTCCAGCCCCTATATCGGATATCTCTCCCAATTTGGCCCATACCCATCCACATGGGAGTTCTGACAATCTATCTTCCATTATGCGGCAAGCCTCTCATTAAGTTCTTCTAAAATGCCATTCAGTCCCTGTCCGAAGAGGTGATAGACTTTAACTGGACCTCCTTTTTCATAGAAAGGTGCATATTCAAAATCCTCCATCTCTATGGCGAGAGAGGTTGCGATATGTTCTTTTATCATCGTGAGCCATTCCATTTGTTCTGGCGAAAATCTCTTTCCTAATCCTTCCTGTTGAGCCACCCACTCATTGAACCTTCGGTCTACCATGTCGGAAAAAGGCTCAAGGACATCGCTCTGCCCTATCGCAAAACGCATAAGAGAAATTATATTCGTCAAGAGTTTTTGTGGGCCTGCTCCCCTCACCTTTGACTTTTCCAATTGTTCATAAGCCTGCCAGATAACTTCTGGTGTAAGAAAATAGGGTGGTTTCTTTATAAATTCTGCCAGTTGTTTGATTTCTTCATAAGTCAGGTGGCGGCGACCGTAAGGTTTTTTGTAGATAAGTTGTATTGCTGTGAGTTCATCCTTATTTTCCTCGATAAACCTTTTAAACGTATCCACAATAGTGCGTGCCTTTTCTTTCGCTTTTTCATCAAAGCCAAAAAATATCACCCTGTCTTTGCTTACCGTATCAATGATTTGCTCATTTTTCTGCTTAATGGTGATGAGGGTATTTCTAAAGGATGAGTTATCAAAAGGGATACAGGCTTGCTTGACAAGTTCTTCCGAGGCTTTTTTGATCTGCTCATTGGTTGGGTTTTCAGTATTGAAAATCGCCTTTGCTTTCTCGATTTTCTTATCAGGGTCTACCGCATCAAGGAGATTATTGATGACCTCCTTTAAAGGCTTCCCGCCTGACGAAACTTCAATCTCCTTTCTATCTTTATCATTTGCCTCTCTGTCCAGCCTTGCCAGTCTCCCCACCAAAGAGTTCAAAATATCTTCATCTCTATTACCCAGGGCAATCAATTGAAGGAGTTTGTCAAAGGGAATAGACCTCTTTTTTTCTAAAGGACGGGAATCGGTCTTGTCGTTTTCACAGACGCCCACCGCATCTATGATGACGAAATGCGTTTTATTAGAGGCATCTGGGGTGACAGCATTGAAATCGGTTGACGAGATAACCCTTGTTCCCCTCCCTTTCATCTGCTCAAAATAGACCCGTGATTTTACATCCCTCATGAATATGAGACATTCCAGGGGTCGAATATCTGTTCCCGTGGAAATCATGTCAACCGTTACAGCGATCCGTGGATTATAGGAGTTCCGGAAACTGGCAATTAAATCTTCGGGCTTGTCTCCTGTGGTCTTGTAGGTAATCTTTTTACAGAACTCGTTTCCCTTGCCAAATTCCTCCCTGGCAATATGGACAATATCTTCGGCATGGGAATCGTCTTTTGCAAAAATCAGGGTTTTTGGGACTTCTTTTCTCGCAGGAAATATCTCCGTGTAGAGATTATCTTTGAACGTCCTTATGATGGTTCTTATCTGGTCGGGGGCTACCACATCTCGGTCTAATTGGTTGGGAGCATATTCCAAATCCTCATCCAATTGTTGCCATCTTATTTCCCTTGTGAGTTTGTCCCGCTTATCTACGAAAAAACCTGCCTCGACCTTGCTCCCCTTCTCCGTAATTTCGGTCTGGATGCGGTAGACGTCATACCCAACATTGACACCGTCTGCGACTGCCCGTTCATGGCTATATTCCATCACAAGATTCTGGTCGAAAAAGCCAAGCGTTTGTTTAGAAGGGGTTGCAGTCAACCCTATGATAAAGGCATCGAAGTATTCAAGCACCTGACGCCAAAGGTGGTATATCGAACGATGACATTCATCGGTGACGATGAAATCAAAGGTTTCAATAGGGATTTGGGGATTGTAGGTCACTTCTTTGGGTGCTTCTCCATAAGGGAATACCTCAAAGGTGGATTGCTCCTCAAGTTCAGGTTCAAATTCCGTTTCGCCCTTGAGCATTGAGTAAAGCCTCTGGATGGTGGTGATGCAAACACGGCTGACAGGATCAAGGGTATTTGAAGTGAGATGCTGGATGTTATAAAGTTCTGTAAATTTTCTCCCATCGTCAGGCGTTACATACTGCTGAAATTCGTTTCTTGTCTGGCGTCCCAAATTGCTCCTATCAACCAAAAAGAGAACCCTTCTCGCCTTGGCGAATTTTATCAATCGGTAAACGAAACTCACGGCTGTAAAGGTCTTTCCTCCACCCGATGCCATCTGGATGAGTGCCTTTGGTCTTGAATCAGCAAAAGACTTTTCAAGGTTTTCGATAGCCTCGATTTGGCAATCCCTTAACCCTGTTTTAATCAAGGGTGGCAAACCTTTTAGTCTGTCCCTTAATGTATCTTCCTCTGAAAGCCAGTCATTGAGTGTTTTAGGCTGGTGAAAAGCAAATATCCTTCGACTGCGGGGGTCGGGATCTTTCAAATCCCTGAAAAAAGTTTCTGTGCCTGTAGTCTCATAAGAGAAGGGGGAAATCGTGGTGACTTGGGGGAGGCTCTCTTCAATTTTTGTTATGTATTTTATTGTCTGCTCTGCCACCCCGCTTAATGTCGTTCCCTGGGGTTTTGCTTCGACAACTCCAACAGGTTTTCTATACACAAAAAGCAAATAATCAGCAGAGCCAGATTTAAGGGGGAATTCACGAACAGCAACACCAAGAGAAGCACCGAGATTCAGTTCACGGTAATCTTGAACCTTCCAGCCTGCCTTATCAAGCAATTGGTCGATCTCCTGTCTTGCCTTTTCTTCGGGCTTCATACCCACCCAACTGATTAGGGGTTAAGAACGGATGGCTTCAGCTTCAAGAGAAGTGTATAAAATCAGAAGCAGGGTGTCAATGAGAATTGGGGGTTGTTCTTCAAAAATCTAACTGTCTAAAATGAAGATTCTGTATCTACAATGATTTATAATGTCTGAATTTGACGATGGAATTGGGAGTCAAAAGGTTAAATGTCTTTAAAAATCAAATAATTATAATCAAATTAAGAAGCTCCTTTGTAATCAAGGGGTTGCTGGTTCAAACCCCTCTGTTGGCTCCATAAAATTAAAAGGGGTAACCCAATCGGGTTAGCCCCTTTTATTATCCTTTCTATTAGGTCGAGACAAGAATAAGTGTCAATTTTCACCAACGTCTCATTTTTTTCATTTTTCTTGCTTTTTGGACGGGATTCTTGTTTGCGAAATAGTTTATGGCCCCAAAATCCAAAAATAATATTTGAAAGACCTTCCATAAGGTTGTAAAGTTTTTTATGAAAATTTTTTTATTGACAAATCTATGGAGAAGGCATAATTTTAATATGGATTGACAATATATTTCTTTACTTGACCTAATTAAGTTATAATTTAAAAGGAATAAGATGAGCACTTTATCAGGTAAAAAAATTGCCGAGATGGTAAAAGGTGGTATTTTAATAATTGCACCATTTGATCCTAAATTGATTCAGCCTGCTTCATATGATCTTCGACTCGGCAATAAGATTCTCGCCAGCCCCCTCAGTTCCGAAAAACTTGGAATAGTGATTGAATTAACTGAAAAAAACCCCAGTTACGAAATTCAGTCTGGGCAAATGGTTGGTGTATTATCTCTTGAGAAGTTAAAACTTCCTTTGGATATATGTGGCAGATTTGGAATCCGATCTGTATTTGCAAGGCGAGGAATAAATGCGTTTGGAGGATTACAGCTCGACCCAGGATTTAGGGGCCGGCTAACCATGAATCTATTGAATGTTGGTCCAGAACCAGTAACAATTGCCCTCCATGATCCTTTATTTAGCGTTGAATTCCAAAGGCTTGAGGAACCCGCAGAGGTTGAATATTCTGGTCCCTTTCAAGATCAAGACGATTTCCCAGCTGACCAATACAATTATATTCTTAATGCGCGAACTACCAGTCTTGCCGAAATCCCTCTTTTAAGGAAGGAAATGATCCGGCTCAGTGCCTTATTAGAAGAGTTTGAAGAGAATTTGCCTGATCCGGATGAAGGTCTTGAATTAAGACCAGAGATCAAAGAAAGACTGTTAAAATCATCCAAGTTGCCACGAGACTGTCTTGTTTCTCCCACCGAAATACTCAAAAAGCTAAATTGAACAAAACCCCTATTGTTTACCTACTTTTTGGAAAAAATATGCTTGACAACCCAAAATACTGTGGCAAACTGATAATTGGAGGAAGTAATAAGAAATGCCACTCTTATATGCTCCAGATGCTTTCGAGGATAATATCCAACGCCATGAGATAGAGCGTATAAAGAAAAAAGTTGATTGGTTGTGGGTTAATCGCATGCTGGTCAAACACGAGCACTTGCAGTGGGATTTCACTGGCTATTTCAAACGACGGTTTGGCAATTATAGAATTATTTATACTTATGATGAAACTTCAGATGATATGATCATTCATTTCGTAGGTCTTAGGGATTCAATTTACAAGACTAAGATAAATCCTGGGACATGAGGAGTTCTTCAAAGAAAACGCCTTTATTTTCCAATCATAAAAAGGGCCATTTCAATGTCAGCCAGTCGATAGGTATGCCCCTTTTCATTTAAGTAATCTCTAACGATTTCAAGAGTCCAAATCAGCCTTTGATAATTTTCGGCCCATGCATCGTCATTTAGCCCTTGATCTCCATCTCGCCCATATCCAGGGGGGCAAGGAATTATTGTTCTATTCTCATATTTTAAATCTTCAAGAGCTTTACCTACACGGCTGTCATAAATACAGAGATTTTCCTGGTCAAAGAGGCCCAGTATCTTGGAGGCTCTTGATATGCCAACACCTTCCATATTTAATAACGTCATCGTAGCTTCTTTCAGCTTACCCTTATCAAGGCAGGCAAATGCCTTCTTGGTTATTTTCAGCACTTTTTTTGAGTTCCTCATCGGAAATTTTCTGTCGAAACCCCACATGGTTACTTTATCCAATGTGTCGAGGTCAACAGCTCCACCGTTCATGATTCGGGACATAATAATTGCCTTTGAGACTTCATTTCTTTTACGAACACACTGTGAAGTTGGCATTTTTCTCCAAGAATATCTGAGACGACCTGAAACTATTTTGTTGTTATTTTTCTTTGTCCATTTAATTATTGCCTCTTTAAACCTTCTAATGAAATCTTCCTTTTCATCGGTTGTATCAAGCAAATCCCGGCCTGATGGTTTATACGGCTGGCCTACATATCTTATCCCCTGAACGGTCCGACCAGTATCAGGGTTTTCGGTTTTTTGATACTCCGATAATTGACCTAAAACCAAAATATCGCAAACGTGAGGCGCAGCTTTGTAAGGGAAAGGTTTAGGATCAGGAATTGGTCCTTCCCAAATTTTTCCTTCTACTGTATCAGAATCAAAAGGTCGCCTAACCTTTGCTCCAATTCTTACGGTTCTATCTTTATTGCATTCTATAAATTTGAGTGCACGATCAAACATCCAAAAAAATAGTGGCAATGCTGGGGTGCCTCCAACAAACTCAATTTTAATCCGTTCCAATCCTTCATTTATTTCGGTAATCTTAATAAAATATGTCTTCTTACCAAAAGCATTCTCTCTTGGAGATTTAAAAGTTTTTCCTTTATTGTCTTTTAACCAAGCCAAAACCCGTTCATTCATTGGATAATAACCACCTCAACTTTTAATTCAGCAAATACCAGAGTGGGTCATCAATTTATATCATAAATTCTAACCGAAGCAGCACCCTCTCTAATGGTTATTTCAAATTCAGCTTCAGTTTTTACGGGATTGTTTTTGTATTTCCAACTTTGAACGCTCTTGTTTCCCTGATTCCAGTAAACTCCAGATGGCCATCTGGGAGGAATTTCCCTATAAAAAAAGACTACTGAGCCAAAAACAGGACAATTCCATGCCTTTGATGCCCCAGCAAGTCCCTTCCTTGCGAAGTCCACATCCCCTGAAGCTGCTCCACATTTACAAATGTCCCCTTTGCATTTGCATCTCCGAGTAAATTGATGAATGGTATTCAGTATCGTGTTTACCCCTGGGTTGATTAGCTCTTTCAAGCTAAAAACATCATAGCAAACAGCCAGAAAGAAACGCCTTCCGTTTAACGAAAAAGTGCGAGATTTTCCGCTTTCCAGAGACTGGTAAGAAGAGGCTATGGAAATTCTGCTTTCCTCATCCTTAGTAGGATTAAATTTACGCCCGATTGCAATTATTCCCTTCCTGCTGACGGCTATTGCAAGTTGATCTCTGGGGAAGTCTTTTGGATAGCCTCTGCCAAATCTCCCGTCAATTCCGATGCAAACAATGATGTTTCTATTTACCTTCTTCAGTTTTTCTTTTAAGTGGTTTGTCGCAAAATTAAAAATCGTTTTAGCCTTTTTCCCCCACTATGAAAGTAACCTCCAGGGAACAAAATAACTCCATTTCCAATGGTTTTCTTTAATGTTTCATTTAGAACATCTTCTAAAACCTTTTTTCTAACATCGTTGTCCGTTTGCCCAAACCTTGCATTCGATCTTAAAAGCACTGTTGCTACCCATATCCTCTTAATCTTCTTTCTCGTTTTCTCGGACTTGATGCTTTTTATATCCTTTGGGTTCAATGAAGATTTTTCATTAACAACAAACCCCAACCTTTTTAGAAAACTGTTTGTCTCTCGACCACCGCTAAACTTTAGAGGATTAAGTTTTTTCCCACCAGCATATTTATTTGCTAAAGACAATATATATTTGGGAGGATACTCCCTTCCTTTGAAAAATAGGGCGAATTTTCTTGATTCCCTCCCTGAAGGAATTCCCTTTGAATTAGTCTCCTGGATTGCCCTAATAACATGAATACTTTTAACCCCCAATGGTATCAATATGCTCCCCTACTCTCAATCCATTTTTCTGTTTTTGTTATTGCATTCAGGATAGCGGATTTATCCGCTTCAGAAATTTCATTTGCTTTAAGATGATGGACAAGCCACAAGCCAATCTCCTTAATTTGCTTCTTGGGGGAGTGTCTGCCTAACCAGTTACCTGTGGGGCTGCATAATTTACAATGTGATAATGTTCCAATAAGTGCCCTTTCAAGTCCTTCTGACCCCATTCTACTTAGTTGGTCATCTACGATGATAAACCTGAATGAAAAATTTTTTCTTAATATTTTTGTAATCGCTGACTCCACTTCTTTTTCTTTCTGAATATCCCGAAGATGTCCAAACTCGTCTCGATTCCTTCTTGATGTGAAATCTATCTCCCAGATTTTAAGGTAGTCATCCCGCCTTTTGTTTAATAATGCTCTTCCGATATGCTTTCTGAAAATGCTCCTCTCACGTGGGGCAGTTTTGCTACTGTCAAAGTTCATCTTGGATTTATCCAAAAGGAAGTGTTCCTTTATTCTACTCTTAAAATTCCCATCTTTGTGAGTGCCAATTCTGACTATCCGAGGCTTAAATCCTCCATGTCCCCATAACTCTCCATCTTCATAGAAAAAGTAAATCCCGTTATCAGGAAGTTGTTCCAATCCAAAGGGAAACTTGATTACTGGTAGCTGTTCCAACTGCGTCAGGACTTTGGGTAGAGTAGAGAGCTGGCGTAGTGGCTAAGGCTCTATCTCCAGCTCCCCCTCGTCAAACCGTACATTCGGTTTTCTCGAATACGGCTTCCCGATTATCTTCTTCCAGAAGCTTTCGCACTCTTGCTTGGCCTTCCGGTATAGTTTCCTCTGAAGTTCCCGAATCCTATCTGGAGTTTCCAGCATCTCGCAATCTCCTACCCTTCCCTCCTTCGGCAACCGAT
>Ga0194112_10000871_pt1 | contig 44648 bp, 32 predicted proteins | sample TA2MahC400mmetaG_FD_146191 | JGI IMG/M metagenome (GOLD analysis project Ga0194112, IMG submission 146191) | Freshwater microbial communities from Lake Tanganyika, Tanzania - TA2015016 Mahale Deep Cast 400m | ecosystem: Environmental > Aquatic > Freshwater > Lake | place: Tanzania: Lake... | reverse complement strand
CCGGAGGGCCCCCTGCCCCTCCAGGGGGGCGGCGACGTGCTGCGCAGCCCGTACCACGGCTTTGAACTTCGCCGGCCCGGCCCGCGGTGGGTCACTGCCCAGCACGTGGACGGGCCGCCGGCGGTGGTGGAACTTGCGCGGCAGGACCACGCGGCGGTGGCGGTCATACGCCTGCTTACGCCGCGGCCGGAGCAGTCGCTCGAAGGCTTCGTCAAGGACCAGGCGCAACTTGTGGCCGACAACCTGGGCACCGGCCGGCCGGAACCGCGGCCGGCGACCCTCGGAGGCCGGGCGGGATACGAACTGGCGTACGAGGCTCGCGGCGTGCTCGGGCAGCGCGCGGGGCGGTGCGCGGTCATCTACACGAAGCACGGCGACCGGGTGTTCTGCCTGGCGCTGGTGGCTGCGGCCGACGCCGACCCCTCGGCCGCGCAGGAACTCCAGGCCCTGCGCGAGGGCCTGAAGTTCAGCGAGCAGCCCCCGTCAAAGTGAGCGGGCTTGATATGAAACCGCGCAACTTCATCGGCGTGTGCGTTGCGGCGGCGGCCGGCATGGCGGCGGCCTACGCGCTCGCCTTCGGCTCGCGGCTATACGCCGCGCTGCCGGCGCCTGAGCAGCGGGCCTCGGCGCCCGATGAACGGGCCGCTGCGTCGGCCGAAGGCGTTGCACTGCTCGTCCTGCCCATCGCGGGCGACGAGGTGGGCCTCGGCGAGCAGGTGCGGCTCATGCTCATCAACAAGGCCCGGCGCCTGGGCGCCGTGGTGTACGACCCGGGCAGCGTGGCCGAAGCGCTCGACGGCCAGGCGGCGCCCGCCGACACGCCGCCCGACAAACTGGCCGCCCTCGGCCGCGACAGGTTCAAGGCCGACCTCGTCGTCGCCGGCTGCGTCAAGGGCAACGGGCCGTACAGCGTGCGCCTGGTGGCCGTGCGCACGGGCATCGCAAAGCAACCGCTCGTTCTCGACAAGACCTACACGTGCGCCTACCACCAGATCATCCCGCTTGAGATGGCCAAGGCTGTTTACGGCATCCTGGGCCTGAAGCCGCCCGACGACCCGCTGCGCATGCTGCGCGAGGACGCCGAGGTGGAGCGGCGCTGGCGCGACGGGCCGAACCTGGTGCGCAATGCGGGCCTCGAAACGGCGAACGCCGCCGGCACCGGCCCCGCCGACTGGCAGCCGCTCGAAAAACAGATGGCGTGGGTCCCGAACCCGGACGGGCCGGGCAAGGTGCTGAAGTACGACATGGACGAGGCGACGGCCGCCAGTTACGGCCTCGATTTCTACAGCGACTGGATAGACATCGAGGCCGGGGCCACGTACCGCTTCTCCTGCCGCTACAAGTCGGAGGGGCCGACGCCGAAGGTGTTCCTGAAGGGGTACCACGCTTTCCCGCCCCAGGAGGGGTTCCCGGCCGACCGGCGCGAGACGTACCGGCGGCAGGTCCATCCGGGCGGCGAAAAGGGCCGGTGGAACACGGTGGCGGCCGACTTCATCCCGGAGTCCGCGCGCCCGGACCAGCGCCCGACTTTTCTCAAGGTGGACCTGTACGCGTACTGGCCGAAGGGCGTCATCTACTGGGACGACATCGTCCTTAAGAAGGTGCGCGACTCGCCGCCGCCGGCGCCTTCGCCGGGCGCCAAGTGACGCAAGCCACCGCACAATGTCATGAAGATACGCCAGTTGCATCGCTGGGACCTCGACTGCCGCGCGGCGGCGGCGGTCCAGCGCGAACTGGCGTCGCGGGTGGGCGAGGGTCCGCCGCTTGCCCGCGCCGAGACGGTGGCGGCGGCGGACGTGTCGGCCCGCCCTGGGCGGGCGCCGCCCGGGCGAGCCGGTCGCCGCCAGGAGTGGATACTTGCGGCCGTCGTGGTCCTGCGTCTGGCGGACTTCTCGGTCCTGGAGGTTCGGAAGGCAGCCCGCCGGGCCGGCTGGCCTTACGTGCCGGGGTTCCTTTCGTTCCGCGAGGCGCCGGTTGCGCTGGAGGCTTTTCGGCAACTCCGCACGGTTCCGGACGTTGTTCTAATTGACGGGCACGGCCGCGCGCATCCGCGGCGGCTGGGCATCGCGTCGCACATCGGCCTGGCGCTTCAGGTGCCGACCATCGGCTGCGCGAAGAGCCTCCTGGCGGGCGAGGTGCGAGGCCGCCTGGGTCCCGCTCGCGGCAGCAGGGCGCCGCTGGTGGAGGGGTCGGAGCGGATCGGCACGGTCCTTCGGACGCGGGCGGGCGTGCGGCCGGTGTACGTGTCGGTAGGCCACCTGATAGACCTGGCGAGCGCCGAGCGGTGGGTGCTGGCGGCCGCGCCGCGGTTCAGGCTGCCCGAACCTGCGCGGCTGGCCCACAGGCTCGTAACACAATTCAGGCGGGAGTTCTCATGAGCGCGTGCCTGGTGAAGCGCGTCGCTTCTCGCTGGTCACTTGCCACTTGTAACGGCTGCCATTTGCCACTTGCTACTGGCCACTTGTAACGGCAACAACAACCGCAAGTCGTTGGTAACAAGTGGCAAGTGGCCAGTGACAAGTGGCAGCCGTTAAGTGGCAAGTCACGAAAGGGGCCGACCGTCCGTGGCGATCCTGCGGCGCCTGAAGGCGTTCTGGGGCAGGCGAGCCGGTCCGGCCGCCGTCTTTTTCGACGTCGGCGGCACGCTGGTCTCGACCGACCTGACGCACGTGGACCTGCTGCACCAGGCGCTCCAGGTCATCGGGTACACGCTGGACCGGGAGGAAGTGCGGTCGGCGAACGACGTAGCGCGGCGGGCGGTGGCTCGCCGCCGCCGCCGCCTGGCCGCTCGCATGGACACCGGCCAGGCCAGCCGCATGTGGCTCGAACACCTGGCCGGCGCCCTGGACCTTGACCTGCCGGCCCAGGACCTGGAACAGGAACTCTCGCTGGCCATCCGCCGCATCGAGGCGTCCGGCCCGGAGGAGGTGGACCCCGACGCCCACGGGGTGCTCATAACGCTGCTTGACCGCGGCCTGCGGCTGGGCGTCATCAGCAACTGGTCGGCCGACCTGCCGGAGTACCTGGAGAAGCGCGGCCTGGCCAGGTACTTCGAGACGATTGTGGCGAGCGAATCGGCCGGGTCGGCCAAGCCGCACCGCGAGATATTCCTGAAGGGCCTGGCCGCCGTGGGCTGCTCGCCGAGCGAAGCCGTCCACGTGGGCGACGATTACTGGGCCGACATCGTCGGCGCACGCGACATAGGCATGAACGCGGTGCTTCTTGACCGCCAGCGCGAAAACCCGCACGCCGACTGCCCCACCATCACCCGCCTGCGGGACCTGCCGGACCTGCTGTAGCCGCTCCCGCGGGCTGCGGCGGCGCGCAGAACACTTGACAGCCGCGGGGCATTTCGCTTTACATATGGCCCCCGCAAGTGCGGATCAACGGCTGTCATTTGCCACTTGCCACTTGTTGTTGCCGTCGCAAGTGACGAGTGGGATCAAAGGAGGCTCGAACGTGGCCGCAATGATTGAAGTCAAGGACCTGACGAAGTGGTACGGACGCACGCTGGCCCTCGACCGGGCGACGTTCGCCGTCCAGGAGGGCCAGATCGTGGGCTTCCTGGGCCCGAACGGCGCGGGCAAGACCACGGCGCTGCGCATCCTGACAGGGTACCTGCCGGCCACGAGCGGCGAGGCCCGCGTCGCCGGCCGCGACGTGCTCATGGAGAGCCTGGCCGTCCGGGCCGGCATCGGCTACATGCCCGAGAACGTGCCGCTGTACATGGAGATGCGGGTGCAGGAGTACCTGCGGTTCCGCGCGGGGCTGAAGGGCGTGCCCGCGAAGAACCGCGCGGCGGCCGTCGAGCGCGTGGTCGAGCGGTGCTGGCTGAAGGACATGCGGCGGCGGCTCATCGGCCAACTCTCCAAGGGGTTCCGCCAGCGCGTGGGCCTGGCCGAAGCACTCGTGGCCGACCCGAAGGTGCTCATCCTGGACGAGCCGACGATCGGCCTTGACCCGGCGCAGATACAGGAGACGCGGCGGCTGATCCGCCAACTCGGCGAGAAGCACACGATCCTGCTCTCCAGCCACATCCTGCCCGAGGTCGAGCGGACGTGCTCGCACCTGGTGATCATCGCGAGCGGCAGGATCGCCGCCACGGGCAGCCTGGAGGAACTCAAGAAGGGCCTCACGCAAGGCCAGCGGGTCATCCTGGAGGTGGCCCCCGGAAAAACCGGCGACGGCCCGGCCGAGATGGCCCGCGCCCTGGGCCAGGCCGCCGGCGCAGCCGATGTCGCCCGCGAAGATGCCGGCGACGGGTGGACGCGCCTGCGCGTAAGCCCGGCGCCGGGGGCCGACCCGCGCGCAGCCCTGTACGCGGCGGTGGCCGGACGAGGGTGGCTCCTGCGCGAGATGCACACCACCGCCCCCACGCTGGAGGAACTCTACGTGCAGATTACGGCCGGCGACCAGGCCGTCCCGGCCGCACGCAGCACGGCGGCGTAAATGGGATTTCGGGCATGGTTCAAACAAGCCCCACGCACCGCGTGGGGATGGATGGTGCGGGCCGATCATCCCCCGGCGGTGCCGGGGGCTTTGAACCATGCCGGATTTCGGATTGCGGATTTCGGATTGAAGGCCGAAGCGGCGGCGCGCTTTGCCGGCGCGCCGCTCAATCCGAAATCCGAACTCCGAACTTACAGGGAGCTCTGCGATGGAGAAGATCCTGCTTCTGACGCGCCGGGAACTCAGCGCCTACTTCGTCTCGCCGATTGCGTACGTGGCGATGGCGCTGTTTCTGCTGCTGGCCGGGGTGTTCTTCGCGTTTCCGTGGTTCGGGGCGTTCCGGCCCGGCCAGCCCGCCCAGATGCAGTACGTCTTCAGCGTCATGACGTTTGTGCTGATGCTGGTTGTGCCGGCGCTCACGATGCGCAGCCTGGCGGAGGAGCGCGGCAGCGGCACGATCGAGACGCTGCTGACGGCCCCCGTGACCGACCTGGAGGTGGTCCTGGCGAAGTTCCTCGGCTGCTGGCTCTTCTACCTGGGGATGCTCGCGCCGACGCTCCTGTACGCGGTGGCCCTGGCCGTCTTCGGCAACCCCGACTTCGGGCCGATCGTGGGCGGGTACGTGGGCCTCGCGCTTCTGGGGGCGATGTACGTGGCGGTGGGGGTGCTGGCCTCGTCGCTTACGCGTGCGCAGGTCATCGCGTTCGTGGTGGCGTTCTTCCCCCTGCTGGTGCTGTGGGTGCTCGGGCCGATAGGCGGGTCGCTGCCGTCGCCGTGGCGGACCATCCTCAGAGAGGCCGGCACGCTGGCGCATTACGAGGACTTCAACCGCGGCGTCATCGCCGCCGTCCACGTGGCGTACTTCGTCACTGTAACCGTGTACGCCCTGTTCCTGACCGTTAAGGTCCTGGAGAGCCGCAGATGGCGATAGAGAATCGTTCAGGAGCCGCGAAGGGCGGCGAGGAGGCCGCACGCCGCACGAACGACCATGCTTTCCCAACGGCGCGAAAGCATGGCGCCCCCGGAAACGGCGGCGGCACCGAGCCCGGCATGACGCAGCGCCGCCGATGGCTCGTCTTCGGCTCGAACGTGGCCGTGGCAATCCTGCTGGCAACGGTCCTGGCCGTGGCGGCCGTGTGGCTGTCGGAGACGCTCCTGCGGGGCCGCTGGCGGACCGACCTGACGGTGGGCGGCCGATTCAGCCTCTCCCCGCGCACGCGGGCGATGCTGGGGGACCTCAAGCAGGACGTCACCATCACGAACCTGTACGCCTACGCGCCCGAGATTCCCGAATCGGTTGACCAGTGGCAGCGCGTGCAGGACCTCCTGTCGGAGTACGCCGCCGTCAACCCGTCGCACATCACGGCCGAGTCTGTCAACCCCGCCGTGGACGTCGGCGGCACGGAGCAACTCATCGACCGCCTGCGCAAACGCTACGCCAAGGAACTCGAAAAGCCCAAGGCCCTCATCGACGAGTACGACCAGTTGAACAAGGACCTGTCAGCACTCCTGAAGAACGAGGCCAAGCGCCTCGACGCCGCCGCCGACGCCTGGAAAGACGGACCGCCCGACGCCCTCAGCGGCCTGCACCTGGTGAGCCAGAAGTGGCGGCAAATGGAACTCGTGGGCGAGTTCCAGGCAGCGGGCATCCAGGCCATGGTCGAGCAGCCCCTGCCGCCCTACACCACCGCCGTCAACCGCGCCAAGGAGCACCTGAAGAACGTGAGCGACACGTTCGCCGCCGTCCCGGACTTCTTCGGCCGCATCATGACCCTCAAGGGCGCGGGCGCCCCGGACGAGGTGAAGGCCGTCCTGGCGGGCGCCAAGGACACCTACGAGCCGATGCGCAAGCGCATCGAGGACTTCGACAAGAAGGCCGCCGACATCAAGGAACTTGAACTCGACACCGTCCGCCGCGAAATCAACGAGGGCCAGTCCGTCCTCATCGAGGCCCCCGACAAGGTCAAGGTCGTCTCCTACGACGACATCTGGGTCCACAACCCGGACGCCGATGAGAAGAACCCCGATGCCCCCCGGAACCTGTTCGCGGGCGAGTCGGCCATCTCCAGCGCCCTTTTGAGCCTCGTAGCCCCCGAGAAGCCCGCCATCCTCTTTGTTACCTGCGGCGCACCGGCCACGATGCCCTCCTTCGGCGGGCCGTTCGGCGGAGGCGGAGGCGGGGCCTACGCACGCATCGCCGAACGCCTGCGCAAGAGCAACTTCATCGTCGAAGACTGGGACGTCCTGCGGAGCCCCGAGATGCCCAAGCCGGAGCACATGACCAGGGCCATCCTGGTCTTCATCCCGCCGGCGCCGCCGAACCCGCAGATGCCCATGCCGCCGCCGACGCCTGAGTCGTATAAGCCCGCCATCGACGCCGTCAAGGACGGCGCCCCGGCCGTCCTCCTGGCCGAACCCGCCACCATGTTCGGCGGGGGAACCCCCTACACCGAACTGTTCGACCTGTTCGGCGTGACGGCCAAGACAAACGCCGTGGCCGTCCACCGGCAGGTGGTCGACGCCCAGGGCACCGAGCGGGCCGTGCCGCAGATCGAGATCACACGCTACGCCGACCACGCCATGACCCGCACCTTGAACGGCCTGCCGACGATGTTCCTGACGCCCTGCCCGGTTCTGGTCAACAAGACCCTGCCGGAGGGCGTGACGGCGGAGGCGGTCGTCACCCTGCCCGCCGGGCCGGACTACTGGGCCGATACCAACACCTTCGAGGCCACGCGCGGCGACGCCAAGCGAGACGAGGCCGACGATATCATCCCCACCGCCGAAACCGAAGTCCCCCTGGCCGTCGCGTGCACCCGCAAAATCTCGGAGCCGCGACCGCCAGGGAGCGGTGTTGTCGGCAAGGACGCCGAGCAGAAGGCCGTCCTCTTCGGCGACGCCCAGTGGGCCGAGGACCGCGTCGCCTTCTACACCCAGTCCTACCTTCGTGGCGATACCCTGGAGATGCGGCTCCTGTTCCCGGGCAACGCGGAACTCCTCGTCAACAGCATCCTCTGGGTCTCCGGCACGGAACACCTCATCACCGTCAGCCCCGAGGCACTGAAGGCCCGCCGCATCGGCGACCCCGGTGCGTGGACGGTCCCCATCCAGGTGCTGCTGATGGCGGGCATCCCGGCGGCGGTGCTGGCCGCCGGTATCATCGTTTACGCCGTGCGCAGGAGGTACAACTGATGAAGTACACTACCACCTTGGTTCTGGCGATCATCCTCCTGGCGGTCGCCGTGCTCATCTACGTGTTTCGCGACCAACTTACAGGTGAAAAACCGGCCAGGCCGCCCGAAAGGCCGGGCGAGACGCTGCCGCTCCTGGCGGACGTCAAGATGGACGACCTGGCCTCGGCCACGCTCGAAGAGCCCGCCGCCGAAGGCAAGTTCAAGACACGCCTGGCCCTGAAGAAGGCGGAAGGCAAGTGGCGCCTGGCGGAGCCGGTGGACTCGCCCGCCGACGACTACGAAGTGGGCCGCCTCCTGCGCGCCGCCGTCGAAGGCAAGTACCGCCAGACGGTCGAGCCGGGCAAGAAGGGGCAGCCCACCCTCGCATCGCTGGGCCTTGAGCCGCCCGCATACCGCCTGCTCCTCGTGACGGCGGCCAAGGGCAAGGAAGCCGCACGCACCGTCACCGTGAGCGTCGGCCGCCGCAGCGCCCTGGGCGAGGGCCTTTACGTCCGCGTCGATGACCAGCCCAAGGCGGCCGTCCTGGACAAGGCGGACCTGCTGGAGCGTGCCCGCGAAAAGGTCAACACCTACCGCAGCCGCGACATCATCAGCCTGGCCCGCGAGGACGTCTTGCGCGTGGGCCTGGAAGGCGAAAAGGGCAACGTCCAACTCGACCGCTCCGACAAGGACAAGGACCGCTGGGTCATGGCCCAGCCGATGGCCGCCCGCGTGGACCCCGACGCCCTGTCTGCGCTCCTCAGGGCCGCCCTCGGGCCCACCGCCAAGGAGTTCGTCGAAGACGACCCGAAGGACCTCGCCCGCTACGGCCTCGACCGACCCCGACTGACGGTAACCCTGTGGAAACAGGGCCCCGGCCAAAAACCCGAAAAGCCCAAGGAAGAGGGTTCAGAGCCGCGACCGTCAGGGAGCGGTGCCGTGAAGGACGAGAAGAAGCCCGAGGCCAAGACCGACGAAAAGCCAGGTGAAAAACCCGAACCCGTCAAGGCCCTCACCCTGCGCTTCGGCGCGTGGGCCGATATCAAGAACGAAACCGTGTACCTCCTGACCGACGACGGCAAGCACGTCCTGGCGGTGGAAGCCTCGTACTTCAAGGACCTTGACAAGAGCGCCGCCGACGTGCGCGATAAGCACGTCCTGGCCATCGAGACGTCCAAGGCCGTCAAGGTCTCCGTCAAGGTCCCCGCGAAACTGACGGAGAAGGGCGCCGAGGCCGCCTACGAACTCGCAAAGAAAGACGGCAAGTGGAAACTGGCTGCGCCGGACCGGCCGGAGGCCAAGGCCGACTCCGCGGCCGTCGAGGGACTCCTGAAGGAACTCGCCGACCTGAAGGTCCTTTACTTCGCCGAGGGCGAGCACGCCGACGTGGCCAAGGGGTACGCGCCCCAGGGATCCGTACGCATCCAGGTCGAAGGCGAGGCGGCCGAGCAGGGCTTCGACGTCGGCGGCCCGCCCCAGACGCCCTCCCTCCTGAAGAACCTCCGCGAAGACTGGATCGGCCGCGTGAACGAGAAGGGCTTCGCTTACTTGAACAAGGCGTGGCTCGACTACGTCGACAAGCAGGTCTTCTCGCTGGACCCGAAGAAGGTGGCATCCGTGACCGTCCGGACGGCCGACCGCAAGGTCGTCCTGGAGAGGAAAGACGATAAGTGGAAGATGACCGCGCCCGTGGAGGCCGACCCGGCCTCGACCTTCGCCCCGGACTTGCTCGACCAGATCAAGGACCTGAGGTGCGAGAAGTTCGTCGCCGCCGCCGCGGACCTGAAGCCCTACAACCTCCAGGAGCCCGAACTCGTGTGCACGGTCGCCCTGGCGCCCGAAAAGGACGGCGAGAAGCCCGCCGAGAAGGTCCTGGCGCTTTCTCACTACGAGAAGTCGCGTATCGCCGGCCGGGCCGACGCCGGCGACCTGGTGTTCGAGGTCCCGGCGGCCGTCTTTGCGGCGCTGGCGGGCGAGCCGCTCGAAAAAACCGTCACGGACCTCTATTCCGGCGATGTGAAGGATGTTGATGTGTCCGGCGAGAAGGGCAAGGTCCGCCTCCTGCGCATCGACTCAAAGTGGTTCCGCGCCGATCGCCACGGCGCCCCCGGCGACGAAGTTTCCGCCGACGCCGCCAAGGACGTCGCCCAGGCGGCCGCATCCCTCAGCGCCGTCCGCTGGGCCGCCTACGACGCGAAGGACGCCGCCGGCTTCGGCCTCGAGCGGCCCGCCCTCACCGTCAAGGTCGCCACCGACAAGGCCTCCGCCACCCTTCTCATCTCCGGCAAGGAAGTCCCGCCCGAGGTGGCCGCGCTCGTGGACCAGAAACCCGTCCGCTACGCCATGACCGAGGGCGGCAAGCGCATCGCCGTCATCGCGGGCAAGAACGTCGAGACGCTGCTCGCCGCCCAGGCCGCCTTCGAGCCCAAGAAGGAAGAGGAGCCGAAGAAAGACGAGGCGAAGAAGGACGACGCAGCCAAGGAAGAGCCGAAGCCGGAGGCCGACAAGGCCAAGTAAGATACAAGTAACGGCTGCCACTTGTCACTTGTGACTGGCCACTTGCAACGGCGATAACAACCCGCAAGTCGTTGGTAACAAATGACAGGTGGAAGTGGCAAGTGGCGGCCGTAATCGGATTCACGGCGAGCGCCCCCTGCGTAAAATTCCCCATAGTTGGGGATTTTTCCGCAGGATTACCATCCGGTCAGGGCGCCCCACGGATGCGAAATCCTGGCATTTCGGGCGGAATTCGCCCTTTCCTGGTTTTGGCTTGACTGGCACGCTACTTGCACTTATACTTGTAGTGAGTGGCAAGGCTATGCCATGCGGGACGGTCCCGCATGATTCACACAGTGGCCGAATGTCCCCCCGTTCGGCCACTGCTTTTTTTGCGCCGAATCAGCCCCCGCCCCGCAGTTCCCAGCGGCCGCCTTCCTCCACCAGGTAACTCTCGCCCTCGGCCCAGTCGGCCAGGGTAATGAAGAGGGCCTGGCGGCCGTCAACGCAGAGGGCCTGCTGGGCGGCGTCGTGGAAATGGCCGCTGATGATGACGTCGGCCCCCTGGCGGAACTTCGCTTCGACAATGGCAGGGCAGGGCCGGCACTCGCGCACCGGTTTGCGGGTGGAGAGCCAGCGGTAGAACTCGGCCATCGCCCGCGCCACGCACACCGGCAGCCGCACGAACACGCGCTCGAAACCCGCCGACCGGATGAACTCCTGGATGCGGAAGCCCCGGTCCGTCCGCCCCTCCAGGTACTCGCCGTGGCACAGGTACACGCGCTTGCCGCCGCTGGACAGGCAGTGCTCGGTCCGCCCGGGAACCACCCGGACGCCCGTGGCCTCCTGGAACCCGCGGCTCATGTAGAAGTCGCGGTTGCCGATGAGGAAGAAGATCGGCCGCTCGCGGGCCAGGCGCGAGAGGGCCTCCAGCGCCCCGCGGTAGTCCGGCATCCTCAGGTGCTTCGGGCCGATCCAGTAGTCGAAGAGGTCGCCCAGGATGTAAATCTCATCGGCCCTGGGCCCCTCGCGCGCCAGGAATCGCAGGAACCGCTCCGTCCGCGCCGTCTCGCGCGGGCTGAGGTGCACATCGCAGAAAAAAAGACGCCGCATGGCGCATCCTCAAGCACAAAAGACAAGGAGAATGTTGAATGTGAAATATTGAATATTCAATATTCAGTATTCAATATTTAATATTCTCCTTGTCTTTCTCGCGCTGGCGCTGCTCGCGCACAAGGTTCACGAGTTCCCGAAACGGCGCCGTCAGGCTCGAAAGGGTCCGCATCTGGACCTGCGGCTCGGCCAGCGTGCCGCTCACCAGGACGAGCGCCAGTTCGTGCCGGATGCCCTCCCCCAGTTCCGACAGGGCCGGGATGAGCGGGTCGTCGTTGTGCTTGCCCGTCAGGAAGGTCATCTCGATGCGGCCGTCGGGTTCCAGGACGCCCGCGCCGTAGAGGCTGACGGCGGGGCCTTCCAGGCGGATGTCGCCCAGGTACAGCCGCCCGCCGCGAAGGAAGTACAGCACCCGCCCTTTCTGGAACGCCGTCCGGTCGGCCGGGGCAAGGCGCAGCACGTTCAGCACGCGCACCAGCGGCGGCAGTTCGTAGAGGCGCGCGTCGGCCACGTCGGCATATCCGGAGGCCGCGACTTCCTGGGCTTCGGCCCCCTTGGCCCACATGCCCAGCGTTGCCCGCATCCGCCCGCCCGAGAGGTTATGCTCCAGGCGGAATCCCTCGCGAAGGAGGCGCTCGAAGTCCACGTCCACGGCCGTCGCGTACATGGTATAACGCGTGGAGGGTTCCAGGCGAATGGTGGCGAAGCCCTCGACGCGGCCGCCGTAGAACTCCCCCTCGATGCCCTTCAGGGCGACGGTCGAACTGTCGGCCGCCTTCTCCACCAGCAGGCGCGCCAGCGAGATGTCTTTGTCGGCGATCTTGCCCTGCTGGATGCGCAGGCTGCCCTGGAGGGCCACGCGGCCGTTCTCAGCCTGCCAGCGGCCGTCGAGTTGGGCCGTGCCCACCAGGCCGGCCACCCGCACGCCCGGCGTCGCGCCGACTTCATCGAGGATGGCGCCGCCCGACCACGACGCCTCGGCCCCCTGCGGCCCGGCCGAGCGGTACGAGAGGCGCGTGACGTTCACGTCCACGCGCCCCGTCGGGCGGATGGCGTCGAACGCCTTCCGGAACGGCCCCGGCAGCGCGTCGCGCAAGGGCCCCCCCTCCAGCCGCAGGCCCTTCGTGCGGATCGCCAGGTCCAGGTCGGGCCCCTGCGGCCCGTATGCGATGCGGCCGTCCAGGCCGAACTCGGCCATCCCGGTGCGGGCCTTCAGGTCGTGCAGCCGCACCTCGCCCCCCTCGAACTCCAACTGCCCCGACACGTGCTCCAGCGGATACGGAAACACGTCCAGGCGGGCCTGCGCATCGCGGGCGGTGACAAGCACGTGGTGGCGGACGACCTCGTCGGGGCCGAGCGCCTTGCGGAGGTGCGCCAGCACGTCCACCCGGCCGCGAGGCGCCAGGCGGCTCCACACCGCCCGCATCTCCGGCCCCAGGGCCCCGCGCAGCGGCTCGCCGAGTTCGACGTCGGCGCCCTGGAGCACCAGGTCCATCGCGTAGTCATCGGGCCGCTGCTCTATCCAGCCGCGAGCCTCGATGCGAGCGCCGCTGTTGTAACCCACGAGCGAGTCGATGCGGCAGATGCCCTTCGCCAGCCGCAGGCGCCCCGTCAACTGCTCCGCCTGGAAAGGGAACGGCTCGTAAATCATGCGTGCGCCGCGCAGGCGGATGTCCAGGTCGTATTCCAGCCGCCCCTGCGTGTCGGGGCCGGCCGTCACTGTGCCCTCGATGTCGGCCAGGCCCGTCAGGTGGAACGTCCGCAGGACCTGGCGGTCGCGCTCGGGCAGCGCCTCCAGGAGGTCGTCGTCAAGCGGCACGTCCTGCCCGGCCACCTTGAGGTTCACTTCGGGGAACTCCTGGTCGGCGGCGGGCCAGCGGACCTCGCCCGAGAGAACGATGCGGGCCTGGCCGTGCCGGCCGCGCACCTCCAGGAGTTCCGCCCGGTCGGGCCAGATGTTCACCTCGCCCGTGGCCTCGGTCACCAGGTACGGGAATCCCTGCGGCTTGAAGCGGCCGTCGCGCAGGGTCATGTGTACGGCGACCTCGGGCGGTGCGCCCTTCTGCGGCGGGCGATAAACGGCGATCTCGGCGTCGGCCGTGCCGCCGGGCGAGTACAGGTCGTACATCCGCCGGTGCGCGGGGGCCAGCGCCGCACGCAGGTCCTCGTCGAGCGCCAGGTTCTGCGCGCTGATGCGCACCTCGGTCTCGGCGAGCGGCCCGGGGTTCTTCGTCCAGCCCTCCAGGCGGACGACGGCCTGCCCGTGCCGCCCCACGAGGTCCTCCGTCTCGAAGCGCTCCGGCCCGAAGCGCACCGTCCCCCGCAGATGGTCCAGCCGGTAGGGGAACGCCTGGTAGGTCATCTCGACGTCGCGGCAGGAGGCGACGCCGGTAACCTGGAGCGGCGCGTCGGGGGCCTCGCGGCGGACGCGCATGGCCGCGTCAAACTGGCCGCGCGGATGGTAGGTCTGATAAACGGCTTCCGTCTCGGGCGCCAGGCCGACGAGCGACTCGCGCTCGCGCTGGAAGTCCACGTGGTCGGCCTCGACCGCCAGGTCCATCGCCAGGCGCTCCTGGTCGAAGCCGCCAACCTCGCCGTCGATACGCACCTGAGTGCCGTTGACCAGGCCCTGGACGCCCGTCAGCGCCAGCCGCCTGGCCGAGAACGCGCAGATCCCCGTGAGGTTCTCGAACCGATACGTAACGCCCTTATATTGATGCGAGAAACTGACGCCCGTCAGGTCGGCCCCCAGACGGAATCCCTCCTTCTCGTCGAAGAGGACCTTGACGTTGACGGAGTTGCCCGGCCCGGTGAGTTCGAAGCGGTCCCAGATGCGCTGTGCCTCCCTGGGCAGGCTGCGGTAGAGTTCCTCCGTCAGGGCCACGTTCGAGGCCCGGCCCTCGAACCGCAGCGCCCCCGTCCGCGCGTCGATGAGGCCCGACGAAACCGCCAGGTGCACCGCCTGGCTCTTCACGTCGGTCTGGAAGCGGAACGTGTCCGGGTCCGTCTCGCTCGGCAGCAGGAGCCCCGAGACGACCATCTGGTGGGCGTAAACCGTCTCGCCGGCGATGCGCCGCTCGATGCGCAGGCTGCCTTCTTCCAGGGCGACCACCGGCCGGGCCTTCAGGCCCGCGGCCAGCGGCCGCGTGCGCGCCAGGGCCTGGAAGTTCCACCGCTCCTCGTCCCACAGAATAAGGTTCATCTGCGGGCGGTGCACCACGATCTCCGTCACCCGGGGCGCAAGGAGCAGGAGCGACAGCGTCGTCACGCGCAGGTCCACCCGCTTGGCCGCAAGCAACGGCTCGCGGAACGGCGGCGGCGGAATGATCCGCAGGTCCTCCAGCACCAGGCCCTCGCCCCAGGTGAACGACGCGCGGCCGATGCGCACGTCGGTGCCCAGGAGGTCTTCCAGGTATGCCTCGGAGAACGCCTCGACGCGGGCGTCGCTGGTTACGTAGAAGTATCCTCCCGCCAGGCCGGCCGCCGCCACGAGCAGCGCCGCCAGGACGATGCGGCGGCGCCGATGGCTTGCCGCGCGGGCCTGGCGGCGGTCCTCGTCCACCGGGTGGGCCCAGTGCGCGGGGCGCTCGCGCCGCTGCTTCTCGCCGTTCGGCGCCGATTCAGTCACTCGTGCAGGCTCCTGACCGAAACGTGGAGGCCGGCATAACCGCATCTTGCGCGGCGGCTCTCCGTACCCGCCGCGCAAAGGCGCTTTGCCGCGTCTGGCGCGGCGGCTCTCCGCACCCGCCGCGCGGCTCGGTGCGTGCAAGCACGCACCCTACCGTCTGGCGCGGTGGGTGCGGAGACCCACCGCGCGGCTATCTGCCCGCACCTGGCGCGGCTTTCTCGCCTGGCCGGGCGACGGCGGCCGCGAGGCCCACGCCGCCGAGGACCGCCAGGACCGGCCCCACGGGCAGGCGGTCCTCTACGCCGCCCGCCAGGACGGCCGCCGCCGCCGTAGCCACGAGCGGCAGCGCCAGCAGCCACGCCAGTTCCGCCGGCCGCCGCCGCAGCGCCCAAACTCCGCCCAGCGCCAGCACCGCCGTCGGAAGCAGGCTCGTGTATCCGGCCACGGGCGGCAGCGGCAAACTGCGGTGCTCCGGCGCAGGCCAGGGACTCCAGATGGCCGCCGCACGCCGGGCGACCACGCCGAGCCACCGCGCGGGGTCAGCGCCTATCCTCCGCAGGGCCGACCGAAGGCATGCGCCGTCGCGCGCGGCTTCGCTGAGGCCGCGCGCGGAACCCCGCCAGGACGGAGGGCGGGCCGCTTCCGCGGCGGGCTCGGTCCGGCCGGCGGGGTCGGATAGCGCAGCGGACTCGGAACGCCCGGCGGGATCAAGGCCGGGATCTGCGGCCCCGTCGGCGCCCTCCAGCAGGCGAGCGCCGACGTCCGTTGTCAGCACGGGCGACCCCAGCACGACCGCGTTCCGCACGAGCCACGGCGCAAGCACCAGGGCCATCACCGCCAGTCCCGCCGCCCACCCGACCAGGTAGCGCCGCCGCCCGGGCGCAACGAGCGCCGCCAAGCCCAGGACCGGCGCAAGGCCCGCCATGCGCCAGTCGAGGTACGCCGCGGCCGCCAGCGCGAGGCCGGCCAGCGCCGCCCAGGGCCACGCGCGGCCGCCCTGGCGCGAAACCTCCAGGAACTCCAGGCCCGCCCCGGTCGCCGCCAGGAGCATGAACCCCAGCGGCACGACCGGCAGGACCACCGCGCACGCATACACCTGGTACGGGTCAAACGTGAGCAGTGCCGCGGCCGCGGCGGCGGCCCAGGCGCAGGCCGGACCGACAAGCGTCTCGGCGGCGCCCTTCCGCCTTGCCGCCAGGCGCCACGCCAGGTACGCCGCCAGGCCCATCGCGGCCGCGCCGAACAGCGACTGCACTATCGCCAGCAGCCGCACGCCGCGCTCCGACAGCCGCTCGCACGCCGCCACAAGGAGCGGGTAGCCCGGCATACGGGCGGCCAGGCGGGGCTGGGCGTGAGCGGGCCCGGGCGATTCCGCGCCGCCGTCGCGACCTGCGGCGGCCGACTCGTCGGCCAGCAGGTCGGCGGGCATCGCCAGCCCGTCCCCCGCAGCCAGCGACCGCCCGAGTTTCAGGTACGCCCACGCCTCGGGCGCCCACGCCGCACGCTCCTCCGGCATCGCCAGCGCCAGGCCCAGCCGGGCCACAAGACCCACGGCCACAAGGGCCACCAGGAGCAGCCTCGCCCGCCGCGCGGCCGACGCGGCGTTCCGCGCAGCCGGACGGTCGCGGCTCGGCTCACCACCGCTGGGCCCGTGCCCCTCCATGATGACGGCGCATCGTATCGGCAACGGCGCGCGAAATCAAGGACGACGGCCGCCCAGGCGCACGGGTCCACTGACACAGGCAAACCAAATTGCCCCACGCCACGGCACCGCTCCCTCACGGTCGCGGCTCTGATTCCTTCAATACCTGGCGCATCGCAGCGGGACCCCGGAGAATGTTGAATCTACCGGCCCCGAACGCTTAAACTGGCGGGCCGGAAACCGGCGATGCGGCGTTCCACGCACTTCGGGCAAGGCAGAGGACCTTCTATGAGCAACCCGACATACTTACGCAGAAGAGACGTGCTTCGCGCGGCTGCGGCCGGGGCTGTGTGGGCGGCCCTGGCGCCGCGGCTCGTGTGGGCGGGCGAAGCCGCCGCGAAAGGCCGCCGCCCGAACATCCTCCTCATCGTCTCCGACGAGCACAACGCCTCCGTCACCGGCTGCTACGGCAACACCACCGTGCGCACACCGAACCTGGACGGGCTGGCAGCGCGCGGCGTAACGTTCGACGCGGCGTACACGAACTCGCCGCTGTGCGTGCCCGCGCGGATGGCGATTACCAGCGGCAAGTATATCAGCCGCGTCGGCGGCTGGAACAACGACTGCCGCCTCCCCAGCGACGACTTCCCCAGCCTGCCGCGCATTATGAACGCCGCCGGCTACGAGCCGTACCTGTGCGGCAAGATGCACTACGACGCCCGCCACCGCTACGGCTTTACGGAGATCGGCGGCAACATGAACAACGGCCGCATGACCGGCCGCACCGGCCGGCGTGCGGCCGACGACACGCGCGTCAACGCCGGCGCTCGCGACTCGCGATTCGCCGACTTCCACGCCGGCGAGGGCGGCAGCATAAAGCACGACCTCAAGGTGACCGCCGGCGTGCTGGATTTCCTGTCGAAGCGCGGCCGCAACGAGAAACCCTTCTTCCTTCTGGCGGGCTACCTTACGCCGCACTTCCCTCTGACCGTGCCGGAGGAATACTGGAACCCGTACAAGGGCAGGATTCCCATGCCGGAACTGCCGCCGGGGCACGTGGACTCGCAGCCCCTTAACTACCACCACCTGCGCCGCGGGTTCGGCGTCGTCGAGACGGACCCGAGCCTGGTGCGCATCGGGAGGGAACTCTACTACGGCCTGACGACGTGGCTCGACAACCAGTTGGGGCTGGTGCTGAAGGCCCTCAAGGACTCGGCCCTGGATGAAAACACCGTTGTTATCTACACAACCGACCACGGCGAGAATACGGGCGAGCATCACCTGTGGTGGAAGAATTGCATGTACGACACGGCGGCCCGCGTGCCCCTCATCGCCAGTTGGCCGGAGCGGTGGAAGGGCGGCCAGCGCCGCGCCGCCGCGTGCGCACACGTGGACCTCGTGCGCACCGTTGCCGAACTCGGCGGCGCCGCCGTCCCCGCCGACTGGAACGGCACGAGCCTCTGCGCCTGGCTGGACGACCCGAAGGCGGCCTGGAAGGACCTGGCCGTAAGCCAATACTACGCCCACAACATCGCCTCGGGGTACGCGATGATACGTCGCGGACAATACAAATATGTCTATCACACGCCGCCCGACGAGCAGCACCCGGCCCAGCGGGAACTGTACGACCTTGCGGCCGACCCGAAGGAGTTCACGAACCTGGCCGCGCGGCCGGAGCACAAGGCGCGGATTGATGAACTGCACGCGGCGCTTCTGAAGGAACTCGGCGAACACCCCGACGAAACGGAACTCCGCTGCCGCCGCGAAGGGGCGAAGGGCTACGGCGACGCCGCCGACGCCGCCCCTGCCGGCGGAGGCGGCGGCAAGGCGGGCAAACGCAAGGCAGCCGCGCAGAAGGCGTGAGGCCGACCGTCCCCTGGCGTGCGCCGCGCGGCGGCCGGTTGACTTGTCGGCGGCGGGCGTGCTATAAGCACAGGAGGCTCCCTTCCGAAGGCGCGTCTGTACCCATGACGGACGAGGAGAGAATCCGGCTGTGGGTCGAGACGTGGCGCCGCGCTGCGCCGGAACTTGAGCGCATCCGCGCCGCGGAGTTGCGCGCCTGGCAGTACGACCCGGTAATCGTGGACGCGCTTTTCGAGATCGGCTGCCTGTTCGCCTTGCCGCGCACGACCAGCGGCCTGGTGGAACAGCAACGCTTGTTCCGGAAACTGGCCGCCCAGGATGCGTAGAGCCTTCCGCCCGGTCTCACTCCGCAATCCGCATTCCGCACTCCGCACTACTCGTCGTGCCCCGGCACGATGACCTGGCACTCGGGCAGCGCGCGCAGGAACACGCGGCCGTAGGACTTGCGCAGGATGCGCGAGTCAAGGACGACGACCATGCCGGTGTCTTCCTTGGAGCGGATGAGGCGGCCGAAGCCCTGCTTGAACTTAAGGACCGCCTCGGGCAACTGGTAATCGTTGAACGGGCTGCCGCCGGCGGCCTTGACGGCCTCGATGCGGGCCTGCACCAGGGGCCGGTCGGGCACGGCGAACGGCAGGCGCGTGATGATGACGTTGGAGAGGGCCTCGCCGGGCACGTCCACGCCCTGCCAGAACGTGTCGGCCCCCAGCAGGACGGCGCGGCGCTCGCGGCGGAAGATTTCGAGCATGCGGCCTCGCGGCAGGCCCTCGCCCTGCACCAGCAGGCGCCACCGGCGCTGCTCGACGTACGGCCGCAGGGCCTCGGCCGCACGCCGGAGCATATCGTAGGATGTAAATAGCACGAAGGCCCGGCCCTCCGAGAGGTCAAGGTACCGCCGCACGGCCGCCACGGCCGCGTCGAAGTACGCCGGGTCGGAAGGCTCCGGCAGGTCGGCCTCCAGGTACAGTCGCACCTGGCGGCGGAAATCGAAGGGCGATCCGACGCGCAGGGCCCCCGCCTGGGCCAGGCCCAGCCGCTCGCGCACGTAGGCGAACTCGTCGTTCGGGGCCACCGACAGGGTGGCGCTCGCCAGGACAGCCGACGCCACGCGCCGCCAGAGGAGCGCATCGAGCATCGGCCCCACGTGGACGGGCGAGGCGCGAAGGAAAAGCCGCGGACGGCCCGAGCCGCCGCTGTGAAGCGGCGGGTGACTCCGCGCGCCGCACCTGCCCGCGGGCTGGCACCCGCGGCTCGATGATTCGCGCGCCGCGCCCGCGGCCGCATCCTCGTCGCTCATGTCGCCGCGCGGGGCGCCGCGGCGTCCGCGCGCGGCCTCGGCCCAGTAAACCGCGGCCGGCCCCTCGCCGCCGCCGTACGACTGCGCAAGAAACGTCTGGAGCGTGTCGGCGAGGCCCTCGGCACGGTCGGCGGCGGCGGCCAGTTCCTCCCGCTCGTCCTCCGCTGCACAAACGCGTGCCAGGCTGCGCAGTTCCTTCGCCAGCCGGCCGAGCGCCGGCGACAGCGGGTCGGGCACGATGTTCGGCCCCGGAATGCGTGCCGCGTCGCCGCCGTGCGATGCAAGCCAGTCGGCCAGGCGGGCGAAGAGTTCCTCCGCAGCGCGCGCGGCATCGTCGCAGGCCCGCTGGGCGGCCTCGGCGCCGCGCGGCAGCGCCGCCAGCAGGCCCTTATGCCGCTTCGGCCGCCACACCGACGAGAGGAGGTACTCCACCTGCCCGGACGACACGGAGATGCCCAGTTGGTCGCACGCCACGTTCTCGATGTTGTGGGCCTCGTCGAAGACGACCAGGTTATGCTCGGGCAGGACGCCCCCTGCCCCGGCCGCACGTACGGCCAGGTCCGAGAAGAACAGCGCATGGTTCGTCACGAGGATCTGGGCGCGGAACACGCGGCGTCGGGCCCGCTGGAGGAAGCACTTCTCGTGGTGGGGGCACTGACGCCCGCCGCAGTGGCCGCTCTCGGCGCACACGCGGTCCCAGACGCGCCAGTCGGGGGCGGGCGAGAGGTCCGAGAGGCTGCCGTCGCGCGTCTTCATGGCCCACTGGCCGATGCGCGCCAGTTCCCGCCGCGCGGCATCGGCCTCGAAGAGCGTGGCGGACCGCGCGAGCGCCCCCGCCAGCCGCCTCACGCACAGGTAGTTGGAGCGGCCCTTGACGAGGACGGCCATGAACTCGGCGCCGGTGGCCTGCGCAAGCAGGGGCAGGTCTTTCTCTATCAACTGCTCCTGGAGGCTGATGGTGTAGGTCGAGACGACCACGCGCCGGCGCTCGCGCACCGCCTGCTCGATGGCGGGCACGAGGTAAGCGAACGATTTGCCGACGCCCGTGCCGGCCTCGGCCACGAGGTGCTGCGGCGCGGCAAAGGCGCGGGCGATGGCCCGGGCCATCTGTAACTGCTGGGGCCGGTCCTCGTAGCCGGGGAGGGCAGCCGCGACAAGGCCGCCGGGCCCCAGGACCTCGTTGACGAAGTCGGACACGGCCACCTCGGTTCGCCGGTCGCGGCGGGGCCCGCGCGTGTGCCCGCGGCCGAAGTTCTGGCGCGCCTTCGTGTTGTTCAGCCGTCGCCGCTGCGGCGACGGCCGCGGCCGTGCCGGCCGCGGATAACGAAAAACTGCGACTCTGCGCCCTCTACTTCTTCGGGGCGGGCGCGATGGTTCCTTCCGTCGGGCTGGAGGGCGCGGCCACCTGGCGCCGGGGGATGCGGCCGGCCAGGTACGCCAGGCGCCCCGCCTCGACGGCGAGCCTCATCGCGCGGGCCATCAAGACGGGGTCGCGGGCCTTCGCCACGCCGGTATTCAGCAGGACGCCGTCGGCCCCGAGTTCCATGGCGACGGCCGTGTCGCTGGCGGTGCCGACGCCGGCATCGACGATTATAGGCACCTTCGCACGCTCAATAATCAGCCGGATGTTCTGCGGGTTCAGGATGCCCTGCCCCGACCCGATGGGCGACCCGAGGGGCATGACGCTTGTCGCCCCGGCCTCTTCCAGGCGCCTTGCCATGGCCGGGTCGTCGCCCGTGTAGGCCAGCACGCAGAAGCCCTCCTTGACGAGGACCTTGAGGGCCTCCAGCGTGCCGAGCGGCTCCGGCAGGAGCGTGTCGGGGTCCGACAGGACCTCCAGTTTCACCCAGTCCAGACCGAGCGCCTCGCGCGCGAGGCGCGCGGTGCGCACCGCGTCCTCGGCCGTGAAGCACCCCGCCGTGTTCGGCAGGATGGTATATCGCCGCCGGTCGATGTAATCGAGCAGGCTCTCCTTCGACTTGTCGGCCAGGTTCACCCGCCGCACAGCCACCGTGACGACCTGGCAGCCCGAGGCCTCAAGCGCCTGGCGCATCAGGGGAAAGGTGTCGTACTTGCCCGTCCCGACGAACAGGCGGCTGGCAAACGTGTACGGGCCGAGTTTGAGGGCGTCGTTTTCGGGCATCGTATCCTGCCCTCCGGGCTTACCAAGCGCTCGCCTTCGGCCCGCAGCCAGGCATGTGCGCCGCCGACCGGCGCGAGCGCCGTTCAATTCGCAATCGGCAATTCGCAATCGTTTCACCCGCCGCCCACGAGGGTAACGATCTCGACGGCGTCGCCCTCGGCCAGCCTCCGCGCGGCGTGCTGCGACCGGGGCACCAGTTCGCGGTTCACCTCGATCGCCGTGGGCTGGGGCGGCAGGCGCATCGCGGCCACGAGCGCGGCCAGCATGTGGCCGTCAGGCACGTCGCGCGGCTCGCCGTTAACGGTGATGCGCACCGGGGCTGATCCTCGTGCGTTTCGGCCCCATTATAGGCCCACGCCGCGGGCCAATCAAGCCGCCCCCTTTTCGACGTAGCCGGAAAGTAGTGGCGGGTGTTCAAGTAGCGCGGGGGTTATCCGCAGCGCTTTGCTGCGCGGGGCACAAGGCCCGGCGCTGAGGCGCGTGTCCCAGGCCGAGGGGCAGATGCTTCGCACGATTCTGGCAGCCGCGATGGCGATGGTCGTGGCGGTTTGCGCCTGGGCCGCGCCCGCTGCGCCGACGAAGGCCGCATCCGGCCAGCCCGCGAGCAAGGGGGGCGCCCCGCCCGCCAAGCCGGCCCGGCCGCGACCTCTCACGCAGGCAGAAATCCTGGCCAAGCGCATCGCCGGCAACGAGGCCAAACTGCGCACCGAGAAGGACCCTGTTGAGCGCCAGCGCCTTATCGACGACAGCGAAGCCTGCCGCCACGAAATGGGGCCGCGCGACCCCGCCGGGGCACGCAACCATCCGGCTGCCATGTGGCACGACACTGCCATCGACGCCCTCGATGCCGACTACAAGCGGTTTGCCGGGCGGGCAAAGACCGCCCCCGCCGGCGCCGCCGCGGCCTTGGTCATGGAGGCCCGCGCGAACCTGCGGCGGATGGCCCTCACATGCCTGCTTCGCGGCTGGGGATGGGGCGGCACGCTCCCGAAGTACCAGTACGACGCCTACGGGGCGTACCTGGCCAACAACATGAGTGTAGTGGACGCCTTGTTCGACTCCGTCGCGGCGGCGCTGGCGAAGGAGGCCACGCTGCCCCCTGCTGCGCCCGACCGCGACGCGTTTTTAGCCGCACTTGCCCAAGTCAAGGACGGCTGCGCCAGGATGAACCAGGCGGCCGAGACGTTCTGCGCCCTGGAGATGAAAACGCCCGGCGACCGCCAGACCGTCCTGGCGGCGCTCGGCTCGTTCCACGAGGCGCTTGAGACGGTCGTTGAGGCCGACGGGGTACTCAAAGAACAGGCGGGCAAGGCGCCTCTAGTCCAGGCTGGGGCCGCGGCGGGTGCAGGTCAAGAATCCGCAGCGGGGGGCCCGCCTCAGGCGGGGCAGGAGCAGGCAGCACGGGAGGGTCCGTCGCCGGAGGAAAAGGCTCGCCTGGAGAAGGTCCGCGCCGCCGTGGCCGCGCTGCCCGCCGACGATGCCTGGGCGAAAACGCGCGAGGGCCTGGAGCGACTGGCCGCCGTCGCAGAGCAGGGTCTCCTCGTGCCGCGAATGCGCGCGGGGGCACAGGAACTCCTCCACCACCTCGTCAAGACCGCTGATTTCGCCGAGGGACTCGCCAGGAGCAAGTCGGCATACCCGGAGTACGCGGCGCCGCGCCACACGACCATCGCCGAAGCCTTCGACTACATGGCGAAGAGGGGCTACCGGCAGTGGGCGTACTCGCGACTCAGGCGGATGTACGAGGGCGACCGCGACCGTTTGGCCATCGACGCCAGCCCGCTAAGCCCGCAGGCCGCGAAGGGCCTGTTGCGGGCTGCCTACTACAGCGAGGGGACGTTTACCGGCCCGGACCGCGGCCGTGACTTCAGCGCGTTCTACTACGCGCGCCTTGACCTTATGAGCATCCTCGGCAAACTGCCGCGATGGCCGCCGAAGGACATGTCGGCGACCATCGCGCCGCTTTACAGGAAGTTCTGCGACGTCTTCGTCCAGGCGGCCGAGGCCGCGGGCAAGGCCCCGGCCGAGGACCCGGTGGCCCTGAAGGACGCATTCCAGGCGGCCGCCAAGTTCGGCAAGGACCTGGAGCGCGTCGTCCTGGCGGACCAGGGCATCCGGGCGGTCGAGCAGTTCCTGCCCGCGCGGGCTGCCCCCATGGCCGCCGACTTCATCCGCCGCGCCGAGCCGCTCGCCGGCAACCTGACCGTCGCCGCGAACAACGAGCGGCTGGCGCTCGACCAGTTCCTCCTGCCCTTCCAGGAACTGGCCGACCTGGACATGCCCGGGCCGGCGCACGAGCAGGTGGCCTTGACCCTGACCGGTGGGGCCTACGGACCGGCCCGCGCCATGCTCTCGAAGCAACTCGCCACCGCCCTGGCGGATGCGTCCAAGGGCCGCAGCGCAAACCTCGACGTGGCCCTGGAGGCACGGTACATGTTCAAGGCCCTCCGCCACCGCTGCGTCGGCGAGACCGACGGCCTGGCCAGGGTGGGCGTGGCCAACCTCGATGCATTCTCGATGTCCGAGAAGTCCTACGCCCAGTTCGTCGCCGCCCTCGACGGCCACCTGAAGCGCCTCCTGGCGAAGTACGCCACCCAGCACACGGTCGTCGGCAGCCCACAGTGCTCGTTCCTCTGGAAGTGGGACAGCGTGTACTGCATGGTAGGTGCGGCAGAGCGGCTGACGCTGAAGGCCCGCCATCCGGGGGAGACCGACCTTGAGTTCCTCATGCGCAACCTGGCCCAGGCCGCCGACCCCACGCCGCCCGACACCGCCTGGTTCGGCTGGGCCTGCGGCTACCACGCACTGGAGGCCGCCGTCTGCCTGGCCGCGGGATACGACGGCGCCGCCGGCTACCACCTGGGGGAACTCAAACTCCACCGCGGCGACAACCGCTTCGACCGGGAACTCTCCACCAGCATCTTCGACCCGAAGTAGGCCCCGCATTTTCGTTGACACCGCCCGCGGCGCGTGGGAGCATAATACCGTAGCGCGTGCCCGGCCGCCCGCACTGTGACGCCTTCCATGCCGCCGCACCTTTACTTCGCGCCGACGTTTCATCCGCACGTTCCTCGTGCCCGCTTCAGCGACCCGGAAGGAGGAAGTCTGTGTATCGTCATATCTTGAATCTGCTGGGCGAGTACTTCGGCAGCAAGGCCGAGTTCGTGCTTGCCGCCGGCCTGGCCGCGCTGGCGGCGGCGTTGTTGCTTCTTCTGTCGCGCCCCTGGCGGCGGGCGGTGCAGGATGCGTCCGCTCGCGGCGGGTGGCGGGCGGTCGTCCTGGGCCTCGCCGACGGACTGATGGCCCTGGCCGTGGGCGCCGCCGTCGTCGCCGCCCTCGGAGGGTCGCTCCTGGTCCAGTCCGGCCTCTTCAAGGAGCGCCACGGCGAGGTCACGCAGACCAACCTCGACGCCATCAAGACCAACTGGGGACCCCCGCACGAGCAGCGCGAACTGGCCGTCACCCACTACGTAACCGAGGAGCAGACGATCCTCATCTTCAAGGACGGCCGCCAGATAAGCGAGGAGGAACTCGGCGCGGGCAAGGGCACGCTTCCCCCAGGCGCGGACGCCAAGGACGACGACGGATCCGCCGGCCAGGCCCCCATAAAGGTCAGGCGCAAGGTCCGCAAGCCCGTGCCGCAGAACTCCATCGTGTCCGCCGTCGTAGCAGTGGACGTGCGGATGAACTACCGCCAGAAAGGCTCCGCCTTCTACACGTGCTACGAGGACGCCTGGACCCTGGACTATGCCGTCAAGAACCGCTCCGACAAGGCCACCGAGGCGGACTTCAAGTTCCCCATGCCCGCCGACCAGGGTGTGTACGACCAGTTCCAGATTACCGTGGACGGCAAGAACTGGGCCGAGAACCTCATCCTCAGAGACAACGCACAGACCTGGCGGTTGCCCATGCAGCCCGGCCAGACTGTGGCCGTGCGCGTGACCTACGCCTCGCGCGGCATGGACTACCTGCGCTACACGCCCGCCTACATGGCCCACCGCGAGGACTATAAGTTCATCCTGCGCATCTGGCCGCGCACGGCCAAGGAGGGCCAGGCCGCGCGCGGCAAACAGCGGTTCGCGTGGGAGGACATGGGGCTGCCCATCGGCTCGATGACGCCGCCCGTGCGCACCGCCTCGACCGCCGACGCTCGGCCGATGACCCTGGAGTGGAGCCTCAAATCCGCCGCCACAACCCTCGGCATGGGCGTCATCCTGCCCCAGATCAAGCAGCCGGGGTACTTCGGCGCGCGGCTGCTGCACGAGGCGCCGCTGGGCCTCTTGCTCCTGGCCGCGTCGCTGGTGGTCACGTGGAAACTGCTGGGCCGGGGCGACGACCTCTTCTCCCTGGCGGTCCTGGCCGTGGCGTACTACCTGTTCTACACGTTCGCGGCGTACCTGTCGGACCACCTGACCTCGTTCGAGTCGTGCTTCGTGCTGGCGGCGCTGGCGACGCTCAGCCTGTCGGGCCTGTACGTCTGGCTCGGCTGGGGCAGGACGTTCGCGGCGCATCAGACGATGGCCCTTGTGGCCGTCTTCACGATTTACTACCCGCTGGCGGCCCTGATGGACGATCATACGATGGGCCTGATGAACCAGGTGCTTTACTGGGTCCTGGCGCTGTACGCGGCCCTGCTCGCGGTGGTGAAACTGTACCAGTCGCGCCGCGAGCCGCGGGTGTAAGGCTTCACGTGTAGCGAGCGCTGTGCTGCGCGCGCAGCCTATTCAGCCCCTGGTGAACACACCGGGGGTGGAATGATCGTGCGCGCCGGCGCGCGCACGGTCATCCGCACACTCGATAGCACCCGCCGCGCCGCCCCCCGTCTCCGGGTGGCACGCCCACGCCGCCCCCCGGCACGATGAGGCCGGCGCGGCCCCCGCCGAGGTTTTCGTTTGCCGCGAGCCGGAGGCCGCCCTATACTGCTTTAGATTCCGCCTTCGCACAACTCGGGCGAAAGGGCGGTCGTAGGGGGTTGTAAGGAACACCGGTTGCTTTGGCGCTTGCTTTTGATGATCGTTGCGGCAGGAGTTGCGGCGGCGACCGGGCCGGCCGGCTGCGGCCAGCAGCGCTCCTATGTGACCGAGGAACGCCTGGAGGCGGGACTGGTTGTAAGCCTGGACGGAGTAGGGGGTTACAACTGGGGGCCGCGGTGGCTCCGCGCGGGCCTTGATGAGGCCGGCGTCCGCGACGCCATCCACATATACGACTGGTCAAGGGGGCCGCAGGGCATGTTTGTCGCCGACCTTGTGGACGAGGACCGCAACCGGGCCACCGCCAGGGAGTTGGCCCGGATGATTGAAACCTACCTTGCCGCCATGCCGAACCGGCCGGTCACGCTCATCGGCCACAGCGGCGGCGCGGCCGTCGCCGTCTGGGCGCTGGAGTCCCTGCCCGAAGGATGCCAGGTGGAGCGGGCCATCCTGATGGCCCCTGCCCTTGCCCCGGATTACGACCTGACGGCGGCCCTGCGGTCCGTGCGGTCGCGCCTTTACGTGATGTACTCGTACGCCGACGTGGGCCTCATGGCCGCCGGCACTGCCGTCTTCGGCACGATGGACCGCCACCACACCGTCAGCGCGGGCCTGGTTGGCTTCCACCTGCCGCCGGGCCTGCCGCCCGGCCGGCGCGGGGGGTACCTGAAGGTCCGCCAGATTCCGTGGAGCATCAGTCTTGTGAAGTCGGGCAACCTGGGGGGCCACATGGGCTGGACGACCACGCGCTTCGCGCGCGAGTTCATCGCGCCTATCCTCACGGGAAGAGACGATCCGGGCGAGCCGCTCCTGGCGGCCGCGCCGCCGCCCATCGCGGCCCCGGGCGACGTGGCGTCGCCTGCCGCGCCGCCGACGGTCCCGGGCGCGCCGCCGGCCACCGAGCCGGCGTCTCCCGGCCCGGCTCCGCCAGGGCAAAGCCCCGCTGCGCCGGGGCGAAGCCCTGCCGGCGGCGAAGCAAATCAGACGGCGCCCGCCACCGCCAACTCGGGAGGTCCCGGATGAGCCCCTCGGGGACACTGCTTCGAGCAGCCGCGCAGGCCGCCGTCCTGGCCGCCGCCTTGGCGGCCGGATGCGGCCAGGTCAACTACACCTCGCCGGAGCGTTACGAGCGCGGCCTGGTGGTCTGCCTGAGCGGCGCCGGCGGCATGATGGGCGAGTGCGACCGGATCCGCGAGGGCCTCGATTCCGGCGGCGTCGACCGCGCCATCGAGATCTTCGACTGGTCGCGCGGCGAAGTGTTCGCCGACCAGGTCAGCGTCGAGGGCAACCGGCGCATCGCCGCCAACCTGGCACGACACGTCGAGGCGTACGCGCAGGGGCACCCCGGCCGTCCCGTCCACCTGGTGGGCATCTCGGCCGGAACGGGCCTAATCGTCTGGGCCCTGGAGGCCCTCCAGGACGGGTTCCAAGTGGATGGCGCGGTCATCCTGGCATCCAGCCTTGACACGCGCTACGACCTGTCGAAGTCGCTGGCCCGCGTGCGCGACCGCATCTGGAGTTTCAGCAGCGTGGCCGACACGGTCCTCAGCCTGGGCGTCACGTGGGCGGGAACGGTGGACCGGGGCGGCGGCCTGGCGGGGGGCCTCGTGGGATTCAGCCCGCCCGACGGCGCGCCGGATGAGGCCAAGACGCTCTACCGCGACAAACTCGCGCAGGTCCCCTGGTGGCCGGGCGACGTCATCCTGGGTCACCTGGGCGACCACCTGGGGGCGACGAACCCCACGTTCGTCCGCGTGCGCATCGCGCCGCTCGTCCTGGGCAAGGAGCCGCCGAAGAACGGTCCGCCGGCCGCGCCGAAGGCCCAGCCCGGCGCCGCCGCCCCCAAGCCCCCGGCACTGCCGGGGGGTAACACCCAACCCCCGGCACTGCCGGGGGCTCGGCGCTTTTTCGGCTGGCTGGTCCGCCCCAGCGCCACGGCGGGCGAGGCGGCGTCTTCCGCAGCGCCGCCAGCGACGGGGCGAAGGCCGCGCCCGGACAGAACCCCTTCCGCGCCCCCGGCCATCGACGAATCCGTCTTTTTCTCGGAGACCGGACGCCTCCCATGACCGACCGCGCGAGCCCGCAAACCAGCGCCGTTGCCGCCCTGGTCCTGGCCTGGGCCATCCCGGGGGCCGGCCACGCCTACGCCGGACGGTGGGGCAAGGCCGCCCTCTTTTTCGGCTGCATCGTGGGCCTTCTGGCGGCCGGCATGCTGCTGGGGCGGGGCACGGTCCTTGCGCCGCACGAACTCTGGTACGCCGCACAACTGGGGGCCCTCGGGCCGACCATCGCCCTGACGCCCGTCTCGCAGTACGTGGCGGTGCGCGAGGGCATCGACTACGCCGACCGCTGGCGGGAAATGGGCGTCCTGTACACGGCGGTGGCCGGGTTTCTGAACATCCTGGTCATGATGGACGCTTATATCAAGATGGCTTATCCGCACGAGCGCGGCAGGAAGGAGAAGGCCTGATGGACGCCCTGCTGGACTTTTTCGCCAGCATCCTTGCGCCCTCGAACCCGCTGTGGCTGTACTACCCCCTGTGCGCAGCGGCGGCCGTGGTGTACAAGGCCACGAAGTTCGACGAGCCGCGCGACATCGCCCGCGCTGCCCTGCTCTTCTTCCTGCACGTGACGGGCGGCATGTTCGCCCTGGCGGTGCTCACGTACCTGGTGTCGCTGGCGTTTTGACGCCGGCGGCCAGCATCGCCACGTACCGGCGCACGCTCTCGCGCCAGGGGGGGAACCGGAAGCCCGCTGCCGCTATGAGTTTCTCGGCGGAAAGGACCGCGCGGGCCGGCCGGCGTGCCGCGCGCGGCACATCGGCCGTCAGGACCGGCTCGACTCGCGCCGGCAGCCCCGCCGCCGCAAGCGCTTCTACGGCCTCGTCGTACCGCGATGCCTCGCCTTGCCCGCAGGCGTGGAACGTGCCGCAAGCGCCCGACTCGACCAGCGCAGCGAGCGCCCGGGCCAGGTCCTCGCTCCAGGTGGGGCAGCCCACCTGGTCGGTGACGACGCGGAGGGGTTCGCCGCGTCGGGCGCGGTCGAGGACGGCGGCAATGAAGTCCCGCCGCCCGCCGCCGTACAGCCACGCCGTGCGCACGATGAGGTGCCGGGGCGCCGCCGCCCGCACCCGCGACTCGCTTTCGGCCTTCGTCCGCGCGTAGACGCTCAAGGGGCCGGGCGGGTCCTCTTCCACGTAGGGGCCCGGCTTGGCGCCGTCGAAAATGAAGTCCGTGCTCATGTGGACCACGAGGGCCCCCGCCTCGGCGGCCGCGCGGGCCACGTGCTCGGCCGCCTCAACGTTCAGGCGACGGGCCTCGGCCGGGTGCGACTCGGCCCCGTCCACGTCGGTCCACGCGGCCAGGTGGAAGACGGTGCGCGGCCTGAGGTCGCGCACGGCCCGCGCCACGGCCGCGGCATCCGTAACGTCGAGGTCTTCAAGGTCCGTCAGGCGCACGGCCTCCGCCGCCGGTCGGCCAGAGCCGCGCTGACGGACCGGCGCGGCCCGCAAAATGAGCGGTCCGAGCGCCCGGCCAAGCAGGCCGCGCGCCCCCGTCACCAGCACGGGATAGTGCCGCTCGGATAATCGCACCCGTTTCTCCAGCGGTCAAGCCACGGCCTGCCCGCCGGCCGGCAGGCGGGGCCGGCTTGCCCGGCCAGGGCGGAAGGCCGCCCCTGTTGACAACCGCCGGCCGCGCGGTTACCGTATGCGCGCCCTTCTGCTGCCGACGGCCGCGACTGGAGGCCCGCGCGGCCTGGAGTTCCCCGAACCGCCGCCGCACCCGAAGGAGCGTCGGAAGCCCGTGGCCTCATTCCTGAAACACCTGCCGGTCGTCAGCGGCCTGACGCTGCTGTCTCGCGTGGCCGGCCTGGCGCGCGACGCCGCGCTGGCCCACATCCTGGGCGCCCAGTGGGTCATGGACGCCTACTCGATGGCGTTCCGCCTGCCGAACCTTCTGCGGCAACTCCTCGGCGAGGGGGCCCTGACGGCCGCGTTCATCCCGGTCTTCACCCGATACCTTGAGAAAGAGGGGCGCCAGGCCGCCAGCCGCTTCATGAGCCTCCTGATCGTCCTCCTGGTGACCACGCTGGCCGCCGTTACGCTCGTGGCCGACGGGGCGCTGCTGGCGCTGCGGTATCTTACTGAACCGGCGTCGAAGTGGCACTTGATTTTCGGCCTGTCGGCGGTCCTGTTTCCGTTCGGCATCATGGTGTGCCTGGTGGCCTTGCTTCAGGCGGCGCTCGCCTGCCGGCGGCACTTCGCCCTGCCGGCTTTGGCCCCGGTGCTGCTGAACCTCTTTATCATCGCCGGGGCCGTGACGGCGGGCATCCTGCTGGCCGGCGACACTATCAGCCAGGTGTACCTCATCGCGGTCTTCATCCTGCTGGCGGGCCTCGTGGAGATCGCCGTCCAGGTGCCCGCGATGCGCTGGACGGGCCTGGTGTTCCGCCCCGCGTGGGACCTGAAGGACGCGGGCGTGCGGCGCGTGCTGGAACTGCTGGGGCCGGTCATCGTCGCCGTGGGCGTCGTCCAGTTGAACGTGTTCATGGACTCGCTCATCGCCAACCTGTTAAGCCCAAGCGAGGGTGGCGGCGAGACGTTCCGCCTCGGCCCGTGGGAACTTGCCTACCCGATGCGCATCGGGGCCGCGTCGGTTCTCTACTACGGGCCGCTCATCTACCAGTTCCCGCTGGGCGTCTTCGGCATCGCCCTGGCCACGGTCGTCTTTCCGGTGCTGGCGCAGTATGCCGCCAGGCAGGACCTCGTGGGGATGGCGCGGACGGCCTCGCACGCCCTGCGGCTGACGGTGTTCATCGGCGTGCCGGCGGGGCTGGGCATCATCCTGGTGTGCGACCCGCTGGTGCGGCTTGTGTTTAATCACGGCAAGTTCGCCCAGTCGCCGGAGGCCGTGGCGCGGACCGTGTGGGTGGCCAGCCTGTTCTCGCTGGGCCTGTGGTCGTACCAGGCCAACCACATTCTGACGCGGGCGTTCTACGCGATGGAGCAGATTACAACGCCGCGCCGCATCGCCATGCTGTCCGCGGGGCTGAACTTCGCGTGCAACCTGACCCTTGTGTGGCCGATGGCCGAGGGGGGCCTGGCGCTCTCGACGGTCATCTCCGCGCTTTTTCAGACGGCCGCGCTCGCCTGGATACTCCAGCAGCGCTGCACGCACCTGGAGTGGCGGGCCATCGGCGCGAGTGCCGCCAGGACGGTTCTTGCCGCGGCCATCATGGGCGCCGCCGCCTGGGCCGCCATCTGGCAGGCCCTGCCGCGCCTGATGCCCGACGGCCGCCCGCTTTACGGCGCCCAGTTGGCCGCCGGCGTGGTCTTGGGCGGGGCGGTCTTCATCGCCGCCGCGCGGCTGATGAAAATGAGCGAATTGAGGGACCTTCTTGCCCGCGGGCGAGGAGAGGCGCCGCCGGGGCCTCCACCAGCGCCGAGCCCCGCGGAGTCGCCCGCCCCGGCCGCCAGCGGCGGTCGCCCGCTTGAAAAGGACGGCCCCGCGCGATAGAAAGCCCCCGGCCGCCGAAGCGCGCCCGGGGCGCGAGGGCGCGAATCAGAGCCGCGACCGTGAGGGAGCGGTGTAGTTGCGCCAGGCAGCCCGACGGCCCCGCTCCCTGACGGTCGCGGCTCTGAACCCGCCGCTCGAGTGCGCCAAGTTGCATTGCATCGCTGCGCCGCAAGAGACGCCTGAGACTTTATGCCTCGACCTACATATGCCGAAGTGAACCTGGCGGCCATCCGCGCCAACTGCCGGGCCGTCAAGAGCCGCCTGGCGCCGGGGGTGCGCCTGATGGCCGTCGTGAAGGCCGACGCCTACGGCCACGGGGCCGTCCCGGCCGCGCAGGCCCTCCAGGAGGCCGGCGCCGATGCGTTCGGCGTGGCGCTCGTGGAGGAAGGCGTCGCCCTGCGGGTGGCGGGCCTCGCGCGGCCGATCCTGGTGATGGGCATCGCCCCGCCGGAAGAGATCCTAGCGGCCGCGGAGTACGACCTTGCGCTGACGGCCGACTGCCCGGACACCGCCCGCCAGTTCCAGCGCCAGGCCGAGGCGCACGGCCGCCGCCTGCGCGTTCACCTGAAGATCGACACGGGCATGAGCCGCCTGGGCGTCCGGGCCGAGGACGCCCCGGCCGCCGCCGCGGCGCTTGCGCGCCTGGACCGGCTTGTCCTGGAGGGCGCCTACACGCACTTCGCCTGCGCCGACGGCGACGCCGAGGATTCCTGCCGCCGCCAGTTGTGGCGCCTTCGCGGGGCGCTTGAAGGCATGCGGGCCGCCGGGGCCGCGCCCCTCATGGTGCACGCCGCCAACTCATCCGCCCTCGTGCGGTTCCCGGAGACGCACTTCGACATGGTCCGCTCGGGGCTGGCGCTTTACGGCATCCGGTCGTGCCCCGACGCGGCGCGGGTGGACCTTTGCCCGGCGCTCAGCCTTAAGACGCGCGTGGTGCACCTTAAGCGCGTGCTTCACGGCGAGGGCGTAAGTTACGGCCACCGCTGGACGGCCCGGCGCGATTCCCTTGTGGGCGTCCTGCCCATCGGCTACGCCGACGGGTACCCGCGGCTGCTGACGAACCGGGGCCAGGCCCGCGTCGAGGGGCGCCTCTGCCCCGTGGTGGGCGCCGTGTGCATGGACTCGACGATGGTGGACCTGACGGACGTGCCGGCTGCGCGCGCCGGTCTTGAGGCCGCGCTCATCGAGGCCGACCACGACAGCCCGATCTCGGCCGAGGCCGTTGCTGCGGCGTGCAGCACCATCCCGTACGAGATTCTCACCGGTATCGCCGCCCGCGTGCCGCGAGTGTACGTCTGATGAGGGCTACTTCTTTCCTTCGGCCTCGGCCTTCAGCCGTTCAACGGCCTTGCGGGCCTCTTCGGCGGCCTTCGTCTTTGAATATATGTCGATGACGTTTTCCTGGTAGCGCTGGATGACCTCGTATCGCGGGACGTTCTTGTCGGCCTCGAACTGCCTGACCTCTTCGAGGGCCGCACGGGCGGCATCTTCCAGGGGATGAGCCGCATCGGGCGGCTTCGGCGGCGGGCCTGGCGGCATCGGTCCCGGGCCGGGCGGCATCGGACCCGGACCGGGCGGCGGCATAGGACCGGGACCAGGGCCGGGCGGCATCGGCCCAGGACCCGGCGGCAGGATGCCAGGCTGGCCCGGCGCCGGTGCGCCGGGCCCGGGCGGCGCGGTCGGCCCCGCAGACTCGCGATGGGCCAGGATGTACGCCGCCGCGATGGCCCCGCCGATGACCACCAGCGCGCCGATGGCGACGAGCACCCACACCAGGGCGCGCGACTTTTTCGGCTGTCCTGCGGCAACGATGGCGGCCCCTGGGCGCGCGAGCGGCGTCGGGGTTCGTTCGCGGCTGGCGCGGCGGACCACGCGGTCGAGGGTTTCCGTCAGGTGCGCGCCGCGGTCCTCGGGCGCGATCGGACCGATCTGTGCGCTCAGGGCCTGCGGCGACACGGGCCGGCTCGCGTCGACGGGCGAAAAGTCCAGCCGGTCCAGCGCCTCGATGAACTCCTCGGCCGTCAGGAACCGGTCCTCGGCCTCCTTGGCCATCGCCTTCTGGAGGAACCGGAACGCGGCGGGCGGCAGGTCCGGCACGAACTGCCGCGGGTCGGGCAATTCATCCGTGACGTGCCTCTTCATCATCTCGCGGTCCGTGGCCGCGTCGAAGGGCGCGCGGCCAGTGAGGAGCGCATAGTACGTGGCCGCAAGGGAGTAAAGGTCGCTGGCGGCCGTCGGCTCTTCGCCGAGGGCCTGTTCGGGGGCCATGTACCTGGGCGTGCCGAGGCTGTGCCCGGGGCCGACGATGTCGCGGCCCTGGAGCACGTCGCGCGCGAGGCCGAAGTCGCTCACCTTCACCTGGCCGTCGTTGGTGAGCATGATGTTGCCGGGCTTGACGTCGCGGTGGATGATGCCGCGGCGGTGGGCGTGGCCGAGTCCCTCGGCGGCGGCGCGGATGATGCGCGTGGCCTCGGCGGGCTCGAACCGGCGCTCGCGCCCCAGGTGCTCGTGCAGCGCCCCGCCGTCCACCAGTTCCATCACGATATAGAACGTATCCTTGTATGGGCAAATCTGGTGGATAGTGACTATGTTGGGGTGCGACAGTTTGGCGGCGCTGCGGGCTTCCCTGAGAAAGCGGTCCAGGATGCCCTTGCCCGCCTTGGCGATGCGCGGCGGCAGCATCTTGATGGCGACCGAGCGTTCGAGGTTCGTGTCGAACGCGCGGTAGACGACGCCGAAGCCGCCGCTGCCGATGCGCCCCAGCACCTTGAATCCGTTCAGAGTCGTGCCGACCAGGGGGTCGGCCGGGCTTGCCACGGCTTCGCCCTGGCGAGCCGGGGCCGCGGGCGGCCTGGACGCCTCGGGCGCGGCGTCCGGCGCCCCGGGGGCGGGCCGGGGCGCGGCATCTGCGTCGCGGGCTGCCTGGGCCATGGCCGCCAGGGCGTCGGCCGGACCGCCTTGGCCGCCGCCTGCTCGCGGCGCGGGCGCCGCGGGGGCCCTTGCCCCGGCCTTGCGACCGGCGGCGGCGTTGGCGAGGGCCTCAAGGGCGCTCAGGGCGTCGCCCGCGCCCGCTTGCGCCGCAGCGGGCGGGCTTGCCAAGGCGCCGCCCCGGCGAGCCGGGGGCGCAGGGGCCGCAGGAGGCGCTGCTGACGCCACGGGCTCGGCGGAAGGCAACGCAGCGGCCGGCGCGGCAGGTGGCAGCGGCAAAGGGGTGGCCGCCGCAGGGCCGGGGGCAAGGGCCTCGGCCTCCGCCGCACCCGCCGGCGTCGGAGGCGGCGCGGCAGCCGCAGGGGCGGCCGCGGCGGGAGCCGCAGGGGCGCCGGGGGCCGCAGCCGCAGCCGGCAAGTCGGCCGCAGCCTTCGGCGCCGCAGTCGGGACCCAGCGATGACCGCAGGACCGGCAGGCGACCTCGGTCTCCGCGTGTTCCTTCGCAATCTTATATGCGGCGTGGCACTTCGGACACGCCAGCAGGAGATAGGACATCGGCCTTCTCGATGGCCGCGCGCCGCGGGGTGGCATGCCCACGCCGCTTCATGCGTGGGCATGTGAGAATCTGCGGCTACTGAACATGCCCAGGCAAACCAGGGCCTGGGCATGCCACCCGCCGCCCGCGCAGCCGGATGAATGCCACCCCTATTCTAAACGCGCCGGCGGCGGCGTCAAACGATTTTGCGGCGGCCAGCGGCTTTGAGGCCGCCGCGTGTGGCGAACCCGCCGCCAGCGGCGGAGAGCAACTTGCAGCGCCGGCGCTCGGCCGATAGTATTCTCCGGATAGGCGCAGAGAGAGGCCCGCCCCGTGAAAGAGACTGAGGCCGAGCGCCAGGATCGCGAGCGCTTCGACGAACTCGTGGACGAGGCGGTGGAGTCTCTGCCCCCCGCCTTCGCCGAGCGCATGGAAAACGTGGACGTGGTCACCGAGGCCCGCCCATCCCGCCGCACGCTCCGCGAGGTGGGCATCGAGCCGGGCGGCACGCTCCTGGGCCTGTACCAGGGCGTCCCCCAGACGGAGCGGACCACCTCGTACGGGGCAGTCCTTCCGGACCGCATCGTCATCTACCGGGAGCCCGTGCTGGACGAGGCCGACGCAAGTTGCCCCGAAGGCGGCGATTTTGAGGAGACCGTGCGCCAGGTGGTGCGCCAGACCGTGCTGCACGAGATCGGTCACCACTTCGGCCTCAGCGACGAGGACCTGGAGCGGCTGGATTATGGCTGAGATCGTCCGGGCGCACGCGGCCGGGGCCGTGCTGGCCGTCAAGGTCGTCCCGGGGTCATCGCGGGAGCGGGTCGTCGGGCCGCTGGGCGAGCGGCTGAAGGTGGCCGTGCGCAAGCCCGCCGAGAAGGGCGCCGCCAACAAGGCGGTCTGCGTCCTGGTGGCCGAGGCGCTCGGCCTGCGCCACGGGGACGTCGAGGTACTGCGGGGCCGCGCGCGGCCGGAGAAGGACCTGCTGATTCGCGGTGTTTCACCCGCTGAAGCCCTCCGCCGCCTGCTAACCCAACCTGCTGAATACTAATACGACGCGGCGGCCTTGGCAGCGGCGGCCGCGGGACGTTCCTCCGGCGCGAGGCGGGCCTCGAAGTTCACGATTACATCCCTCGACGCGCGCTCCGCCGGCACACCCTTGCCGGCCACCTGGGCGGCGAGTTTCCGCAGCGCCTCGGCCCACTGAAAAAGGTACCGCGCTGCCCGCCTGGCGTCCATGCCGGGCGGCACGAGGCCGGCGGCGTGAATCCGCCACGCCCCGCCCGACTCCGACAGGTGCAGCGGCACCCTGCCTCGCGGCGTATAGGCGAGGGCAGCCCCGCCCAGGCGCACCACGGTGACGCGCCCCGGCCACGCGGCGTCGCGCGGAAAGATGTCAACGCGCGAGGCGTCGTCGGCCTCAAAGACCTTCCACGCCTCGGGCCCGTAGGCCGCAGTCACGGCCTTCTGGAACTCGTACGCCGCCTGGATGGACTCGAAGATCGCCAGCGCCAGCACCAGTTCGTCCTGCGACCCGACGAAGCCGGCCAGGTACGCCTGCTTGTCGCCCTCGGCCAGTGCGCGGTGCCAGCGGACGACGGCGGCGCGCGGCCCGGCGGCGTCGGCCTCAGGCGGCATGCGCGCGGCCGGGGCCTCCGGCGCAGCCGCGCACCCGGTCAGCGCGGCCGAGAGGAGCACCAGGACGACGAGTTCCCGGAAACGGAGAAGCATGGCGGATGCCCTCACCGGCGATTCCGATGGCGCCAGGCCCGATCTTCGCGCGGCAATGGAAGGAGAATGTTGAATGTGAAATATTGAATATTCAATATTTAATATTCTCCTTGCCTTTGCTGCGCGGCGCATAGGCCCGCTGCCTGGCGTAATACTCACGGAGAACCTGGTTTTCGCGGCCCCAGCGGTCGCGGACCTCGGCTATCGTGCGGCGGCACTCCTCGGGCGAGCCGCTGAAATCGTAACGGCGGCCCATGATGCGGGCGACGGCCTCGGCGGCCCGCTCGCGCACCACCAATTCGGGGTCCTCGACGGCCGCAAGGAGGGCCTCCATCTCATCCAGCGCCCGCATGTGCCCCAGGGCCGTAACGGCAGTGGCCCGGACGTCGGGCACAGGGTCGCTCCGCGCAAGCGTGGCCAGCGGCGGGGCCGCGGTCCCGCCGGCGGCCCGCGCATAGGCCAAGGCCGCCTCGGCCCGGACCTCGCGGCGGGAATCCTTCAGGGCCATCTCGACCTGAGGCAGGGCCGGGGCGCCGATTCGGCCCAGCGCCCGGACGGCCTGGCAACTGACCTGCGCCTCGGGGCGCTCGACCTCGCGGGCGAGGCCCGCGGCGTCGCCCCGGCCGCGAAGGCGCTCGATGCGTGCCGCGTCGGAGTCTTCGCCGCCGCAGCCGGCGAGGAGTCCCGCCGCTGCCAGCAGTGCCGCCAACGCCGGCCGTCGCAGCAAGGGGTCCACGGAGTGCCTGTGTATGTTCAGCGTCACCTTGCGCGATGTGGCACGGCCGGCTTGCCCGGCCGTGCCACACGTGCAGGCCGGGCTCGCTCCAGAGTCGCTAATCACGCCAAGCGCCTCACGGGGTCCAGTACCGGGCAGCGTCCACGCGCGACGGGTCGATTTCGGCCGGGTCCATGAGGACAACCGAACCGTCGGTCATCAGGACGTTCACCATGCCGCCGTGGCGGGCGAAGATGGGCACGCCGTCCTGGTTCGGGTCCATCTTCGGGTCGGTCCAGACGTCGGCGCGCTTGATGAGGTATCGGCAGTAATCCATGAGGGCCACGCGGCCGGCGGACGTGATGAGGTGCGGGTAGTCGCCGTTCATACCGTAGTTTGTGCCCACGATGGTGACGGCGGACGAGCCGCCGCCGGAGGAACCGCCGCTGGAAGAGCCCCCCGTCCCGCCGCCCTCTTCGTCAGTGTCTTCCGACTGGGCCTGTCCCACGGAGACCTGCTGGTTCTGGTAATACTGGCTCGTGGGAAGCGCGAGAATCACCTGGTGGTCGGGAATGGTGACAAGGGCATGCGCACCGGCCGTGTGGCCGGCAATGGTCAGGTCATACATGCCGTTGCGGTGGTCGGTCACGCGGATCATGGTGTCGTTGAAGTCCATGTCGCCGCCGGTGGTAATGTTGTCTTCGAAGCAGAGGTAGTAAAGGTAAGGGTCCGCCCCGGGCCGGTAGTTGGTGTCCATGGCCCCGCGGAGGTTCTTGGCGCCGTCGGCGCCCATGAAGCCCAGGGAGCGGGCCTCCTGGTACTGCTCCTCGGAGAGTTTGAGGGTCCATACGCCCGCGTCGAGGGGCTGGAATGCCTTGCCGCCGCTAAGGCGCAGTTCCGCCAGGTCCGACAGCGGCGGATAGGCCAGGGAGACGCCGCTGCCGCGCGTGCCCGTAACGGGATCCGGCTCGTCGGCGCCTGCGCCTGTGCCGTCGTATGCCTCGTCGTAGGCGCCGCCGCCTTCGCCGGCCCCTGCGGCCCCCGCCGGGCAGACAAGGATCGTGGCGCCGCTTTCCAGGTAGGGCATCAGTTCGCTCGGCCACCAGCGGCTCCGCAGGTCGGATTTTTTGCTGCCCTGCATGGCGTCGGCGCGGCGCATGGAGATGGCCTGCGAGAGGTAGTAGAGGTTGCTCGTGCAGCGGCTCTGGTCGGCCATGGCCCAGGCGCCCTTCAGGGCCGGCCCGAGCAGGGCCAGGAGGATGCCGATGATGGCAATCACGATCAAGAGTTCCACGAGCGTGAAGCCGCGATGGGCATGAGGCCGCATGCCCGGTCTCCTGAGAGCGGCACGCCGCCGCGCCGACCGCAAACCGCGCGGCACATGACTTGGAACCTGCCTAGTACCTTTATAACCTACACCACGTGTCTAGGCAAGGGGCAAACGGCATAACAGCGGGAATCGGGACTCGTAGTTTGAGAATCGGGCAACGGGCAACCGGGAAAAGGCATAACGGCGGGAACAACGTTGGCGCAGGGCTACGGCTGCGCGAGCACCAGCGCCGCGGCCTCGCGCAACCGGCGCAAGCCGTCAGGAGTGACCTTGGCGTACTCGGGCGCGGCGGCGTCCTCGGCGTAGGCCGCGCTGGCGGTGCCTCGCAAGTTAACGTAGTGGTCGAGCAGGAGTTCCACGTCGCGGGGCGTACTGCCGTGCTTGCGGCGCAGGAGTTCCAGGTACTCCACGTCCTGCTCTGCGCGGCGGTATGCGGCCAGGCGCACGGAGTGGCGGATGACGGGCCGGCCCGCGGCGTCCTTCGCGAAGATGAAGAGGCCCAACTGGTCGGCCTTCGTCATGGCCGATCCGTCCTTGTTGACGGTCTGCCAGGGCACCACGCCCGAGGCCCCGCCGCGATACGCGTCCAGCACCCACGCCCCGACGGTGCGGTTGGTCTCCTCGACCTTGTTAGTGGAGCCGTATATCCAGAACCGCAGGCCCTCGCGCTGGGCGCGGTCGGCGACGAGGCGGGGGTACTCGTGCAGCGCGCTCGTGGAGACGACCCACAAGTCCGCTTTGCCGGCCAGTTGGCCGCGGTCGAACTGCGGCCGCGAGATGTCGATGCGATACTGGATGCGCACGGGGCACTTCTCGCCCTTCGCCTGCCGCACGAGGTCCGCGTAGTACGCCAGCGCCCGGTAGTCCCAGTACGAGACAGGTTCATCGAGTATCCAGGGCGCCTTGCCAGGGTTGCCCAGCGCCCCCTTGTTATTGAGGTACACCTGGAACCCCGCCGCGCCCCATCCCTCTGCGGCCGCGCGGGCGATGAAGTCGCGCAAGATATTGACAAACGTTTCGCCATACACCGGCTTGGCCTTGAACGCCCCGTAGGCGTCGGGGGTGCCGCTGAAGAACTCGCGGACCTTCAGGGGCCAACTCTCGTGAAACGGCAGGTAGAACCCCGGCGGCGCAACGGGGCCGCGCCAGCCCGTGCGAAAATGCGACCCCGACAGGTACGGCCCGAAGACGGCCGCGAAGTCGTCCCAGAAGCCCTGCCGTGAGCCGGGCGGAATGTCGTTGAAACGCTTCTCGTCCATGCGACGGGAACCGTCGCCCGCCGGGCCGTCCATCACCATGTCGATGTTCGCCTTTCGCGACCCCGGCGCGGTTGAACTGTGGCTGTAATAGAGGATGTTCGCGTGCACGCGGTGGTCGTAGGCGATCTCCTGAATGCGGTGGAACTGGCTCGCCTTGTCGGGCAGGCCGTAGCCGTTCATCTCGCACGCAAACGCGGCCTCGCGCGGCAGGGCGAACGGACGGACCTGGAGCGCCACGGGCAGCGTGCGGCCGTCGGAGAGATTCAGCGACCCTTCGACGCGGGTGCCGGCGAAATCGAAGGGCACGTAGACGTCGAAGCAGACGGGCACGGCCTCATCGGCGTAGAGCGCAACTTCTTCGCCCGGCGCAAGCGGCACCAGCGGGTCCGGTATCCGCCGCCCCCCTACCGCCTGGACGTACACGGCCCGGTAGGCCGCGACGCGGAGGCCCGGCAGGACGCACGCCACGCGAACCTTCTGGCCGGCCGGCTCGACAGGGCGAGGCTCCGGCAATCCCGGCGGCGGCGCTGGCGGCGCCGCGCCGGCCGCGATCACCTTCGGCTCGCGGCCAAGCGTGCCTTTAATCAGCGCCTGGAACCCCACAACTTCGCCGCGCGCGGCCGCAAGGCGAATCGTGCGGCCGTCGAAGACCTCATTGCGGGCCTGGTAATCGGGCGGCAGGTCGCCCACGGGCTTACCGGCGGCGTCGTACTTGTCCTCAAGCGGAATGACGGCGAGGCCGGGCGGCGGCGGACCGGCGGCGGTCACCGGCGGCACGTCCGGAGTGGGCAACCGCTTGGGGGCAAGCGGCTGGGCCGTCGCCGTGACCGCCCCGGACCGCACGCCCTGGCGGTTCAGCGTCCGCAGCGTGACGGTGACCGGCTTGCGGCAGTCGTAGGGCACATCGCGGATAGGAATATTCTGCGTGCCAGCCCGGGCAAAAGGGATGTTCCATCGCGGCAGCGGCTTGCCATCGACCGTCACCTCAAACGCGAAGGCGCCCTTCGGGCAGTTCAGGCCGAAGCGCAAGGCTTCCGGCTCGCCGCCGGAGTAATACGCGCAGCAGTCACTGGGCGGCTGCGGCTGCGGCTCGGCCGCCCCGTCGGCCAGGACGACCTCCAGGTACGGCTCTTTGCCCGGCTGCTCGCGCGAAAGAATCGTGGGGTTGCGCGAGTAATCGGCCGACCACTCGTGCAGCGCCAGGCCGTAGGCCGTGCCCGTGGCAAGGGCGTGCACCAGGTCCGGCTCGACCTGCCAGCGGTACTGCCCGTCCTTGACCACGCTGGGCGCCTGGCATAGGAGCGAGAAGGCGTTTCCGCCGCAGACGGCGGGGAACCGCGCGCCGGGGTAGCCCCAGCCGTCGGCCGCCTGCATGCCGGAGGTCAGGGCGTTGGACTTCAGTTCGTCCCAGTCGGCCATGATGGTGGAGATGGTCATGCCGTCGATGCTCGCGTCGCCCTTCCGGCAGACGAGCGTGGCGGACTTGACCAGGCGCCCTTCAATGGCCGAGACGTCGAACATCATGGCCACGATGTGCTGGTTGCCCTTGATGCGTATGGCGGGCCGGCGTCCGGCGTTGTCGCGCCATTCCCTGTCCACCAGGACGATGGAGTTGTCTTTCGTGGCGGGCAGGCGCAGCGTTTCATCGGCCCGCGCGGCCGCAGCCATGAGCAGCACCAGACCGACAAGGACGGGCGCTGGCATAGGGCATCCTTTCGGGCAAGCGCCTTGGCCGGGGCCGGGCTGTTTCAGCCGCAAAGAACGCCAAGAGCGCAAAGGAACTTCTGTTTTAACTAACTATATCTTTGCGTTCTTTGCGGTTAATACTGCAAAGCCGGGGACAGTGCAGAATGCAGAATGCAAAAGAGACTGGCCCGGCGGGAGCCTTGTCGGTCTTTCCGTTCTGCATTCTGCATTTGCTGCATTCTGCATTCTTCATTACTTGTCACTCTTCCAGCGCCCGCAGGCGCTCGCGGGCGGCCTCGTACTGGGGCGCAAGTTGGAGCACTCGCCGGTACAGCGCGACGGCGTCCTCGATGCGGGGCTTGCCTTCGGCCTCGGCCGCCACGTCTTCGTACGCCAGGCCGAGGTTGTAGAGCACGTCCGGGTCGTTCGGGGCGAGGCTGCGGGCCCGTTCCAGCACGCGGACGCATTCCCGCCTGCGGCCCAGGGCCGCCTGACACATGCCCAGGGTGATGAGCGTGTCCACCTGGAACGGGTCGAGCCGCGAGGCCCGCTCCAGCACCTGCTCGGCCTCCTCGTAGCGCTCGTTCTCATAGAGCGCGCGGCCGGCCAGGTAGTAGCCGCGAGGGTCGAAGGGCGCCCGCTCGCACATGCGGCGTGCGACCTCGATGGACTCCTCGGCGCGGCCGGTCTCCAGGAGGAGCGACGAGAGGTTCCCGAGGACGTCGAAGTCGCCGGGGTGCTTTTCGGCAAGTGCGGCGAGCGCCTCCAGGGCCGCCTCGGGCCGCCCCAGGTCGGCGTCAATCAGGGCGCGGTTGATGCGCAGCGGGAGGTCGTCGGGCCGCGTCTTCAGGCCGCGCTCGAACGCCTCGCGGGCGGTCTCGAACTTGCCCTGCATGGCCAGGAGGACGCCGAGGTCGTTTTCGAGTTCGTGCGCGCGGCCGGAGAAGGCCATGGCGCGGCGGAGTTCCTCCTCGGCCTCGTCGAAGCGGCCCTCGTCGGCAAAGAGGGCCGAGAGGTTGCGGTAGAGTTCGTCGCGGTGCGGCTCGGCCCGCAGGGCCTGGCGCAGCACCCGCCGGGCGCGCGACATGTCGGACTTGGTGTGCGGCACGGTGGCCAGGTGCGACAGGATGAGGGGGTCGCCCGGCGCCAGTTCCAGCGCCCGCAGGAAGTGCCGCCGCGCCTTGGCCGCGCGCCCGAGGCGCATCAGGGCGATGCCCAGGTCGAGGTGCACGCGGCTGTCGTCCTCGGCCTCGCGCAGGAGGTCCTCGTACACGCGGACGGCGCGGCCGAAGTCGCCGCGCTGCATGTAGAAGCCGCCAAGCGTCAGCCGCGGCTCGCGCGCGTCGGGGTACAACTCCAGTTCCTTGGCGAGTTCCTGCTCGGCGCGGCCCAGATCGCCCAAGGTGGCGTAGGCGCGGGCCATCGAGAGGTGGAGTTCCGGGAAGTCCTCTTCCCACTCGGCCGCGCGGCCCCAGACGCGGACGGCCTCGTCGTAGCGTCCCTGCTTTGCGAGGACCAGGCCCCACTGGTAAGCGATCTCGGCCGACTCGGGGTGCGTCTCCTGGACGTCGGCGAACAGCCGCTCGGCCTCGTCGAAGCGGCCGAGGTTGCCGTAAATGCCCACCAGTTGGGCCAGGACGGCCTCGTCTTCGGGCGCCAGTTGCCGCGCACGCTGGAGGAACCCCAGGGCCTCGCGGTCGTCGGCCCGGAGCCACGAGACGAAGGCCAGGCCGAACCAGGCATCGACGCAGTCGCGGTCGTAGTCGAGGGCCTGGAGGAGTTCTCGCTCGGCCTCATCCACGCGGTTCATGTACGCCAGGCACCGCCCGGCCAGCGCGTGAGCGTCGGCCGACCGGGGCTCCAGTTCGACGGCCCGGCGGCAGGCGGCCAGCGCGTCTTCGTACTGGCCTTGCTCAAGGAGGCGGTCGGCCTCCTCCAGGTAATCTTCGGGTTCCATCCAGTCGTTTTCTTTGGCCACGTAGGCAGCCTCGTTGCATATCCAGCCGCGACTGTCTAGCCGTCGCCGGCACGGCGACGCAGCGCCGCGTTTAGAAGCTGTTTCACAACCCCGGAGATTGCCGATGAAGGTAACAGTTCAACCTGGCATACGGGAGCCAAGCCATGGCCAAGGAACTGTTACCCGATGACCTCTGGGCCGAAATCGAGCCCTTGTTGCC
>Ga0194112_10000865_pt1 | contig 44788 bp, 39 predicted proteins | sample TA2MahC400mmetaG_FD_146191 | JGI IMG/M metagenome (GOLD analysis project Ga0194112, IMG submission 146191) | Freshwater microbial communities from Lake Tanganyika, Tanzania - TA2015016 Mahale Deep Cast 400m | ecosystem: Environmental > Aquatic > Freshwater > Lake | place: Tanzania: Lake... | reverse complement strand
TCCGCTCCTCGGGAAAGGGACGTGGCGATACGACCTCGATCGTGTCGACCGCGTCCGGCCAGAAGGGAGGAGGGGAACCCATCGCTTCCGCGGCATGCATGCCACAGAGCGAGACGATGAACAAGAGGACCGCCAGGGGCCTCATGGGACCTCCGAACCGCGAGAGGTTCCACGCGCCGCGACCCTGGCGCGGCGCGCCGCGACCCGATCGGAGAGGAGAGGACGGATGAGGAGGGGATGCCCCCCCTTCCGGCCGTTTCCGGACCGACCAAGGGGCTTTGGAAGGCCTCCCGCCAGGTCTTCTGGCTCTCGGATCAACCTGTGCCCCGCGCCTTCCCGGCTCTCGCCAGTGGCGTCGTGCGGGGACAGTCCCCGACTACAGCGGCGGGCCCGCAACGGCTTCTGACCGTTTTCCCTCTCCGGCGCGCGGTCGCGCCCGAGGGCGGGAGACCGATTGCAAAGCGACGAAGGCAGGCTAGAGCCGACGTCCCGGCCTGTCAAGCCTTCGCCTTCTCATCGCGCCGGACGGCTTTTCAGACCCAGACGAACGCATGTGGACCCTTTCGGCGGCATCTGCGACACTCCTTCTGCGCGCCTGCCAGGCTTGGCGTGATCGTGCCGCGACTCGCTCGTTCCCGTTTCGGATGCAGGCGAGTCGCCGCGGAGATTGAGGACTCATAACAGGAAGTCATTCGATGGCGCCGATATTCCCGTTGCCCGCGGGGAAGCCGCGGCTCGATCTGCTCATCCTTCACCCGGCGGGCAGCGATGACCCGCGCCTCGTTTCACTCTCGATCGGAATCCTCCAGTTCCTTCGCGGCTGGCTGGAGGGCCGGGACGTCACAACGTCGTTCTGGCCGGAAACGACCGTTGACGCGGGGGGGCGCACGCGCTTCATCCTCCGCCCCATCGCCTGGGCCGAGGACGAGATCGCCCGCAAGAGGAAGCTCGTCCCGTCGGCCCGCGCGATCCTGTTCCTCGATATCGATCACTCCATCCCAGCGACGCCTCAGGCGCGGCTTTCCTTGCGATCTCAAACTGCGGATCGCACGGCCTTAACGCCGATTCCGCTCGATGAGGCGGGCGTCTTCTCCGGCACCGCGCTCACTCTGGACGAGCTGCTTCGTGCCGTGGAGCGGGTCCCGATCGAGAAAGGCCCCGCGGCCATCTTCCACACGCAGGATCATGCGACCGCGCTCGCGACGCTCTACGCGCTCGAGAGAATCGTGGCCTTTCAGGCCGGCATCGGACAGGAGGATCCGCAGCGTCTCTTCGAGCCGGCGCTCAATTGTTTGGCGCGCGATCCGGCGCATCCGATCGGGCGCGACTGCCTCGCGCGCCTCGCGGGGGCCGCCACGGAGACCGGGAAATCGGAGTGCCAGCAGGCGGCCCGCGACGCGCTGCAGCGGTGGTCCGACATGACTCCCCTGTCGGCCTTTCCCCCCTACTTGCTGGCGATGACGCGCATGCGATCCGGGGCTGCGGAAGAGGCCAGAGCGTCATTCGAGGAGTCGCTCCGCAGGGACCCGCTCTTTGGACCCGCCCTCGAGCAGTACGCGAACTGGCTGGCGGAGCGGGGCTTCGTCGATCGGGGCGTCGCGATGCTCCGCAGCGCGGTCGGCCGGACCGACTTCGACGGGAACCTGCTCGATCACGCAGGATGCCTGCTCGCGAACGCGGGACGCCTCGATGAAGCGGACCCCCTCTTCCGAGAGGCGGCGTCGGCCGGAGGGCCGCCGACCTCGAGCACGAACCTCACCCGGGCTCTCCTCGCCCGCAACCGCAACGACGAGGCGCTCGAGGTCCTTCAGCGGAGCATGGCCCGGGGAATCCATCCGATGCAGCTCGAGCTGATGGCCGATCTCGCCGGGCGGTCAGGGATGGCCGCGGCCGGCGCCCGAGCCATCCTAAGGGGGAGGATCTCGGAGGGCAGCAAGGACGAGACGATCCAGCAGCATCTCACTCAGATCTGCCTCGATCTCGAGGGGCCCGGGGCGGCGGCCGCGCAGGCGCGCAGATTGCTCGAGATCGCCACGCAGGTGCCGGTCCGGCGTTTCGCCTACCAGGTCTTGTTGCGGAGCCTCATTCCCGACTTCGAGGCTCGCTGGAAGCAGGCGATCGAGAACACGTTCGAGGGGGATGCGGAGTCCGCGGTGTCGTTCCTCCGCGAGGTAGTGACGGCGGAGGACGGCTACGGCACCGCGCACTTCTTCCTGGGAACCGCGCTCGAGCGCCTCGGACGGGCCAAAGAGGCCGTCCCCCACCTGAGGGAGGCCATCGCCTCGGAGGGAAACGACCCGATCGTGCTCGATGTCCTCGCGCGCGCCTGCGCGGCCGCGGGCGATCTCGAGGACGCGGCGCGGCTCCACCACACGGCCGCTTCCCTCGCGCCGGGCGATGCCCGGGTCCTGCACAACGCCGCCGTATCCCTCCTTCGCGCGGGCTACTCCGAAGAAGGGATCTCCATCGCGCAGAGCTCGCTCGCCATCCAGCCCGAGCAGGATGATCTGATCGATCTGCTGAAGAAGAGCCTCCCGCCCAGCCGCAAGAAGGCAGCGAAGCTCGCCGAACATGCGGGGAGGATTCTGAGGAAGAAGAAACCGCGATCGTGACGGCTGAGGAGCTCATGGGCGACGAGACGATCCACGATCCCCCGGGCCGAAGTGACGATCCGACCATTGCGTCGCCGCCGGGTCAACCGGCGCCGGCGACCGATCTTCCCCAATCGATCTCAGGCTACCGCATCCTTCGCAAGATCGGCGAAGGCGGGATGGGGATCGTCTATGAGGCCGAGCGTCTCTTCAGGGAGGCCCTGGCCATGGACGAGCGGATCCTGGGCCGGGACGATCCCGAGATCGCGACGAGCCTCAAGTGAGATGTTACGGTCGGAATGCTGGGGCGATCAGGGCGGATTCAATGATCTCTCTCGCGCCGCGGCCACGGCGAAGGCGTCGAAATACCGCTGGAGAGAGCTCCCGTCAGAACGGTAAGCGTTCTCACCCACGAAGAAGTCGAGGAGGACCTCGCGGGCCCGCGCGATCTCCCGCAATCTGGCCGCCGACCTTCGGTGACGAGGATCGTCGAGCGTGAGATCGATCAGCTCAATCGCGCGCTCGACGGCATCGCTGGAGATCTTCCGGTTCCGCTCCCGCCAGCGCAGGGCCCGACCAACCTCGCTCCCGACGTGGCCCATCTGCTCGCACAGGGTGAAGGTGAACCATCGCCCCCGGGCCAGAGACTCGTGCCGGACGGGGCTCATCGGCGCGCGAGCTGCCGGACGAGGGCCCCAATCCTCTCTCGGATCGCCGGATCATCCACGCTCCTGGAGTGGTTGCCCTGAGAGGGTCTGAGGTTGATCATGGAGTCGAACTCGATCCATTCATCGTCTGGCAATTCTGGATAGAGATTGATCCCCCAGAGATCCTGCTGCCGCGACCCCGTCGCCAAGAGCTCGGCTTCCTCATCCGCATGCAGCTCCGCTCCGACGAGCATCACCCCGCGGTCGAGATCGACGACCCCCTTCACAAGACTGCCGAATCGAGCGGAGGCGAGCTGACGCAGGTCCTCGATCGATAGCGGGCTCTGTCGCGTGACCAGCTTCATCGCCGGTCAGTCTAGCCGCCCCCGCGCCAGCATGGCAACATGGTGGCCGAGGCGACGTCAGGCCTGGTGCCCGCCACAGCGGCCCGGAGGCGCCCCAGAAGTGAGGACGCACCGCGAGGCTCGCGGATCCGATAGCCGGCCCGGCGCCCCTTGGAGCCTACCAGAGGATCCCCTACACTCGGGGGCGTCAGTTGTCGGAACATGGGGGCCGGGGCTGCTCACCGGAGGGGACAGATGGCTTCGAGCGAGTTTCCCATGGAGAGGAAGATCCTGCCCGCGACCCTGGCGGCCGGGGCGCGCAAGGCGCTCAAGGGGCGCGGGGAGATCCGGCCCGCCATCAAGGAGCTGGCCGCTCTGATTCCGCATGACGCGATCACGGGGCCGCCGTTCTGCCTCCTCCAGTACATCACCGATGTCGAGGGCGCCTATGACATCGATGTCTGTTTTCCGGTCTCGCGGGAGATCGCGGTCGAGGGGCTCTTCTGCAGGATGGAGCCGGAGCTGGAGGTCCTCGCGCACCTCCACCGGGGACCGACGGAAGGGATCCGGGAAGCCTACCGCGCCCTCCATCGGACCACGGCGGAGCGCGGGGTCATCTCCGACGAGTTCGGCCGCGAGGTCTATCCGGACTGGGAGACGGCCGACGCCACGGCCGTCGAGGTGCAGTTCGTGGTCCACAGGTGGGAGGACTTGTTCGCCCGGCACGCGGAGCGGGTCCTCGGGTCCGAGGCGGCTCGCGATCTGCTCGCGAACCGGCCCGCACCGGGACTCGAGGCGACGGGGGAGGAACGCTTCGCCTGGGTGAAGGCTGCCGTCGAGAAGCTCGATCGCGACGCAGGCGATGATCGAACGCACGAGATCCTGACCGGCTGCGCGCACGTCTTCCCCGACCGGCAGATCGACAGGCTCCGCTCCGTCCATGACGAGGCCATGGAGCGGACGGGCGACCGCGGCCAGGCGATTGATGCCGTGCTCGCCTTTCGGGCCGCCAATCCACCGTGGAGGGACAGCTCGACGCGCCAAGGCAACGTGGTGATCGCCACCAAACGACCGCGCGACCCGGAGGCGTATGAGAAGGCCGAGACGTCCGAGGAGAAGCGGCGCGCCTACTGCTTCTGCCCGATCATCCGCGACCGGCTCGGCGAAGGGATGCCCGGGAGCTTCTGCTACTGCGGGGCAGGTTGGGAGCGCCGGCAATGGACGGGGACTATCGGGGAGCCGGTTCGCGTTCGCGTTCTCCACTCGGTCCTGCGCGGCGATGACGCCTGCAGCTTCGCCATCGAGCTGCCGGAGGCCTGACCGGACGCCAGGCAAGAGGATCATGACATGATCCGAGCCCCCTCCAGCAATCCGGTCGGCGGCGCCATCCGTGATGAGGGCAAGAGAGGCGCTCGGGAGAGAACGCCGAGAGCGCGGCGCTGGAGGACCGGTCTGATCCTGGGCGGCATCCTGCTCGCCGGGCTCCTTCTCCGCCTCGCCTACCTGTCGGACCTCAGGCAAGCGCCCGACTTCGAACACCCGATCAAGGACGCCGGCTTCCATGACTACTGGGCCAGGGCCCTCGCCACCGGGGATTGGACTCCTCCCGCGTCGCACGAGGATCCGCGCCTGGGAGAGGTCCCCTTCCTCAGACCTCCCGGGTATCCGTACTTCCTCGCCTTGATCTACAAGACATTCGGATTGAGCTACTTCTTTCCCCGCCTCGCCCAGATCCTGCTCGGACTCCTCAACTGCTTCCTCGCCTTCCTCCTCGGTAGAGCCCTGTTCGGTCGCGCCGTGGGCCTGATCGCGTCGGCATTCGCCGCCGGCTACTGGGTGTTGATCTTCTTCGAGGGCGAGCTCGAAGCGCCGACCCTGATCGTCACCCTGGCTCTGCTCCTGGTCTGGCTAGCCTACCGCTGGTGGACCAGGCCGTCCCGCGGGCGCGCGATCCTGAGCGGTCTGACCCTGGGACTTCTCTCGCTCACGTTGCCCAACGCCCTCGCGTTCATCCCGGTCCTCGCTCTCTGGATGCTCTGGGCGGGCCGCGATCTCGTCCGGCCGCGACAGATCTACGGCCACCTGGCGATCTTCCTGCTCGGAGTCGTCCTCGGGATCGCGCCGGCCACGATCCGAAACGCCGTGGTGGCCGGGGACTTCGTCCCGATCGCGAGCAATGGGGCTGTCAATCTCTACATAGGCAACAACGAGACGAGCGACGGCACGACCGCGACGATTCCGAATATGCAGGAGCTGACCGGGCTGAACCGATGGAACTGGTTCCTCTATGACCGGATCGCCCGCGGCGTCTCGCGAGAAGCCGGCCGCCCTCTCAAGTACTCGGGAGTTTCCGCCTACTTCAACCGCAAGGCCCTGGACTACATCGCAAGCCATCCGGCGAGGTTCGTGGAACTCTGCCTGAAGCGGGCGGCGCTCTTCTGGGGCCCGGCGGAGATCGCCAACAACAAGGCCCTCGGCCTGGAGAAGACGAAGTACCCCATCCTGCGCTGGAGCCCAGGCTTCCCCTTCGTCTTGTCGCTCTCGCTTCTCGGCCTCCTGCTTGTCGCTCTGGAGAGGAGAGGATCGCGGGGCCTGGGGGCGAAACGCAGCGCCGAGACCGTGAGGGCGTTCCCCCTGCTCGTCCTGATCATCTTCCTCGTCCTGATCCTGTTTCTCTCTTTCCTCCCTTTCCTGGCAGCAGGCCGATTCCGGGTCCCCGTCCTCCCGTTTCTCTTCCTCTTTGCGGCCTATGCCCTCCATCGCCTCTGGCAGCTCTTGCGCTCTCGATCCTGGGGACGGGCGGGCGCTGTTCTCGGATCCGGCGTCGCCCTCTACCTTCTGTGCAACGTGCAGATCGTGCCCTACCAGTCGAATCCCGCCTGGTGGTTCGTCGATCAGGCGAGCGGACTGGAGGTGTCCGGAGACCTGCAGGGGGCGCTCCAGGCGTGCCGCGACGCATTGGAGGAGGACCCAGGGTATGTCGATGCGCGCGTCAAGCTGGCTTCGTTGCTGGCGAGGCTGGGAAGACCGGAGGAGGCGATCCGAGAGTACGAGGAGATCCTCAGACACCGCCCCGACTACGTCGACGTGCGTGTGCGACGTGCGTCCCTTCTCATCGATCGGGGTCAGGCCGCGAGGGCGACTCCGGAGCTGGAAGAGATCGCGGCGGCGCATCCCGAGATGTCCGCCGCTCACCTTCAGCTAGGATGCGCCTTCACTCGTCTTCGACGCTATGAAGAGGCGGAGCGGGAGCTGCGGCGCGCGATCGAGCTCGAGCCGCGGGACGCGGTCGAGCATAGCTATCTGGCCATGGTTCTGGCTGCGCGGGGCGCCCACGAGGAGGCGATTGCACACGGTCGCGCCGCCCTTGGCCTCAAGCCGGGCGTGAAGGAAGTCCACTTCAATCTCGGGACCTCGCTGCGGGCCCTGGGAAGACAGGAGGAAGCCGCCGCGGAGTACCGGGAGGCCCTTCACATCGATCCGAACTATGTGGCCGCGCAGCGCGAGCTGAACGCGTTGTCGAACGCGGGGACGCAACCGGCGCCCGGACGATAGCCCCCCTGGAATCGATGGCTTGCCACCAGGCATCGTGGCCCGTAACTATTTGACACAAAGTGGATTACGTCAAGTCCGATCCAGGAGACGCTATCGTGGCTCATGGCGGTCGGCAAGGTCCTGCTCCCCGCGCCGCTTTGCGCGGACCTCGGACCATCGAACAGAGTATAATGATCGGTTATGTCGTGGATCTCCCATTCTACTCGATCTATCAGGCCGCGCCTGCTCGGGCCCCTCGTCTTGCTCCTGCTGCCTCTCGCGCCGTCGGCGCGCGCCGCGACCCTGACCGGGCGCGTCCTGGATGAGAGCGGGGCATCTCTGCCACGCGCGATCGTTCAGATCGAGGCCTTGCAGCTCGGCGCCCTGGCGGATTCCTCCGGGCGGTTCGCCATCGCGGATCTGCCCGCGGGGACCTACGTGATCCGTGTCTCCATGATGGGCTTCGAGACCGCCATCGAGACGCTCGAGGCCCTGGACGTGCCGGGACCGGAGGTTGTCGTTCGGCTCTCCTCGGCTCCGGTGCTCCTGGATGCGATCTCCGTCGAAGGGGAAAGGACGGGATCGGGCGTGACGGACAAGGAGATCGTCCGCACCGAGGTGATCGCTCGGGGCGACCTCGTGGAGAGCGCAGACCGCGGCAGCCTGATGAGCGCGCTCGACGGCCAGACGGGCTTGAAGACCCGGCCCTGCGCGATGTGCGGCTCCTGCGGCATCGGGATGCAAGGGCTAGAGCCCTCGTACACGGAGGTCAATGTCGACGGCCTGCCGGTCTTCAGCGGTCTGGGAACACTCTATGGCCTGGACGGGATCGCGGCCGGCGATGTCGAGCGGCTGGAGTTGGTCAAGGGGACTGGATCGAGCCTATATGGAAGCGGCGCCATCGCGGGGGCAGTGAATCTCGTCTCGGTCGCGCCGGAGGCGGGCGGCGCGCTCGAGATCCGCGCATCGTCGGATCAGCACGGGCAAAGCAGCCTCTACCTGGGCGCCTCGACGCATCCGGGAGGCGTGCCGATGCGCCTGTCCGTCTCGGCCGGCGCGACCCCCGACCGGATCGATACCAATGACGACGGCGTCACGGATGTCCCCGAGAGCTGGCGCACGAGCGTCGGCGCCTCGGCGGAGGCTCCTGCGGGCGGCGGCACCCTCCGTCTCGGGGGCCGCGCCTATTGGGAGGACCGCTTCGCGGGGGAGGTTGGCTGGACGCCACGCGATCGCGGGTCATCGACCGTCTACGGGCGCGAGATCCAGACCCGGCGGCAGGAGATCTCCCTGCGCTGGCGTGGAGCTTCCGACGGAAACCGGCTCTGGTCGGCGCGCGGCGCGCTCGTCCGGCACGAGCAGGACTCCTGGTACGGCACCCAGGAGTACGCCGCGCGCCAGCGCCTGGGGCTCTTCATGCTGACTGTCGAGCAGTTCTGGAGCGAGCCGCATACGACCGTTCTCGAGGCGGGTCTGAGCGGTGAAGACTACGACGACAACTTACGGCTGCTGGCGCCCACTGATCTTCGTTATGTCGTGCCGTCGCTTGTCGTGCAGCATAGCTGGAAGATGGGGACGGCCTTGACCGTGCAGGCCGGGAATCGAGCGGAGAGCTACGAGGAAGATGGCGTCATTCTCACGCCGCGGATGACCGCGGCGTGGGACATCTCGCCCGGCACGACTCTGCGGCTATCCGCCGGAACGGGGTACCGGCCCGTCACGCTCTTCAGCCTGGACGTCGCGACCGAGGCGGGCTTCGACAGCGTCCAGCTCGGAGAGGACCTCCGGGCGGAGGAAAGCGCGGCGGTCGCAGCCGCGCTCGCCCGGCGATGGCTGTCCGATTGGGGGTCGGCACGCGTCGACCTCAATCTGTTCTACACCGACTTCCGGAACAAGGCGGTCATCGAACATGCAGAAGGATCTGACATCTTCGTGTCGAATGCCTCGGATGCGTTCTCGCGAGGTTTCGAGGTCCAAGCCTCGGGTCTGCATCAAGACGGATGGAACGCGAAGCTCGGCTACACGCGATCGGAGGTCCGCTATCGGACGGTCGAAGGCTGGCGCGACGTGGAGCTGCAGTACGCCTACACGGCCGACGGCACGGTCGGACGAGACTGGAAGGAAGCTGGTCTCTCAACGAAGGTCTCCGCGGTCCTCTACGGACCGCAGCACCTGCCTGAGGGACGCGGGAGGGACCGGGCCGAGCCTTACGCGCTCTTTGACGCGGCCGTGCGCAAGCGCTGGGGGCGCCTCAGCGCGTCGTTCGGAGTGAACAACGTCTTCGACCGGACGCAGGACGAGTCGCCGTACGTCCGCGATCCCGAGACGGGGCGGCTGCGCCCTGACGCGGCGCTCATCTACGCGCCAGTTCTGGGGCGCGCGTTTGTGCTGAGCCTGGGATTCGAGGTGGGCGGATAACGGCCCGCTCGCGACCTACGTCTTCGGCATCTCGATGCGAATGTGCAGCTCCTCGAGCTGCCTCGGACGCACCTCGGACGGAGCGCCCATGAGGAGGTCCTCGGCCCGCTGGTTCATCGGGAACATGATGACCTCGCGGATGTTGGGCTCGTCGGCGAGAAGCATGACGATCCGATCTATGCCCGGGGCGATCCCGCCGTGGGGCGGGGCTCCAAACTTGAACGCGCGGATCATCCCTCCGAACTTCTGGTCGACGACCTCGTTTCCGTAGCCGGCGATCTCGAACGCCTTGTACATGATGTCGGGACGGTGATTCCGGATGGCCCCCGAGGACAGCTCGACGCCGTTGCAGACGATGTCGTACTGGTAGGCGAGAATAGCGAGGGGATCCTCTGTCTCCAGGGCCTCCATCCCGCCCTGGGGCATGGAGAAGGGGTTGTGCGAGAACTCGATCTTCCGGTTCTCCTCGTCCCACTCGTACATGGGGAAGTCGACGATCCAGCAGAACCGGTAGACCTCCTTCTCGCGGAGGTCGAGTTCGTCGGCGACCTTGGCGCGGATCCGTCCGGCCAGGCCGGCGACCTCGGTCTTCTTGCCGGCAACGAAGAAGAGCGCGGAGCCGGGGCCTGCGCCGGGCAAGACTCTTAAAAGGGCGAGGAGGTCCGGGCCGAGGAACTTCGCGATCGAGCCCTTGACCCCGCCTTCGGCCGGAAACGCGAGCCAGGCTGCTCCCTTGCCGCCCTGATCTTTGACGAAGGCGTCGATCCCATCAAAGAACTTGCGCGGCTGCTCGGCGGCTCCCGCCACCGGGATGCAGCGCACCACCCCTCCCTCCTCGACCGCCCCGCGGAAGGCCCTGAACTCCGAATCCGCGAAGATCCGGGAGACGTCCTGGATCTCGCAGCCGAAGCGCAGGTCGGGCTTGTCGCTGCCGTAGCGCAGCATGGTCTCGTGGTAGGTGAGGCGGGGGAAGGGCGCGTCGGTGATGCTCCAGTCCGAGAACTCGCGGAAGATTCCGGTGAGAAGCCGCTCGACCACGGCGAAGACGTCCTCCTGGCCCGCGAAGGACATCTCCAGATCGAGCTGGTAGAACTCGCCGGGTGAGCGGTCGGCGCGGGCATCCTCGTCGCGGAAGCACGGCGCGATCTGGAAGTACCGCGGGAACCCCGAGACCATGATGAGCTGCTTGAACTGCTGAGGGGCCTGCGGGAGCGCATAGAACTTCCCGGGATGGAGGCGGCTCGGGACGAGGAAGTCGCGGGCCCCTTCCGGCGAACTCGAAGTGAGGATAGGAGTCTGGAACTCGAGGAAGTCCATCTCCGTCATCCGTCGCCGGATCGACTGGATGATGCGGGAGCGCAGCACCATGTTCCGCTGGAGCTGGTCGCGGCGGAGGTCGAGGAAACGGTGCTCGAGTCGCTGCGACTCGGATGCATCGATGTCGTCGGCGATGGCGAAGGGGAGGATCTCGGCGACGCTGTGGATCGTGAAGCTCTGGGCGTGGATCTCGATCTCCCCGGTCGCCATGTTCGGGTTGACGTTGCCTTCCTCGCGGTGGGCCACGATCCCTTGGATCTGGACGACGCTCTCCAGGCGGACGTCGGCGGCAAGACCATGGAAGGGCGCGTCCGTCCCGATGACCACCTGGACGATCCCGGAATGGTCGCGGAGGACGAGGAAGTAGAGGCCCCCGAAGTTGCGCTTACGATGGACCCAGCCGGCGATCGTGATCGTCTCGCCGACGTGGGCGACGCGGAGGTCGCCGCAGAGGTGGGTGCGGTACTGATTCGGTCGGAACATGGCGTGTCTCTCCGTTTGGGGCGTCCGGTCTCGATTCTTCATCGGAGCCCGCCCGCAATGGTCTCGAAGACGGAAAGATAGCGCATTCCTGGGGTGGTAGCCTTTGATTACCCGTCCGAGTTGCTGGAGGAACTCGCCGGGCGGCGGGGTCGCTCAGGCCTGGCGCCTCGCAGAGCCTTCCGCGTCGTTCTGGTCGTCCTGGGAGAACCAGCTCAGGGCTTCTGCTTCGCTCTCGCACACCGGGAAGACCCCATCCAGCCGCGTCAGACGCAGGATCTCCCGAACTGCAGGACCCACGCCGAAGAGAACGAGGCTCCCGGCAGGGCGCGTCCGTTTCAAAAGGGCCACCAGGGCGCTCAGTCCGGATGAGTCCATGAACTCGATCCCGGCCAGATCCACCGCGACCATTCCTCCCTGAGGAGGAATGACAGCGAGCCCCTCCGCCTTGAAGGCCTCGGCCACGTCGGCACCGAGTTCCGTGTCCTCCGGGCGCAGGATGACCACCGCGCCCAACCGCCGAATCTGCAAGGTCGACTCCTCCCGTCGAGTTTCCCCGGTGGGGCAAGCTCCTGTGTCGTTTTCGTCTGCCGCCGGCCGGAGCTTATAGTGGAGAAATCGTGATCTTCTCCCAAGGCAAGAACGGAGCGACCGATACGTCGGACGGCAACCTCCTGGCCGGGTCCGCTTCGGGGGATGACCTCGTCCTGGTCATTACCCGCAGGGCCGCGAACTAGACCAACTCCCGTCGTTCGACACGTTCTTCGGGAACACTAGGGGCCACCGATAGTGTAGGTCGGTGGCCCTTCCTGTTGGATGCGCGGAAGGGTCACGCAGTGACGGCCGACCCCGTACGGTGCGCCCAACGCGTCCCCGCACGTTGAGCGATTCGTGAGCGCTCTTCGTGAGGGAGCGCTGAACCACTTCCTGCTCCTCGGCGTCGCTCAGTACACCGCACAGCGCCAACGTACTGCCGATCCCGGTGTGCTATGTTCTTTGGGGATTATCCTAGAACTGCGACCGGGCCGGTTTTCGTGGAGATGGAGATCAGATCCTGGGGGTCGGGATGAGCGGGCGACGAGACGATGTTCAGCCTGCTGATCCCGACCGCCGACTGGGAGGCTGGGGCGGGAGGGGCTCGGCCGTGAGTCCCCGAGGGGGATGGTCCAAGAGGCTGGTGCTGCCGCTCGCGCTTCTCCTCGTGGCGGCCGTGATTCGACTGGTCGGGGTCACTGCTGAAAGGGTCCTGGTTCTCGCCGGGGACGAGTTCTCCTACGACGATATCGCCACCAATCTCGCGGCTGGGAATGGATACTGCAGGACTTCGACGTCCGGAGACCCCTATCCGACTGCGACGCGGGGTCCGTCCTATGTCCTGTTCCTCGCCGTCTGCTACAGACTCTTCGGCCAGGACTCGATTGCGCCGTTCGTGGTCCAGGCGCTGCTCGACAGCGTGAGTTGCCTGCTCGTCTATGGCATCGCGCTCTTGCTCTTCAAGAGAAGGACGATCGCTGCGGTCGGGGCGTTCCTGTACGCGGTCTATCCGCCATTCATCACCAACACCCATCAGCTTCTCACGGAGACGTGGATCAATGTGTGGATTCTGGCCTCGCTGCTCCTCTTTCTGCGATATGTGAAGGCGCCATCGCGACGCGACCTGGTTGCCAGCGCCGTCGCCACGGGGATCATGGTCCTCAGTCGGCCCAACCTGCTTCCAGCCTCGATTCTTGCGTTTGTCGCGATGGGGGGGCGACGAGACGCAAGATGGTGGAGAGGCCTGGCAGTTCACTTCGGCATCGTCGCGATGTGCCTCTCTCCCTGGATTGTCCGCAACGCGATCGTCTTCGGCCGTTTCGTGCCCGGCGTATCCCAGGGGGGGATCACCTTTTGGGGCGGCACAGGTCCGGCCGGCGGCCGGGCCATCGGCGGTCTGGGCGATCCCGAGACGCCGCAGTATGCCATTGAAGCGACCCGCGGGATGGGTGAGATGGAGAGGGATCGCTGGTTCTATGCGGATGGGGTCCGTGTGATCCGCGAGCACCCGGGCAGGTATGCGCTGCTCCTGGTGAAGAAGATACCGCGCCTATGGTTGAATTTGGGATACGATCGTCCTCCCTCAAGAGCAAGCATCCTTCTCGCGTTGTTCAATGCCGGGATGATTCTGATGGCGTATCTTGGGGTTCGCGGATTCCGTCCCCCTCGAGTGGGCCACACGCTCCTGCTTCTGCTGGGCACCTACTTCACGCTAACCCACCTTGTGTTCTTTTCGGTGTTTCGGTACTCGCTCCCCGTCTATGCGGTTCTCATGCCGTTCTCGGGAGCCGGGATTGCGTGGATGTGGGGATTTGTTTGGAGCCGGGGAGGGTACCGGGTGCGGCGGGATCCAGATTGAGTTCTCGGAACGGACAGCATATAATCCGATGCTGGGATTCTTGAGGTCCCCAGGACTGACACAGGAGGGCGCATGAAACGCTCCGTCTGCATCCTGGCACTCGTCCTGTCCGCGATCCCCATCGCGACTCCCGAGGCTGAGACTCTCGTCGTCTACCCCGACGGCAGCGGCAGCTACCCGACCATCCAGGCTGCGATCGCAGCCGCCAATTGGGGCGACATCGTGGAGCTGGCCTACGGCAGATTCACCGGTGACGGGAATCGCGATCTCCATTTCTACGGCAAGCCGATCACACTTCGCTCGCAGAGCGGACACGCGGAGACCTGCATCATCGACTGCCAGGGCGACGAGAATGACCCGCATCGGGCGATCCACTTCGACTGGGCAGAGGGACCCGGGAGTGTGGTCGAGCTCCTGACCATCGAGAACGGTTGGTTCCATGACGAGGGGATGCCCTTCCCCGATTGCATGGGGGGCGGCATCCTTGTGGAAGACAACGCGGCGCCGACGATCCGCGGGGTGAGGTTCTTGAACTGTGCCGCCACCGCCGGGGGCGGGCTTGGGTCGTGGAACGCTTCAGCTACCGTTCTCGGGTGCCACTTCGAGGGGTGTGAGGCCTGTGGAGGAGGAGGCGCCTACTGCTTCTATGCATCCCCCACATTCAGGAATTGCAGCTTTGTCAGAAACACCCCCCACCAAGGAGGCGGAGGAATCAGCTTCCATCACGCTACACGCGCCATAGTCGAGAACTGCCTGTTTGACGGCAACCAGCTGGTGCATGGAGGCATGGGCGGGGCCGTCGACGCTTCAGCCACTCCTATCGAGTTCACCAGCTGCACGTTCCTCAACAACAGCGCCTACGACGGATGGGACACGTACGGCGGGGCAATCCACCTCTCGAGCGCGGCGGCGACCGTCTCGGGCTGCACATTCGCCGGCAATCTGGCCGGGAGTGGCGGCGCCATCGACTGCGACGCGTACGGCGGGACTTCCACTCTGACCATGGATCATACGATCATCGCGTTCGGCCTGAGAGGGGGCGCCGTTCACACTGAAGCGGGAACAGGTCCGGTTGTGCTTTCCTGCTGTGACCTGTACGGCAACGTTGGAGGAGACTGGACTCCGAACATCGCCGGTCAGTACGGTGTGGACGGGAACATCAGCCAAGATCCGCTCTTTTGCGATCTGACCGGCGGGAACGTGACTCTGGACATGCAGTCTCCATGCGCCCCCGATCAGAACCCGCAGTGCGGACAGATCGGAGCCTGGCCGGTCGGCTGCGGCACGGCGGCGGTCGATCATCTCCTGGCGCAACGCGACATCTTCTGTGTCGTCCCGAACCCGACCGCCGGCTCCTGTCGCCTCGTGGCACCTGCCGCTCGCGCGAGGCAGATACGGTCCGTCGTCGTCCTGGATGTGAACGGCCGGCGTATCCGAGATCTCGTTTCTCCTTCATCTGCGCGCGGCGGGGTGGAGCATCTCGAGTGGGATGCTCGGAACGCATCACGCCGACCGGTTCCCTCGGGGACCTATCTCTTCAAGATCGAGTCGATCTGCGGTGCCGTCACGGCGCGCGTGATTGTGGTTCGGTAGAGTTCCTCGGCAGCCTAACGGACGCACTCTGCTGTCGACTTTCCTCCCTAACGGAAAATCGACAGGATCACCCCTGCAGCCACGACCGATCCGATCTGCCCGGCCAGGTTCGCGCCCAGGGCGTGCATCAGCAGGAAGTTGTGGGGATCCGCTTCCAGTCCCTGTCTGTTCGACACGCGCGCCGCCATCGGGAACGCGCTGACCCCGGCCGAACCGATCAGCGGATTGACCGGATTGCCCTTCCAGAACAGGTTCATCAGCTTGGCGAAGAGCACGCCGCCGGCCGTACCAAGCGTGAAGGCCAGCAGGCCCAGCAGGATGATGCCCAGGGTCGAGGGCAGCAGGAACTTGTCGGCCACCATCTGCATGCCGACGCCAAGCCCCAGGAAGATCGTCGCCAGGTTCATCAGTTCGTTCTGCAGGGTCTTCGACAGACGCTCGATCGCCCCCGACTCCTTGATGAAGTTGCCAAAGGCGAAGCAGCCCATCAGCGGCAAGGCCGTGGGCAGGAGCAGCACGCACAGCGCCACCAGCATCAGCGGGAACAGGACCTTTTCCAGACGGCTGACCTCGCGGACTTGGCGCATGCGGATCCGGCGTTCCGCCGGCGTGGTCAGCAGCTTCATGATCGGCGGCTGGATCACCGGGACCAACGCCATGTACGAATAGGCCGCCACGGCGATGGACCCCAACAGTTCCGGGGCGAACTTGGAGGCTACGATGATGGAAGTCGGGCCGTCGGCCGCGCCGATGATGGCGATCGAACAGGCCTGCTTGATGCTGAACTCAAGCCCCGGCAGGGCATTCAGCGCCGCAACGCCCAGGAGGGTGCCGAAGACGCCAAACTGCGCGGCCGCGCCGAGAATGGCCACGCGCGGGTAGGCCAGCAATGGCCCGAAGTCGCAGAGCGAGCCGATTCCCATGAAGACGATCAGGGGCAACACCTCGTTCCGGATGCCGTAATCGAAGATCAGGGTCATGAACCCATGCGGCCCGCCCATGCCACCCAAGGGGACATTGACGAAGATGGTCCCAAACCCGATCGGCACGAGCAGAAGCGGCTCGAAACCCTTGACCACCCCCAGGTAGAGCAGCACAAAACCGACCACGACCATGACGACGAACTTCCAGTTGCCGCCCGCGGTCATGTCCCAGAGACCGGTCGACCGCACAACACTCGTCAGGCTCCCGCCAAGCGAAACGGCCTCCGGTTGCCCGGCCGGAGCGTGATCCGGCGTCGCGTTCAGCTCGGACGTGGCGCCGACGCCAGGTTCAGCGGTTCCCGCCGCGTTCGCCGGCAGAACCAGCGCCAGCGCCATGACGGCCATCGTCAGCGTCACGGCGGCCGGCGCCTGCCAACGAATGGCGGGCCAGGGGAAGAACCAGGGGACGACAGATCGAAGGAGGTGTGGCATGGGCAAGATCCCTCAGGCGATTTCGGCGATTGTATCCCCGGCCTTGACCCCATCGCCCGGCTTCACCCGGTAGGTGATCCGGCCCGCTTGGGTGCTGAGGATGTTTATCTGCACCTTGAGCGCTTCCATAACGCAGATCTGCTCATCCTTGTCCACCTCCTCGCCGTCAACCGAGGCCAGGGATAGGATCGTGCCGGGCATGGGCGCCTCCACCTTGGTCACGATGCCGGCGTTGTCACCGGCTGCGGCCGCCGGCGTTCCGGCATCTGTCTGCTTCACCCGGATATGAAACGGCTGGCCGTCCACGCTGAGTTTCAAGCTGCCGTCCGGTTCGGCGATCCGGCTGACCTTGTGTTCGACGCCATCCACCATGACGGCGAAGTGCCCGGAAGATCCGGCGCCGGCGACCGGGGCGGGAGCGGCCGCGGCCGGCGGCTCGATCCGCACCGGACCCTTGGACCGGCCTTTGAAGAATCCGATGGCAACCTGTGGAAACATGGCATAGGTCAGGACATCCTCGCGCGTCAGCGATGTCACTTCGAGCTTCTGCTTCAGATCCTCCTCGATCTTGTCCAGCTCATTCGGGATCAGATCCGCCGGGCGGCAGGTGACCAGGGCCGGCAGGTTCAACTCCTTCAAGGCCCGCTTGACCAGCGCCTCGTTGGGCTTGCCGGGCGTCAGGCCGTACTGTCCCGCGAGCAGATTCTTTGATTCATTGCTGAGCTGGGCGTACCGGCCGAAGAGGACATTGAGCACGGCCTGCGTGCCTGTGATCTGGCTCGTGGGCGTGACCAGGGGCGGATAACCGAAATCCTTCTGTACAACAGAAATCTCCGCGAGCACCGCGTCCAGCTTGGCAAGGGCGTTGTGCTCCTTGAGCTGGCTTTCCAGGTTGGACAGCATGCCCCCTGGAACCTGCGCGACCAGGATGCGCGTGTCGGCGCCGGCGAACGAGGACTCGAACGCCCGGTACTTCTGGCGCACCTCCCGGAAGTAGGCCGCCAATTCGACCAGGGCCTTCACATTCAAGCCGGTGTCGTGCTCCGTGTCCGCCAGGATCTCGACCAACGTCTCCGTGGGCGAGTGGCTGGTCCCCATGGCCATGGAAGAGATGGCCGTGTCTACTCCTGCCGCGCCAGCCTCGACCGCCTTGACCAGAGTCGCCACGGACATGCCGGTGGTGGCATGCGAATGGATCTGGATCGGCAGGTCGACGGCGCTCCTGAGCGCCTTGACCAGTTCGCTCGCGGCATAAGGTTTCAGCAGGCCGGCCATGTCCTTGATGCAGAGCGACTCGGCTCCCATCTGCGCGAGCTCACGGGCCAGCGCAATGTAGGCCTCCAGCGTGTGGACGGGGCTGGTCGCATAGCTGATGGTGGCCTGGGCATGCCGGCCGGCCTTCTTGACGGCCCTGAACGCGGTCTGCATGTTGCGCGCGTCGTTCAGCGCGTCGAATACGCGGAAGACATCGACGCCATTGGCGGCGGCCCGCTCGATAAAGGCCTCGACGACATCATCCGCGTAGTGGCGGTAGCCCAGGAGATTCTGGCCGCGCAGCAGCATCTGCATGGGCGTCTTCGGCATGGCCGCCTTGAGCGCGCGGATCCGCTCCCAGGGGTCTTCGTTCAGGAAACGGATGCAGGAATCGAAGGTGGCGCCGCCCCAGGTCTCAAGCGACCAGAAGCCGGCGGCGTCAAGTTGCGCCGCGGCGGGGAGCATGTCGGCCGTCAGCATGCGGGTGGCAAACAGCGACTGGTGCGCGTCGCGCAGGGTCACGTCGGTGATCCGGACACGTGCCATAGACGGATGCTCCTGTATCAGCGCCGGCCGGGCGCAGAGTGAATGGCGGCGGCAATGGCGGCTGCCAAGCGCGCTCGGCCGGCCCCGGCCTCGACTGTCTCGGGCGCGTCCGGACGGCCGGCCCGCCAGCGCCGGATCAGATAGGCGGTCAGATTCATGAACTGGATCACGACCAGAAGGAAGAGGAACACCAGGGTCATGCCCAGGACCATGATGGTCAGCGTTTGCCTGAACAGCTCCATGACCGAATCCCCCGAAGACGCACAGGACGATGAGAGTGACACGAAGCCGCAGTGGGATCAAGCATGACTGATAGAACGCCTGCTCCTCGAGGCGCCTCTTTGCGCGAGGGCATGCTGATCCCCGTCATCCCCTGAAGGTCGTCCTCCCCGTGTCGGAGGCCCTGGGCGTGAACTACGGGCGCGGCGACGGTCAGCCGTCGCGGAGGCGAACGAAGGCGCGCCGGAGTGCCGGGGGCAGGAAGTCCCGTGGGGCGAGGAGCCTCGGATCGAGCCGACCGGAGCCAGCGCGCCGCAGGGGTCCGCGGCCCAGCTTCGCAAAGAGCGCCTCGTAGCGATTCCCCATCGCGGCCTGGGAGTACTCCTCGCTCGCCCAGGCGCGCGCGGCGCGAGAAAGATCTGCCCACCGTGCTCGGTTGCGGGCGAGCCTAATGACCGCGTCTATGTATGCGCGCGGCTCACGCGTCGGCATGAGGAGGCCGGTCTCCCCGTCTCGCACCGCCCGGCGGGTCGACCCCGCGAGGCGCGTGGCCAAGGGGATGCAGCCTGCCGCCTGAGCCTCGAGGAGAACAAGCGGCAGCCCCTCCGACTCGGTAGGAAGCAAGAGAGCATGCGCCTCCTGGAACAGGCGGGTGACGACCTGGGGTTCACACGAGCCTAGGAGCGAGAAGCAAGGCACCGCAGCCTCCGCGGCAAGCTGCGCTCGCATCGGCCCGTCGCCCGCCACACGTAGCCGACAGTCCAAGCCCGCCCCGGCCAGGCCACGCGCGATCGCCGGCAAGAGCTCGACCCCCTTCCCCTCGTCCAGTCGACCCACATAGAGGAGCTCGAACCGAGCGGCGTCGTCTCGAGGATCGGGATCTTGGGGCGCCGGCGGTAGCGGTACCCCGTGTGCGATCAGCTCGAGCGGCACCTGCGGTGCACGCCGCACGATGCCCGCGGCGACCACGGGGCTGGGCGCCAGCACCATGGTGCACTCTGCGAGATTGGTGAGCGCGAGGCGATAAACCCACTCGTTGTCGCCGTGAACAAAGGGCAGGACATGAGTCGCCGACGGCAGGAGCCCGAGTGCGAGCTGCGCGTGACGCGCGTGGTTCAGGATGACGACATCGGGAGCAAGATCGCGCATCTCCTGCGCGACCAGATGCACGTGTGCGCGGCCGCTCCGCTTCTCGATTCCTTCGACCAGGCGAATCTCGTAGCGCCCCGCTAGGGCCAAGTTGAACCACGCGCCAGGCGATTCCGTGAGGAAGATCACGATCTGGTGACCCCGCGCGTCGAGCTCCGCCGCGAGATTCAGAATGTAGCTGCCGATGCCGCCGGGACGAAGCTGCGCCGCCACCAGCAGCACGCGGTACTGTCGATCGGTCCCGCGTCCCAAGCGCATCTCCTCCGCAGGTCCTACAGCTCTCGCTCTCATGCAAGCGGATGACGGAGCACAGTATATCTCGTCACTCTTCGGCTGCCCGCGAGCGATTCTACTGACCCCTGGAGAAGTGCTCAAGATCCGGGTCCGGAGCTTCCCCAAGAACCCACATCGACTATGGTCGCGCCCGGTTGGACGCGGCCACACGGCGGTAGTGGCCCCAAGAGGCGGGGAGCATCTGGTTCCGCACCCTGGTTCCTTGCCCTGGTTCCTTGACCCTGAAGAATGGGTTTGGTCTTCTCGGACTCCCTGCGGTGTAATCGGTGGCGCGCTGACCGGTACGCATTCGGGAGCGGTGTTCTTGGCGACGCCAAACTCGGATGAGGATCGTCGGAAGCACAGGGGGGGGAGTGATCTCCATCTGGATCGAGAAGTGGCGGGGAACATGGTTCGGGGTCGCCTATCACGGCGAGCGGCTCGTAGCGACCGCGACAGGCCAGGATCGCAAGGACGCGGCTCGATGCGTGCGGGGGTCTTTGCCTCGCGGCCGGGAGGCCGAAGTCGTTCGGGAGGGCTCCGCGTACGCGCGCGAGGTCGTTCGCATGCTCGCCCGCCTCGAGGCCGGAGAGGAGGAGGCGCCTTTCTTTGAGCTCTGCCCCGACTGCGTGCGAGAGCCGCTCGTCTCGATCGCCCGGGCCGCAGCGGCGATTCCGCGAGGATTCGTCGCGACCTATGGAGGCATCGCCGCAGCGGCCGGCACCGAGGCGCGGGTCGTAGGCGGCGTGATGGCGAAGAATCCTCTCTACCCGATCATCCCCTGCCACCGCGTCGTGGGCGCCGATCTCTCTCTGATCGGCTACACCGGGAGTCGGGATCCGCATGCGCTTCGCTCAAAGCTCGATCGCCTGCGCCGCGAGGCGCGTGGACATAAGGAGACTCGGTCCGTCACGACGCCGCTCGGGACCGCGCCCCTCGTGGTCTATCCTGTCGAGCAGGTCATCCAGCGCGCGGCCGGCGGCGGTTTGGACGAGGGGGCGCAGCAGTCCCTCTGGTGAGGGAGCCGCCCTCCCCGGCGATCACTGCGCGACCGGGACGGCGACGGCTCGTTGTAGAGCGCCATCCACTCCTGGTAGTATCGAGGCGGCCTTCAAGGATGAGGCCGCCGTATCCCATTCCTGCATAGAGCGGCCGAACAGGGCGTCGACCGGGACGCAGGCGGGACGATCCATCACCGAGATCAACAGACACCACCGCGAGGTCCGGACGATCCTTCGAAGACGGGATCTGGTCGATCCCTTCTTCGTCGGGAAGTTCTCGTTTTCGCCCTACCACGCCTGCGCCCACGGCTGCCTCTACTGCGACGGCCGCGCTGAGCGGTACTACGTGGAGGGAGAGTTCGACAAGGACATCGTTGTCCGGATCAATGCGCCGGCCCTGCTCGACACGGAACTGGCGAAACTCAGGGAGCGCGGCATCGTCTTCATCGGTTCGGGCGTCAGCGACGCCTATCAGCCTCCCGAGCGGGATGAGCTCTTGATGCAGGCCTGCGCCGTCGTGCTCAAGCGGCGGTCGATGCCGGTCACGCTGCTCACCAAGTCCGCATTGGCGCTGCGCGATATCGACACATGGACGAGGCTGAACGCCAAAGCCGGCGTCTTGATGATGATGTCGATCACAACCTTGGACGATCGACTCCGCGAGATCTTCGAGCCGACAGCGAGTCCCGTGAACGAACGGCTGGCAACCCTTGCGGAGTTCAAGGCGCGGGGAATCCCGATCGGCGTCGCCGCGATGCCGCTTCTTCCATTCCTGGCCGATTCCGAGTCTGATCTCACGATGCTCGCGACCGAGCTGCGACGGATCGGCGTTGACTTCGTCCTGCCGGGCGGGCTCACTCTGCGTCCCGGCCGGCAGAAGGCCGTGTTCTTCGAAACCCTGAGCCGCTCCTATCCCGAGTTGGCGGGAAGCTACGCCGAACTCTACGCCGAGGACCGCGCATCGGGAGCGCCCTTGTCAGACTATGCCCGGCGGTTCCGCCGGAGGGTAGCTTCGGCGTTCCGGAGCGCTTCCTTGCCGACGTTGGTCCCGCACCGCCTCTATCGTGATCGGCTTCCCACATACGATGAGGTCCATGTCCTCCTTCATCAGATGTGCGATCTCTATCAAGACCGCCCCGTTGCGGTAGGGAGGCTTCGTGCCGCGCTGGGGCGGTACACGGCCTGGCTCCAGGAGAGGAAGACGGTCTTCAACCGTAGGCGAAGACTCCGGCAAAGCGACATCGAAGCCGAGCTCCGGGGGCTGGCGGAAGGTCGCGGCCTCGCAAGCCTCCTCGACAACGAGAGGCTCTCCGCCTTCCTCCGTCAGGTGATCGTCGATCGGAGCGTGTTCGATCCGCTGGAGCGGGAGCTTCTCTAGTGGGCGTCTCGGCACATTCCCAGTCCCAAGCTTGGACCTCAGCCATGCCTTCCGTCTTCGTCTCCTCGTACTAGCGAACTACAACCAGACGACGATCCACGACCGGCTGCGTTTGACTGCCGGGCGCCACGAAGCCCCGCCGCGACCGGTCCGCGGACGGAGCTGCCCGCGAAACGCCTCCATCGCAGGAGCAGGTTTCCCCGACAACGGGAGGCCGATCAGTGACGTCCGTCACAGAAGCCGCCACTTTCCTTCCCCCCCGGACGATAGGCAGCAGCGACGGCGGATGTCCGCGACTCGGGCAAGATTCTCAGGATCCGCTGACGGCCGCGGCAGCCTGGAAGGAAGGCGGGGACGTTCTCAGGCGACCGGTGGAACGGCAACGATGATGGCGGCCGCCCCGGACTCTCCGGCGGGCCGACGGTCTTCGGCGATTCGGCCTTCCCGCCCTCTCGCGGCGCGGCCCGCCCGCCACTCGGCAGATCGCAGGTGCCGACAGGCGCGGTTCCCTGTATCCTCTAAGGCGGCCCGCCGGGGCCCTCGCACTCCGCCGCTCGGGGCGTGATGGTCGGGCGCCGGAGTGGCGGGCTCGCCCGCGAACCGGAACCGTGAGGAGGGGGAGGAGGAGAGGAGGAGGAATGGAGTTTTCGATCAAAGTCGATCCCGCGACGTGGCAGCGCTACATCTCGGTGCCGCGGAAGGGCGAGTCCGTGCTGACGGATTCCTTCGTGAACAAGGGGATGGCGTTCACAGCGAAGGAAAGGGAAGAGCTCGACATCCTCGGCCTCCTCCCGCCCAGCATTTTCACGATCGAGCAGCAGCTCACCCGCGTCTACGAGTCGTACTGCAGCAAGCAGACGCCGCTCGACAAGTACATCTACCTCGGCGGTCTCCACGACCGCAACGAGGTCCTCTACTACAGACTCATCCAGGATCACATCGACGAGATGATGCCGATCGTCTACACCCCGGTCGTCGGGGAAGCGTGCCAGCAGTTCTCGCACATCTTCCGTCGCGGGCGCGGCCTCTACATCGCCATCGACCAGAAGGACAAGATCGAGCGGATCCTCCGCAACTACCACACGGCCGAGCCATCCGTCATCGTCGTGACCGACGGCGAGCGGATCCTCGGCCTCGGCGACCAGGGCGCAGGCGGCATGGGCATCCCGATCGGGAAGCTCTGCCTCTACACGCTCTGCGCCGGCGTCTCCCCGTACTCCACGCTCCCGATCGCGCTCGACGTCGGGACGGACAACGAGGAGCGCCTCGCTGACCCGCTCTATTTCGGCCTCCGACGCAGGCGGGTCCGCGGCGCCGAGTATCAAGACTTCATCGACCGGTTCGTCGCCGCCGTGAAGAGGGTGTTCCCGAACGTCCTCCTGCAGTGGGAGGACTTTCTCAAGGAGAACGCGATCATCCAGCTCGAGCGCTTCCGCGAGAAGATTCTCTCCTTCAACGACGACATCCAGGGGACGGCTGCCGTCGCGGTTGCAGGGATCTTCGGCGCGCTCCGGCTCACCGGCGGGAAGATGAGCGACCACCGCATTTGCTTCGCCGGCGCCGGCGCCTCGACGCACGGCATCGCCGGCCTCTTCGTCGCGGAGCTTGTCGAGCAAGGGATCGCGATCGACGAGGCGCGCAGGAGGATCTGGACCTGCGACTCGAAGGGCCTCTGCGTCTCCGACCGCCCCGGCCTCGAAGGCTTCAAGAAAGAGTACGCGCGCGACCGCGCCGAGCTGGCCTCGTGGAAGGTGGCCGACCCGTCGAGGATCACGCTCGAGGAGACCGTCAAGCACGCGCGACCGACGATCCTCATCGGCGTCTCCGCGACGCCGGGGACCTTCACGGAGCCGATCGTCCGACAGATGGCGAAGAACGCCGAGCGCCCGCTCGTCTTCCCGCTCTCGAACCCGACATCGAAGGCTGAGTGCACGGCCGAGCAGGCCGTCCGATGGTCCGACGGCCGCGCCATCGTGGCGACGGGCAGCCCCTTCGCGCCCGTGACGCACGAGGGCGTGAAGTTCCGGATCGGGCAGTGCAACAACGCCTTCATCTTTCCGGGCGTCGGCCTCGGCTGCTGCGTCGCAAAGGCGACGCAGGTCAGCGACGGGATGTTCCTCGAGTCGGCCAGGGCCCTCGCCACGCATGTCACCGATGACGACATCCGGGAGTCGGCGGTCTTCCCGCCGCTCTCGAACATTCGCGACTGCTCGCACTCCGTCGCCTGCGCCGTGATACGGCGCGCGGTGAAGGAGGGCTACGCCGACCCGGAGATGCTGAACGGACTCGAGGAGCGCGTCCGCCGCGCCATGTGGTCCCCGGAGTACCTCCCGGTCCGCTACGAGCCGCCGACCGGCCACGGACGCCGGCACTGAGGACGCACGCCAGGGGGGGCGCCGGTCGCGGCGTCCCCCGCAGTTCGCGGCCTGGGAGACCGCTCCCCGCCACCTGGATCCATCGGTTGGGCCGCAGAAGGAGTCATCGCCATGCTTCGTAGAGCCAAGATCACCATTGTCGGCGCCGGAGCGGTTGGGGCCACCACGGCTCATTGGTGCGCCGTCTTCGAGCTGGGCGACATCATCCTCTTGGACACCCCCAGCCTCGAAGGCATGCCCAAGGGCAAGGCCCTGGACTTGATGCAAGCATCGCCCGTGTTTGGCTTCGACGCCCACATCTCCGGGACCAGCGACTACGAAGCGACGCGGGACAGCGATGTCGTGGTGATCACGGCCGGAATCGCTCGAAGGCCGGGCATGAGCCGGGACGACCTGCTGAGCACCAACGCCCGAATCGTCGCATCCGTCGCCCAGCGAGTGCGGGAGACCAGTCCCGACTCGATCGTGATCGTGGTCAGCAACCCGCTGGATGCCATGGTGTACCGGGTCTGGCAGGTCACCGGCTTCCCGACCCACCGCGTCTTCGGTCAGGCCGGCGTCCTGGACACCGCCCGGTTCCGCACCTTCCTGGCCCTGGAACTGGGCGTCAGCGTCGAGGACGTCCATGCGCTCTTGATGGGCGGACACGGCGAGACGATGGTCCCCATGCCCGACCACTCCTCGGTGGGCGGGATTCCCGTCACCAAGCTGCTCCCGCCTGAGAGATTGAAGGAGATCGTGGACCGCACGCGGCACGGCGGCTCCGAGATCGTCAACTACCTCAAGACCGGAAGCGCCTTCTACGCGCCGGCCGCAGCCGTGGCCCAGATGGTCGAAGCGATCGTCAAAGACAAGAAGCGCGTGGTGCCCTGCGCGGCCTACTGCGAGAAGGAGTACGGCGTGGGCGGCTACTACGTCGGCGTGCCCGTCATCGTCGGCGCCAACGGCATCGAGCGGATCATCGAGCTGGACTTGACCGAGACCGAACGCGCCGACTTCGAGAAGAGCGTCGCGGCCGTCAAGCATCTCGTCAAGATCATGAAGGAGCTGCCGGAGTCGTAGGCCCCGCGCCTCCTGAAGACATGACTCAAGATTGATGTCGCCGAGGACCCCGCTCCCCAATGCCGGACGGCTCGATCGGCCAGAGCGCCGGACCGTCCTTGGCGATTCCCAGCGGTATTGCGCTCAGCAGACGGCTCCCTCATGGCATTCGGTTCGATTCCTGCAACACCACGAGGCAGCCCGAAAGGGTGAGTGAAGTAGCCACGATCCAGCCCGAGAGGGAGAGTGAGGAAGCCATGGAAATGCCAAAGCCGGGACCCGAGCACGAGGAGCTTAAGCGGATGATCGGCTCGTGGGAGGGGGAGGAGACCCTCCATACTTCTCCATGGGACCCGAAGGGCGGGACCGCCCTCGGGCGGATCCATGCGCGCCTGGCCCTCGACGGATTCGCGGTCGTCAGCGACTACGAGCAAGAGAAGGACGGTCGGGTCGTCTTCCGGGGCCATGGGGTCTATACGTGGGACAAGGCACGGAAGCTCTATGTCATGACCTGGTTCGACTCGATGTCGCCGGGCACACCGGGTATCGCGTATGGAATCCTGCACGGTGGAACGCTGACCTTCCAGAACCAGAGCGAGCAGGGACACGGGCGATACATCTACGACTTCGAGAACCCCGACTCGTATCGGTTCCGGATCGAAGCTTCAAAGGACGGCGAGACCTGGGCGCCCTTCATGGATGCCCGCTTCGTCCGACGTTGAGAAAGAAGAAGCCCCGAAACGGGCGTTCCTTCGAGCAATGAAACACCCGCGCCGCTGAGGCAGCGCGGGTGCATTCGACTTCAGGCCAGCGCGCTATCTCATCAGGATAAGCTTCCGGGAATGCTCGAAGCCCTCTCCCACGAGCTTCGCTATGTAGACGCCGCTCGACACGCGCTCTCCCTTCGCATTCGTGCCGTTCCAATCGACGGCATGCGGCCCAGCGATCAACTGATCGTCCCGGAGCATTGTCACCACGCGCCCCTGGATGTCGAAGACGCCGAGCCGCACCTGTCCGGCCTTGCCCAGCTTGAAGTTCAGCGTCGTCTTCGGATTGAAGGGATTGGGGTAGGCGGCGAAACGTACCGTGGTCGCCGGAGCCTCCTCGGCCGGGCCGGCCGCAACGGCTCTGTGACCATAGAAGTGCATGGCGGGGACATAGGCCTCGACGAGGATCTCCTCATTGGTGGAGTCGCGCATGCGGAACTGGACCTGGTCGACGAGAGCATCCTCCGGTCCGTCATACTCGAAGTAGTTGGAGCCCCATCCGTCCGGCGCGGAGTAAAGCGGACTGCCTCCGTAAGAGTGATCGATCTCACTTCCTTGCGCGTAGGGATGGGGCCAGACACGCACGGCATTCGCGCCGGTCGTGTGATAGTGGAAGTCGCAGTCGACCCGCTCCTCGAAATCCAGGATCGCCGGCGCGCCCGGGGAGAGGGTGACGCGGTTGACCGAATGAGCCCTGTAGGTCATCTGCAGAGGGATGAAGACCGTCAGATAGGTCTGTGACTGGTCGCTGTTCGTCATCATGAAGCAGGCCTGGTTGATGTCCACGTCGCCGGCATAGCGGAACCAACGGTCTCCCGAGCCAGAGGGATGGGGCAAGAGGGTGCTGCCTGAGGAGTACATGCTCGGCCAGTAGACTGCTCCGTCCCTCGCCCCGAGGCAAAAGACGCGCACGCCGCCCGCATCGCTCGTTGTGTAGTCGAAGGATCCCGTGACGCGCTCATCATATGACATCCACTGCGGCGACTCGGGATCGAGGGTGAAGTTGCTCAAGCCGTGAGCGTCCCAGTGATAATCCACAGGCACGAAGCACTCCCAGAGAACTTCCGTCATGCCCTCGTTGTACATGTAGATGCGGACCTGATTCACTTCCTTCGGTCCGGAGCTGAAGCGAAAGGAGTGATCCACGGCGCCCCCGGGGGGCGTCACATGGTGTCCACCCGAAGCGCCGTATCCCGGAACAAGCGTTCCGTTGAAAAACGGTCTGGCGAAGACGTATCCCGGCACGTCGGTGGTGAAATGATGGTCGATGAGCAAATAGTTTCCGTACTGGATCCACGAGGGCGATCGGTGGCTGTACGAGAGATCAGTCACGCCCTTCGCGCCGAATTGGTAGTTCACCGGAAGGTAGAGTTCGAGAAGCATCTCAGACCAGTCCAGGTTGAACAAGGAGATGAAGATCTGATCGACGTGGCAGTCGCCGCTCGTTACGGAGCACCATCGATCACCTGAGCCCTCTCCTTGCGGAACAGGCTGCGAACCCGACCAAACGAGATTTGGGGAGGCTTGGCCGTTCGTGTAGGGCAGGACCATGATGCGCCCGCCTGCCGGGTCGTCGACCTTGTAACTGAATGAGACGGTGATCCTGTCATTGTGGCCCAGCCAGGCCTGATTGCCTCGGTCGATCCGAATATCGCCGAGGTAGTTCGCCCGAGACGGCAGCGGCAGAAAGAGAAGAGCAATCGCGAGATGAATGACCCTGATTCTCATTTCGGGGTCCTCTCGGAATCCCGTGTTGATTGGGCTTGAGAGCGGATGTGCGAGTTGAGGGCGGGGTTGCAGACGAAGAGCTCCTGGTTTCCCATAGTGCCTTCTTCTTCCAGGAAGGGAGGCATGGATGGGTTGCCAGGAGCGAGACGAGGTTCTCAGAACGCTGTGGGGTCTGCAAGGGTTCCGCGTGAGGGAAGTGGAGTTGGCGCGGGTGGTGGGATCGGACGGACGGACGCGGGTGGTGAAGCGGATCTTTGTCGAGGACGAGCGGCGAGTCCACCACTGCCCGGAGTGCGGGAAGGCTCATCGGGAAGGGCTGTTCCAGGAGACGGAGGAGCGGCGTTGGCGCGAGCGTTCGCTCGGCGACTTCGAGACGTGGATCGTCTACGCGCCTTGGCGGATCTCCTGCTGCGGAGGGACACGGGTGGAGCGACTTCCCTGGGAGGCGCTGGGTCATCGGATGACGCGGCGGTACTTCGAGCTCCTGGCCGCGCTCTGCCGTCGGCTTCCCATCTCGGAGGTCGCCCGGATGGCGGGGCTCTCGTGGGACACCGTGGCTCGGATCGACCAGGAGTCGATCGCCCTGGCTCTCGGTGGTCCGTCCCCTTCCTTGGAGGGTCTGCGCTGGATCGGGGTGGACGAGGTGTCGCGGACCGGGGGGCGGGTCTACTTCACGATCGTCACGGATCTGGAGGGCGGGCGCGTCGTCTGGGTCGGCGAGGGGAAGAAGGAGGAGAGCCTGGCGGCCTTCTTCCGCGAGCTCGGCCCGAAGGGGCGGCGGAAGATCGTCGGAGTGGTGAGCGACCTCGGGCCGGCGTATCTCGCGGCGATCTCGGCGGCGATCCCGCAGGCGATTCATCTGCTCGACCGCTTCCACATCATCCAGTGGGTCAACGAAGCACTGGAGAAGATCCGACGGGAGACCTTCGGGGGCGCGCCCAAGGACGACCTGGGGCGAAGCCTCAAGGTCAAGAAGTGGATGTTGCTTCGCGCCTACGAGCTGCTCGAGCTCGGGCAGAAACGGCTCCTCGGCCGGCTGCTCTCCCGCAACCGTACCCTGCAGCGAGCCTACCTGCTGAAGGAGAGCCTGCGCGGGATCTTCCAATACCCTTGGATCCGACTGGGTGCACTGCGCAACGCGCTCCGGAGTTGGTGCCGGATGGCCATCCGCAGCCGCCTGCGCCCTCTGGTCCAAGTCGGCTATCGCCTGCGCGAGAACCTCGAGAAGCTGGTCGGTGGCTTCGAGCATCCCATCCGCATGGGGCTGATCGAGTCGATCAACGGCATCATCGGCCAGCTCCGACGACAGGCCCGAGGCTATCGCGACCCCGAGTACTTCAAGCTGAAGATCTACCAACGCTGCTCGATCCACGACGACCCCTGGGCTCAGATCATCCTATGAGCCCGCTTCCACCGAAAATCGAGAGGAGCCTCATTTCGACCTCCAAGGCGCCTCACCCCCAGCGCAATCGGAGAATCCGGATTCCGGGACCGCGTCTGGATCGGAGGTCCTGTGAATCGCCCGTCGGACATGATACCAGATTGGCCTGGAGTGCGACACCCGAGAATGAACGCCCGCTCGGCGATGGCGGGCGCCACGCTTGCCCGAGCGGTCCGTCCTAGCTGTCGTGCTTGGCTAGTTCCGCCGCGACGCCGAACCTGGTATAGTGGGTGTCGCACGAAAGGGGAGTGCGCGATGAGATCGACTCTCGTCTCCACGGTTTTCCTTCTTGCGATCGCCGGCTCCGTAGTCGCTGCCGACCTCGGCCAAACGCCCGCCCCAAAGCCGCCCGGGCATGAGTACCGAGGAGGCGGGCGCGTCGGCGGAGATACGATCGCGGATGCGGTCTTGATTCCGTCGCTTCCCTATGCGGACTCCGGAAACACGTGCGGCTATGCCAACGATTCGGATGGGAACTGTCTGTATGTGACGTCGACGTCGCCGGACGTCGTCTATCGCTACAATCCAGCAGTGGACGAAGTTGTGGAAATCGATCTCTGCGCGTCCTCCTACGACACCGCGGTCTATGTTTGGGAGGACTCCGCCGGAAACGAGATCGTCTGCAACGATGACGGATGTGGTGCGGGCAGGCAGCAATCCCGTATCTGGTTTGCGGGCCTTCAGGCTGGGCACAGCTACTACATCATCGTGGACGGCTACGGTGGAGACTGTGGCGAGTACTCCATCACGGTGGAGCGTTTGGAGTTGTGCGACTTACCCTGTCCCTCCGGCGCGCTCGTCGAAGGGGAGCCACCCTGCGCAGATGATCAAAGGGACGTTTACAATCCCGGCTGCTCCGGGGATGAGGGCTACCTACGGGACTGGTTGCCGATCCCGGGACAGCCGGGCGGCTGCGCCACCGTCTGCGGGCGATCCTGCACGTACCGGTACGAGGTGTGGGAGATGCGTGACACGGACTGGTACAGGGCACAGGCCGCCGGCGGAGTGGTGACGTTGACATGCAGGGCGGAGTTCCCGCTGATGTGCTATATCATCTATGGAACGGACTGCGGCCACCTCAACTACGTCTACGGGCAGGCCTCTCCTTGCGAACCCCTCACGATCGAGTGGGTCGCCCCTGCGGCCCAGGATGTGTGGCTGTGGGTGGGACCAAGTGTCTTCCAAGGCGTTCCCGAGAGCGACTACGTCTTCGAAGTCTGCGGGCTCAGCGAGACCTCAGGATTGGTGGGGGCATGCTGCTTCGGGGGCACCTGCCGAATCCTGACCGAGGACGAGTGCGCGTTCTTCTCCGGCGTGTGGGAACGGAACGCCTCCTGCTACCCGCTCCCGTGCGGCAACACGGGAGCCTGCTGCCTGCCGGACGGATCGTGCGCGAACGCGCAGATGGGCGAGTGTCATCGAATCGATGGCATCTGGCTCTTTCCGATTACGAGTTGCATTCCGAATCCCTGCGGACCGGTGCCTGTCGAGCGGACGAGCTGGGGGCGGATCAAGAGCTTGAACAGATAGCCTGAACCTCACTTCACGAGCCTCCTCTTCATCAAGAACAGCGCGGCCACGAAGCAGATGCCCGCGATGACGACGAGGTAGGCGAGGCTCCACTCCCATCCCTCCCGATACCAGCCGAGAAAGGACCCGCGCACGAGGAACGAGACGTGCGTCAGCGGCAGAACCCACGCCACGAGACGCGCCCATCCCGGAAGGATGTCGATCGGGAAGAACGTCCCGCTGAACATGAACATCGGGAAGATCAAGAGGAAGATCGGGAAGTTGAAGGAGTCGATGTTCGGGACCAGGGCCGTCGCGATCAGACCGAGGCAGGCGAAGGTCAATCCTCCGAGGACGGCGAGCGGAACCACCCAAAGCCCGGTCGGATAGTGGACGAGGCCGAAACCGGTGAGGACTCCCAGCATGATCACCGACGCGAGGATGCTCTTCGTCGTGCCCCAGAGAATCTCCCCCACGATCACGTCCTCGACCAGGAGCGGGGTCGCGATGATCGCGTCGAAGGTTTTCTGGTAGTACATCCTCACGAATGAGGCGTACGTGTTCTCGAAGAAGGACCAGAACATGATCGCGACCGCGACGACGCCCGGCGCCATGAAGTTGAGATAGCTGACCCGCTGGCCCTGGTACTCAAGATCGCCGATCAGCGAGCCGAGGCCGAGGCCGAAGGCCAGCACATAGAAGACCGGCTCGAGCAGGGGCGGAAGGAAGTTGGTCTTCCATGTCGTGAGATAGACGTCCAGGTCCCGCCGCCAGACCCGGAAGCTCCTGAAGGAGACGTTCCGCAGCGTCCCTCGCATCGCTAGCCCCTCAGGCCCCGCCCCGCGAGCCGCAGGAAGACATCCTCCAGGGTCGCCTGCCGCAGGAGATGCTCGATCCCCGGGAAGCGATCCTCGAGCTGCCTCGCGCCGTCATCGCCGTCGCGAAGATACACGTAGACTCGCGCATCGACGACCTCGTGGGCCCATCCGCGCTCCGCGACGAAGGCGGCCACCTCCTCGATCCGGCTCCAGACCTCGATCACATGCTTGCCGACCTCCCGCTCGATCAGCTCTGGCGGCCGGCCCTCGCGAAGGATCTTCCCCTGATCCATCAGGATCACGCGGTCGCAGAGCTGGGTGGCCTCCTCCATGTAATGCGTCGTCAAGAGGATCGTCGTCCCCTCGGTCTTGAGTGTCCGGATCCTCTGCCAGATCGCGTGGCGCGCCTGGGGATCCAGGCCGGTCGTCGGCTCGTCCAGCAAGAGAAGGCGCGGCTGATTCAGCAAGGCGCGGGCGAGGATGAGGCGGCGCTTCATGCCTCCCGACAGTTCCTGGATCTTCGCCTTCGCCCGCTCCTCGAGCTGCATCATCCGCAAGAGATCGCCCGCCCGCTCGCGCGCGACGCCCCCGGGGATGCCGAAGTAGCGCGCGTAGGTGAGGAGGTTCTTCCCGACGGAGAAGTCGGGATCGAGGTTGTCCTCCTGCGGGCACATCCCGATCTCCTTCTTCACGGCGCGGGGGAAGTCGGCGACGTCCAGATCGAAGACCTTCACGAATCCGGAGGTGATCGGCGTGAAGCAGGAGACCATGCGCACGGTCGTGGTCTTCCCCGCGCCGTTCGGCCCCAGGAATCCGACGCATTCCCCGTGGAGGAGATCGAAGTCGATCGCGTCGACGGCCGTGAAGGCCCCGTATCGCTTCGTGAGGCCGCGGGCCTCGATCGCTCGGCGACGGGAAGACATGGAGGAGTCAGACTACCGCCCCACGGAAGGGGTCGGCAAGGGGACGTTCGTTTGTGCCGCGAATCGGTTGCAGGCGCGGCCGAGTCTCTCGGCGGTATCCTACGGCGCGGACGGCCAGTCCTCGCGTCCGCAGACGACTTGATCGACGATTCCGACGACCATCGAGCGGACGGGGGCGAGCGAATCGCCGAGGATCTGTCTCGATCCGTTCCCCTCGTCCAGGACGAGCACTGTCTCTCCCGCCCCGGCGCCGACGGCGTCGAGCGCGATGATCGAGCTTCCGGCAGGCTCGCCGTCAGCCTTCAGCCGATCGAGGATGAGGATCTTCTTGTTGGCCATGGATGGATGGTGGATCGTCGAATAGAGACGGCCGACGACTCGGGCCAGGATCATGGCCGCGCCTCGTCGAGCTGGATGCCGTCGACGATCCCGATCACCGCGTGATCCACCGGCACGAACCAGGGATCGAGCGTCAACGCCGCCTCGCGGGCGGCTTCCCAGTAGACCAGCTCCGTCGGGCCGGCCATCCGGGTGCAATCGGCGCATACAAACGGCCGCCCACTCGGCCGCTCGCCCTTGTCGAGCGGCTGCACCCACAAGAGCGGCACGCCCTCGAGGCCTTCGTAGACTACCGCGGGGACCAGAGTCCCGATCACTCTTCCAAGGTGCACAACCGCTTCCTCTCGATGGCTCCGACCGTTGCTGACATGAGCGGGCCTGCCCGAACTCGCCCGTTTGATCGCCTAGTCGCTCGGCGGCTGCTCGGCCCCCTCGGGCTCGCCCGCCTCGCAGGCCGAGAAGCGCGTCGAGGTCCCGAGCAGGCGGCGGAGATTGTCATCGAGCCTCGGCAGAATGCTCCGGTGAAGCACCCTCTCCTCGGGGATCGACGAGGCGCCGATCTCGAGCGCCGCCTCCACTTCGGGGAGCGGCCCGTCGAAGAGGACGAACGCCCTGCCGCCCAGGCCATCGGCAAGCCGCATTTCCGCGATCCGGACAGCGGCCCCCTTCACGCCCGCGTCCGCGGCCCGAAGCAGCGCGGCCACCCCGTGCGTCTCAAGGACCCCGAGCGCTTCCTCCTCGATCTGCGCCGTCCGCCCCAGCGCCCCTTCGAGGACCTGCTCATGGACATCCGGGAGGAAGACGTCGTCGATGAGGAAACCCCGCCCCTCCTCCAGCCCCGCCTTCCAGGCTTCCCCCACCGACGCGACCGAGCCGCCCACCATGACCAGGTAGCGGCCCGGATGTACGGTCCCGACCTTGAGCAACGAGATCGGCGCGCGCTTGACCATGGTGTCGGCGGCGCGGATTCCGGCGGCCACGCTATCAAGCTCGATCAGAGCCAGTGCGGGGTGCTTCGTCTCAGTGGGGCCCTTCGTCTCGGTGGGATTCCTCATCTCAGCGGAGCCCCTCATCTCACACGATCCTGAAATGGTCGACGAGGACGCAACGGCGCTCGCGGCTGAAGCTACGCGGGCCGGTCATCCCCTCCCCGGTCGGACTGGCGATCGTGAAGCTCGCGTGGCCCTCCCCGCCTTCCCCGAGTCCCGCATAGCAGGGTCCGTTCTTCACGAAGATCGTCGTGTTCATCTCCCTCGCCATCCTGCTCAGGTGATCGAGATTCCTGGAGTGCATGACCGCCGAGTGGCCGCATCCCTGCTCGGCCTGCCTGGCCAGATCGATCGCGCGATCGGCGTTCTCGACGCGGACCACAGGCAGGACCGGCATCATCTGCTCCGTCCAGACGAGCGGATGCTCGGCAGGGACCTCCGCGACAGCGAGGCGAATCCGCGAGTCGGCGCGGATGCCCGCCTCCGAGAGGATCCGGGCAGCGTCCTTCCCGACGAACCCCGTATTCACCACACCAGGCCTGCCCTGACCTCGATTCTCCTTGAAGATGACCTGCTCCACCCGGCGCAGCTCGTCCGCCCTGAGGCGATAGGCTCCGTTACGGATCATCGCCTGCAGGAGGGCATCCGCCACCGAAGCCACGACGAAGACCTCCTTCTCATCGGTGCAGATGACGTTGTTGTCGAAGGAGGCGCCCAGGACGACATCGCGGGCCGCACTCTCGATGTCCGCGCTCTCGTCGACGACCACGGGAGGGTTCCCGGGGCCCGCGCAGATCGCCCGCTTGCCGCTGCGCATGGCTTCGACCACAACGCCCGCGCCCCCTGTGACGACGAGAAGCCTGACACCCGGGTGCCGCATCAGCTCCTTGGCGCTCTCGATCGTCGGCTCGGCGACGGCGCAGATCAGATCGGCCGGCCCCCCGGCGGATCGGATCGCCCGGTTGAGAAGCCGGACGACGTGGCAGGAGACTCCCTTGGCCGACGGATGCGCGTTGAAGACCACGGCGTTGCCGGCCGCGAGCATTCCGATGCTGTTGCAGATGATCGTGCTGGTCGGATTGGTGACGGGCGTGATCGCGCCGATCACGCCGTAGGGCGCCCTCTCGAGGAGCATCAGGCCACAGTCGCCCGAGACGGCATGGGGCAGAAGCGCCTCGGTACCGGGGGTCTTCACGGCCACCAGCCGGTTCTTGACGATCTTGTCCTCGACGCGACCGAGACCGGTCTCCTCGACCGCCATGCGAGAGATCTCCTCGAGGACGGCGAGCATCGAATCCCGCATCGCGGCGACGACGCGATCGCGCAGGGCGAGGCTCTCTTTCTGGAAGGAGCGGAAGGCCTGGCCCGCGGCATCGACGGCGGAGTCGACATCGACGAAGAGCCCGGGGCCAGCCCTGGACTCGGGCCCGGTCGTAGGCTCCGGCCCGGCCTCGGGCCCCGGCCCGAGCTTCGTCCCGGGCCCCGGCCCGAGCTTCGTCCCGAGCGTCGGCCCGAGCTTCGGCCCGAGCTTCGGTCCGAGCGTCGGCCCGAGCGCCAGCCGCTCCGCGATCCGAGCGGCTACCTCGGAGACCTCTTCATCGGTCAGGCGGCTCAAGAGTCGCTTCCCTCGTCATCTCGGCCCTTCTTGTAGACCTCGCGGCCGGCGATCTCCCAGCTATCGACGATCGCCATGATGACCGCGTCGACGGGGCGCTTGTCGGTGAGGCTTGTCATCCGCGCCGAGCTTCCGCTCGCGTAGAGGACAAGCTCGCCCACTCCGGCGCCGACGGCGTCGGCTGCGACGACACTTGTCCCGGTCGCCTTGCGATCCTGGTCGACTTGCTCGAGAAGAAGGAACTTGAGGCCCTCGAGGGTCTTCTCCTTCTGGGTCGAGACGACCGTCCCGACCACTCTCGCCAAGTGCATGGGCGCTTACTTCCCCTTGGCGGCTTCAGGCGCTCGGCCCAACGGGATCACGAGGTCGACGTTCGTGTGAGGCCTCGGAATGATGTGGACCGCCACGATTTCGCCCACGCGCGCCGCGGCTGTCTGGCCAGCGTCGCACGCGGCCTTCACGGCTGCGACGTCCCCACGAACGATCGCCGTCGTGTACCCGCCCCCCGTCTTCTCGTAGCTCACCAGCTCGACCTTGGCGGCCTTGACCATCGCGTCGGCCGCCTCGACCATCGCCGGAAAGCTCCGGCACTCGATCATCCCCAATGCTTCTGCCATTCTCCGCGAACCTCCTCTTCGACAGACCCTCGAACGAGAATTCCGATCATGTTACTTGCCCGCCGTCACGCGGCCCGTGACCGCTTCCAGGGCGCGTGTCGCCGCGGGCGCCGCGACATCGATGTCCCTCTCCTCTCCTCCAAGGTAGACGCGACCGAAACTGCCGAATGCGCGCACCTCCAGGATGTTGATCTCGGCGGCCTTCTCGGCCTCATTGGCCGCGAGCGCCGCATAGGCCGCGGGCTCGCACTCCAGGATGAACAGGCTCTGCCCCGCGAGAATCATGTTGCCGTGCCGCATCCGGTTGATCAGCTGCGTCTGGTGATCGTCGAGGGCGCGGATGATCTGGCTCGAGAGAATGCGAGGCTTCATTCGATCCGCCTCCTCCACCTCCAGAGCGCGCAGGATCGCGGCCCCCGCCTGGCGGACGTCGGCCTGGCTCGGCGAGTGGATCTCGAGCATCCCGAAGAGGCGCTCGACGATCTGCATCCCGGGAGTGACCTTGGTCGACTTGAGGGCGATGTCCGTGATCCGGTTGATGTCGATCCCCGGCGAGATCTCGACGAAGAGGCTCGCCTGCCCCTGCGTGGGCAGGAATCCCTGCGCGACCGTCGCGAGGAACGAGGCATACTGCGGCTGCAGGCAGTCCAGGAAGACGTAGGCCCTCAGATCGACCATCGCATCTCTCCGCGTTCCGGCCTCACGACGCGCGCCATGACGCGTGCGCAGGCGCCTCGCGCGCTTCCCTTGCGATCTCGACGCCGCGGCTGGTGCCGATGCGCGTCGCGCCGGCCTCGATCATCTTTCGGGCGTCGGCGAGAGTCCTGATTCCACCCGCCGCCTTCACCCCCATCCCCGAACCGGCGACCTCCGCGGCCATCAGGGCCACGTCCTCAACGGTCGCGCCGCCTGGCCCGAATCCCGTCGAGGTCTTCACGAACCCCGCCCCCGCCCTTCTCGCTTGCCGACAGGCCGCGCGCTTCTCCTCATCGGTCAGGAAAGCGGTCTCGATGATCACCTTGCAGAGGGCGCTCCCGTCGCGGCAGGCCTCCACGACGGCCCGGATGTCCCTGAGGACAGCCACCTCATCGCCTCCCTTGAGGGCGCCGACGGGGATCACCATGTCGATTTCGCGCGCTCCCTCCCGGATCGCCCTGCGCGCCTCGAGCGCCTTGACCTCCGCCGGGCTCGCTCCCAGCGGGAAGCCGACGACCGAACAGACCTTGACCGGACTTCCGCGAAGCTCCCGCGCGGCCAGCGGGGTCCAGAGGGGATTGACGCAGACCGCGATGAAGCTCCACTCGCGCGCCTGTGCGCAGAGCTTGCGGATCTCGGCCTCGGTCGCCTCCGGGCGCAGCAGCGTGTGGTCGATGAAGCGGGCGATCCCTTCGCACATGCGGTCGGCCTCGACCGGCGGCGAACCGCGGCGGACGACGGACGCGGCGGACCGCCCGCTTCGAATCGATGGCGGCGTCATCATCTGCCCCTGCCTCCCCTCGGCGAGCCGCTGGACCTCGTGGAGGATGCGCGAGAGATCCTCCTCGCTGATCTGCGCGGGGCCGGCGATAGTCTGCTGGCTCGGCTGCGACGCCGATGCGGCGACCGGCCCCTCGATCTGGCCGACGCGGCGCAGGTGGCGCTCCTCGGTGCAGCGGGCCTGGAGCCAGAGGCTCACGATCTCCTCGGCGAGCTTCGGGCCGATCAGTCCCGCCCCGAGAGTGAGGACATTGGCGTCGTTGTGCTCGCGGCTGTTTCTCGCGGTCGAGAGGTCGTAGGCCAGAGCGGCTCGGATTCCCGGGACCTTGTTGGCAACCATGGCCGAGCCGATTCCGGCGCCATCGATCACGATTCCCCGGTCGCAACGGCCACCCGCGACTTCCGTGGCCGCGGCCCGGGCATGGAGAGGATAGTCGGTCACTTCATCGGATGAAGTTCCCACATCCACGACTTCGTGACCGAGAGTCTGAAGATGCCGAACGAGCTGGCCCTTCAGGTTGAATCCGGCGTGGTCCGAGCCGATGGCGATTCTCATGGATCCTGAATCAGTCAATCCTGGATGCGCGCATTGATGCAACCATTAACACCCATATAGATACCCGACATCTATTCACATCCATACCTGGGAGTCTTCGCGAGGCCGATTCCGTCTGGGTTCGATCCGGCCTGACTCGGTGGCCAGAATCGCCTGCAGCCGGCGGACCAGGAGACGCAGGGACTCGAGTCCAAGCTCGGTTATCTTGAAGCGGGTCAAGGACCTGTTCCCTCTCATCCCCTTTGCGATCTCGATGTACCCGGCATCCGCCAGCCTCCTTGCCTGGACATGGAGGTTCCCGTCCGCCAGAGACGTCATCTCCTTGAGCTGGGTGAAGGTAAGGGCTTCCCCGGGCACAAGGCTCGCAATGATCGCCAGCCTCGCCTGAGAGGTCAGATGAGCGTCGATGACCAGTCTGCTCATGTTCGATACCCCATGCGCTTCACAAACGGAAGTTCTATCCACTTTGTCAGCTCTGTCAAGCAGATTCTGAACTCATAGACAAACATTACTCCATTCGATGAAGTAGCCGGCCATCCAGGCTCCGGCGTGCGCCTGGCCAGCCCGTCTGCTACGATCTATCCGATGCGACCCGAGCCGTTCATCGCGGGATCAGCCCTCTCCCACCTCGAGTGCGCCCGCTGCCGCGAGACCGAAGACCCCGATCGCCTGCTGGGCGTCTGCCCCAGGTGCGGCGGGCCGCTTCTGGCCCGCTACGACCTGCAGAGGTCCGACCTCCGGGGACTTCCGCTCGAGTTCTCGCTCCGCGCGCCCGATCTCTGGCGCTTCGCGGAGCTGCTCCCGGTGCGGTCGGCCCGCCTCCGCCTGAGCCTCGGCGAGGGGATGACGCCGATGCTCGGAGCGCCGCGCCTGGCGAGGGAGCACCGCATCGAGAACCTCTGGATCAAGGACGAGGGGAGAAACCCGACCGGATCGTTCAAGGCCCGAGGAATCGCGGTGGCCATCGCGCGGGCGGCCGAGCTCGGCGCAACGGCGGTCATGGCCCCCTCGGCCGGCAACGCGGGCCTCGCCCTTGCCGTCTATGCCGCCAGGCACGGCATGCGCGCCCTCGTCGCCTTCCCCGAGGAGGTGCCCCCCGCCTATGTCCGAGACTGCCGCTTCTACGGCGCCGAGGTGATCCTGGCCGGAGCGTCGATCCGGGAGGCCGCCGCGGCGATGAGAGACCATCTCGAGACGGACCGAAGCTGGCAGGAGGCCTTCGATCTCTCGACTCTGCGAGAGCCGTACCGGGTCGAAGGGAAGAAGACCATGGGATATGAGATCGCCGAACAGCTCTGGGGCAGGGCCCCGGATGCGATCCTCTATCCGACGGGGGGCGGCACCGGCTTGATCGGAATCTGGAAGGCCTTCGAGGAGATGCTCGAGCTCCAGTGGCTCTCCGAGCCCAAGCGCCCCAGGATGTTCGCGGTGCAGATGGAGGGATGCTCGCCGATCGTTGACGCCTTCGAAGCGGGAGCCGATGACGCCACGCCCGCTCAAGAGGCCAGGACGCGATGCTGGGGACTGCGCATCCCCGCTCCCTTCGCGGGACGGGAAATCCTGGCCGCCGTCCGCGCGAGCGGCGGCGGAGCGATCCGCGTGCCCGAGGGGGAGTTGCTCCCCGCCTACCGCGCCGCGGCCCGCTTGGAGGGTATCGACCTCGCCCCGGAGGGAGCCGCCGCGCTCGCGGCCCTACCCCTCCTGCTCCAGGCGGGAGCCCTCAAGCCGAGCGACTCGGTCCTCGTCCTCAACACGGCATCCGCGGGGATGTACAAGTAGCCGCCCGGGAGGGCCCGCGCGCGGCGCCGCAGGCTCAGTCCCCTGCCCCTACCGCACCACGAACCAGATGCCGGCCAGGATCAGGCCCACGCCCGCGTATTGCAGGAGGGTCAGCCGTTCACCGAAGAGCGACCACTGGATCGCGAGGATGACGAGATAGCCGACGCTCACCATCAGCGGATAGGCGAGGCTCAGCTTGAGGCTCCGCAGCGCGAGGGAGTAGCAGATCAGGTTCGAGGCGAAGCAGACGAGCCCGAGGATGTAGGACCAGCTCAGGAACGAGGCGATCGGCGCGAGAAAGGTCCCCTGGACCCGGAACAGAGGCGCAACCGCGTGGCTCATCGAGTACTTGATCAGGACATTCGCCAGCGCGTTCAGGAGGAGGGCCGCCGCGAGGTAGAGGAATGCCGGCACGGGAATCGTTCCGTCAGGGGCGCCTGCCCGCCGGATTCCCTTCGTCGAAGAGGCCGAGCTGCTCGGTCGCCGGCGGCAGGGCCGCCAGCACCTGCTCGATCCAGGAGTCGCGAGACCAGGCGGGAAGCCTCACGCAGTCGATCCGGAAATCCCTGATCAGCCCCTCGATCATCTTGTCGATCTCCTGCTGGTAGTCGCCCTGCGTGTCCCGGATTCCGTCGAAGCGCGGGGGCGTGACGATCGGCACCTTCACCAGAAGCCCGTAGGTCGGCAGCCAGGTGGCGATCAGGCTGTCGAAGACCGAGACCCTGCCGAACTTGGAAACCAGGTAGGCGTAGTTGTCGAGGACCGACCGGTCGCAAACGATCACGTCATGATGGACGGCCGCCTCGATCTCCCGCGCGATCTGCGTATGGAGGATCCAGGCCTGCGCGTCGATCGTGGTTCCCCGGTTCAGAGGGAGGGGGCAGGAGCGCGCCACCTCCTTGACCATGTCGACCCGGAAGTCGCGGCGCTTCAGTACCGCGGCGAGCTCGAAGCAGAGGGTCGTCTTGCCGACCCCGTGAGATCCGAGGAAGGCGACCTTCAGAGGCGGAGCCTCCCTCTCGCCCACCTCGCGCGGACCTTGTGTTACCATGACGGGCGCGAGCCTACCACGGGAGCAGCGAAGCGGCAACGTCGAGCCTCCTGGGTCGACTCCGGAGGGAGGTCGATTGACCCGGATCAAGATCGGCGACTCGATCTTTCTCATCCCCGACGAACGCTGGGAGGACTGGGTCCGCCAGGGAAGAATCCCCCCCGGCGCTTGGATCCAGTCTCCCGTCTGGACGGACGGCATCTGGCGATTGGCCGACTCGCTCGAGGTCTACCACCTCTTCCTGCCGACCGCGCCGGCCATCCCCAAGCGCTCCGCTCCAGGCCTGAGCGAGACGATCTTCCCGCGGCGATGGCTCTCGATGACGGAGACGCTCATCCTCCTGAATCTCGTGGCGAGCGCAGTCCTGCTCCTGGTCTGGCGGGACCTGTTCTCGATGCGCCTGCTCTGGCTCTCGCGATTCCTGCGCCACTTCATCGGAAGCGGCGAGGGGCTCTTCGCCGTCATCGTCCCGATGTTCCTGCACGCGTCGCCTTCCCATCTCTTCTTCAACATGATCGCCCTTCTCGCGGCGGGAAGCGTGGTCGAGTACTTCTACGGCAAGGGAAGGATGCTGGCGACCTACTTGACGGCCGGCTTCGCCGCCGCTGCCCTTTCGTTCGCATTGCGGCCCAAGCCTTATCTATCGGTCGGCGCGTCGGGCGCGATCTACGGCCTCTACGGCCTCGCCATTCTCTTCCTCATCAGACACTACCGGCGTTTCAACGCGCTGCAGCGCTGGAAGACCGTCCGCGTCTATCTGCCGATCGCGGCGCTCGCGACTCTCCCCTCGATCGCCGGCGAGCGGGTCGACTTCTACAATCACCTGGGGGGATTCCTCGCGGGATGCGCGATCGGGGTCTTCCTCCCCGCGGGCGAGCGGCTCGCCCATGTCACGGAACCGATCCCGGCCGCCGCGGACGAGGCCTCCCCATGAGTCGCCCCCGCTCGACCGAGGCGAGCCTCTTCCGGCACTGCCCCTACTGCGCGGTCCCCCTCGTGGTCGAGCGGAGGGATGGGCGGCCGCGTCCGACCTGCCCCGCCTGCGGATACATCCAGTACCGCAATCCCGTCGTGGGCGTCGCCGCGATCCTGACGGAGATCGAGATCGTCGGGCTTCTCGGCATCGATGCCGTCCGGGCGGCGACGGGGCAGGCGCCCGATCCCCGCGGATCGAGGCTCCTCCTCGGCCGGCGATCGGTGAGCCCCAAGGGGAAGTTCTGCCTCCCTTGCGGGTATGTCGAGTTCGACGAGGACCACCGCGAAGCGCTCGTCCGCGAGGTCGCGGAGGAGACAGGCCTCATTGTCGTGGTGGAGGACCTCTTCGCGGCCCATTCGAACTTCCACGACCCGGATCGACAGAGCGTCGGCCTCTGGTATCGGGCGCGCCCTGTCGGCGGCGCGCTCCGTCCGGGCGACGATGTCGACGCGCTGATTCTGGCGCGCCCCGAGAATCCGGGCGTCGCGCTAGCCTTCCCGACCGACGGGATCGTCCTTGCCCGGCTGGCGGAGATGGAAGCCGACCCCTGCCGCGCCGCCGGGCCGCGGAGCGGCGAGCCATGACACGCCGCAGCAAGAAGTCCCCGGCCTGCGGCCTGCCGCCACGCATCCTCCTGATCACCGCCGCCCTCTGCGCGATCAGCCCGCGGGTTGCGGACTCGGGCTTCTTGGAATCGATGGGTCTCGACACCCCCTTCCTCCTCGGGCAGGTCGACCACTTCACGCCGATCGACATCGGCGGGGACGGGGTGACCGATCTGGTCTGCGCCGGAGCGGCGATCCTCGAGGGCGCGGAGGTCCTGGAAGGATCGAGCCCGGAAACGGGAGATGTCGTCCATCTCCTGCGTCGCGGTCCCGTGGATGGCTGGCGCCACGCGCAGAGCTTCCATGTCGAAGGAACAATCCGGGAGATCGCCGCGGGCACGATCGACGGGGACGAGAGGGACGACATCTTGATCCTCGCCGGAGAGATAGGGATACCGAGCCTCTTCCTGATTCCCTTCCTGCAGAGCGATGAGGGAAAGCTCGTGCGCGGGCCGCGCACCGACCTCGGGGGCAGGATCTGGTGGCCCGAGCAATTGAGCGTCGGCTTCGGCGGGACCGCGGTCTTCACCGACTGGACGATCGCCGAGGATGAGTCCCTACTCAAGCTTCTCTCCCTGAGATACGATGATCGATCCGGCTTTCGACCTCTTCACGCGAGCATCATCCGTCTCGACGACCTGGAACGCGGGTCAGGGCACTTGATTCTGCATGACGGACCCAATCCCATGGTCGTCCTCTGGGGCCATTATGAGAGCGGCTCGGAGTATCGACTCTGGACGGTCACGCAGGATTCGACCGGATGGCGGAACCCGTCGCAGGCCATCGCGATCGATCACGACCCGGGCTCGCTCAAAGTCGTCCGGCGCGACCATCGGTCGGAGGCTTGGGGCATGACCTGGGACTGGTACATGCCTCAGCCAAGGCACACGCTTCGCCGTCTCGCCGCGGCGCCGGGCACCGACTCCCTCTTCTCCCGCGACTACCCGTTTCAGCCTCCCAAGAACTTCCTCTGCTGCTCCGAAAACACGCACTTCATCGATCTCGGCGACTCCCTGCTGTTCGCCTGGGCTACCTACGGACCCGGCGAGTACCGGATGCTCCTCGGGACAGTCGGGCCGCGAGGCGCTTCCCAAGTAGGAGAGCCGTGGGTCACATGGAGTGCCACCCTCGAGAACCTGCTGCGCGCCCCCGAGGGCGGGATCGATCTCATGTTCTCGAACGGAGCGGCCCACTGCATCCTGCCCTCGCGGACCCTGCCCCCTCCTCGTTTCGAGCTCTACCTCGACCAGGCCGATGAGATCGAAACCAGGGGCGACTTCGATCACGACGGGCTCGACGACATCGTCTTCAAAGGAAGATGCGGGGACCGGACCTGGAGCTACTGGCTGCTCCGCGGAAGGGACGAGCCCCCTTGGTTCTGCGATCCGGAACCGATCGCGCGCGCGGAGCGCCTCGAAGTCGCCGCGACGGCCGATCTCGATGGCGATGGATTCCTGGATCTCATCATGCGCGCGACGGAACCTTCTCGGATTCGTTTCGTCCCCTACTTCTGGACCGGCTGGCGCTTCGAGCGGGACGAAGGGGCCGCCGTGCCACGCGTCTCGTCGGAGGTGATGCTCTCCGACTTCGACGGGAACGGCCGCACGGAAGTCGTCCAGTTCACGTACTCCA
>Ga0194112_10000853_pt1 | contig 45155 bp, 38 predicted proteins | sample TA2MahC400mmetaG_FD_146191 | JGI IMG/M metagenome (GOLD analysis project Ga0194112, IMG submission 146191) | Freshwater microbial communities from Lake Tanganyika, Tanzania - TA2015016 Mahale Deep Cast 400m | ecosystem: Environmental > Aquatic > Freshwater > Lake | place: Tanzania: Lake... | reverse complement strand
TGGGGCGGATCGTCTTTGGATGCGTCGGACTCCCGCTATGGCCGCAGGGATAAGCAACCACATCTGGACTTTACAAGAATTACTTTGTTATAAACCATAATTATCAATATATTAAAGGGTCATGACCAAACTTTAAATAAATCCATAAATTAAGCCATCAAAATTTTGAATAACTTATTCTTTCCCTTTTGAAATTTACCTCTTCTGATGGGATATGTCAAAAATAAATTTCAAGAAGGAGTTAATGCCATCCTCGAATATTTTGAGAAATTTAAAAAGATTGTTTAAACTATTAATTTATGATAGTATTAAAAACTGAATTTCAATAAAGGGTAGGGTTTTATGGATATTCGAAAGATACTAAAGAAGATAGAAGAGACCGAGACTCCGAAGGTCAATAAGGTGGCAGTTGCCTACTCCGGTGGATTAGACTCCTCTCTCTCAATTGAATTGCTTAGGAGAAAATATAAAGCAAAGAAGATTCTTCCCATCACGATTGATGTAGGGCAGGGAGAGGAAGAGGTTCGAGAAAGTAGAAGGAAGGCAAGGGTTCTCAAGATCAAACCCCTCTTTTTCGATTTACGAAATGAATTCACAGAGGTCTGGATTGCACGGGCAATTCAAGCCAACTCCGATTATCTGGGCTATCCCGTCTCTACATCGATGACCAGGCAGATCGTGGCGCGCAAAGTAGCAGAGGTTGCCCTTGCTGAGGGATGCGATGCCATTCTCGAGGGATCAAGCGGAAAAGGCAATGATCAATATCGCATGCACAATGTCTTCAAGATGTTTGCCCCTCAGCTTAAGATCTTAGTGCCAGTGAGGGACTTCGATTTAACCCGATTGGAAGAGGAGCAATTGTGTAGAGCATGGGGAGTTCCGGTAACTGAGATGATCACAGGAGGGGATGATAAGACGATGTGGTGTCGATCAATTGCCAGTGGTGCTATCGACCTCAATCAGCCACTGCCTGATGATATCTGGATGTGGTATCGTCCTATCGAGAGGGCTCCTGACGAGCCTTCCTTTATCACTCTGGAGTTCGAAAAAGGAATTCCCACCAAATTAAATGGGAAACGGAGACCTCTCGGAGAAATCATACCAGCACTTAATATCATTGGTGGTATGCATTCCATTGGTAAGATCGATATATTCGAGGATGGGATTATGGATCTCAAGAGTCGGGAGATCTATGAAGCCCCTGCAGCGACCATTATTCTAAAACTTCATCGAGACCTTGAACAGTTCTGTCTCACCAAGGATGAGATTCAGTTTAAGAAAGGGATCGATCAAAAGTGGGCCTACCTCATTTACCATGGGATGGCCTATCATCCTTTGCGATATGATCTGGATGCCTTCATCGAAGAGTCCCAGAAAGTGGTGAATGGCAAATATAAAATTAAGCTCTATAAAGGAAACATTGAGATCCCCCATCGGGAGTCGAGGACGAGTCTCTTTTCACCGGAGATCCGTTCCATTAAAGCTACTGGTTTTGACCAGAGGCGTTGCGCAGATGCAGCCTTTATTCGGGGACTTCCGTTCGAGATTTTGGCCAAAAGGAAAACCAAATAAGACGTTATGAGTCCCTTAATTTTTTTATTAAAATTACAAATAAACTCAAATGAAAAAAATTCAAAATTAGAGATCCCCTCACCCTTCCCCTCTCCCCCGTGGGGAGAGGGAGGGGGTGAGGGGCGGGTTCGGGCTTGTAATGAAGATTAATAAGCTTTGGGGAGATCGATTTGAAGCATTGCCCTCAAAAGAGGTGATTGATTTTCTTTCGGGAAGAGATGTCAAAGGGATTCCTCCGTCTGATGAACGGCTGATCCCTTACGATCTATGGGGAAATCGAGCCCATGTCATCATGCTCTGTCATCAAGGTATTCTTACAAAACAGGATGGAAAGAAGATCCTCAAAGGGTTGAGAGAATTAGAAGCCATTTATCAGAAAGGGAAGTTTAAGCTCGACCCGTCTCAGGAGGATGTTCACTCCAACATTGAGAGTTTCCTCATCGAGCGGTTGGGGATGGAATATGGAGGGAAGGTCCATACCGGAAGGAGTCGTAATGACCAGATCGTCCTCGATATGCGTCTCTACATTCGGGAACAGGTTTTAGAATTTGTGGAAGGATTGATCGGGCTGATGGAGTCGCTTCTCCAAAAGGCAGAAGTACACCGGTCAACGGTCATGCCTGGTTTCACTCATCACCAGCATGCTGTGGCTACAACCTTTGGTCATCTCCTTCTCTCCTTTGCCGAAGCTCTTCAACGAGATGTTCAAAGATTTGTCCACTGGTTTTCGCTCTTCAACAAAAATCCCTTAGGGGCGGCGGCTGGATACGGCACCACTTTTCATCTGGAGCGTAGACTGACATCAAAGCTTCTTGGATTTGATGGTCCTACGGAGAATGTTACCGATCCCATCACGCAACGATGGGAATCTGAGGCAGAGTTGGCTTATACCATAGCGGTGCTGATGGACCACCTCTCTACATTAGCACAGACCCTGATCCTTTTATCCACTCATGAATTCAATATGGTCCATTTGGATGATCGACATTGTACGGGGAGCTCAATCATGCCCCAGAAACGAAATCCCTGTTCTTTAGAGGTGATTAAGGCAAAGGCCTCTTTTGCGCATGGAATGGTAGTGAGCCTCCTCTCTATTGGCAAGGCACTCTTCATGGGATATAACCGGGATACGCAGTGGACAAAGTATTGGATTATGGACTTGGCAGAGGATGCGAAACCTACTCTCTCTCTGATGGCAGAGGTGATCCAACTCCTCAAAGTAAATAAAGATCAGATGCTTCGGCAAGCCCAAGAAGGGTTTGCTGGAGCGACTTATTTGTTGGAATGGATGGTCCGTTCATTTCATCTTCCTTTAAGAAAGGCAAAGATGTTAATGGAGAAAGCGGTGAAATATTCAGAGGAGGAAGGGAAAGAAAAAGTTTCCTATCAGAGTCTAAAGAAGGGCCTCAGTGAGATGAAGATCGATCTCCCCATCACTGAGAAGGATGTGGGAGAGATCCAGAGACCAGAAAAAATTCTGTCTCAGAATCTACCTATTGGAGCGCCTTCCGGAAAGAGGATCAAGGAAAATATTTCATCCCTTCAAGAAAGGGTGAAATCCAGCAGGGATTGGTTGACGCAAAAGAGGGGAGGGATTGAAAAGGCAAAGAAATTGGTTTTAAAGATGGAGAAAATGTTGTAAAATAGATAAAACTTAAAGGGATAGTGAAAATGGGTGAAGCATACAATTCTTTTTTAAAAGGAGGGCGATATGGGAAGGGTAGAAGCGATCATTAAATCTGAAATCGTTCGGTTGGCAAAGAGGGAGATTCGGAAGATTACATTTCCATTAGGCCGGGATGTAAGGGCTTTGAAGGGTTTCGTTTCACAACTTCGGAGAACCGTCTCGGAGCTTCAACGATTCGCAGCCTTACAAAAGAAGGAATTGGAGAAGAAAGAGATACCCTTGCAGGCGAATCCAGAAGAGGTGAAGATGTCCCGTTTTTCCCCACGGCTCATTCGAAGCCTCCGTAGACGATTAGGAATCACCCAGAAGGAACTTGCACTTCTTACCGGAGTGACCGTTGGAGCTATCCATCAGTGGGAGTCAGGGATATTTAAGCCCACGATGAAAAAGAAAGAGGTGATTGTGGCGCTTCGTAAGCTCAGACGGCGTGAAGTTAGAAAACTGATTGAGGAGAAAAATGCTGAAATAGAGAAGAAGGTTCGTACGCAAAGAAGTAAGGTTACTAAGAAGCGCTCGAGAAAGTAACATCTTTCTCTCATGATTCAGTTTAATTTCTTACTTCTCACTTTTCTTGCCTTTTTTTTGTTACGATCTGGGATCCAGTTTTGCTTAAACTGGCTCAACATTTCCCATCTCTATGAACACAGGACTACGGTTCCAGAAGCTTTTAAAGATACCGTTGACCTTGAGAGACTGAAGAAGATTTCTGTTTATACCGGAGATTCTTCCAATCTCCACCTGATTGCCAACTTCATCTACCAAGGGTTTCTCCTGGTCTTGTTACTTACCGGGTTTCTTCCTTGGTTGGTTAAAATGATTCATTTACTGGGCTATGGTCTGATCATTAGCGGATTGATCTTCTTTGCCGTTCTTTCAATCTTGGAAAACCTGATTCACATCCCTTTCAATCTTTATGAAATATTTGTGATCGAAGATCGTTATGGATTTAATACGATGACCTTTAAGGTATGGATTTCAGACTTATTTAAAAGTTTGGCCCTTTTAGCCATCTTAGGTGGATTTCTTCTTTGGCTCCTTTTAACTTTGGTCATTCATGGTAGAGAAAACTGGTGGCTATGGGCATGGCTATTAGTCGGTGGGTTTGAATTACTGATGTTGTGGCTCTATCCGGTGGTGATCGCTCCACTATTTAATAAATTTGAGCCGATTGAGAATAAAGCGTTGGTAGACCGTATTCAGACATTGATGGAAAAGGTGGGTCTTAGGGTGAGGGGGGTTTTCAAAATGGATGCCGGAAAACGAAGCAAACACACTAACGCCTATTTTACTGGAATCGGTAGGACTAAACGAACCGTCCTTTTTGACACCCTCTTGGCATCTCATAATGAGGAAGAGGTGCTCGCTGTTCTCGCCCACGAGATTGGACATTGGAAGAAGAGGCATGTGTTTAAACAGATTATCATTTTAGAAATAGTATCTTTGGCTGTTTTTTATATCGTAGCTAAGTTCTTGGGTTGGCGTCTCCTTTATCAGACATTTGGATTTCAGGAGCCTTTCGTCTATGTCGGTTTATTTCTTATTGGGGCCATATTGAGTCCCCTTGGCTTTTTTTTACAGCCCCTGGAATCGGTGCTCTCAAGAAAATTTGAACGTGAGGCAGATGATTTTTCATTGAAATTGATGGGAACTGTAGAACCGATCCGAGGAGCCCTCAAACGGTTAGCCGCTGACAACCTGGCAAATTTAACCCCCCATCCTTTATACGCATGGTTTTATTATTCTCATCCTCCACTGGTCGAACGAATCGAGAGGCTTGTTCCTCATCACCCCTCCCTAAAAAAGAAAAAGGGGACAGGCTACTTTTTGAATAAAATTTTTAAAGAGAATATCACTAAAAAGTAGCCTGTCCCCTTTTTCGAAGTTGTTATTTCCTATCGGAGAAGGAGATAGAAATGAATCTTAAGGCTTTCGAGAATATGAATGTATCAGAACTTAGGAGTTACATCGACTTTTTACTCTGGCATTACAGGGTCATTGATGCCTTCTGGTTTATTTATGTCGCAGAAAGGTTCGATCAAACTACGGCAGAACAGCTTAACGAAAAAGTCTGGGGTAAGGTTGCCGGGATGGCGGCTAAAGATCTCATTCGCCGTTTTGATATCAAGGAAAAAGGACTTCAAGGGTTTGTCAAGGCACTGAGGTACTTCACTTGGACTATACTCATAGGTTATCAAATTGAAGAGAAGAATGACGAAGTGATCATTACCATACCCAGTTGTGCGACTCAGGAAGCCCGCCTTAAAAGAGGATTGGGAGAGTTTGTCTGCAAAGAGATGCACCGTGCTGAGTTTGCAGGTTTTGCGCGTGAGATCGATGATCGTATTGAAACTGAGTGTCTCTTCGCTCCACCAGATCCCCATCCGAAGGACATGTTTTGCAAGTGGAGGTTCACCCTAAAAGGATAAATCTTTCACTATTTCATTTCTTAAGCAGATGAAGGAGGCACCTATGAAAGGAGTCAATCGATCGATCTTCTATTTCAGTGAGCCTGGGTTTGAAAACACAGAGGATGTCGTGGAGATTGTTTATCAACGATTGAAGGAAGGCGATATTAAGAGCGTAGTTGTAGCAAGCTCTCGAGGAAGTACAGGTCTCAAGTTTGCCAGAAAGATGGCCAAGGAGACGAATCTGGTGATCGTGAGTTCCCACCCGGGTTACTCTTCACCCGGCGTTTGGAATTTTGACATCAAAGCATTGAGAGAGCTGGAATCCATGGGTTGTAAAGTCGTAAAGCAGAGCCACATCCTTTCTGGTCTTGAACGATCCTTCAGTAATAAGTTCTCTGGTGCATCCCATACAGAGATTCTTGCAGAAGCCCTTCGATCTCTCTTCGGCGTTGGGATGAAGGTAGCCATCGAATGTGCTATTATGGCTGCTGATAGCGGAGCAATACCTATTGAAAAAACCATCGCTGTGGGAGGAACATCCTCAGGAAAGGGACAAGGGGCAGATTGTGCGATTGTTGTATGGCCCTCCCATTTCAACAACTTTTTTGACTTTCGAGTCCTCGAGATCCTGGCCAAACCTTTTAGAAGGGAGATGAAAAAGGAAGGTTAAGGTTAAGAATTTAACTCAACCTTAACCTAAACCTCAGCCTGCTCTAATTAGAAAGTAGGGTGTATATATACGGCTGCTCGTGCATTTAAAGAATTGTTTTGGAACAGACACCATACTCCTTACTGAAATTGATCATGGCCCTGACATTCTCAGGCTTGGCTCCCTCCATCCCTGCACCGGTGGAGAGAATGAATCCCCCATCCCTTCCTACGGTGTCGATGAGGCTTTTGCAGTACTGCTTCACCTCATCCTCTGTGCCAGCACAAAGGAGAGAGAGGGGGACATTGCCTGCAATGCAGGCCACCTTCCCCACTGTCTTCTTAGCTCGAACCATGTCTGTATGATCAAACCACCATACTGTCGCCCCTTTAGGTAAGTCAGAGATGCCCTCCAGGCGAGAGTTGTACCCCCCTTCTGCAAAAAGGAGAGGCACCAGGCCTTCGTTGACAAGGCCAATGATGACCTTTTTCAGGGTGGGCCAGTAGAAGGTCCGGAACTGCTTATCCGACATGAACCCGTCTGCCCCTTTGTGGAGAGGTATGAAAATGAGAGGGTGGCCGTTGGCCTTCCCGGCAGCTACCCCTGCCCTTACCATGAAGGGTGTCAGCTTCTCACAGGCCTCTAAAAGTTCGTCAGGGTGTTTGTACATGTCCATCATGACACCTGTAGTGCCACGGAGGCTATCCCCAACCACATCAAAAGGGGCCTTTGAGAATCCGCCCGAAAAGGTGGGATACCCTTTCCCCATGATGGATCCATTCAATGCGCGCACCCTGTTTGCCCACCTGATCGCCTCGGAAGCAGCATCCATCATATTGTGAAGGGCTTTCTGAAGCTCTGGTGTCCCAAAAGGTGCAATCCCAGGTGGCACAAGGGGCATCTCATGAATCAGGGGAAAGAGCGGCATTCTCTCGAAGGGCTTCAGAGCGCCGAAGATGCGTGGGAAATAGACTCGAAGGAAGTAGCCGCTCGGATCATCAATCAAGTCCTGGTACTCCTCTGCCTTCATGTAATCACCTTCAACAAACTGATAAGGTTGCTCTTTGGAGACACCATGACCAGGCCACTTGTAGAGTGTGAAATCCAAAAGGTCAATGACCTTGCCGGGGACAATGGAGGTAGGGGCGTTATAGGCATCTGGTGCAAAGTCGTTACAGTATTTCTCCCAGATCCGAACCAGTATACCATAGTCATACATGGCCTCATAAACAGTCGATCCTGCATAGCCAATGGGGAAGAAACCAGGGGATGGGCAGATCGGTATACGCCGGGGAGGCTTTATTAGCTGAATAGCATCCTTGAGAAGGCCGATTCGCTCTTTATAGATTCTTTCCGCCTCTGAACTTTCAAAGGGAATTCCCTTACCTGAGAGCCAGATGGCAAACTGCTCCTCCTGCTTGTCCTTCGCCCCAGGTTCAACTTCTGTCCATCTCTCTTTCATCTCCCTTCTCCTCCACCCACTGCTTCGCAAGAAGGACACCTGCCATGGCATCCTTGCCATATGCATCGGCCCCTGCGTATTCTTTTATCTTCTCGCTTGTCTGGCCTCCTCCGATCATGATCTTGACCTTGTTCCGAAGACCTGCTTCTTCAATGGCTTTTATGGTCTTTTTCATAGAGTCAAAGGCAATGGTAAGGAGGCCGCTGAGGCCCACCACCTGGGGACCAAAGTTCCTGATTGCCTCGACGAACTTCTCAGGCGGGTTATCAATCCCAATATCCATGACCTCGAAACCATTGGCATCGAGTAAGAAGGTGACGATGTTCTTGCCGATGTCATGGATGTCTCCTTGCACGGTGCCCATAAGGACCTTCCCGATGCGCTTGACCTCTAATCCCTTGGAAAACACTGGCTTGACCATATGCGAGATTTCGGCCAGCATATGGCCAGCCATGATGAGTTCGGGCAGAAAATACTCACCCTTTTCAAACTGAGAACCTACAATCTCCACTGCTTCCCTGCACTGCTCCACGATCTTTAAAGGGTCCTCTCCCTTATCCAGAAGCTCCTTTACACAACCCATGGCCTCTGCCTCACGCATCTCTACGATCGCCTTAACCAGCCTCTCATGCATTGCTCTTCTCCTCTTCGATAAAGCGTTTTCTTATCCGCTTCCCAATGCCACTCCAAAGGACTGAATTCGTGTGGGAAATTATAGAAGATTATGGCCGTTCCCGCTTGCATAAAACCTGCTTCGAGTATAGGTGAGTGTAGCACAGGTATCTATTGTTTTTCAATTGATTTTGGTCAGGGCAAGTAGGGTGTTTGGACCAATGTATAGATTAGGTGAAAAACTTAGATTGACGTGGCTATCTCTTTGGATGCGGCAAGGTAAGGCTGAGTCCGGTCGCCAGTATTGGTAAAAATGCTACAACCCACAATGCGGTGCGAATCCCATGGTGATCCGCAATCAGCCCGAGAAGTGGGGCTGTTACTCCTCCGATAGTCACTGCTAACCCAAATGTAACCCCCGAGGCCAATCCCACGTGGTTAGGGAGATACCTTTGACCCATCACTACAATTGGGCTATAGGTCGCGTAATGAATGAGACCGATTGCCACCAGCAGTAGAGTTGCCAAAAGGACATTGTTCGTTGAAACGAATACGGGCAAAAGGATCATTACAACACTGAACCCCCCCCAAACCACACCGCGATAGCCAAAATGGTCAGAGAGACGTCCTCCAAGTAGGTTTCCTATCACACCGGCAGTAAATAGTATCGTTAAGGTAGTGCCTCCTGCTGCCTTGGATTGATGGAGCACGTTTATCCAGTAAAGGGGGAGGAAGGTGTTTAATCCATAAAAAATGATAGAACGACAGAATACGACTCCACTCAGTCGAAGAAAAGGTCCCCATTCGTCTTGCACGATTTCCTGAGTTGAGTCACTTCTCTTCGTGGCGGCTTTTACATACGCAGAAAACTGGGAGATTCGAAAGGTGAGGAATATTCCTATCAGAATGGATGGGAGAGCCAGTAACAGCGTCCCTTTGAGGTTCAATGAAAGGAGGATTGCGGTGGTGATAAGGGGCCCGATGGCAAACCCGATCTGACCTCCAACTCCAAAGATGCTCATGGCCGTTGCCTTTTTCTCGCCTGCCACATAATTTACAAGACGCCCTCCCTCAGGATGATATGCGGCCACACCCAGGCCACTGACAGCGACTGCAAGTAGAATCAAGCGGTAACTGGGAACCACACCGGTTACTGCAATCCCTAACCCTGAAAGGAGAACTCCCACAGGAAGAAACCATGGCCTTGAGATCCGATCTGCAAAATGGCCAAAAAGGGGCTGGACAAGCGAGGAGACAACCGTCATAGCGAAAACGATGCCAGCAGCGGCTGCATAGGTGAGATGGTGTTCTGCGATCAAGGAAGGAAGGAGAACAGGTATGACACTTTGAGTCATATCGGTGACCAGGTGGCCCAGCGATAATAGGGAAACAAAGCGGTATTTTACATCTATCTTTTCCACTAAGGGACCCCCCTTCACCTTCATTACTTAACACATGAGAAGGCTCTTGGCCATCCTTCAGGAAAAATCGTATGGCATTTTGGTGAAATTGAGGAATTGTTCAATCCATTAAGAAAAAACGCTGGAAGTTTGAGGACAGCTAAAGGAAGATCGATTAAAATTTTCATTGACTCACTTTAAAATTTGAATAATATTGAGATTAATGAGTCTAAAGGGATAGATCAATGTCGATTACTAAAGAGAGGCTTAATCTCGCAGGTTGGCTTTCTATTACAAATGCTATTTTTACAATTCCATCGATCGTCATGTCAATGTTTTTAGAAAAGACAAGAGGGGATGGAGCAAGGATTTCTCAGGCAATTTTGATTTGTGTGGGTGTAGGTCTATTAGTCTATGTACTCTTATCGTTTAAAAAGTTACTAAATGACAGATTTCAATTCCACAGGGTTGATCCCTATATTTCTTTATTGATATGGGGCAACATCGTCTTGGGGGTTCTCGATCTATTATCTCTGGGGATCAGAGGGTTGGAGTTTTTAGTCAGTATCCTATCTATCATTTCATTTATTATCTTTGGCATTATCTCCATTCTATTTGGTATTAAGCTTCTTCGTCTCCATGATAATCTTTATGGCCTTTTGAAACCATTCTCTTACCTTGCCATTGTAAGTGGAGTATGCTTTGTCACGGTCATTTTAGCACTATTGGGAGTCATCGCAGGAGTAGTGGAGGATGTCATCCTTGGAATCATATTCTTTAGAGCAGCTGAGCAGCCTCCGTCTTATAACGAGATTTTCAAAGTCCCTATAGGTTAATAAATTTAGTTCTTCCGTAACCCCTCCACCCCTCCCCTTAATGTAAGGGGAGGCTGGGTGGGGTTATTATAGGGGGGTAAGAGAGTTATGAAATTCCTTCGGAATGATCCAGCATTAAAGCAACGGCGACGGGAGTTGAGGAGTCATCAGACTGAAGCGGAGAAGACCCTCTGGGTACACCTGCGAAACAAACAGTTCTATGGAATGAAATTTTTTCGCCAATACAGCATCGGGCCTTATATTTTAGACTTCTACTGTCCGAACATGAAACTTGCAGTAGAATTGGACGGTGGACAGCATAATCAGTTTGAGAGTAAGGAGTATGATTCGATCCGTTCAGAATTTCTTAAGGCACAGGGAATTGAGGTAATGCGGTTTTGGGACAATGAGGTATTGCTTGATATGGAAAGCGTCCTATCTGAATTGGGCCTGAAAGTAACCCCCCTCAATTCCCCCCTTAATTTAAGGGGGGATGAAGGGGAGTAAGCCTTAATTTAAGGGGAGATTACCCACTCAATACCCGGATGAACCATAAATTTAGTCAATTATTTTAATCTGAAATGTTAACCAAAAGAGATACAATCTTTAAATTGGTGGTCTTTGATCTTGATGGAACGCTTACTCAGGAGCGATCCATTTGGGAATATATTCATAAACAATTAGGGAAGTGGTACGGGTTTGCAGAGGAGTACCAGAAGCAGTTTTTGGCTGGAAAGATTTCTTACGAACGTTTTTGTGACTTGGATGCAGAAGTTTGGAAGGGAATGAGGGTTGAGAAGCTTTTAGAAATTGTTAAGACCGTTCCTTTCAATGACGGAGTGGATGAGTTGATTCACTACCTAAGAAGAAAGGGATTGAAACTTTCGATGGTTTCCTCTGGGCTTTCTCTGCTTTCCAATTGGGTTCACGAGAGGTATGGATTTGAATACTCCGTTTCGAATGATCTTCTTCATGAAAATGGAGTCTTAACTGGAAAAGTGAGGATTCGGGTCCACTATGATAAGAAAGCGGAATGGGTGGAGAAGATTCTAAAGCAATTTGGGGTGAAACCTAAAGAGGTGATTGCCATTGGAGATAGCTTAGGAGATATAGATATGTTCCAGATGGTTGGGTTTTCCATCGCTTTCAATTCTTCTTGCCAAGATCTTAATAAAATTGCAAGCCTCTGTATCCAAAGTCAGAGCCTTGCAGATATCATTCCGAAACTCCCTATTTAATAAAAACGGACACGAGGCACGCCTGCCTGCCGCAGGCAGGGACACGGTCACGAGAATATGGACTGGGAATTAAAATTCATAAAATGGGCAGATGGGTATTGGAGTTCAATTATTTTAGATTATACCCTGCCTTGGTTCACCTATCTCGGAAGCCATTTCGCCGTTATTGTTTTTATTATTTTTAGTTTTATCTTTACCAAGCAAAGAAAAATACTTCTCCGCCTCGTTCTTCTTTATGCCATCCAATCTGGTGTTGTCTATGGCCTAAAATACGTCATTTTAAGGCAGAGACCCCTCTTTTTCCTGGAGATGGCATCAAAACTCTCAAGAGGTCCAGGAGAGATTCTGGACCCCAGTTTCCCCAGCGGACATTCCGCCTATGCTTTTATGATGGCCACTCTCTTAGCTACCTGGTTTCCGCGATACCGAGTTATTTTTTTAATCGTTGCTGGACTAATCGGATGGACCCGAATCTATTTAGGCCTTCATTACCCCACCGATGTTATTTTTGGAGGCCTTCTGGGTTATGGAATCACAAAGATTTATCTCTTTATATCCAAATCAAAGTCAAATCTTTCATAGGAGGGAGAGATGAAAATAGTGAAAATTAACGAAGCCCCCAAGGAGCCTTATATAAACTCGCTGTTTACAGGGCCAGATGTAACAAGACAGTCTCTCGTGTCTGATAGTAAAGACTTGAGAGTAAACATTGTGAATTTCGGTAAAGGAGTGAGGAACAAATTTCATACGCATGATGGTGATCAGGTTCTGATAATCATTGCAGGAAAGGGCGTTGTGGCTACGGAGGAAGAAAAGAAAGTTGTAACGGTGGGGGAGATCGTCTTATTCCCAGGTGGCGAGAAACACTGGCATGGAGCCGCCAAGGACTCCGAGTTTTCTCACATCGTGATAACAAAAGCTGGAGTCAAAGTAACCCAGATAGAAGAATAGTTGTATCGGCTGCAAGCCAGGCAGGTCATTTTTGTGGTAATAGCCCAATAAAGAAACATGCGTTAGGGTATTAATAGAAATTGGGGGTCAAATTAGGGGTCTATTTTATTAGCATCCCTTTCCTTACTTGCACAATCTCGCTCACATAAGTAAAATGAAGACCGAGATGATTGAAACTTCTCTCTGAGTATAATCATACTTCTCGACCTACTCCTGAATCTATGTCAACAAAATAGACCCATATTATTTTCTTGAGACGTGTGCCGGTTTCGTCATCCCCGAGCATGTGATCGAGGTGATAATGTTAGGTGCGAAGTTGGTTTAGCTCTCGTCAGGAATTCACTGGAATGGCATTAGTTATCCCGGTCAAGTTGTTCGTTTTATGAAAAGATAATGGAAGAGCAGGGATATAAAAGACCAAGCGATTTCATCGGTCCAAGGCTAAAATACATTGTTGAAATGGCAGAGATGCAGGAAGAATATAAGCCCCAGGTGGGGAAAGTTATAGCCCGCGTTGATTACGATAAGTGTATGGGAACAGACAGCTGCCGTAATTGTCTTGATACCTGGTGCCTTGCCACTTATGAGGAAAAAGGAAAGGCCATGGTGAACCGCGATATGTGCTGCGGGTGCAACCTTTGCGTCATAGGATGCCCCCATGGAACAAGGGGCTTAGGCCAATAGAGAACCCCAAGCTTCAAGTCTGTCTTCCTACAAAAGAATCTATTTCAATATTTTAAAGAGATTTTCAGTCCATTCTTTGTTGTCTAAGAACAGAACATGATTTCTGATATATTCATCTTTTGGCTCTGGAGTTATTCTACCCTTCACCAGCTTATCATAGGATGTTTGAGAAAGGATAAAAGACTCTAATATCACATCCTTTCCCCCAAGTTCTCGTTCCAGCCCCTTGATATCAACTGATAATTGAATCTTTTGATCATCAAGTCCTTTTGTATGTTCGAGACCCTTGGGGTCAATGAAGACGATTTTCTGTTTAGTGCCATTCTTCAACCACATGATGAAGTCAGGATAGAAGCCACTGAGATTGAAGAATCCTACACCTGACCTTGGAAAGTTCCTTAAGAGATATATTTCAACATTGGTAAACTTATCTTTATTATCTCTTAGATAATTTTTTAAGTCCTGGATAAATTCCTTCTCGCTACCTACAAGGCCGGATGGCGATATTCTCTCAATCGTACTGCTTTGAAGAAGAATGGGTAAATAGAGATGATTGGCAAAGTAGACTCGTGGAAGGGTTTTGAATTCCTCTTTGGAAAGTGCCTCAAAGTCCTTTGCTAATTTTTTTATGTCCTCAATGAGTGTTTTATTTTCTGGAATCTTTTTGACCTGGATGGTATAGGAATAACCCTCATCTTTTTCAAAGACGAAGAGAGGTTGCTGTCTTTTGAGCCTCTCGTATTTCATATATTTGGTTTCAAAGTCCTTCGCATATCTCCTGTAGAATTGATCCATGTATTTCTTAATGACCATGAGCGCAACACTTGTTATCCGTTCAAGATCCTCCTTATTCTTGACGCCAAATATTCCTGGCAGTCCGTATATTTTATACCTATTGCTCAGAAGAATATTCTCAAGAGCCTTCCGGTCAAAAATTAGATTCCAGTAACCTCTGCTTATTTTGTATTCAGAAGTCTCTTTTAGAATTTCCTGCCAGTTAAGCAATCTAACCATTTCATCAGGAATCTTCGTTTCTTCAAGATCTCCGCTCACCTCTTCCGCAATTATTCCATGATAGACTTTTATTCTTGGGGAGAGGTTTATAATAAAATATAGCTTTTGATCTATCTCGAGAGGCAATACCCTTTCTTCCACAAACTTCTTGCTCTCATCCTTCGACAGGGCATAAAGGCTTGCCCATTTCTCCCGATGTTGTGGCTTAACTGGAATCTCTATGACCTCAAACTCAACCTCTTCTTTTCGTATAGCATCCAAAAATCTATTCAGGTAATCGGCCTTGATTCCATAAATGTTCAGGAATTCCAGAAATTTGACAGGTGAGTTTTCGTCGCTCCTCTTCAGAGAAAAACCTTTGCCCTTTAACCTTACACCCCTTCCAAAGAGTTGGATAATTTGAGGGCCTTGTCCTGTCCCGATATTTAGCAGCCCCATGCTGGAAACGCGCCATGTATCCCATCCCTCAATGAATTTCTTGGAACCGATGAGGAGGTTTATAGAAGAATCTTCCCTTTTTATGGCGTCAAAAAGAGAGTAATTGATTACGTCTTTATTTACAGCTATTCCCTTCTTTTCCAATTTTTTTCTGAATTCTGTAACATCCCCAATGTTGACTACTCCAAAATAGTCATTCTCACCTGTCTTTAACCCCAGTTCCCCCATGGCGTTCTTTATCTCATATACTCCAAACTCCCCTTTCCCACCAAAAATCCTCCTATATAGATCATCAATATCGAAACCATTCTTTCTAAGATATTCAAATCTTTTACCAAAGACATCCTCACCTTTATCGTTTTTCAATCCAGATTCGCCCTTTATAATCTTTTCAGTGATATCTTTTACCCAATTTTGATTCTGGATCGCCTTTTTCAGAAAATCCACAATTTGTATCACATCGGACTCTTCTTCCCTACCGGTGACAGTGGTTCCGACGAATATCCAGAGGGGTTTTTCAATATTAAATGCCCTGGATAATGTCTGGTGATTTTCATAGATTAGCGTCTGCTCATAAAAGGATATGAGATTTGCCACAAACATGGTCTCCTGAAATTCCTTTTCACTAATCTTCATTTTTTGCACATTCAGGACAGAAAAATCCTTTCCATAGCCGTCAAGATAGAAGTATTTATATGAATAATCAAAAGCAATAGATTTGGCATACTCCTTGAGGATCTCTGGATTTTTCTCTGAGAGGATTTGCCCAAAGGTTGCACTGTATTCAAAGGTGAAACCATCCTCAGCGAGTTTATCTCTGAGTTTTTTCCACTTCTGCTCCTCAGATTTCTTCCCTTTATGGCCTTCGTCTACGAAAAGAAGATTCTTTCCCTCAAATGTATCAACGGGGAGGGTAACACCACCCCCTTTCTTCTCTTCCACTAATTTTGTTATCTCTATGACAAGAATTCCCCGGCCACCCATACCACCGTAAAAACCGGAAAGACTTCCTTCATAGAGTCTGCAGGGAATACTGCTTTTCTCAAGTTCTTCAAAATGCTGTTTAGAAAGCCCTTCGTTTGGAGTAATTAAGAGGATATTTTCAGGGACAAAAGGCATGTAATGAAAAAATTGAAGATAGTTAATATGCATGATCAGGGTTTTTCCAGAACCGGTCGCCATCCAGAAAGCAAGTTTTTTCAAATCGTATTCTGTAAAATCATCAATGATTCCTATATCCTCTTTTTTGCCGTACGCCCGTAAAAATTCGTTTAGTTCGTAGAGGAACTCAATCTTTCTATTTTTGAGGTTATCAAGGAATATCTCTGCAAAGAGGATGGACAGATATTGGAAGTATCGAAGTGTGATCTTTGGTTCGCGCCTGCGGTTGATTGTAGCTAAGTAACGCTGAATATTATGGTCATAAAGGAAAAGCATATCCTCTGGGAGTCGGCTTTCATTAATTCCCTCCATCGAGCGTAGAGAGTTAAGAAAATAACTTCTACCCTCAGCGTCAAATCCCTCCCTGATATTCTTTAATATCTCCTGTAATACTTTAAATTCATCAGCTCCAAATAGGGAGAGGATATATTTATTCAAAACGAGATATTTTTCAATTTTCATCTTAGAGCAGTTCTTATCCAATCCCTAATTTTTTTGGCGGACTCCATCGCATTGACGGCAGTTTTTCTCTCATAATGAGTGGGCCAGTGGACCGGATAACGCGTATCAATGTAAAAGGGGAAGAGCCACTCTTTATAAACCTTATTCTTTCTCATAAAGGACATCGCCTTTTTCAAGAATGGTTTTTACAAAAGGATCTCCCAATTTCTCCCTTTTTTTCACTTCCTCCGGCGTGTATACGATGAAATCTGTAGCTATCTTATACTTTATTGTTCTATCAAGTTCGCGAACCCGTTCAACACCCAAGTGGGGAGGGTTCTTTTTAATAATAAAAAGGTCAATATCTCTCGGGGCTTTATTTTTTTCTAAAAGTGACCCAAAGAGGATAATCTTTTCGGGATGATAAACCTTTACAAGCTGCTCCACAATGCTTCGAACTTCTTCTCTGAATCTTTTTCTTGTAATCATTTTATTATACCTTAACCGCCTATCCTGTCATTCCTGCGAAAGCAGGAATCCAGAAAGGCACTGGATTCCGGGTCAAGCCCGGAATGACAAGAAATAATATACAATTTTAAGAAAACATCAATGTCTTAAACTCTGGCTCGATGTAATGAATCTCCACAGGATGTCCTTCAAGGTCTGTCGTCAGGATACTTTGGCCATTTATGTAAATTCGCTGAGGCATCCATGCCTTAAGCTCTTTGATGATAAATTCCTTATCTTTTCTGAAATCATTATCATTCCAACTATCATCAACTTTCCGCCAGACAACAGCTATACTAATCCCCTCCTTTTCACCAAGGACGAAAAGATATTTCCTCTTATCACCCTGAGTAAGTCGAAGGGGTCTCGCCTTTATCTTTTTCACCTTCAACCCAAGTAGATAGTTAAACGTCTCAGGAATATCCACCACTGCTTCTTCAGGTTCGCCCATTTCTTCAAAATTGACCTTGAGTTTATATGAGAATGGGTCTTTAAGACTCTCAATATTCAAAAAGTTTGGACTATCCTGTGTTTCAAACTCAAGAAAGTATTTCAGAAGATAATCGTCCTTAAATAGTTTCTGGGCAGGTTCGTTATGTTTGAGTTCAAGATTATCGAGAGCATCCTCGTATTGTTCCAAAGCTTGGTATTTGAAGCTCCCTCCGCCCTGCCAATTGACTTCTTTTGATATCCCTGATTTTTCACCTGCTAAAACCTTTTTCATCCTCGGCAAAACCACAGTGTAAAAATGATCTCCCATCTCTACCCCAATCCATTTCCTTTTAAGCTTATGTGCCACGGCAGTGGTTGTGCCGGAGCCGAGGAAGAAGTCAAGGACGATGTCATTTTCTTTAGATGAAATATTGATTCCCCTTGCAATCAATTCTTCAGCATTCTCTGTGGGGAAATCGGAGCCAAAGGCATAGCCTTTTAAGTCTGCCCAATTTGTGTCAACAGGTGTTTGTTCGGGTTGCAGGTACTCTGGCAGGCCATTAATTTTGTTACCCGCAAGGTCAACATAGTTCATTTTTTCATTTATTCTTATTCTTTCTTCTCTCTGCATTTGGTCAATTTTGTCTTGTGTGAATGTCCAATGTCTGCCTTTGGGAGGTAATAGCTTCCTGCCTTGAATAACTCTTTCGGGTGGAAACCTTAATCCTGGAGAACTCATAGGTCTCCACGATGGTTCAGACTCTTTACCACAAAAAGTGCAAATTCTCTTTCTATACTCATCTTTTATTTCAGTATTCTGAGATTTCCCATAAAGTAGCAAGTTCTCTGTCCCAATATTTAAACGCGTAAGCTCATGCAATTGCCTCTTAAATCTGTTCACCACCACCTCATTCCTAAAATTCTCCTCCCCGAAGATATCATTCATAAATAGCCTTACAAACATATTCCCATTGTAATCACATCTGACAAAAATGCTTCCTGTATCTTTTAATATATTCTTTGCTAACCATAGTCTATTTTCAAGCATGCTTATCCATGTGGAGTCTTTATATCTCACGGAGTAAAGATAATCCGCTTCGGTTTCTTTATTAAAAGGAGGGTCGATGTAAATAATCTGAATCTTTTCTGTGTATTTTCCGAGCAAAAGATTCAGTGCCTGAAAGTTTTCGCTTTTGATTAATAATCCATATAGTAAATCGTCCAAATCAGCATTTTCAGTCAGTTTCTCCAGTAGCTTTTCTTTGAATTCTTCGGTGAAACGCTTTGTATCGATGGGGAGCTTTTTATTCTGGATTCCTGCTCCCTGCTTACTACCTGCAGGGACAAGCTTCGCAGGAATGACACCTTCAAGAAATCCCAATTCTTTCCATTCTTTTATCTGATCTTTGTTCTTTAATATCTCTGCATAAAATTCTTCTGGTACTCGATCAGTAGTAATCACGTATTCTGTTTTCAAAACGAATTTCTTCTTTTCCCAGAGTTTCTTTTGGAAATCCTCAATCTGTGAGAGGAAATTAATTATTTTTTCTCCGACATCTCTTACTACCTTTGCACGAGTTATGTGCTTATCAAGAAAAGGCTCATTTTCAAGGGTTTCAATGGATAGAACCTCTGCCTTGATGAAATAATCCAGTTGTTCAGTTAAAAACTTTCGCAGATTTTTATGAATGAAGTAATCCTTTGTGTTTTTTGCAGTGAACCTTGATATCTGGTAAAGCAGGAGGGGTTTCTCATTCTTATATTCTGCACTTAGAAAGACTTTGAGCGTAGGGTCTATAATCTGCTTTATAATCTCATCGGATATCTTTTGGTTGATCTTCTCCTGTTTTGCGGTGTTACTGCCACCCTCAACATCGAAAAGTGTTACTTCTTTATCGATTAATTCCCTGTACTGAAAACGGAGGATAACCCCCCTCTCGTCCCCCCTTAGTTAAGGGGGGACGAATAATACCCTTCTCTCCCCCCTTAGTTAAGGGGGGACGAATAATACCCTTCTCTCCCCCCTTAGTTAAGGGGGGATGAAGGGGGGTTATTGGATTTTCATCATCCAAGATAAAAAACCTTGCCTTAGTTGCCTTGTTGGATGCCAATTCTTCTCTGGCTAATACAGTTCGGAATATGATTTTGTAAGTCTTGCCAGGGTCAGAAAAGAATGCGTAATCCCTGAATAGAATTCCGGTCTTGGTATAGTATTGTCCTTCATTTGCCCAGTGAAGCTTTACTTCTTCACCGTTGTAAGGGATTGCATATCTAAAATTCTTGATGGAATAACGATACTGAGGTACAAAGTCGCCTTCTTCATAATACCTTGAGAAGAAAGTGTAGAGGTCATTAAAAACCTGAAGTTTTATCTCATCAATCTTTCCTGCAACATCTTTTTGTTCCTTCAACAGGAGGTAATCTTTCCCTACAGGAGTATCCCGGAATTCCGCCTTAAGGTCTCCTGTGGCGGTGAACACAATCTCTCCTAAGGTTTCTATAACCCTCTTCCTGGCATCTTCAAACTTTTGTGTAATATTCAGTAATCTTTCATCCCTATGCTTGGAGAAAGCATTCTCAACGATTTTTTTAATGTCCTCCTTGATGAACTTGTCAATCTGATCCCTTTTGTAATTCAGAATCCGGTAAATACCAAAATCCAGATCAGAGGCTTCAAATTGGAAAAGCTCGTACAATAAGGTTTGAAACTTTGAAAGGTAGTCCATGGCATGATATTATACTCTAATTGCAGAAATTGGCAAGAATTCTGTAGACCTTTAGGGTTTGAATTATAGGATAAGGAAAGCAGGTACGGGGTCTTTTAATTATTGATCATTCTTTTCTCTCGGAAGGAATTTGGAGTTTGTTATCTACCCATTCCAGATCGAACCACCACTTATCCTTAGGGATGGTTTTACCGTAACCTAAGAAATCGTCAAGGAAGATGGTAATGCGACGGGCGAGACTCGAGCGCTCCACCAACCATTCCACAGCTTTATGATATCCCTTATAAGGTTTATTCCATGGACAAACTTTGATACAGCGTCCGCATCCTGCCCCATTCTTGTTTGAAACCCTGAATTTTGTGCAGGCCTCTATATCTGCCTTCCATACTTCATAGTCATTGTAGATCACTTTGTCTCCTTGAGAGATCGCCCTTGAAGGGCACTCTCTTGCGCATTTTTTGCAGCGGTCGCAAAAGTCCTGAAGTCCAAAATCTATCGGCCGGTCAGGTTCAAGAGGAAGGTCGGTCGTGACCACAGCGGCCTTAAAACGGGGTCCGAGAAAGGGATTGAGGACAATGTCCCCGATACGGCACATCTCTCCCAATCCTGCTTGAAGAAGAATGGGGGGTACAGCTACTTGATAATTGGCGGCATGATGAGCCCTGGCTGGGTAGCCGAGGCGTCGAATATAGTTGGCGATATTGACGGCGATGAACCCTGATAGAGAGTAGGAGTGGAAACTGTTTGCATTAGTGATCCAGGAATGGCCATTTGAGCCGTTATAGGTCATGAAATTTTGGTCGATCAGGATTGCGATGGCATTCTGATGGGTAAGAGTTACAGGGTTTCCTACCTTATCATGGGAATAGATTGAATAGGAAGGAAGCTTACAAATACCCACGATATCGGCCGTTAAGAAGTATGCCAGGGCTTTTATGTGACGAGAGAGAACTTTTGGGTCTTCGGAGATCGGCGCTTTTTCTTGAGCGACAGGACTATCCACCACTGGAACGAGGTATTCTTGCATTGTTGCTAAGGCAGCAGAAACAGGATATTTCATCACAAACCTGCGCCTTTCTTTTTGCACCTTAGGCCCAAAATCACCTCTCAGGGCCCGGTTAAAACCATGCTCTCTCTCATCCATCCGTTGAATATTGGATCCCACATAGGTGGTTGGGCGATCACATCGCTTGAGACGGTGTATAGGATAAGTTCCTCTTTCAATCTCATCTGTTAACCCTTCCGGGATTTTTATGGATGTATTGTTTCCCATCGTATCTCCTTCCTATTAAAATCGTCCAGTTTATTTTGTACACTCAAAATAAATGATAAAGGATTATTTTGTCAAACCTTTCGCCCATAATAAGTTTTTAGTATCTCGAAAATGAAAATGAAAAAACAGTCTTGACGAGTTTTAGGCAAAATTGTAGCATTTATAAACTTAAGCTGCTGAAGAAAGGAGGAGACTTGAATGAAAGGGAGAGTAATAATAGCTTTGATGGTCCTGGGTTCATTAACCATGATTTTGGCTCCTTTGCCTGTTTTTAGCCAGCCTCCAAAGCCACCTGCCAAGCCTATAAAGATAGGAGGTTCGTTACCGCTGACCGGAATATTCTCAGAAGCAGGGAAATGGGTAAAGAATGGGTATGACTTCTGGGTAGATGACATCAATAAGAGGGGAGGGCTCTTAGGCCGACCTGTGCAAATGATCATATACGATGACGAGAGTAGCGCCGACAAAGCAGTTACCTATTACGAACGGGCCATTACAGTAGATAAGGTGGACTTGGTATTTGGGGGTTATCCTGGTACGGCCAATGTCGCTGTGATGCCCCTCGTTGAGAAGTACGGAAAGGTCTTCATTGGAATGGGCGGGCATATGAAATCTTTTGAGCAGGGATTTACCTACACCTTTGCCAGCCCGCCCCTAATAGGCGAATGGACATATTTGGCCTTGGGCGGCGTACTTGATGACTTCATCCCCAAGGGGGAATGGCCCAAATCGATGGCCATTATGACGATGAATAATGTGGTTGCCCAATCGAATCGGGGAAACCATCTTAAGGCTGCTGAGGAGCGTGGAATAAAAGTAGTGGTGGATGAGGCTTATAATGCTCCCCTGAGCGATGCCACACCCTTAGTGAGTAAGGCCAAGGGGAGAGGAGCTTAGCTTCTCTCCTGTCTGAGCTTTTTTGACGATTGGGTAATGATTATGCGTGCTGCCAAAACTATGAAATATAACATAAAATTCATATTCCAGATAATCGCTGCGATGTTACCAGCCTGGATGAAGGAGCTCGGCGAAGATGGAAACTATGTAATCGGCCCCACCTGGTGGAGTCCTCATCTTCCTTACCCTGGCAACAACAAAATAAATGAAGCAGCCAAATCACGATACGGGGTACCTGAAGGTCCCACCTATTTTGGATTTTCTTACTGTTGGATGAAGACACTGGAGTTAGCTGTAGAGGGAGCAGGAACGCTTGACGACAAGAAAATAAGGGACCACCTTAGGTCAAGTAAGTTTGATCTGCCCTACGGCAGGGGAATCGTATTTGATTCTAAGGGTCTGCCCCCTCCTTTCTGCTTTGCCTTCCAGACCACAGGCGGAAAAAATGAGCTTGTGTGGCCGAAAGAAGTAGTGACCACCAAACTGGTTTACCCGAGACCGGCTTGGAGCAAATAAATAAGAAAATAGGTAAACCCCGTTAGAAAGAACTGGGCTTTAACCCCGCCCTTTCTGCAAAGAATTGAAGGTTTATTTATATTATCCCCGCCATAAAAGGCGGGGCTTTCTAACGGGGTAAATGTATTTTCATAAATTTTAAAGTATGTTTCTCTTGCTTGAGGCAGGAAAGAAAAGGGGTCTTTTCAGCTCACCTCCCACATCATTCCTGCCTGCGGTAGGCAGGGCAGGCAAGTCTACCTACTAAGGGAGAGGAATTTTTTGTGAAAGAACTATCATTTCACAAGATAACAAAAGGAGGTAAGGACCGATGAGATTAAAAGATAGAGTTGCAATTGTTACCGGTGGAGGGAAAGGCATAGGCAAAGCGATATCTCTGGCTTTTTCCTCCGAAGGGGCTAAGGTGGTCGTAGCCGCTCGAGACCTTTCTAAGTTAGAGGAGACAGTAAAGGAGATCAAATCGAAGGGTGGTAGTGCGAAAGCAATACAAACCGATGTTACTGATGAGAAGCAGGTTCAACGGATGGTAGCTGAGGCGATCAAGGAGTATGGCCAGATCGATATATTGGTCAATAACAGTGGCATTGGTGGTCCTACGGTTAATGTAGTCGACCTGAAATTAGAGGATTGGAATGAGGTATTGGCTATCGACCTAACTGGAAGCATGCTCTGTTCCAGAGAGGTGCTTAAGTATATGATCCCAAGGAAAAGAGGAAATATCATCAATATTGCTGCGGAGGGAGGAAGAGGAGGCGATGGCAGGACAGGCTACCCCATGAGAAGTCCATATTGTTGTGCAAAGATGGGTGTCATCGGCCTTACGGAAACATTATCCATAGAGGTGGGAGAGTATAACATTCGCGTCAATGCCATCAGTCCTGCTGCCGTCAGGGGGGAACGGCTCAATAATGTTGTCATGGGCAGAGCAAAAGCTCTTGGTGTTCCCTTTGAGGAATTGATAAGCAAAATTACAGTCAATTATTCCCTTCGGAGACCTGCTGAGGAGTCTGAGGTGGCTTCGACCGCTGTATTTCTCGCTTCGGATGAATCGAGCGCCATAACAGGTCAAACTATATCCACCAATTGTGGGCAGCATATCGTTAATTAAAGGATGGTGAATCCAAGCCCTGGACAAACCATCTGCAAAAACTAAACACCTGGAGGTACGAAATGGCTATTGTCGAATATACCCAAGAGGGGAAAATTGCTATTTTTAGGATCAACCGACCTGAGGCATTGGGAGCATTGAACGTTGAGGGCATGAGAGAGTTTCACAACGCCCTTCTTGATTTTCGCGATGATGATAATCTATGGGTAGGTATTATTACGGGCACAGGAGATAAAGTCTTTAGCGCCGGTGTCGATATCAAGGACTATCTTCCTTTCGTTCAAAGGACGATGGATAAAAAATGGACGAGGCCTTCAGGGGTGATGCGTGGGTTGGATATATGGAAGCCACTGATTGCCGCCTGTAATGGTTTGACCATCGGCGGAGGACTGGAGATTGCTCTTGCCTGTGATATCATGATCGCTTCAGAAAATGCCACATTTGGCCTCCCCGAGGTAAGGGTCGGCGTGTGTCCTGGTGGGGGCGGGACACAAAGGTTGCCTCGTACGATCCCGAGGCGCATTGCTGCCGAGATGCTCTTCACCGGAAAGACCATCGATGCTCAGGAGGCCTATCGGATAGGCCTTGTCAATAAGGTGGTGCCCTCTGACCAATTGATGGCTGAAGCGAAGAAGATGGCGGAATCGATCTGTGAGGCAGCGCCATTGGCCGTAAGGTCGGCGAAGGAATGTATGATGAGAGGGTTAAGCATGGGCCTTGAAGAGGGGTTGCGACTTGAAGATGACTTTACAAGCTACATCATGTCCACAAAGGATTTTGAAGAAGGGCTCACGGCCTTTCGCGAAAAAAGGAAGCCTAAATATCAGGGCAAGTAAACCCCGTTAGAAAGGATTTAACCCCGTGTCCGCAGAAAAAGGAATTCTCATTATCTCCACAAACAGCTGTAATTTCTAACGGGGTAAACGTGACAAAGGAGAAGGATCATGTCACCAAAATTTGTACTGAAGGAGCTATCCCGCTATCCAGTAGGGACCTATGCGGATATTATTTATCGAAATGCTATTCTCTATTCAAACAACGAAGCCTTTGTTTACGGCAAAGAAAGGATCAGCTTTGCCAAGTTTAATGAAAGAGTCAATAGTTTAATCCACGCCCTCCAATCCCTTGGGGTTAAAAAAGGAGATGTCCTTGGTATCCTCTCCTGGAATTGCCTCGAATATGCTGATGTCTATGGTGCAGCGATGAAGGGAGGATTTATTACCTCCCCCTTTAGTCCAAGGCTTCAAACCAATGGGCTCGATTACCTCATCAATTATTCAGAGGCCAGCACCCTCTTTGTGGGTCCTGAATTAGTGGAGGTGATCAATTCGCTAAGGCCTCGTATTCCCAAGGTGAAGAGGTTCATCTCCTTTGAGGGTCGGGCCCCCGACATGATGTGCCACCGTGACCTGTTGGATACCTATTCCAAGGAAGAGCCCGATGTCCAGGTGGAAGAGGATGATCTTCTATTTATTTTCTATACCAGTGGCACGACGGGTATTCCCCGTGGCGCACTCTATTCGCACCGCGTGGCTATTGACGATACGAGAACGGCTGTTATAGGGCTCGGTTTACAGCCCGGGGACAAGTATATTCAGATCATGCCCCTCTTTCATGTGGGTGGGACCAAACAGTTCTGGCTCTACTTCTATGTTGGGGGAAGCTGTGTCATCATGACCCAGAGGTCTTTCGACCCGGCAGCCACTTTGCAGATCATTCAGGATGAAAAGGCGACGGATATCCACATCGTAGCCACCCATCTGGCAGCCTTCTTTACTGTCCCCAACTTCGATAAGTACGATCTCAGCAGCTTAAAAAGAATGTTCTATGCTGCTTCCCCAATGTCGTTGGAACTCTTGAAGAAGGGAATGGAAAAGTGGGGACCAATTTTTTGTCAGGCTTATGGAGCAACAGAAGATGGTCCAAACGTCACTCTGTTAACAACGCAGCAGCACAATGTTCTCAATAAACCTCCTGAAGAGCAGGGAGTGCTGACCTCTGCTGGTTTCCCAAATATAGGGGTACAGGTGAGAATTGTGGATGATAAAGATCAGGATGTTTCGCCTGGCAAAGTTGGAGAGATCGTCGTTCGGAGCAAACATAACATGTTAGAGTTCTGGCATAAACCTGAGGAAACCCGTGAGACCATTGTCAATGGATGGTTACACACCGGGGATATGGGCCGATATGATGAGAAGGGTTACATTTATATTGTGGACAGGAAGAGGGATATGATTGTCTCGGGTGGGGAGAATATCTATCCACGGGAGGTGGAGGAGATCCTCTACCAAAATCCAGCTGTCCAAGAAGCAGCAGTCATTGGTCTTCCTGACCCCTATTGGGTGGAAAAGGTTCATGCTGTTGTAACATTGAAGAAGGGGATGAGCCTCACTGCGGAGGAGCTGATCGATTTTTGCAAGCAAAGACTTGCCCGTTTTAAGGCACCAAAGTCAGTGGAATTTGTGGATGCTTTACCCAAGAACCCTGCAGGTAAGATATTGAAAAGGGAGCTGAGGGAAAAATATTGGGCAGGGTTGGAGAGAAAAATTTCAGCTTGATCAAATATCCGAAGGCGTGGATACGGCTATTTCGATGACTAATTCCATAGAACGATACTACCAAGAAATCAAGCTATTCAAAATCTAATAGGGGGAAAGAGACCCAAAAGAGATTGGTTAAGATTCTGCTTTACTGCGCATCTGGCTTAAACTGGTGAGGAGAGCATTTTTTATTCATCCTTATGATCAAATAAATAAATAAATAAAATTAAAAGCTTAGGAGGAGTAGTGATGGAAATAAAGGAAAAGCTAATGAAGATCCTCGGCTATGGATATGTAGAGGATAACCCCAAGGCTTTAGAAGCTTATAGCAGAGATCATAGTCTCCTTTCTCCAGGGATACCTGATTTTATTGTGAAACCAGCCAATGCCGAAGAGGTACAGAACATTATTCAATTGGCTAATGAGGAGAAGATTCCGGTCATCCCTGTCAGTTCCGGTATCCATTTTCATGGAAGTACCATTCCCAAAATGGGCGGGATCATCATGGATTTAAGGCGAATGGATAAGATCTTAAATGTCAACACGGAGGATCGATTGATTACCATTGAGCCCGGGGTGACCTGGGCCAAGCTTCAGGCGGAATTGACCAAGATCGGGCAACGGTGCATCATGCCTCTCTTTCCTCCCTCTTCAAGTTCAGTCATTACGAGTCTTCTGGAACGTGAGGTACCGACCAATCCCCGTTTTGAATATTCAGAACCGATGTGTTCCAATGAGGTGATTTGGGGCAATGGAATGCGTTTTAGGACAGGTTCGGCCTGTGTGCCTGGCTTTCCTGATCAGTGTGATTCCAGAGGTGGTAATCCGGAAGGGCCAGGGACGAACTGGTATCGCTTCTTCCAGGGGGCAGAGGGAACGATGGGGATTGTGACCTGGTCGATTGTCAAGTTTGAATATCTGCCGAAGATAGATCGGGCTTACTTCATCGCCTTCGACCGGTTGGCGGATGCTGTGGAACCCCTCTATAAAATTCAGAGGCGTATGATCGGAAATGAATGTTTTTTAATCAACAGGATGACAGGAGCTCTCCTGTTCGCTGAAAAAGGGCCTGAGGAATTTAATCGATTGAGGAAGGAATTTCCTCCCTGGGTTCTTATGATCATTCTCAGCGGACCTCCCCGTTTTCCTGAGGATAAGATCGCTTATGAAAAAGAGGCTCTTGACGAAATCATGGCTCAGATCCCACAGGTCAAGAATATCTCCCCCATCCTTCGTTGTTGCCCTGGATTGGAGAAAAGGCTACCCCATCTTTTGCGGAATCCATGGCCTGAGGAAAAGACCTATTGGAAACACTCCTTAAAGGGTAGCAGTCAAGACCTTTTTTTCATAACCAAAATGGAGCGGGCTCCGGAATTTACAGAGGTGGTTAGAGAAGTGGCTGGGTCTTATGGATATAATGTTGATGAGATTGGGGGTTATCTCCAACCGATTGAACAGGGAAGGGCCAGTCATATGGAGTACCAATTTTTTTACCCTCCAGATGATCCGGTGGAAAAAGAGAAGATCAAGGCGTTATATCTCGCAGCGGCAGAGAGGCTTTTTCATAGAGGGGCTTTCTTCTCAAGGCCTTATGGATTGCTTTCCAGGATGGTCTTCGATCAGGCAAGAGGTTATACCAATACCATCATAAAAGTCAAAGGGGTATTGGATCCCAATCATATCTTATCTCCTGGAAATCTATGTTTCTAATTTTAAAGGAGGTTGAACCATGTCCTTTATTCTCGAAGATTACATCTATGATATGCGGCGGTGTATGCGGTGTTCGAGTTGTAAGTGGATCGATCATATTTACATGCCCAACAACCGGTTTGTCTACCGATGTCCCAGCTACGGGAAATACTACTTTGCTCAGGTGGCCTATGGTCGTATGAAGGTGGGCCTGGCCTTGGCCGAGGGACGTTTGGGTAAAACCCCCAAATTAGTCGATACGGTCTTTCAATGTACGATGTGCGGGGCCTGTGACTCAGGTTGCAAAAGAAATCTGGACTTAGAGATATTAAACGGCTTAGAGACCATCAGGGGATGGATGGTGGAGAAGGGATGGTACCCAAGGGCCTATGACAAAGTGGTCAGCTCCATTGAAAAAAACCATAACAAATTCGGTTTTCCTCATGAATCCCGCACTCAATGGGTCAATGGCACGAAATTGGAGAAAAAGGCGGAAACCATCTATTTTGCCGGTTGTGCAGCTTCCTATACCAACAAAGAGATTGCCCAATCTACTGTAAAAATCCTCAAGGAAGCCGGCATCAAGTTCAATCTCCTTCCGGAAGAAGAGTGTTGCGGTCATCCTTTGTTTGCGATGGGCCATTTTAAAGCCTTTCAAAAACAGCTTGATCACAATTTAGCCATGATGAAAAAGACAGGGGCCAAACGATTGGTGACCAGTTGCGCTGAGTGCTATAAGACCTGGAAAGTGGATTATCCCAGATGGTTAAAGAGGAGTACCAAAGATATTGGATTTGAAGTCGTCCACATCACAGAATTGATTGCTCCCTTGGTGGCTAATGGGACATTGAAATTCTTCAACTCCTTGGAACTTAAAATGGCGTGGCATGATCCATGTAATTTGGGAAGAATGTCTGACCCTTGGACACATTGGGAAGGGACACGGGGAAAGTGGGCTTGTTTGGAACCCAAAGAGGGCTTTCCACCCAAAGAATTCAGGCGAGGGATGAACGGGATCTATGATCAGCCAAGGACCATTCTATCCCGGATTCCTGGTGTGGAGGTTTTGGAGATGCCACGCCATCATGAATTTTCCTGGTGCTGTGGAGGACATGGAGGGGCCCCCGAGGCCTATCCTGACTTGGTTGCTTATACAGTGAGTGAACGATTGGAAGAGGCGAAGACAGTGGGTGCAGAGGCGATTGTCTCTGCTTGCCCGTATTGTAAACAGACATTGCTCTCGGGGACCAAGGATCGAAAAGATTCTTTTAAGATTTATGACATTACTGAGATCATCGCCCAGGCGATGTCCAGATAGATGAGGTAGAGGAGGTAAATGATGAGTAAGGTTCCGGAAGGCATTCCAAAAACAGCTTATAATGCATTGAAGTCCATCGTGGGAGAAGAATTTATCTCTGATGATCCTGCCATCACTGAAAATTATGTCAAGAGTGGAGAGGGACAGGACACCATCTACCAGAGAGGATTAAGGCCTCCAGGGGTTGTCGTCTTGCCTAAAAATACCGCTGAAGTCCAAAAAATTGTAAAGGTCTGTTACCACTACAACCTTCCCTATTCCGTTGCAAGCTCTTTCTGGGCAACCCACTGTGGCGGCAAGACTCCTTTCTATGTAACCCTTGACTTGGCAAGGATGCGTTCTCTTAAGTGGGATGAAAAGCATATGGTGGCCATTGTCGAACCCGGTTGCATCTACTCACCTCTTCAGGCAGAAGCCCAAGAAAGGGGTCTTTATACCCTGACGCCAGGAGGTGGTTCTCAGGCCTCTGTGGTCGCCAATCACCTCACCTACAATTATTCTCCTCTGAGCTATCGATTAGGATTCCCTACAAGGCGTTTACTGGCAGTGGAGTGGGTATTGCCTGATGGTGAATTGATCACTCTTGGTTCCCTGACGAACAGTGATGACTACTTCTGGGGAGAGGGCCCAGGACCAGACCTTCGAGGGCTTCTCCGGGGAGCTGTGGGATGGTGGGGTAAGGTTGGGATCATTACCCGAATGGCTATCAAGATGCATCCCCTGTTTCTTCCTGAAAGGATGGTCCCTGAAGAAAGGGGGATGCTCTCTACGTTGAAATTTCCTGAAAACCGGATTAGATGGTACAACTTCAGCATGCCTTCTGAAGAAGCCCTCGTCAAAGCGATGCGTGAGATTCCTCGCTCGGAGATCGGTGCAGCCATCATGAAGGTTCCCCTACTCTGGCGATACCGGGCCAAATCCAAATCCCGTGAAGACTTCTGGAAAAAATGGATCGAAGAGGAGGCCAAGATCAAATCAAGCCGGGCTACCTCCTTGATCTTACGGATCCTTCTCATTGGGTATACCAGTGAAAAACAGCTTCAGTATGAGGAGAAGGTTTTACTTCAGATCATGAAGGAATTAGGTGGTGAGTTAAGAAAAACAAAACAATCCGACCAGTCCTGGATAAAAAATGCAGACTCCGCAGGAATGTGGTGGCCAGCAGGTGGCTATGTCTCTGTCGAATTCGTCATCGATACGCTGTCACATGCTTTTGCAAGAGGAAAGACACTCCTTAAAGAAAAAGAGACAAAATTTACTCCGCCCATGATGGATGAATACGGCGAGGAAGGGTGGCATCAGCTCATCGAATTCGGTCATTGCGGTTACCTTGAATTTCTGGTCCAATGGGATCCGAGGGAGCCAATGGGGAAGTACAAATCAGGGGAATATCTCTCCTGGGAGCATTGGGTGGCAGCTCAACGGACCGCAATCGATCGTGGGCAATTTACAGCCAATCTCGGGGCCCTCAGTGTGATGGGGTTGACCAGCGAACCCTTTGGACCCAACTACGGCGACATCTATGAGAAACTCAGACAGGCCATCGATCCGAAAGATATTTCAAATATACCTACGGACTTCCATGACCGGGTCATTCATGAGTTCGCTCCGGAATGGGAGAAGAAATATAACTACAAACCTTGGATGGAATTGAAACATGATGGAAAGGAGTGGTGGAAAGTTTTGACCAGCCGCGGGATCGAGTGGAGAGACTGTCTGCCAAAGTGGTACTGGGACAGGGATGACAAAGAGATCGGTTAGGTACCTGAAGATTCATGCCTTGTAATGAGCAATCTTGGGAAGACAAATATATTATTGATCGACACCAACACAGGTTTTTTCAACCTCACTTTTCCCGTCTACCCTTTGGGGATGGATTACTTAGAGGGCTCACTTCTCGAGAAAGGGTTTGAGGTTCAGATCTTGGATCTATCACTGGCGGCAGGCTTCGAAATCGAAAATCAGGAGGAGCAAAGAGAAGAAAAAATTCGGCAGGCCCTTACTCAAACGATGGGAGGAAAAAAATGGGACATCATTGGCGTGGGGATACGAAATGTTGATTCGACCTACCAATGGACCGGCAGCCATGACAGGTTCAATTATTATCTTCCCACCATCCAAAAATACCTTCATTGGATAAATTCTTTTAACCGGGAGCAATCTCCCATCATCCTCGGCGGAAGCGGATTTTCACTGATGTCTGAAGAGATCCTAAGTTTTCTTGGAGAAGACTATAAGGGCCTGGCAGGTCCTGGAGAAAGGGCATTTCCGGAAATGGTCAAAGGTTTGGTTGAAGGAAGAGCCTTGGAGAGATTGTCTTCTGAGTCCCACCCCGCCAAGATCGGGACATTGCAAAATATCGACCTCCTCAAGGCCTACTCGGTTTATTCGGCCAGAGCAAGCATAGGGATCCGTACAAAAAACGGTTGCGGAAAACAATGTCATTACTGCCCCTACCCCGAGATTAGCGGTTATAGCCCGGCTACCAAGCCGCTTCCCGACATCCTCAAAGAGATCCGGCTCATCCGGCATCTGGCCGGATTTCCGGCTTTCATGTTTACAGATGATATCTTCAACCTTCCTTTAGAACATGCCAAGCAGGTGTTGAGGGCAATGATTGAAGAAGGCGAGATCCCTGAAAGTTGGCATGCCTATATCAGCCCAAAAGAGATCGATGAAGAGTTCATAGAGCTTGTGATCGAAAGCCACGGCTGGAGCTACCCTTACAAAAATTCTTCTTCCGTGGGAAGGGTTGTCATCTTCCCCTTCGATCTCGACAGCGGGTCTGACCGGATGTTGAAAAATATGGGGAAAGACTTTAAACTTGACGATGTCTATCGATCCCTACAGGCTTTTGAAAGGGTCAGGCAAAGATTGAAATCCGTTCGGCTGGAAAAAAGCTACCATTTTCTTCTGGGTTACCTTGGAGAGGATGAAGAGAGCATTCGAGAGACATGTGGGTTTATCAAAGACACGAACCCCGATAAGATCTCAGTCCAGGTGGGTATTCGGATTTATCCTTACACACCATTAGCCCAGGAGACAAAAGGCATCTTTTGGAAACAAAACCAGGATCTCTTAAAACCCACTTTTATTCCGGTTGATCGGGATAAGATCATCCAGTGGTTTGCCCATTATCTCCCCGATCAGTATATACTTCTTAACGAATCCGGGGGCATGGCTACTTTTGGAAAAGAGACCAACAAAAAATGAAAAACAGATAGGAGGGCCAACGATGGAAACATATCCTTGGTGGACAGAGGAGCAGAAGAAATTTGCTATCGAAGTTAAAAAATTCGCAGACGAAATGATTCCGAGAGATGAGGAGAGTCGGTGGAAAAGGGAGTTCCCATGGGATATCTTTAAGCTCATCGGGGAGAAAGGATATTACGGAGCGGGCATACCAAAAGAATATGGCGGATTGGGAATGGGGGCAACAGGAGCCTGCATATTGACCGAAGAGGTGTCTCGAATGCCTGCGCTGAGCTTCGTATTCGGCGCCACCATGTTAGGAGGGCTTCGCCAGATCATAGAATTTGGGACGGAGGAGCAGAAAAAGAGATTTTTACCGAGAATTGCCAAGGGAGAGCTGGGTGCCATCTGCATCACAGAACCCTTTGCCGGGACGGATGCTGCCGCAACGGAAACCACGGCGAGACGCGACGGAGAAAGATATCTCATCTCAGGGAAAAAGAGGTTCATTGTCTCAGCAGGGGTCGCCAGCCGTTACATGCTTTATGCCAGGACGAGTGATAACCCCGAAGATAAACGCCAATATCGACATCTGACCGCTTTTATCGTCGAAAAAGGAATGCCGGGATTTAGCGTGGAAAAAATCAATGAGATCATCGGCTTTGAAAATGCTCCCAATGGCGTCTTAAATCTTGACGAAGTAGCCGTTCCATTGGAGAATCGGATCGGCGGTGAAGGAGAAGGGTGGAGGGTGATGACCGCAGGTCTTAACTTTGAAAGGACCATGATCTCTGCTCAGCAGGTTGGGTGGCTTCGAGAACTCGTCAGGTTTTCGGTTCCCTATTCACAGAGGCGTGTCCAATTCGGGAGACCCACAATCGATCTCGTCAACAATCAGTTTAAGGTGGCCGATCTCTTTATCACATTGAAGATGGCAAGGTTATCGACCTACTATACGGCATATCTTTGGGATCTGGGATTGGATATCGGAGTGGAGGCCAGCGGGAGTAAGGTATTCATCTGCGAAAAAACGATGGATGCGAGCCTCGATGCCATTCAACTCATGGGAGGAGATGCCCTGACTCTATTCTACCCCCTTGGAGCAATCATGAATGTCGCGAAAGTCAACGAAATCGCTGGAGGAACGATGGAGGCATGTCGACTTGTCGTTTATAGACAGGGGCTAAGACAGATGGCCGATGATTTGGAAATGCCCCGAAGAATGATCCATCCACAACTTGGGGTCCCCATTTCCACACCCACTAAGCCAACGAAACAGTCTCAGATTGATGAAGAGAAGCTGCTTAGGATCCTTGCCGAGGATTACAGAACCAACCCAGGTCTTCACATGAGTCGGGAGGATTTGAAGGAGCAATTTGATGTTGACGATAAAACCTTGGATGAACTATTAACTTCTTTAGAGAAGAAGAAGTGGGTCAAACTTTTTCGTGGAAGGAAAGGAATCGAATTGGCAAAGGCCACCTATGAAGGATTAAACAAGGCAAATCCTTCTCAGTATTATCAATGGTATCCCTCATGGGTGAAAAAAGAGGACATATTTTAATGGGTGTTGTGAGTTGGGCAGTAAGAAACCATAGATTTCAGACATTTGGCTGAACGAAGTAAATGAAGCACCAATCTCCAAGCACCAAATCCCAAATAAATTTTAAATTTAAACATGTAGGAATCCAATGACCAAAATTCTGAAATCCCCTCACCCCATCCGTTCGGCTGAGCTCACGACGAAGCCCTCTCCCCAGTGGGGAGAGGGGAAGGGCGAGGGGGTCATTCGAAATTGGAATTTGGAGCTTATTTGGAATTTACCTGCCGCAGGCAGGGAATTTGTGATTTGGGATTTTATCGGGAACTGGAAACCCTGGTGTCTGAAGTCAAGTGTCTTAATTGCAGTAAGGAGAAAGAGATGAATCTATCAGAGGTCCTCTCAAACAGTGTAAGGAGATACCCTGAGAAATTGGCATTAATCTTCGAAGATACACGATTGACCTACCAAGCCTTCAATGAGAGATGCAATCGTCTGGCCAATTCCTTAAATCCACTTGGAATAGGAAAAGGGGATCACTTTGCAATACTCTCCAAGAATTGCCATCAATATCTTGAGATGTTTTTCGCCGCTGCTAAGACAGGGGCGGTCTTCACCCCCCTCAATTATCGTCTCTCTCCAAGAGAACTCATCTATACTATCAATGACTCTGAATCGCAGATCCTCTTCTTCACCAAAGAGTATCTGCCAGTGGTTCAGAACATCGAGAAGGATCTGAAAGGAGTTCGCACCACTATCTGCATAGACGGAAAAATTTCCGGAATCCCCTCTTATGAGGAACTTCTGACCCAGTCCAAACCTTCGGAACCGGATACCTCCTCTATTGACGAGGAGGATCTGGTTGGCATTTTCTATACCAGTGGGACGACAGGATATCCCAAGGGCGCCATGGTGACACATAAGAATCGGATGACGGACATGATCCATCAGGTGACCGATTTTGAATACATCCAACCGGAAGACATTTATCTCAATATCGGCCCCCTATTTCATGTGGGTGTCCTTGCCCTGCCCCTTGCCCACCTCTACATGGGATGCACGGTGGTCATCCTCAAAGAGTTCGATGCCAAAAAGATCTTTGAACTCATCGAAAAAGAGAAGGTTCGAGCCTTTTGGGCCGCACCCACCATGGTTCAAATGCTCCTTGATTATCCAGAAGGAAAGAAGTATAATTTGGCGTCTATTAAAACGATTGCCTATTCAAGCTCTCCCATGCCGATGGAAATTATGAAAAAGGCAATGGAATTCTTCGGTCACAATGTATTCGTTCAATTTTTTGGCTCCACAGAGACAGGCCCCCAGATCACCCATCTCTCCCGTCAAGATCATGTGCTACAGGGAACGGAGAGACAGTTGAAGAAGTTACGCTCCGTCGGAGTCGAGTCCCAGATGGTTTATGTCCGGATCGTCGATGATGAGGATCGGGATGTGCCCATTGGAAAGATCGGCGAGATCATCGTAAAGAGTGACGCCGTGACCAAAGGGTACTGGAAGAAGCCGGAGGAGACCCGAAAAGCAATTGTCAATGGCTGGTATCATACCGGTGATTTGGGATATATGGATGAGGATCGATACATTTATATCGTTGATCGGAAAAAGGATATGATCATCACTGGCGGAGAAAATGTCTACTCTGCAGAGGTTGAGAATGTCCTCTACATGCATCCAGCCATAGCAGAAGCTGCAGTCATAGGTGTTCCCCATGAGAAGTGGGTTGAAGCGATCAAGGCGATAGTCATTCTTAAGCCAGGAGCCCAGGCAACAAAAGAGGAGATCATCGAGTTCTGCAAGAAAAATTTGGCCAGTTACAAGAAACCCGCCTACGTGGAGTTTGTGCAGGAAATGCCAAAGACCTCCATGGGAAAGATTCTTAAGAGGGAACTTCGCGAACTGTATGGAGAACCAAAGGACAAAAAAATGTCTGGATAGAAACATCAGAGATCGATTTAACCGCAATAATGTTCATATAAGCCGATCGTGGTGAGCTTGTGGTTCGACAAGCTCACCACGATCGGTTTGTTTCCGAATGTCCTGAGCGAGGTCGAAGGACAGGCTCAGGGTGAACGGTTTTTGACTAAGTGAACAGTATTGGATTTAACCCTGTAAAAGTCACTTAATTTGACGAGACGAAGGAGGTGGAGTTGAGATGCTGTTGGAAGGGAAGATTGCCTTGAAGGCACCGATCAAGAAGGTGTGGGATACTCTCTTGGAGCCAGAAACGTTACTCTCTTGTATGCCCGGTGCTGAAAAGATTGAACGTGTGGATGAAAAGACCTATAACTGTGTGGTCAAGCAGAAGGTGGGACCCATTTCAGTGAAGTTCAAGTTCAAGAGTGTCATCACCAAAATAGAACCTCCCATGCATATTGAGATAGAGGGAGAGGGGGAGGACACGATAGCCAAGGCAGGCCATTTCGTCCAGAAGAGTGTCGTGGATTTAAGGGAGACTCCGGAGGGAGGAGTGGAGGTTTCCTATAAATCAGACGTGAGCATTGTCGGGAAATTGGCCATGTTCGGAGACAGAATCATGAGGGCTAAAGCGAAAAAGGTGGAAGAAGAGTTTACAGAGGCACTTCAGGAAAGGCTCAGGAAGATCATATGATTCGGTTGGTCTATTTCATGGAAAGGAGGATGTTGAGTGATGAAGGACTTTGAATATTTTGCACCGAAGACAGTTGAAGAAGCGCTTTCCCTGCTTTCTCAACATAGAGAAGAGGCCAAAATGATAGCCGGGGGACAGTCGATGCTGGTGACGATGAGACAGGGATTGCTCGCTCCTGAAAATTTAATCGATATAAAGGGTATCTCTGCTCTGGACTACATTAACTTTAATGAGAAAGAGGGCTTGAGGATCGGGGCCCTGACCACTCATCGGGCCATAGAGAAATCCCCCATCATTCAGAAACACTACGAAGTGCTCAGCGAGATGGAGGTCAATCTGGCCACGATCCAGACCCGCAACTGGGGCACGATCGGAGGCAACCTCTGCCATGGCGACCCTGCAGGAGACCCTGCCCCGGTTCTCATCACATTAAATGCGATGTTAAAGGTGAACCGCGTGGGCCAGGAGAGAATCGTCGCCATGGAAAATTTTTCAAAGGATTTTCTTGAGGTAGACCTTGGACCGGATGAAATGCTCACCGAGATTCAGGTGCCCATTCCGAAACCTCATACCGGTTGCGCCCATGAAAAGCTGATGCAAATGCAGGGAGATTCGGGAATCATAGGAAATGCCGTCTCAATCACATTGAACCCAACCAATGGCGTTTGCGAGGAGGCCCGGATAGTTCTCAGCAATGTTTCATCCGTTCCATTCAGGGCAAGGAAGGCGGAAAGTCGACTGATCGGAAAGGTATTGAATGATGACCTGCTCGCCGAGGCAGGTCAAGCAGCCTCAGAAGAACCGGATCCCAATTCTGATATGCATGCTACAGCAGAATACAGAAGGGAAATGGTCAAGGTCTTTGTGAGACGCACAGCGAAAAGGGCTCTGGAAAGGGCCAAGAGAGGATTAATTTCTTAGGGAGGTGTGAAGATGAAGGGTGAACCAAGAGATTTGAAGCTAATGGTAAATGGGAAATTTTATGAGCTGAAGGTGAAGCCAAAGGCTCTTCTCAGTGATGTCTTGAGGAACAATCTGAAGTTGACAGGCACCAAACGAGGGTGTCTTGAAAGTACCTGTGGCGTCTGCACGGTCATTCTTGATGGAAAGGCGGTCAGATCCTGTTCCATCCTCGCCCTGCAGGCCAATGGCCATGCGGTGACGACCGTTGAAGGATTGGCCGATGGGGATAAACTCCATCCGATTCAGGAAGCATTTATCAACCATGGTGCGATTGAGTGTGGATTCTGCATCCCGGGAAGGGTGATGATGGCCAAGGCATTGTTAGATGAAAACCCCAATCCTACTCGGGAGGAGGTAAAGTTGGCAATGCATGGAATTCTCTGTGCCGATGTCGGCTATGTCAAACAGATCGAAGCAGTAGAAATCGCAGCAGAAAAAATGCGAGGGGGTGAATAGAAAATGGCTGGAAAGAAACAGACGAAGGCTAAAGCAGATAAGGCAGCAGTTATTTTGAAAAAAGAGGAGTATTCCATTATCGGGAAGCCATTCCCACGAGTGGATGCGAGGGCAAAGGTAACGGGTGAGGCAAAATATGCGGCTGACATTGAGATGCCCGATATGCTCTGGGGTAAGGTCAAGAGAAGTCCTCATGCTCATGCCAGGATACTCCGTATCGATACAAGCAAGGCCGAGAAACTACCCGGGGTGATGGCAGTGATCACAGGCAAGGACTTCGGTGGGTTCAGATGGGGCTGGAGCAGGGAGACTCGCGATGAGGAACCTCTGGCCACCAAAAAGGTGCGATATCTTTATGAGGGAGTCGCCGCCGTGGCTGCCATTGACGAAGACATCGCAGAGGAGGCTTGCGAGCTCATCGAAGTGGAGTATGAACCCCTTCCGGGCGTCTTCGATCCCTTTGAGGGAATGAAGGAAGGAGCCCCTCTGGTTCATGAAGACCGTCCAGGAAATATCTGTGTGGAGTATCATTGGAACTTCGGTGATGTCGAGAAGGCCTTTGCTGAATCGTATCTTGTCCGGGAGGATAATTTCCAAACCCCCCGGATGGCTAAAGGATATATCGAACCACCGGCCATCGTTGCCTACTGGAGTGGTGGTAATCATTTAACCGTTCAGGCGGCCAAGGGAAGCCCTTACTTTCCTTATAGAATTTTGGCCAATTGCTTTAATCTACCTCTCAGCAACGTAAGGATTGTTCAGCCTTTCATCGGCTGTGATTTCGGTGGCACGAAAAATGACATGGTCAACGGTGACTTTTCTGCCGTGATGTTGGCCAAAAAGACCGGCAAGCCAGTCAAGATTGTCTATACTCAATTCGATGAGCTCACCGTCTGTCTGAGGCGGCATCCCATGTGGGTCACCATCAAGACAGGCGTCACCAAGGATGGCAGATTGAAGGCGATTCAGACAAAGGTGATTTCAGATGGAGGAGCATACACACGTATGAGTCCGCTCAGTAATTACCTGACAGGAATCTGTATGGGTATGCCTTATGAGTTGCCTAATTTTAAAACGGATATATTTTGTGTCTTCACGAACAACCCGAGCTCTGCTGCGATGAGGGGCCATGGAATCTACCATACTCGGTTTGCTGGCGACGTCCAACTGGATATGATCGCGGAAGAGCTTGGCATCGATCCGGTTGAGATCAGGTTAAAAAACGCCATCAAAAATCCTGAGCCGGGCAAAATTTACGAGACCATCAACAAGCTTACATTGGCCACCTGTGGGATGGAGGAGTGTCTCGAGAAAACGGCTGAGGCGATCGACTGGAAAGAGTACAAGAAGGGTAAAAGGGTGAAAGGGGACAAGGCCTATGGGATGGGGTTTGCTGCTGGAGGCTATCTTAGTGGTACAAAGTTGAGTGGACACAATGCCTGTGCGGCTATGGTAAGGATATGCGAAGACGGCAGTATAAACCTCATGACCGGTGCCACGGATGTGGGACAGGGCTCGGATTCAGTCATGGTCGCAATGGCTGCTGAGGTGTTAGGGATTGGTTTAGGAGACATTGATATCAAGCGAGTGGATACGGATCATACCCCTGTTGATCCTGGAACCTATGGAAGCAGGGTGACCGTATATGCTGGTGAGGCAACGATCAATGCGGCTAAGGATGCAAAGCGACAGCTTCTTGAGGTCGCGGCAAAAGAATTCGGGGTAAAACCAGATGAGATAGAAATAAAGGATAAGAAGGCTTTTGTTAGGGCCAACCCTCAGATGAACATGCCCTGGGAAAGACTCGTCAGAATGGCTTGTTACACCACTCCGGGCATGGTCATTATTGGTAAAGGTCAGTCAAGCCAGGGAATTTCGACCTATGGCCTGGCAGATTTTAATAAAGGGATAGGGAACATAGGGACCAATTATAGCTTCACAGCCCAGGCACAGGAGGTCGAGGTGGATCTGGAGACAGGTGTGGTGAAATGCACCGATAATAGCGTGATCGCCCACGACTGTGGCTTTCCACTCAATCCTCCGGCCGTAGATACCCAGGTGGTAGGTGGAGCCTATCATCCTGGAGTGGGGGCAGCCCTCTATTGTGAATTTAATATGGATAAAGGATTAACCCTCAATCCCAATTTAGTCGACTACAAACTTCCCCGTGCCTATGAGGCACCCATGACCAAGGTGATCCATGTCATCACCAATGATCCCTTCGGTCCTTTTGGGGCCAAGGAGGCCAGTGAGGGAAGCACCTGCACCGCACCCCCTGCTGTCATCAATGCCATCCACGATGCCACCGGGGTATGGATCAAAGACCTTCCGGCAAAACCGGAGAAGGTCTTTTGGGCCTTGAAGGAAAAAAGGGAAAAAGAGAAAAAATAGAAGAAGAGATACCCATGAGAGTGGTGATCATTCCAGGTTTAGTCGAATTGAGAATCAAAGTGAATCCACCCAAGGAAGTGACGCGGGAAGGGTTGCCCTATATTGTTATGCCCTGGATGTTTGGACCCTGGCCGGAGGATAAGAATAAAGGGGTGATAGAGATTGAAATCGAGGGTGAAACCTTGAGGGCACTGCTCACCGGACTCTCAGACCGATATAAGAAAGTGAATATCGATTTTGAGCCCATCAATCCCAGGACGAATGACATCGACTTTGACTACGATATTTTCGTGAACGGTCAGAATTATGTAGGGTTACCCCAGGGCCTTGACAAGAAGCTAAGAAGGGGCGACGAGGTCTTGGTTAAGATGAATTGGCGCTGGGACGGTTAATGCCCCCGGAGGAAAAGCTACCTTTAAAATAAGTAGGGTTTTTAAAAAAGAACCTCCGGGGGTAAATCGATTCGAAAGAGACTATCTTCAGACCCAACCGATTTGAAGAATTTAGATGAAAATAAAGTTGAGGTTTAGGAAATGGGGCCGAGGTTCATACTCAGGGAGTTGAGCCGGTATAGAATCGGTACTTACGCCGATATTATTTATCGTAATGCCCTATTATACAGTGAACAGGAAGCATTTGTATATGGAACCGAGCGCATAACGTTTGCAGAATACAATAGCAGAGTCAATAGCCTAATTCATGCATTGAATACCGTGGGAGTAAAGAAGAATGATGTCCTCGGCATCCTGGCCTGGAACTGTCTTGAATATGTCGATGTTTATGGGGCAGCGATGAAAGGAGGATTCATCACCTCGCCTTTCAGCCCGAGGCTGAAAGAAGATGAGCTCGATGATCTCATCAATTATTCCGAAGCCAATACCCTTTTTGTAGGACCAGAATTAGTAGAGATGGTCAATTCGCTAAGACCTCGTATCCCTAAGGTTAAGAAGTTCATTTCTTTTGAAGGCCAGGCCCCTGGCATGATATGCCACCATGAATTGTTGAATACCTATTCCAAGGAAGAGCCAGAGGTCCAAGTGGAAGAAGATGACCCTCTTTTTATCTTCTATACGAGTGGCACCACGGGCATTCCCCGTGGTGCCCTCTATGATCATAGCCGGGCCATCGATGATACGAGAACACTCGTCATTGGACTCACCTTACAGCCTGGGGACAAGAGTATTCAGATCATGCCTCTCTTCCATGTGGGTGGAACAAAATACTTCTGGAGTTTCTTCTATGTCGGAGGGAGCAATATCATCATGAATCAACGCTCCTTCGACCCCGCAGCTACTTTGCAACTCATTCAAGAAGAGAAGGCAACAGACATCCACATCGTGGCCACACATCTGGCATCCTTCTTTAATACGCCCAACTTCGATAAGTATGATCTCAGCAGCCTGAAACGAATGCTCTATGCAGCCTCCCCAATGCCGCTGGAGTTATTGAAGAAGGGAATGGAGAAGTGGGGTCCCATCTTCATCCAGGCCTATGGAGCAACTGAAGATGGCCCATGCGTTACCGGTCTATCGAGACAACAGCACGATCTTCTGGATAGACCCCCTGATGAGCAGAGCGTGTTAACCTCGGCTGGCTTTCCATACATGGGGGTCCATGTCCGAATTGTGGATGATAAAGAGAATGATATCGAGGCCGGTGAAGTTGGAGAAATCATTGCCCAGAGCAAACACAATATGATAGAATTCTGGCATAAACCTGAGGAGACCCGTGAAACCGTTGTCAACGGATGGCTACACACCGGGGATATGGGCCGCTATGACGAGAAAGGTTACATCTACATTGTGGACAGAAAGAGAGATATGATCATCTCCGGTGGTGAGAACATCTATCCCAGGGAAGTGGAGGAGATTCTCTACCGGCATCCTACCGTTCTGGAGACAGCCGTCATCGGTATCCCTGATCAATACTGGGTCGAGAAGGTCCATGCAGTCGTTGTTTTAAAGAAAGGCGCCAGTCTCTCTGCTCAGGAGCTGATCGATTTTTGTAAACAGTCTTTGGCCAGTTACAAAGCACCTAAATCAGTGGAATTTTTGGATGCCCTTCCAAAGAACCCCGCAGGCAAGATATTAAAAAGAGAGCTGAGGGAAAAGTATTGGGCAGGTTTGGAAAGACGAATTTGATCTCAAACCCTTTTTTTAAAAAATTTCTTTTAAGAGGTGCAGGATGAAAAAGAGGATACCCTATGTTTTGTTAATGGTTGGAATCACAGCATTGTTTCTTATTACAGCTGCACATTCCCAGACAAAAGATCAACCCGTTATCCTAAAGGGAGTGACTTCCTTTCCTAAGACACACCTGAACAATGATCCGGTTCCTCTATTCATTGAGGCGATCAATAAACGTTCACAAGGGAGGCTCAAGATCGAGTGGCTTGGGGGGCCTGAGGTCTTCGCCTCTTTTGACCAGATCCATGCCCTGAAAGCTGGCACGATCGACATGATCATCTATTATCCATTTGCCTATATGAAGTCAGTGATGCCAGAAGCGGAAGCAAAGGGGCTATCTGAGCTTACCTCATGGGAAGAAAGAAAGAGCGGCGCCTTTGAGCTCTGGTCTGAGCTCTTTGAGAAAAGGGTCAACGCAAAATATTTAGGGGGTTTTCATTCCAGTCTCATAGGTTTTCATATCTACTCCAACCGTAAGCCTGATAAATTGGCAGACTTCAAAGGGCTGAACATTCGTGCGATGCCGCTTTATATCCCTTTTATCAAGGCCTTGGGGGCTAACCCTGTCACCGTACCACCCACGGATATCTATACGAGTATGGAGCGAGGCGTGGTAGACGGGTTTATGTGGCCGAGATTCGGGATGATCAGCTGGGGCTTGCAGGAGGTGACAAAATATCTGATCGAACCGATGATCTTTCAAATGGATTGTGCATCGATGATCAACTTAGATCGTTGGAAAAAGATCCCGAAAGACCTTCAGGAGCTGTTGTTAAATACCATGATAGATTTTGAATATATTGCCACGACTCGGGGTTTGATGATCGTTGGGCATGAAGATAAGATCAGGGAAAAGGCCGGGATGAAGATCATTAAACTGCCGCCCGAAGAAGCTTCTAAGTACACTAAATTGGCATATGATGTTACCTGGGAACAAATCACGAAGGCCTCGCCGGAATATGGTCCCAAATTGAAAAGGGTGATGTCAAAGGATGCTGTGCCAAAGGGAGCCTTCCCGTGGTGAGCCGGTGAAGAACCAAGGGGATCACATAGAGGAGGTCTAATCTGGAGGGGCTGTTGCCCAAACCAACCGTTTGCCCTTCGACAGGCTCAGGGTGAACGGTGATACGTTGAAATCATGTGACTTTTCCGCTCATGCTGAGCTTGTCGAAGCATGAAATCGATTTGGGCAACAGCCTGTGGACATATATCCTTGATGGAGTAAGGCACAGAAAGATTTGCTTGGAGGATGAGGTGTTGGACCAAAGCGAACTGATCCGATACCATCGACAACTGATCATTCCTGAGTTTGGAGAAGAGGGGCAAAGAAAACTGAAGGGCTCCCATGTCGTCATTACTGGCATTGGGGGGCTCGGCTGTGGTTCGGCAACCTACCTGACGGCCGCAGGTATAGGTCGAATCACACTTGTTGATTTTGACGTAGTGGAGCTATCCAATTTGAATCGGCAGATTCTTTACTGGGAAGAAGACATCGGAGAGAAGAAGGCCCTGGTCGCTCAAAGAAAGTTGTCGAAATTAAATCCAGGAATTGAAATCATTCCCTTATCCACCAAGATCACAGAAGAGAATGTCTTAAGCATCATCCAGGGAGCTCAAGTCGTCGTGGACGGCTTAGATAATCCAGCCACCCGGCTGATCGTCAACTCGGCCTGTATCAAACGTAAGACACCTTATATCTATGGCGGCGTCTCCCGCTTAAGGGGCATGATTACCACCATCATACCCGGGGAAACCCCCTGCTTAGCCTGCTTTTATCCCGATGGACCTCAGGGCGGTGGGGGATTGGGAGTCCTCGGTCTTATTCCCGGATTGGTAGCTAACCTACAGGCACTCGAGACGATTAAACTGATGATCGGCCATAGCCCTTCATTTGCTGGGAAGTTGCTCATGTTCAATGGCAATGATATGAAGCTTCGTGTGAATGAAATAAGGAGAAACCAAAGTTGCAAGGTCTGCTCCTCCGGACGAACCCTGAACTGATAAAGGCGACGTCAAATGCTGCTATGCGAGAAGGGGCCTTACTTTGATGATCTGTTGTAGAGTGTCTGAAACCAATAATCCATGAAAGGAGGTGTGATAAGTTAGGGGAGACTTAATATGAATGTGCAAAACATAATTTCTTTTAATATTAATTCTTAAAGTGCTGCGGTAATATGTCAAGTGAAAAATAAAAACAAAAATTCTCCCTGGCTAAAAGTCATTTTTTAAAAAACTGAAGTTAGCCAGTTTGCTCTTTGAAAACCGA
>Ga0194112_10000850_pt1 | contig 45226 bp, 45 predicted proteins | sample TA2MahC400mmetaG_FD_146191 | JGI IMG/M metagenome (GOLD analysis project Ga0194112, IMG submission 146191) | Freshwater microbial communities from Lake Tanganyika, Tanzania - TA2015016 Mahale Deep Cast 400m | ecosystem: Environmental > Aquatic > Freshwater > Lake | place: Tanzania: Lake... | reverse complement strand
GAAAAATTCCTGGAAGCCCCTGAAACCGCCCCGCGCGCCCAACCGTTGGGGGACCGCCCCTTCCGGCCCTCTCGCAACTCCTACCCGCTCCGTCACTTGCCCACAGAGCAACCGCCTCATCACATTGAGAGGCCGCTTGTTTTACTGGGCGAGATCGGGTATACTTCTCTCAGAAGGTAAGACAAGGAGCATCCCATGAGCACGATGATGTCTACAGCGAGCGTGAAAGGACAGGTCGTGATCCCGGCCGTCCTGCGCCGCAAGTTCGGCATCAAGCCGGGGACTAGGGTCAACTTCCGCGAGGAGGAGGGGCGGATCGTGCTGCGGCCCGTGACGAGAGACGCCATCAGGAAGGTGCGCGGCATGCTCAAAGGCTCGGGCGTGCTCCAGGGCCTTATGGAAGAACGGCGACGCGAGCGGGAGGAATGAGATGCCGGTGCAACCGATGGTGTTCGATAGTTGGGCACTCCTGGCCTTCGTGCAGGATGAGCCTGGTGCGGCAAGGGTTGAGTCCCTGCTTGCCCATGCATCTGAGCAAGGGCAGCCTACGTTCGTGAGCGTGGTCAACCTGGGGGAGGTTTGGTACATGACCTCCCGCAGGCGCGGCGACGCCAAAGCGGATGCAGCCGTGGTGGAGCTCCTGGGCCTGGGGCTGGCGGTTGTTCCTGCCGACTGGGAGCTTGCCCAGCAGGCCGCCAGGTTCAAGGCCAAGCACAAGCTAGCCTTCGGCGACTGCTTCGCCGCAGCCCTGGCGAAGCTCCGCGACACCGAGGTTGTCACCGGCGACCCCGAGTTCAAGCAACTCGCCGGCGAGGTGAAGATCCTCTGGATCTGACCCGTTCTGCCCCTTTCGCGTCTTTCGCGTGTTTCGCGGGCACATCCTTCTTCGGAGCTTCCGGAACATGAATGCCACCGTATGCAACCCGCTGCTGCGCACCCCACTGTCGCTGATCATTGACGACTCGTGCCCTGTGATCAACCTGACTTACTACTGGATGCACCAGTGGCTGGCCTGGCGGCCGAAGCACAGGCCAGACCTGGCGCCCGCCAGTTGGGAGGGCAACCCGCGGGTGCCAAAGCTCTCCCGCACGATCCCGGTGGACTTCGCGAAGAAGTGGGGCGAGTGGTGCGGCGAGCAGGGCATACGCGGCAAGTTCTCATTCATCCCCTTCCCCGCAGGCCAGGGACGCATTGACCAGGGCTTCCCCGAGCACCCCCGCCACCTGCTCCCCGACTGGCTGAAGCTGACAAAGGAGACCATCTGGCCGAACTTCGACCTCACGCCCGAAATGCTCACCCACTCGCACGTCGTTGACCTCAAGACCTGGCAGCTCACGCCCCAGTGGGAGCAGGTCGAGTGGGTCAGCCCGCCCGTCGAGCTCCTGACCGACTACATCGCGGCGGCGATGCAGCTCCTCAAGAACGTCGGCATCCCTTGCGAAGGGGTCACAAGCCCCGGCGCGTTCGGCAAGCGGAAGGAGGAGGCCTACTCGAAGGCCATCCTTGACGCGGCGCTCCGCGTGAACAACAACCCCCGCCCAGTCTACTTCCTGTGGCTCGACGACCGCAAGCCGCCGAGCGTCCCCCTCTGGCACGTCCAGAAGGACAAGGGCATTGCCATCGCAAGCATCTGGTCCTGCGCCGGCGACTGGTTCGGGTCGTGGACAGGCTTCGACAAGGGCGACCCCGACCGCTTCATCACCGAGGACCTCAAGGGCGGCCGCCTGCCCGCCGTGCTGGAGAAGGAACTGCCCTGCGTCCTGTGCGGCCACTGGCCCGGCTTCTACTTCGAGGGAGACGAGTTTGGCTTCGGCGTGCTCAAGACCGTGAAGAAGCGCCTCGACGCTTACGATCCCGACAAGTCGAAGACCCTCTGGATGAAGAACTCGGAGATCGGCCACTACTGGATGGCGAGGCAGCTCTTCGACATCGCGGTGGCGGACAACAAGGTGACAGTGACCACGAAGTTCCCCACCGAGAACTTCACCCTGAAGCTCGCCGATTGGGTGGCCAAGGGGGTGAAGGTCGGCGGGGCCGAGCTCCGCCAGGCCGCCAGCCGCCGCGACTTCCGCAGCGGCACCTTCCTCGTGGAGGGCCGCGACACCTTCGCCGCGTTCGTCCTCAAGGAGGGAGCTACGGCGCTCGAGGTTCTGGGGGAAGGGACCTCAGGGACCAAAGGGACCTAAGGGACAAGGGGCTCTGGGGTCCCTTAGGTCCCTTTGGTCCCTGAGGTCCCTTCCTGCCACCACCACGACGAAGCTCCCAACACGCCTTTGACGGCTAACGTGGATTGTGGTATAAGAGTGCGCCTTGAGCCGCGATGGGGCCGAGCAGCTCTTGGCTGCTGCCAAAGGCATAGGAGGCCAGAATGGCGAAGATCAAGTTCGGAGAGGTCTGGGAAGAGGTCATCACGCGCGAGGAGTTCCCGCTCGCCAAGGCGCGGGAGATCCTCGCCAGGGAGACCATCGCGATCATCGGCTACGGGGTCCAAGGCCCGGCCCAGGCCCTGAACATGCGCGACAACAAGATCAAGAACGTCATCATCGGCCAGTCGCCGCAGTTCAAGAAGGACTGGGACCGCGCGGTGGCGGACGGCTGGCGGCCGGGGAAGGACCTGTTTGGCATCGAGGAGGCGGTGGCGAAGGGGACGATTGTGAAGTTCCTGGTGAGCGACGCCGCGATGCCGAAGGTCTGGCCCGTCATCAAGCCGCACCTCACGGCGGGCAAGGCGCTCTACTTCAGCCACGGCTTCGGGATCACGTACAAGGACCAGACGGGCGTGGTGCCGCCGAAGGACATAGACGTGATCCTCGTGGCCCCGAAGGGCTCGGGGACCAGCGTGCGGAGGAACTTCCTCAGCGGCGCAGGGATCAATTCCAGCTTCGCAATCGAGCAGGACGCGACCGGGCGCGCCCGCGAGCGGGTGCTGGCGCTCGGCATCGCCATCGGCTCGGGCTTCCTCTTCCCCACCACGTTCAAGAAGGAGGTCTACAGCGACCTCACGGGCGAGCGCGGCATCCTCATGGGCGCGCTTGCCGGCGTGATGGAGGCCCAGTACGACGAACTGCGCCGCCGCGGCCACGACCCCTCCGAGGCGTTCAACGAGACGGTGGAGGAGCTCACCCAGAGCCTCATCCGCCTGGTGGACGAGAACGGAATGGAGTGGATGTACGCGAACTGCTCGTCCACGGCGCAGCGTGGGGCGCTCGACTGGGCGCCGAAGTTCAAGCGCGCCGTCGCCCCGCTCTTCCGGCAGCTCTACGAGAGCGTGAAGAACGGCACGGAGACGCGGCGGGTGATCAAGTGCCTGGGCCGGCCCGACTACCAGGAGGTGCTCCACAAGGAGCTCGAGGCCCTCGGCAACAAGGAGATCTGGGCCGTCGGCAAGGCCGTGCGCTCGCTGCGTCCGAAGGAGGCGGCGAAGCGCGGGGCGGCCAAGGCCCGCGGCACGGGCGGCCGGGAGGTCTGAGCGGAGAGAACGCAGAACGGGCTTGACAAGAAGTCCCGCACGGCTACAATAGTGCGCGCGTGTGGGTGGCGGGTGTGCCCAACGGCTCCTTTCACAGGAGGAAGCGGTCATGCCGTCAGAGGGTGCAAAAAGCGCGGAGGAGAGGCTGGCGAAACTCGAAAAAGGGATCGGCATGCTTCGGGTGGCGCTGGCCCTGGTGGCCGTCGTGTTCGCCATCGCGCTGGTGATTCTCGGTATCCAGGTCCGCGAGCAGGCGACCGCGACTGCCGAAGGCCAGACGGGCACGGCGGCCCGCCCGGTGGGGGCAAGCCGCTTCACCCTGGTCGAAGTGGTCACGACCACCGACCCCAAGGGGAAGAAGGAGCAGAAGTCAGTCAGGCGCGCAGAGCTTGGCTTTGAGAATGGCGCTCCCTGCCTGAGGTTCTTCGATGCTTCGGGCGCTGTGACCCTGTCCGTCCCTGCCGGGGCGGCGGCGGAGAGCACGCCCCCCAAGGAGTCGTCGAAGAAGGAGTAGCGGGCCAGCTCCCTTGCTCTCGGATGGAGCGGGTGCCCCGGACCCGCCAGGACACACACCGGCCGGCGGGCGCGCGATCGCGCCCGCCGGTTTTCGCTGTACGGGCCTTGCAATACCCGCCGCTCGCGCTATACTCGCTTGCTGTGAACTTGGCGCTACCAGCTCATTAGGGAGAATGCCATGGCGCAGTTCTTATGTGGTTCGTCCCTTACGGACGGGGGAAAGACGCCCGCTGTCTTTTGTTTCCGGCAAGTGACAGCGCGCCTCTTTTCCCCGCGGCGCTCTTCCACCATTGCTGGCGGCCATCCCCCGGGCACCATTCACGCTTGACAGCCCCTTGGCGAGCGCTACCATGACGCTGGCGACGCCAAGGAGATCTTACATGGCACAGATTCTTGTTCGAGACCTGGACGATGTGGCGGTTGAGAGGCTCAAGGCCCGCGCCCGGCAGGAGGGGCGTTCGCTCCAGGCCGAAGCGAAGCTGATCTTGGAGCAGGCGTCCCTGCTCGACATGCAGACAATGCGCAAGAGGCTTGACGCGTTCCGGAGGCGTTTCGGCGGCCGGCGCTTCTCTGATAGCGCCGACCTGATTCGCGAGGACCGTGACCGGTGAAGCCTCTCATCCTGGATGCCAGCGTCGTCGCGAAATGGTTTCTCGACGAGGAGTTCGCGGAACCTGCCAGGCGGCTGCTGTTCTACAAAGACCTGCTCTTCGCGCCGGATTTCCTTGTCCTGGAACTCGACAACGTGTTCTGGAAGCGTGTTCGGCGCAAGGATCTTTCCCGGGAAGATGCCGACGCCGCTAGAGCCGAACTCCGCGATCTCCCGCTGCTATATGCCCCCTTTCACGTGCTCCGCGATTCCGCCTTTGAGCTTGCGAATCAGGTCGCGCGCAGCGTGTACGATTGCCTCTACCTTGCTCTCGCAATAGCCCTCGACGGCCGCGTTGCCACGGCAGACCGCAAGTTCTATAGTGCCGTGAGCTTGACCCCCTTTGCCAAGTACCTTGTCTGGGTGGAAGACCTGCAACCCGTTCTCCCCTGAAAGGAGACTGCGATGGCGCTCCGTCTCTCTCGCCGTTCCTTCCTCGCAGGCACGTCGGCCGGCCTGGCAGCCACGATCCTGCCCCGCAACGTGTTCGGGGCCAACGACAGGCTCTGCCACGCGGCCATAGGCTCGGGCGGCATGGGCGGAGGCGACCTGGGCGCAATCAAGAGCCACCCAAAGGCGCAGATCGTCGCCCTGTGCGACGTTGACGCCAACACGCTGAAGGGCGCGGCCAAACGCTTCCCCGACGCCCGCACCTACGCCGACTGGCGCGAGATGCTCGCCAAGGAGGGCGACAAGATCGACTCCGTGAACGTCTCGACGCCCGACCACACGCACGCCCCCGCCACGATGGCCGCGCTGCGGATGAAGAAACACGTTTACTGCCAGAAGCCGCTGACGCACGACGTGTACGAGAGCCGCCAGGTGGCGGCCGCGGCCAAGGCCGCCGGCGTCACCACCCAGCTCGGCACCCAGGCCGCGAGCGGCATCGGCGACCGCATGGCCGTGGCCTTCCTCCGCCAGGGCGTCATCGGGAAGGCCAAGCGCGCCATCCTGTGCTCCAACCGCCCAGGCGCCATCGAGCACTACCGCCTGAAAGGCCCCAGGCCGCCCAAGGGCGACCCCGTGCCCCCGCACCTGAGCTGGGACCTCTGGCTCGGCACCGCGCCCGAGCGGCCCTACGCCGGCGGCGGCATCTACCACCCCACCCGCTGGCGCGCCTGGCAGGACTTCGGCACGGGGTGGTCGGGCGACATCGGCTGCCACATCTTCGACGCCGTCTGGAAGGGCCTCCGCCTCACCGCCCCCAAGACCGTCATCGCCGAGGTCCAGAAATCCTGGCTCGAAAGCCCCGAGCGGCGTGCCGACACCTGGCCCCAGGGCGACCACATCACCTGGGTCTTCCCCGCCAGCGAGGCGACCGATGGCGACCTCACCCTTGAATGGTTCGACGGCGAGTTCTACCCGCCCGACGACGTGCAGAAGCTCGCCGGCTTCGAGGCCGGCAAGCCGGGCTACCCTGCCGAATCGGCGATGGTCATCGGCACCGAAGGGACGCTCCTCGTCCAGCACGGCTCCGGCCCACAGCTCTTCCCGAAAGAGAAGTTCGCCAAGATCGAGCGCCCCAAGCTCCCCGGCCGCGACCACTACCAGCACTTCGTGAGCGCCTGCCTCGGCGGCGAACCGACCGAGAGCCACTTCATCCAGGTCGGCCCGATGGCCGAGGCCATCCTGCTGGGCACCGTGGCCATCCGCGTGCCCAACACCCTCCTCGAGTGGGACGCCGCGAGCCTGAAGGTCCCGAACAACGCCGATGCCCAAAAACTCCTCCGCCGCACCTACCGCAAGGGCTGGGAGGCCGAGGGGCTCTGAGGCCAGACACGGGAGGAAGCGATCGGAGAACCACCATGTCGAACGGCGGGCCGCCCCCTCCCACGACCAAGGAGAAGGGCACCCTCGTAAAAGGCACGACCGGCGGCGCCTGGACTCCTACTGGAACCGGGAACAAGCGTGCTCAGGGCCCCATGGGCACCGACGCGTCGCAAACTCTCCCCCCGGACCCCTACTATACCGACAAGGTGCGCTGGGGGGACGTTCACGACCGCGGCAGCGACTACACCCTTTGGGCCTGGGTTACCCTCTCCGACGGGTCGGGCGTGAACGTCTCCATCAACATGGCCGAGCACAGGGCCGCGGGGCAGTTGGTGAACTACGACCGCCTGAGCTGGATCGCCGCCAGCGGCGAGTACGTCCAGATCCTCGGCGCCTACAAGGCCATCGTCAACGAGGCCAACTCGAAGGCTTACGACCAATCCAAGCTCCCCAAGGACTTCAACCCCGAGTTCGAAAACCACCCCAAGGGCTACTACGACCCGAACCGCATCCCCGAGTGCAGCGCGATCACCGGCATCCTCTGCGGCGAGAACCCTGAATGGCGGGGCATCCGCGACAGGATGGGCATCCCGTTGCGGAAGTTCGAGTTCGTCCACCTCCTCGTGAGCGCAATCGTGGACAAAGGCGACAAGAAGAAGGTCGCCCGCTCGGGAAAGGGACACGACGCCACAGGCGTCCGAGCCATCGGGGAGAAGAAGCCGACCTACGTCCTCGACCCGGTCTACAGCTACCGCGTGGTCGGCATCACCGGCCAGGACACCATCCTGCGGCCCGACCAGCACTACCTGTACCGCGACTGGGCCCAGTTCATCCAGAAGCGGTACGGCAAGGGCATCGCCATCCAGAGCAAGACGAAGTGGTTCAATCCGGGAAAACAGGTCATGGACCCGAAGACCGGCAAGATCGTCACAGGAGCCCCCGCCGAGGCCATGGTGTACGAGCAGTTGGAGCCGTGACGGCGCCGCGCCGTGAAAGGGAGAGCGTATGGGACTCCGCGAGACGCCTCGGGCCTTGTGGCTTCTTCTCGTCGCGGCAGCAGCCGCCTTCGCGGCTGAGACGAAGCAGGTGGCCGACCCCGACGGCGCCTGGCGCATCGCGGCGCCCGCCGACTGGAAGGAGCAGCGCGCCGGCCAGATGACGATGGTCTCTTCCCAGGATGGCCGGGCGAACGTGGTGGTCCTTGCCGCACGGCTCGAGCAGGGCACGGTGGAGGAGTGGTTCAAGGCGGCCGCCGCATTCCTTCAGCAGCAGATCCCCAACTGGAAGCTGCTCGGCTCCCAGCCCCTCCCCGTGGCCGGCCGCCAGGGCCTCCTCGCGCGCGCCGAGAGCCTGAGCAACAACGTGGCCATGATCGGCGACTACGTGTTCGTGAAGGGGAAGACCCATCAGGTGATGCTCTCGTGCAACTGCGCGAAGGCGGACTTCGCGGCGAACCAGCTCGTCTTCGGCCGCATCATCGCCAGCCTCGAGCTCACCGAGGGGGCTGGCGCCGCCGCGCCCGCTCCTGCCCCCAGGCCGGCGGCCGCCCCGCCAGCCGACCTCGCCAAGGTGCAGTGGGACAACTACGTCTCCAAGCACTGCGTCTTCACCCTCAGGAAGCCCCAGGGCTGGACCGTCCAGGAGGTCTTCCAGCCCGACCCCGCGATGTACGCCTTCAGCGTGATGCACCCCGAGGGGCTCTACGTCGTCAGCCACGTCCACGGGGTGAGCCCGGCCGGGCGCGACGCCGCGGCAAACGTCCGCCTCGTCCTCGGCGAGATGTTCAAGCAGGCCCCCACCATCCAGCTCGCCCCGGCCGCGAAGACCCGCACCGTGGGCCAGAAGACCGTCTACCTCTTCGAGGGCACCTACACGGACGCTCGGAACCAGCGCCGCCAGTTCCGCACGATGGTCACTGGCGGCGACGGCCTGCTCCTCAAGCAGCAGCTCGACGCTGCGGACGGCCAACTGGACAAGGCCGCCCCGCTCCTTCTCCAGACCCTCGCCAACCTGCGGGTGGCGAAGAACGTCTTCGCCTTCGACGAGGGCGGCGCCCAGGCGGCGGGGCAGGGCCAGCCGCAGCCGATGCCCGTGCCGCAACTCGTCCCGCGCCAGCTCGCCGGCGGCTGGGGCTCCTACGCCGCGCCCGCCAACTGGCAGCAGGCCGACCTCGGCAAGGGCCAGGTCATCGCCTCCGACCCCACCCAGCAGGTCTACTTCGTCGTCGCCAACGCCGAGTTCATCACCCCGCGCTACGCCCACCTCGTCAGGATGCCGGGGGTCCTCGTCGCCAACTTCTGCCGCCCGCACCAGGCGATGGAGCTCGCCTGCACCAAGGGCGGCCACGGCACGGCCTTCCGCTTCGAGGTCACGGACCGCCCCGACCTCGCTCAGGGCCTCCGCGCCGGCATCACCGGCGGCCGCCCCTGCTCCGTCGAGCACTTCTTCTACACCTTCAACCACAAGGGCAAGCCCTACAAAGGCGTCTCCCTCGGCTGGTGCATCGGGAACTTCGCCGACGCCAGCTTCTCCCTCGGCCACCTCACCGGCTGGGCGCCCGCCGCCCAGTTCGACGCCTGGCTCCCCACCCTCGGCCAGATCATGACCTCCTACCAGATGAACCAGCAGAAGGTCGGCGAATACGTCGCCGACGGCCTCCGCAAATACCACGAGGGCATCCGCAAGCTCAGCGACACCATCTCCCGCAACTCCGAACAGATGCGCCGCGAGAACTACGAGCTCCACATGCAGCGCGGCCGCGTCCAGGACTACACCTCCTACCTCACCACCCGCATGATCATGGGCGAGTACGACTACCTTTCGAGCTCCTTCGGCTACGTCCGCGGCGACCCCTCCGGCCTCTACACCCCCGAGGGCAACCTCATTACCACCGAGCCGTACGGCGAGAGCGTCACTCGCCACATGCAAGAGATCAACTCCCGACAACTCTACGAACAGGTGCGGCCCCGATGACGCTCCTCAATCGTCCTCGTCGTTGTCCCCGTCCTCGGAACTGCTGTGGAAGCTATAGCGCCCCGCCCCAAGGGGACGCGCTTGCAGTCCCAAAGGGACAGCAGTGGGTTGCCGGCGGCTTCAGCCGCCGGACAGGAGTTCACCCACGGCCCAGTCCCGAAGGGACGGCAGAGCCCCTCGGCCGAGCGGTTCGCCCATCCCGCTCTGCCGTCCCTTCGGGACTTCGTTCGTTCCAATCCCTGTCCGGCGGCTGAAGCCGCCGGCCACCTACTACGCTCCCTTTGGGAGCAGGACACCGACGCATCCAGGATGTTATCCCCCCTACGTTGTTCCTGTTGCGGAGAGTCGTAGGGACGGGCGGCTCGCCTGTCCCGTCCTCGACACGCGAGCCGCGTGTCGCTACGCCCGCCGTGGGGTGTCACGGGGCTGGCCTCTCCGCAACAGGAGCCACGTTGGGGCCGCATGCTGATCATTGAAGGAGAAGAACCTATGGCTCAGCCCGCCGGCCAGGAAATGCCAACCATTCGGATTGGCCCCCACAAGGTCAGCCGACTCGTCGTCGGAGCCAACCCCATCCTCGGCTACTCGTACATGGGCGGCCTCGTGGGGCGCTTCATGAACGAGTTCTTCACCCTTGACCGCACAGTGGAGCTGATCGCCCATTGCATGGACGTTGGCATCAACACCTGGCAGACCTCGTGGCACGAGAAGATAGACCAGGCCCTCACCCGCCTGCGCGACGCCGGCCGCAACATCCAGTGGGTCTTCCTCGCCAACTCCCCCCACACCGAGGACCCCGCGGCCCTCCGCGAAGTCGTCCGCCGCCACAACCCCATCGCCGTCCTCTACCACGGCGGCGTGGCCGACCGCCTCTTCCGCGAGGGCAAGATTCAGCAGGTGCGCGACTTCACCATGCGGGTCAAAGACCTCGGCGTCCTCGCCGGCACCTCCGCCCACAACCCCGACCTGCTCCGCCACGCCGAGGACGCCGGCTGGGACCTCGACCTCTACATGGCCTGCTTCTACCGCCTCACGCGCACGCCCGAGGAGCTTCAGGCCGCCGTGGGCGAGGTGCCCCTCTGGGGCAACTTCCTCCCGAGCGACCCCGCGCGCATGTGCGAGGCGATCCGTCAGGTCAAGCGGCCCGTCCTCGCCTTCAAGATCCTTGGCGGCGGCCGCCTCGCCGACAGGCCCGAGGACACCGAGGCCGCCTACAAGTTCGCCTTCGCCAACATCAAGCCCACCGACGGCGTCATCGTCGGCTTCTTCCCCCGCTTCGGCGACCACGCCGCCGAGGGCGCCGCCCTCACCCGCCAGCGATTCCGCGATGAGGGGAGGGGGCCGGGGCATTAGTTCTTTGAGGAGCCGCTGATGCGCGGGACCCTGTCGGTCCGGCGGCTGACCTGCGGCAAACGCTCCTGCCGCTGTCACGCCGGCCAGATGCACCTGGCGCTCTATCTGACCTTTGGCAAGGAGGGGCGGGTCCACCAGGTCTTCGTCCCCAAGGAGGCCGAGGCGCAGGTGCGCCTTACCTCTCCGCGCGCAGCCAGTCCACGCCCAGGGAGCCCGGCCCACAAGCTCACGGCCTCACGAGGGGGCACCCAGGCCCCTTGCGACCACCCCCAGAAAGCCGCGCGAATCTGACCCCACCCCCAGATCGCTCTACCTCACGAAATCCCCATACCTTACGTCCCCGACTGCGGAATCACTGCCACAGAGGCTTGGCCGTTGACAACGGCCCAACCGGGGGCCAGAATGCCAGTCGGAGGCGAGATCGAGCGAGCGCCAAGACCACGCGGCAGGCAGAGCGGTCTCAAGCGACCGCACTCCGACAGGCTGCCGCACGTCATGTGACTCATCGCCACCCCGGCAAGCGTGTCCTTCGCCCAGGCCCCACGCGATGCCGGACCATTCCGGAGACGTGAGGCGCCTGTGTGATGCGTCAGCCTGTCGGAGTGCGGCGGCTGGACGCCGCTTTGGACTTGGCGGCAAGACCCTTTCGGGTTTGACAACCCTTTGCCCACCGCGTAGACGGCCTGCGTGAGGATTGGCACGGAGACCTTGGGAGGAGGCCCGCGATTAGCGTTGCAGTGGCGAAGCGGCCAGAGACTTCCTCGGCCCCCAGGAACGGCTGGGCCAGGGAGAAGCCGCGCCTCCTCAGAACGCACAGAAGGTGGTTCGTTGCTTACCAGGGGGCGCGGCGCGTGGCGCTTGCTCCGACCATCGACCGCCTGCTCGACGCTCTCGATCATCGCCTCGGCACGCCCCGCAAGCCGTGCGACTTCCACCAAGTCGTAGAGCGACCCTTGACCCGCCGCGGGCCGAGTCCAAGGGCTGGCCCGCTCGGCGAGTTGAGAAGGCAAGGCCATGGACGAGTTGACAACAGCGCGGCTATGCCTTAGAATGCCAACTAAGGGGTATGGTCGCCGACATGTAGACGAATGTTCGCATAGCGCAAGTGTGAGGTGCCGCCATGAGCGGGCTAGAAGCACTCCAGTCGGTCCAATTCGCCACCGTCAAGGGGAAGCGCCTTGCCATCGTGAGCGCCGACGACTGGGAAGCGCTCATCGAATGGCTCGAGACGCTTGAGGACGCCCAGATTGCCCGCGAGGCGCTGGCCGAACTCCGCGCCGCCGGCGGCGACCGCAAGAAGGCCGGCTGGCTGGAGTGGGCCAAAGTGGCGGACGAGACCGAGTGAGAGTGTACACCGTCTACATCAGGCCTCGGGCCTTGCGCGAGATCAAGAACCTGCCGGGCCATGTTCGCCAAAGGGTCAGGCGCGCCGTATACGCCTTTGCTGACGACCCACGGCCTTCGGACAGCAGGAAGCTCACCCCGCCACGTGCAGAATGCGACCTGTGGCGGTTTCGACTAGACAAGTGGCGCATCGTCTACGCGATCAGCGAACCGGACAAGGCTGTGGACGTGCTGGCAGTCCGCACGCGGCCACCGTACGACTATGCCGACCTGGAGGAACTGCTCTCTGAGCTTTGACGGGCAGGCCCAGCCCGCATCCGCCGCGCCCGGCCGTTGACAACCGCGCAGGCGCGGAATACAATCCCAGGGGAAAGAGGAAGCCCGCCATGGGTGTTGCAGTGGCGAAACGGCCAAAGGCAGTGCCGGCCCCCGGGAACGGCTGGCAAGGGAGAAGCCACGACTGCTGAGATCGCACAGGGGATGGTTCGTCGCGTATCAGGGGGCGCGACGCGTTGCGCTTGAGCCGACCGTCGAGCGCCTGCTCGACGCCCTCGACCATCGCCTTGGCACGCCCCGCAAACCGTGCGAGTTTCACCAAGTCGTAGAGCAACCCTTGTCCCGCCGCGGACCCAGTCCCAGGATTCGCCAGCCCGTACGCCTAGGGGAGACGGATCATGGCTCGGTCGCCTAAAGAATGGCTCGAACAGGCTGACTACGATATGGGGACGGCGCAAGACATGTTCAACGCGGGCAGGTACATCTATGCGGTATTCATGTGCCATTTGTCCATCGAGAAGGCGCTCAAGGCAGCCTATGCCGCCAAGTTGGGCACGCACCCACCGAGGAGCCATAGCCTGGTCGGCCTTGCCAAGCAAGTGGGGCTATCACCTCCTCCTGACATTGGGAGCTTCCTTGTGAGGCTCAGCGAAGCAAGCATACCGACGAGATACCCGGAGAAGCTGGCCGCCCTCAAGAAGGCCTACGGCCGGACCAGAGCGGCAGGCATTCTCTCTCAAGGCAGGAGCACCCTCGCTTGGATAAGAGGTCAGTTCTAGCAATCATTCGCCGCTTCCGCCACGCCCTTGAGAAGCAGGGCGTCGAGGCGCCGCGCATCATCCTGTTCGGCTCCTGGGCCACGGGCAGGGCGCACGAGGGGAGCGACATTGACCTCGCCGTCATCTCCGAGAGCTTCCGGCGCAAGGGCTACTGGAAGCGGATTGACATCCTCACCGCCGCCGTCTACGAGCTCTTCGAGCCCATCGAGGCCGTCGCCTTCACCCCCGAGGAATGGGAGCGAGGCGATTCCCTCATCGCCGACTTCGCCCGCGCGGGCGAGGAGCAGAAATAGGTGGCTGTCCCTCCTTTCGTGCCACCGACACGAGGTCGGTGGGGGCGCCGGTCCAATTCGCCACGCTCAAGGGAAAGCGGTTCACCATCGTGAGCGCGGAGGACTGGGAAGCGCTTATCGAATGGCTCGAGACGCTTGAGGAGGCCCAGATTGCCCGCGAAGCGCTTGCCGAGCTCCGCGCCGCCGGCGGCGATCGCAGAAAGGCCGGCTGGCTGGAATGGTCGCAGGTGGCACCCGACACCCTGTGAACGCCTGACACGTACGCAAAGCAAAGCGGTCTCAAGCGACCGCACTCCGACGGGCTGCCGCGCGTCATTCGGCTCACCCCGGCTCCTTTAGTGGGTGCCTTCGCGAAGGCCCCGTTTGATCCTCGCTCATCAATGCGCGGTGGGGGCACCATGCGATGCGTCAGCCTGTCGGAGTGCGGCGGCTCGACGCCGCTTTCGGCTTGGCAGGGAGTGGCCCTTTGGTGTTGACAAGCCCATGCCGACGGCGTAGACTGCTTGCGTGAGGATTAGCGGGGGTAGGCCCATGAAACAGACACAAGAACCCTGTCCCGATCCCTTGATTGACGAGGTGCGGGAGAGGCGCCGCCGCCTCGTCCGCGAGCACGGCGGCCTGAGCGGCTGGGTCGCCCACCTTCGCCGCGAACAGGCGAAGCACCCCGAGAAGCTCGTGCCGCCGAAGGCGCGAACCGGCCGGCAATAAATGGGCAGGTGGCCTGGACGAATCGGTGGGGTCGGCCCGGAACTCACTCACTCGGACCGGAGGCAGCGTGTGCGTGGCCTGCCGTATGAAATCGTCGAAGCCATGATACAGTGCTTCGGTCGAAGTTTCTATTACAAGGATCAGATGGAGGCGTTCCTACTCTCGGCGGGTGTCGACAAGGCCCTTGTGAGGAAGTACCGCGACGAGTACAAGTTCACATGGGCGCGCAAGTTGCTCAGTGAACTTGCTGAGACGGAAGACGGTGCGCTTGCCCAAAGGCGGCTTCTCACAGCCCTGTGCAATCTGAGGGATGTTCCTGATAGTGGTGTCCCGGACAGGGATGCTGCCTTGGGCGCACTGCGTGCCCTCAAGGAACTGGCCCTCAGCAAGGACATCATTGTGAAGAAGCAGAAGGAGGACACCAAGAGTAGAACGAGGCGTGCCGAAGAGAGTGCCCGTGTGCTGCGGGAAAGGGCGGCCAAACTCAGCGCTGCGAGAGTGCAGTTCCTCGCAGGGGTGGCAGATCCCGATAGGCAAGCTGCAGGCTATAGCCTGGAGGATCTGCTGAATGAACTGTTCGCACTATTCGAGATCGAGTACAGGAAACCCTACCGGACCCCGACGCAACAGATTGATGGGCACTTCCGACTGGACGGATTTGACTATCTGGTTGAGGCGAAGTGGCGAAAGGACATGCCGACCGAAGCAGAGCTGCTTGCGTTCCAGGGCAAGGTGAACGACAAACTTGAGAGCACGAGGGGGTTGTTCATGTCAATCCAGGGCTTCCGTGACGAAGTAGCGCGCAAGTTCGATGGCGGCGGCGCCAACATAATACTCATGGATGGTCAGGATCTGACACTTGTCCTCGAAGGGCGCGTTGCCCTGGCTGACGGCTTGCGCTTCAAGATCGTCAAGGCGGCGCAGGAAGGAAGGGCTTTCGTTCCCTTCCATGAGATGAAACTGTGAAAGTGAATTCATCCCGCAGCGGCTCGTTGACTGCGTCGGGTCGGCTTGCCATCGTGGAGCCCGCGCCAGCGACCGAGGCTGCTCACCCGCTGTGTGGTTCCCTCAGAGCGTTGCAGGAGGACTGGTAATGAAGCAGCGTTCGTCTCGCAGGCAGTTTCTGGGAACGGCGGGGGCAATGGGGGCGGCGCTGGGCGCGGCGGGGTGGGGGCGCGTGCTCGGGGTGAATGACAGAATCGCTATTGGGGTGATCGGGTGCGGGAGCCGGGGGGTGGGGGCTCACATGGCCGGGGTACACAAACATGATAAGGAGCAAAACGTAGAGTTCGTGGCCGTGGCCGACCCGTGGCGGCCGGCACGGGAACGGGCGGCGGCACTGGCGAAGGAGTGGTACGGCCGCGAGCCGAAGCAGTTCGTCTCGTACCGCGACGTGGTGGGGATGCTCGACGAACTTCGGGAACGGCGGGGGCAACACCTTCCGCATGTTCGGCGAGCATGGCGCGATGAACATGGTGGACTGGAACAAGCCGCTGGTCTCGGGCGAGGGGGCGGTGAAGAAGGGACAGTTGGACAAGGAGACGGCCGTCGCCCCCGTCGAGCGGCCCGATCATTTCCTGGACTGGCTCCAGTGCCTTCGGAGCCGCAAGGCGCCCAACGCCTCGCTCGAGGCGGGCTACCAGCACGCCGTGGCGGTGATCATGGCGATGCGGGCGCTCGACACCGGCCGCCGGCAGGTCTACGACCCCGAGAAGCGCGAGTTCCGCGAAGGCTAGCCCGCCCGCCGGAGGCGGGCGGGAAATCTCAAAATCCCAAGAACCAAGCACCAAAGCCCAAACAACGTCCAAGTCCCAAAGGTAAAAGGCCGAGGCAAGACGCGCGGGCTGACCGCCGCGTCGTGTTCGTTTGGATCATTGGGGATTGGAGTTTGTTTGGCGCTTGGAGCTTGTGATTTGCTGCTTGCTGCCCGGCTCACGATAGGCTGGCCGGGAAAGCAATGTGGCCGCAAGCGGGACGCTTGCGGCCACGTGCCGTTCAGAAACGAGTGTTCGGGAGAGGCTACTTCTCGGCCTTAGGCGCCCTGGGCGGGCGCGGGATGCCGATGCGGAAGAGGGTCAGCTTCCCCTCCTGCTCGCGGTAGACGACGCCCACCTTGGCAGGGAGGACGATGTCAAGGGTCTTGTCGCCTTCGGTTTTGATCGAAACGGTGACCTTCTCGCCATCGAGCTTGGCGGAGGCGAACTTGCCCTTGGCGACGATGGCGCCTTCCATCTCGCGGAAGTCGCGGCCGGCCACCGGCGCGATGCCCTGCGCCTGTTTCACACCCTCCTTCTCGAGGTACTGGACCTTCACGTCCGCGCTCATCTCGAGGGTCTTCTTGCCCGCGTCGCCGCCGAGGTCAACCGTCCACTTCACCACCTCGCCGGCGACCTCGGCGGACACGAAGGTTCCGGCCCCGAAGTTGGGCCTCTGCTTCGGCTCCTCGCCGGCGATAGCCAGGGATGCAACGGCGAGCGCAAGCCCGACAACGACACACGCCCTCATTGGGCACTCCTTTCCGCCCCGACTTGGATTGTGATATGCTCTCCTGCACCGGGGCGAAAGTGCAAGGGCCTACCCTGTTGAGGACTCCAAACCGCTCCTCTTTGCTGCGAACCTCGGCCTGCTGGCAAGGATGAATGGATGAATGGATGAATGGATGGGTGGATGGGTGGATGGGTGGATGGGTGGGAGAGTGTCAGACAATCATCCATTCATCCATGCATCCAATCATCCCCTTTGGTTGCGGCCACAGGGCGCATCAGGGGTCCACTCGGCTCCTCGGAGGCGCAGCCGCGCGGTGAAGAGGCCGCCTGGGGCGGACTCGACGGCGATGGAGCCGCCAAGGGCCTGGGCGAGCTTCTCGCAGAGCGACAGGCCGAGGCCGCAATGGGTCCCGGTGTCGCTGCGTGCCGCTTCGCCGCGCCAGAAGCGCTCGAAGACGTGGCCGGCCTGCTCGGGGGCGAGGCGGCTGCCTGTGTTGGCTACCGTCAATACCGCCACGTTGCCGCCGAGGCTGGCCTGGACCTGCACGAGGCCGCCGGGGTCGGCGTAGGTCACCGCGTTGTCGAGGAGGTTCTGGAGGATGAGCCTCAGGCAGCAGCGGTCGGTCTCGATGGCCGCGGCGGGGTCAACGTCCCACTCGACGCGGAGGCGGCGCTCTTCGGCCCGAGCGGCGAAGTGCCGCCAGCACTCGCGCAGGAGTTCGTCGAGGCCGACCGGCTCGCTGAGGAGCTGGAGCTGGCCCGCGTCGGCGCGGGCCAGGGCCAGGAGGTTGTTGACCATGGTCTCCATGGGCGAGCAGATGCCCAGGCAGTCAGCCAGGGCGGCGCGGTAGGCGGCGGGGTCCCTCTCCTTGGAGAGCGCGACCTCGAGGGTCGCGCGCAGGCCGGCGAGCGGGGTCCGCAGTTCGTGGGCCACGGCGGCGGAGAAGGCCCTCTCGCGCTCGAAGGCGGCGCCGAGGCGCGCGAGGAGGTCGTTGAGCCGGCCGACGACGGGCATGAGCTCGGCCGGGACTCCGCCCTGCTCGATTCGGGCGGGGAGGCGGTCCTCGCCGACCCCTGCGATCTCGGCTGCGAGGCCGTTGACGGGCCTCAGGCCCCGGCGGACCACGAGGGCGAGGAGAGCGGCCGAGGCGATGATGGCGCCGGCCGCGATGGCGACGACGAGGGCGCGGAGCCGCGCCAGCGCCGCTCCTATCTCGCCAGTCTCGCGGCCGAGGACGAGGGTGGCCTCCTCGCGCTCCTGGGGCAGCGGCGCCTTCCAGCGCTCCGGGTGGTCCGCCCGGGGGAGGAAAGTGATGCCGACGAGGCGGCCGCGCCGCCCGTCGGGCAGCCGGCCCGACCGAACGGTCGGGGTGTCCAGAGGGCCTGTGACGCGCGGCAGGTCGCTGATGCCCAGGGAAGGCGAGCGGTAGATGACCGTGCGGCCGGCGGCCCAGACCTGAACGAACTCCGAGTGGCCGCCGGGGCGCAACTGGGGCATGGTTTGCGCGTCGAGCTCGGCCACGATGCCCCTCTCCTGGAGCTCGACGAGGGCGGCGAGCGCGCGCACGTCCTCCTTGAGCTCGGCGTCGAATCCGGCCCGCAGGTAAGCCCGTGCGAGGGTGTAAAGAAAAGCGCCCGTTGCGGCGATGACGAGGCCGACGGCGAGCGCGGTGCCGGCCATGAGGCGGACGCGCAGGGAGACGCTCACGGCTGGGCTCCCAGGACGAAGCCCATCCCGCGCCGCGTGTGGATGAGGGGCGGCAGGCCGGGCCGCTCCAGCTTGCGGCGCAGGTAGCCCACGTAGACGTCCACCACGTTGCTCGGCGCCGCCGCCTCCAGGCCGTAGAGGTGCTCCCAGATGTCGGTTCGCGGGACCAGCGTGCCGGCGCGCAGGGCGAGAAACTCGAGGAGCGCGTACTCGCGCGGCGTGAGCTCGACTCGCTCGCCGGCGCGGCGGGCCGTCCGCGCCAGCGTGTCAACCTCCAGGTCGGCCACCCGGATCACGGGGTCCTTCGCCTCGTACTTTCGGCGGACGAGCGCGCGGACCCGTGCGAGCAGCTCCTCGAGGGCGAACGGCTTCACCAGGTAGTCGTCGGCCCCCAGGTTGAGGCCCTCCACGCGGTCCTCCAGCGCCGCCTTCGCGGTGAGGATGAGGACGTGGGCCTTCTTGCCCGCCCCGCGCAACTGGCGGAGCACCGACCAGCCGTCAAGCCCGGGCAGCATCAGGTCGAGCACCACCACGTCGTAGTCGCTCGCCAGCGCGCGGGCGAGGCCCTCCCCGCCGTCGGCCGCGCCGTCCACGGCGAAGCCGGCCTCGCCGAGGAACTGGCTCACGGCCTTGCGCAGCGGCGCGTAGTCCTCGATGACCAGAACCCGCATCGCTGGCTCCTCCATCTCGCGGGCGACCCGCCTGGCCGGCATGGGCCATTGTACACATCCTGCGCCACATGGCAAGCTTGTCGGAGTATGGCCCCCAGCTCTGGTGAACTACTCCGGAGCCCCGATAGGGGCGCACTATAGCAGCCCAGGGCGAAGCCCTGGGAAAGGGGCGATGGGTAGGTCAGCCCTGAGAGGGCGTACTATGTGGTACGGACGGCACATCCTGCCCACGGCGGCTAGTACGCCCTTACAGGGCTGAATCTGGCCGCCCGCCTGTCCCAGGGCTTCGCCCTGGGCTGCTATAGTACGCTCCGTTCGGAGCCTCGGAGCCGAAGAGCGTCACCAGAGCTGGGGGCCATACTCAGCTTGTCGGGGTGCATGGCCCTCAATCCTGGCACCCGGTTGCTTCCCGCGTTCCCCTCTCACTTTGGGAGAGGGGGTTGCACGGAGGAGGATCGGTGGCTGCCAGGCCTGGGGGCCACACTCCTTGTCGGGGACAACTCCGATAGCGCATTCAGCATTTTGCCCGACACGGATTGCGGGGGTTGCGCCGATTGACGATTTGCGCGCGCCGGGCGATTATGAGAAAGGCGTGAGAGTGAGGAGAGCCTGAGAACCAAGCCGGGCCTGACAGCCCGCGACAGGGGCCAACGGAACCTCGATGAGCGCGCGGCCGGCCACGCGACGCGACTGAGGAAGGAGGCAGGTATGCAGGAGATGGCCGGCCCGTGGGAGGGGCCCGGCTGGCCGTGGGTTCGGCCGAGCAGCGTGCGATGCACCTGACCGGATGGCGCCGGGCGGCTGACGACCCGGCGGCCCTCCGGCCCCACGGGCAGCAAACAACAGAGAGGAGCGCACCATGAGAGGTCGAGAACTGAGTCGGCGAGACTTCCTGAGGTTCGGGGGCGGGGTGGCGGCCATCGTCGTCGGCACCGACGTGGCGGGGATTCTGGGCAACCGCGCCTACGCGGCCGCCGCGGCCGCCTCGCCCCTGACCTTCCATATCACCGACGCCATCAAGGAGATGGGGACCCACAACCGCGAGAACAGCGCGAGGTGCTACTTCTGGGTGTTCAAGGAGGACCGCTTCCCCGCCGAGGTGCCCGGCCCCACCATCTTCGTCACCCAGGGCGAGACGATTGACATCACGGTCATCAACGACCTCGACGAGCCGCACGCGATGGTCATCCCCGGCATGCTCGACACAGGGGAGATCCCACCGGTCCAGGACGCGCCGAACAACGTCTTCGTCGGCCAGTTCACGGCCACGACGACCGGCTCGTTCCTCTACCACGACAACCTCAACGCGCCGGTCAACCGCGTCATGGGCCTCCACGGCGCCTTCATCGTCATGCCCGCCGCGCCCGTGGGGGCGAACAAGTGGACGCCCTACGCCGCCCCCACGCCGCAAGTGCAGCAGCTCTTCAACGAGCTCGGCACCGCGGCCCACTGGCCCGGCCTGGCCTGGGAGGAGGGCGACCCGGCGACCATGACGCCCCCCTTCCGCCAGTACGTCTGGATCTGCCACCAGGCCTCCGCGGCCCTCTTCCGCGACGTCGGCAGCCTGGGGCAAGGCGTCATCATGCCGCCCGCCGAGATCGTGGAGCGCTTCACCCGGGACGCCTTCGCCCCCAACAGCCACGACATCAACCTGGCTAGCGACATCCCGCAGTTCTTCACCCCCAACGGCCAGCCGGGCCACTTCTCCCACGACAACCCCGTCATCACCCCCATGGCCCGCGTGGGCGAGCCCCTCGTTATCCGCATCCTCAACGCCGGCCTCATGACCCACTCGATGCACCTGCACGCCAACCACTTCTACGTGATCTCGGTGGACGGCGTGGTGCAGGGCGCGCCGGTGGGCGTGGGGGCCGACAACGCGACGCTGGCTAGGCCCGGGGTCATCTGGGTGGACACGTTCACCCTCAACCCGCCGGGAGCCCCGTCCTCCCGCTACGACATCCTGGTTCCCTTCATGCGGTGCCCGGACGTGCCGAACACGCGCGGCATCGGCCGCGGCGGCGCGCCCGATCCCGCCCTGATCAGCCTGGCCGGCACCACCGCGTGGCCGCCGGAGCAGGAACTCGACATCTTCATCCCCGACGCTGGCACGGCGCTCTCCTCGGTGGACGGCGTGACGCCCGTGCCCCTGAGGGTGCGCCAGTCGCCCCTGTGCTTCCCCGTGCACGACCACTCCGAGCCGTCCCAGACCACGCAGGGCGGCAACTACAACACGGCCCTCATCTCGGGCATGTACTTCATCGGCGACCGGAACATCCCGCTGCCGCACTTCCACGCAGAAGACCTGTTCGCCGCCCCAGGGGCGAACCACGGCGCCCACCCCGCCCTGCCCCCGCAGACGTTCCCAATGGACCACGATCTCGCGATGATGCTGGGGCTGGACCAGACCCCACAGGTCCTGGTCTATGGCATCAACCAGGCACGCACGGCCTGTATCCAGGGCGCAAGCAAGGACGACTCGCTGCCCTGGATCGCCGACCGGCCACCGTTCCCTGTCTAGGGCCGGCAAAGACCAGGGACCCAAACCAGCAAAGGAGAAGCCAGATGTCATTCGCGTTCCCAGCTCACACGATCCTGCGCCGCTCGGTCGAAGGAATGGAGGGCATGCTCAGCAAGATGTTCGACCCGCCCGCCGCCAGCCCGGCCACGCCCGACGAGGTGGCGCCCACCAGCCCTGTGCCCGAGGTCATGGCCGCGGCCGGCTTCCTCCAGGACAACCCGCCCGACGTGCCCCACACCCGCCAGTTCCAACTCATGCACGGCATGACCCTGCCCACGTGGGACGGGCAGGACATGGAGTTCTTCCTCTTCCGCGACCGCGAGGGGATCAACGCGGCGAAGGACGGCACGTTCCCCGCGCCCACGAACCGGGTGCCCCGCGGCTCCATCTTCCACTGCGAGACCTCGGGCATGGGCCCGCCGCCCCACACCATCCACTGGCATGGGCAAGAGCCGACGCCCATGAACGACGGCGTGGGCCACTGCTCGATGGAACTCGGCCACTACGTCTACCAGTTCCAGCCCAACTTCATCGGCTCCTACTTCTACCATTGCCACCGCAACACGATGCAGCACTTCGAGTTCGGCCTCTACGGCTTCACCATCATTGACCCGCCCGACGCCTTCTTCGCCTCGGTCGCGAGCTTCAACCCGGACGGCACGGTGACTCTGAACAACACGCCGATCGGGAACGGGCGCCCCGAGCCGGGCTTCCCCCTCGGCCGGCGCCGCATCGCCGCCAACCTCGCCGCCTTCCCGCAGTTCGGGCAGGACAACTTCAACCCACTCGACACCGCCGACCCCGAGGCCGGCAACCCCAACCTGCCCGCCTGGCTCAAGTTCCCCACCGACCCCCACGCCCACACCGTGCCCTACGACGTCGAGGCCCTCTGGGTGCTGGACGACCGCGACATCAACTGGTCGAACCTCGGCGACGACCCCCGCGCCACCTACCCCAGGCAGGGCAGCATCCCCGGCGTGAACGACAACTTCCACGGCAACGCCGGCGGCGGGGTCGGCCCCACCGACTTCTTCGCCTTCAACGACTTCCGCTCCACACACTTCTACTGCACCGGCGTGCCCATCCCCGACGACAGCGGCGTGCTCCAAGTCCCCGGCTCGGGCGAGGTGCCCCACGGCATCGTCATCCCACCCGAGCTGATGAGCGGCGTCGCGGGCGTCCAGGTCCCCGTCAGCGCCCAGCTCAACCAGACCGTGCTGCTGCGCGTCCTCAACGGGGCCTACAACAGCGCCCGGATCACCTTCCCGGTGGACGTGGTGATAATCGCGTGGGACGGCCGCGCCCTGGGCGTGCCGCCCTACGGCAACTACAACGCCCCCGTCCTCGTCCCCGCCGGCACGCCGATGGAGTGGAGCGTCGCCCGGCGCTTCGACTGCCTCATCCGCTCCTCCGTCCCCGTCGCCGGCCACGCCACCGTGGAGTTCATTGACACCCTCCGGCGCGACGTCCGCTTCACCGCCCGCATCCCCATCGATATCGGGACAGGCGGGGACCAGCAGACCTTCTCGATCACCGGCCACGTGTCGGCCGCCGGCGGCGGCCCCCTGGCCGGGGTCACGGTCAACGCGGTCGCCGCGGGCCTGGGCGGCGGGCCGCCCAAGAGCGCCGTCTCCGATGTCCTCGGCAACTACAGCATCGCCGGCCTCGTCGCCGGAACCTACAACGTCGCCCCCTCCCTGCCCGCCACCGCCTTCGACCCGCCGGTCAGGACCGTGACCATAGCCGGCGACGGCCTGGTCGGCGTGGACTTCGCGGCACTCGCCGGACAAGTCGCCACCTTCAGCATCTCGGGCAGGGTCACTGCCGGCGGCCTCGGGCTCTTCGGCGTGGCCATGAACCTCACCGGCAGCTCCAACGCCCAGACGGCGACCGACGGCGACGGCAACTTCGCGTTCGCCGGCCTGGCCCCTGGCCCCTACACGCTCACGCCGAGCCGGCCAGGCTTCACCTTCACCCCGCCGAGCATGCCGGTGGAGGTCGTGGACGCGAGCGTGCCCAACCGCAACTTCACGGCCACGGACGTTGACCCCGCGAACGGCTTCATCGTGTCGGGTTCCGTGGTCACCAACGCCAAGCCGCCCGTGCCGGTGCCCGGCGTCGCAGTCCAGCTCCTCACCAGACCGGGGAACGCGCTCGCCGCCACCACGACGACGAACGGCCTGGGCGAGTTCAGCTTCGTCGGCGTGGCCGACGGCAAGTACTCGGTCGTGGCCGCCCTCGCCGGCCTCAAGATCAACCCGAAGAGGGGGAAGGCGAAGGTGGAAGGCGCCAACGTGGCCGTCAAGCCCTTCCGAGCCAAGCCGGCATAGTCCCCGGCAAGGCTGCGACGGACAGAGCGGCCGGGGTGGACCGCCGGGTCCGCCCCGGTTGCTCATGTCTGGCCTAGAAATGGTAGATCAGGCCGAGGATCGCGCCGCCGTCCAGATCGCGCGGGTTCCATGCGGGAAACATCAGCGCACCCCGAACCTCGACGTGCGGCGAGAGCGAGTACGACGCCCCGAGAATCCACCTGCCGGTCCCCTCTCCCTCGTCGGGGCCGTCGAGCGGGTGCTCGCCGCGAATCTCCGCTATGAGGTTGAGCAGCCCCGCCGGGAAGTGGCCGCGCACCGCGCCATCGGCGCGAAGGACCACCGGCGTGCCCCTGGTGTAGATTGAACACGTGAGGGCGCCGCCCCAGACGAACGCGTCCGAGCCGCTGCTCAGCCCGCGCTCGAAGCCCGCGTTGTTGTGGAGCGTCAGGTTGCCGCCGAGGTCGAGCCACGAGGAGAGCGACGGTGCGAAGACCGTCTCGCCGGCGCCCAGGCCGCGCTTCTCGTCGCCCGTGGAGAACTGGAACTCGACGTTCGCGGAGAGGAGGAACCGGTCGTAGTCGAGCAGCAGGAGCCGCGGGGCCACCGCCACGTCGCCCAGGCCCCGCTCGGTTCCGCCCCCGTCGGGATTGAGGTAGACGAATGGCGCCTCCACCACCAGCCCGATTCGCCGCGTGATGGCCCACTCGAGCTCCGCCTCCGCCTCTGCTTCCACCCCGTCCTTCCCCTTCGCCAGCGAAAAGTCCAGAAAGAAATCGCGGTCAAGGAACGCCGGCTCGCTGACGAAGGTGTGGACGAACGGCGTGCCGCGCCGCGAATAGTGCGAGTGCGGCCACCTGTCGAGCCAGCCGTCGCGCAGGCTAGCGCCCAGGGCGGGCGGGACCACCGCGAAGTCGTGCTCGTGCGCATGCCCACCCTCCGCATGGCCATGCTCCGCCGCCTCACCCGAAGCCGCCGCGGCGCACAGCCCCAACGCGAAGGCCAGAGGAACCGTGGGCTTGTTCATTGGCACTGTCCCACCCCAGGATGATGGCGCAAGTCACGTCTCGGGTCAAGTCCTGGCCTTCTGTGTCCGCGAGCCAAGCCTCACCTCGGTCTCGACCCTCGGCGGCGGCGCCTCCGTTGCCACCCCTGGCAGCTTCGCCGGCGCCCAATCCCTGGCCGCCTCCTCCCGCCCGAAGTCGAACTGCACCACGTCCTCGCCTGCCACCCCCGCCGCTCCGGCCCAAACCAGAGCGATGGCGAACGCCAGCATGGGCATGCTTCTGCTCACGCGGCACGCGGGACGTGGCACGGAAAGGGACATGAGGGACATAAGGGACCAAAGTGACCCAAGGGACACAGTAGGATGCCCATCACGCATCAGGCGCCGAACGGCAGCTCAGGGGTCCACTCTCCGCTCGTGTTTGCGGCGGTGTAGGTCTTGAAGCCGAGGTAGTTGCCGAAGGCTTCCCAGAGAACATTGCCGACGTGGGCGCGGTTCATGCCGACGTGGTGGGGGAAGTGGCGCAGGAGGACGAGGCGGTAGAGGCGCTGGAAGTCGGGGATGCGGACCCAGCCATAGGCGCCAAAGGTGACGGCGGCGTTGGGCTCGGCGGCGCCCTGGGCGAGCGCGACCTTGAAGCCGCCCGCATTGTCCTGCGTCGCGCGGCAGAGGGTCACTGGGCCGTCGGCCATGACGAACTCGACGACGCCCATCGCCTTGTGGCGGCCGACGGTGCCGGCGATGATCTCGTGGCAGGCCATCTTGCGCTCGGCCTTGGCCCAACTGTGCGGGAACACCCCGCAGTGCCAGCAGTTCACAAGCTCGGGGTCCTCGTTGTGGAGGTTGTTCCAGTCGGCCAGGCAGCTCGGGCCGCCGCTCGCCAGTTGGAGGGCGTGCATCGAGAGAAGGCCCATGACGTCCGCCTCGCAGGCGCACGGCGTCCCGCGGTCGTCCAGGCGGCCCATCGTGGCGCAGGTGCAGATGCCGATGTTCTGCTGAATCGAGGTCCAGCACTGGATGGCCAACCCGTCGAGCTTGCGGTCGGACACGAACTTCTTCAGCACGAGCTCGAGCTTGGCGATCTTGGCGAGAATCTCGTCTTCAACGGCCGAGGTGTCAATGGACTTCTTCATGTCGGCCATGGTGCGTTTGACGGCGGCGTCGGTCTTCATAGCGTTGATCTGTCCGATGACCTCGGAGAGGTCGAGGGTCACGCAGGTGGGGCCGAGGGCCTGGAGGGCCTTCTCGTTGTAGCGGCAGGTCCAGAAGGCGTCGGGCCGCGCGCCCACCTGGCCGTAGCGTGCGGAGCGGATGCCGGCGACGACGCGGCAGACGGCGAGGAAGCGGCTGGCGGTGGAGCGGAAGCTCTCGTCGGTCGGGAAGCAGATGGGCGCCTCGGGCACGGAGTAGGACAGGCCGAGCTGTCGGAGCGCCTCGCCGATGCTCAGCAGGCCGCAGAAGCTGTCGCGCCGCTCGATCTCGCGGCTGAGCACCGCCTCCTCCTGGCAGCCGACGACGAGGATGGGGACTCGGAGGCCGGACTCCTTGAGGACGATTGCGACGCCTTGCTCATCACCGAAGTTGACTGCGGATACGACGATGCCCTGGACCTGTGCCTCGCGGAACATGCGGCCGACCTTGATCGCCTCGTCGAGGGATTCCACGCAGCCGACCTTGGTGTCGGCGGCGGAGGGCACGACGACTTCCGCGCCGATGGCCTTCAACACCTTCACGGTCTCGTTGCGCATCTTCGCGGCCAACTTGTCCGAGAAGAAGCCGCGATTGGCCGGCACGAACCCGAGCTTCACCTTGGGCATCCTGATCATGTTCGCCGCCTCCTTTCCCTGGGTTGGCCTTCACGACGCCGGCGTATCATACCAAGTCGTTGAAAACCGTTCAAGTCGTTCAAAATCGTTCAAAACCGTTCAAGTCGTCCGACCACTTCAACGGTTTTCAACGATCTTGAACGGTTTTCAACGGATCGAGTATGATAGGGCGCTCGCACGTAAAGGCACAGTCGAGGACAAGGAGAGAAGCGTGAACCGCCCGAACATCCTCTACATCCATTCGCACGACACGGGGCGCTACATCCAGCCCTACGGCCATGCGGTGCCGACGCCGAACCTCCAGCGGCTCGCAGAGCAGGGGGTGGTCTTCAGGAACAACTTCTGCTCTACGCCAACCTGCTCGGCCAGCCGCTCGGCGCTGCTGACCGGCATGTGCCCCCACTCGAACGGGATGAACGGGCTTGCCCATCGCGGCTGGGCGCTCTACGACTACAAGACCCACATCGTCCACACGCTCCGCAACGCGGGCTACCGTTCGACCCTCTGCGGCGTGCAGCACGTGGCCGGGGACGCCGCCATCATCGGCTACGACGCGGTACTCGACCTGCGGAATCCGCAGCAGCGGAGGCCAGAGGCGGGGGCCGTCGAGTTCCTGCGCAGCGGGCCGGCGCAGCCCTTCTTCCTCGACGTTGGCTTCTTCGAGACGCACCGCGAGTTCCCGCCGCCCGGCCCGACCGAGGACCCGCGCTGGTGCCGCCCCCCTGCCCCGCTGCCCGACACACCGGCGACGCGGGCCGACATGGCGGCCTTCAAGGCCAGCGCACGCGTCCTCGACGCCGCGATGGGCGCCGTCTTCGACGCCCTCGACGCGGCTGGCCTCGCCGCGAACACCATCGTCGTCTGCACCACCGACCACGGGCTGGCGTTCCCCTACATGAAGTGCAACCTCACCGACCACGGCCTGGGCACGATGCTCATCGTCAGGGGGCCGGGCGGCTTCGCGGGCGGAAGACTCGTCGAGGGGATGGTGCAGCACATGGACATCTTCCCGACGGTCTGCGAGCTGCTGGAGATCGAGCCGCCGGGGTGGCTCCAGGGCAAGTCGCTCCTGCCCCTCGTGCGGGGCGAGGCGGAGGAGATTCACGGCGAGCTCTTCTTCGAGGTCACATACCACGCGGCCTACGAGCCGATGCGTGCGGTGCGCACGCGGCGCTGGAAGCTCATCCGCCGATTCGGGGGCCGCTCGCAGCCAGTCCTGCCCAACTGCGACGACAGCCCATCCAAAGACGCCTGGCTCGCCGCCGGCTGGCGCGAGCGCCCCGTGGCCCAGGAAGAGCTCTTCGACCTGGCCTTCGACCCCAACGAGACGCACAGCCTGGCGAGCGACCCCGCGCACGCCGAGGTGCTCAGCAACCTCCGCGCGCGCCTGGAGCGCTGGATGCGCTCGACCGACGACCCCCTCCTGAAGGGACCAGTGCCCGCCCCGGCGGGCGCGAGGGTGAACCCCGCCGACGGCCTCTCGCCCCGCGAGCCCGTCGTGCCCGCATCGTAAGACGATAGAGATCGTTGAAAGCCGTTGAAACCGTTGAAAACCGTTGAAACCGCCGCACGACTTGAATGGTCTTGAACGGCTCGAACGGCTTTCAACGGCTTTGAACGATTTTCAACGATTTTCAACGGGCCGTATCGAATGGTGGAAAGCGTCAAACGAGTGGTGCTGTGCCGGGAGGGCCTGTTGCTGCTCTACGCCACGGCGGTGCTGTGCGCCCTGGGCTACCACAGCAGCTTCGGGCTTGCCGCGCCCGAGCACGCACTGCTCGAACGCTGGGTGACGCAGGGGGTGCTCTACGTGGCCGCGGCGGCGCTCTTCTCGGCCATTGTCCTGCGCCGCAGCCCGCTGGAACTGGGGCTTCGGCTCGGTGACGCGCGGCTCTGGGCGCGCTATGTGCTCCTCTTCGGCCTCGTCATGGCCGCCGTCATCCTCGCCGTCACCCGGCTCGACCCCTCGTTCGCAAGCTACTACGCCCACCATCGCCCAGCGGGCGAGAGCGTCGCAGCGTTCCTCGCCTACGCCGTGAGCTATGCGGCCTATCTGTTTGGCTGGGAGTACTTCTACCGAGGTTTCCTGCTCTTCGGGCTCGAGCCGAAGCTGGGCGATTTCGCGGCCGTAGTCCAGGCCGTCCCCTTCGCCCTCCTCCACATCGGCAAGCCCGAACTCGAGACCTACAACTCGATAGCCGGCGGCGCGATCCTGGGCGTCCTCGCCCTCAGGACGCGGAGCGTCTGGCCCTGCTTCCTCCTCCACGCTTTCGTGGCCCTCTGGCTGAGCTTCTGCCTGCTGTACGTGTGAACCTTCCCTCCTGAGGTCAATCCCTCGCCAGCAGCAGCGTTTCCTTCACGAAGTCACAAGTGACGCTGTAGCGCTTGAGGATGTCCCGCCCGAGCAGTGACGGGAGCTGCATGATCCGGTGTTGCTCGGCCGGTGATGCGTGTGCGAGGTCGTGGCAAGCGACGGAAAGGTTGTGCGGAATCACCTCGTCCTCTTGGTCAGACTTCATGACCAACTCGACCCCGGGCAACAGGAGGCACTTCACGCTACCCCCAACTCCGATTACGGAAGGTGAGGCAGAAGACAAGCTGTGTGGCGAGAGCCCGAGGGCTTTTGCGTCGCGATCAAGCACAAGGGTGCAAAATGCCCCAGTGTCAACGAGCATCGGGTCGACTCCGGCTACACCATCGGTGCGGACCTTCACATTCACATAGGGTGCGCCGGCGAAGAAGCTCCCGCGGATAGTCACAGGACCATCTCCAACGGCTGTCGGGTGATGAACTCAAAACAGGTATGGGGTGGGTCTGGCACCTTCTGGAGAAGGCGGTCGAAATCCCGGTCGCTAGCGATCACCCGGCAGTCCCACACTGCGATCCATCGCTCCGCATACCGGTTGAGCAGCGACGAGCGATGGCGGTCCACCCACACACGGTCTTTCTCGAATCGGAGCAGATCGTGTCGCTCTTTGCTCGTCATGCCAGGTGGGGCTTGCCGGCTGGGCTGCCGCCTTCTCGGCTTCCGCGTCAGCGCTTGCTTCTGCATCGTCGGACTCCTTGTCGGCGCTCCTCGGCGCCTCATCATTAAGATACAGCGCCTATGCCCGCGCGTCAAGCTCCGATATCCAGCCATCGGGAGGCATAAAGCTCATTCCTTGATGAACCCCCACCGTATGTCATTGGAAAGGCGCGGTGCCCAGGTGGGGCGGAGGGTGAGGGAGTTGGTGCGTGGGCGGGAGCGGCCGGCGCCGAGCTCGAGGCCGCTGGCGGGCAGGGCGAAGGCGACGTGGATGGCTTTGCCCGGCGTGGGGGTGAGGCCGGGGAGCTCGGCGAGGGAGATGGCGGCCTCGTAGACCGTGTCGTCGCCGGTGCGGCGGACGACGGCTTTGGCGCCCTTGGGCACGCCGTCGTAGCCCTCGGGCATGCAGCGTGGGAGGAAGTTGAAGAAGCCGAGGCCAGGGGCGGCGCTGCGCCAGAGCTCGGCGCCGCCGTCGGGCGCGCCCCAGAGGGCGAACTCGTAGTCGGTGTCGTCCTCGGGCAGCATGCGCGGCGGCACGACGCCGCGGGCGACGAACCTGGCGCGGAGCGGGAGGAAGCGGAGGCCAAGCTGCACGCAGTCGCCGGTGAAGGGCAAGGCGTCCTTCGGGTCCCGCACGTAGGTGTGTGCCAGGTCCCCCGTGCCGAAGTAGTCGTCGTCCCGGCGGGCGGAGAGGCGGGGCTTTGGGCGCCAGTCGCGGTTGCGCTCGCGGACGGCGAGGTAGAGGTGGCGTTCGTCCCACATGAGGCGTAGCTCGGCCATGCCTTTGGCGACGTCGCGGCGGGTCTCCCAGGGGCGCCAGCCGGCTTCGGCGAGGATGAACTCGACGTCGCTGGCGCGGAGGACGACGGGGGGCGAGGCGGCCCAGTCGGTCAGCCCGCCGTCAATGGTCGGGGTGCCGTGGGGGATGGTGCAGGCGTGGAGCTCCTCGGTCCACTCGGCTTTGCCGGCGGCGCCCTCAAAACGAAACGTGAACGGGTAGGCGTTGGCGGGGTGCGGCTTCGACCAGTTGATTGGCAGGCTGAGGGTCTTCGTGGCGCCCGCGGCCAGCGTCACCGACACCACGTTCTCCTGTAGGGCGATGGAGCTGGGGGAGACGACAGTGACCATGCCCGTGACCTGGCGGGAGAGGGCGTTGTGGACCTCGAAGTCGAAGGTCTTGAGCTTCTGGACGGGCACGATGAAGTCGTCGGCGAAGAACTCGACGGGTGTGACGCCCTCGATGCGGCCGTCGGCGAGGGTCTGGGCGGCCATTTCGGCCGATGCGCCTGTGGCTTCGGCGTAGACGGATGCGAAGGAGCAGGGGACCTTGTATCGGCCCGCCTCGGCGGGATAGGGGTTGCCGTAGAGGTCGTAGGCGGCCAGCCGGCCGCCCATCGTGTCAATGGCAATCGAGCCGTTGGCGCGAATCTGGTCGAAGGGGGTGACGGCGTTCGGGGTGAGGCGCGAGCGGTCGCCCGCGAGGATGAAGGCGACACGCTGCCCGCCCGCCCACTGGTAGAGCCAGGGGAGGCGGTCGTGGAGCACGATGCGCTCGAACTCCATGCCCGCGGTGAAGTGGAGGAAGAAAGCGGCGGCTGCGGCCGCGGGCGTGCACATTGGGCCGGCCGTGCCGCTCTCCCAGAAGAGCTGCTCTGCATCGCAGGGGCAGACCTTTCGCTGGCCCGCGGCGGCCAGGTGGGTGGCGGCAGCGACGAGGCCCTCGGGGCTGGTGGCCAGCGGCGCCCCGACCTCGATGGACGACACCATGAGCTTCTGTGCCATCGCCGGCCCGAAGGAGGCGTGAGGCGGCACGTTGCGGTCGGTCAGCACGTTCAGCCGCTTGGCCCACTCCTGGGCGCCGTCACGGGCGGAGAAGAGCTTGTCGAAGGAGTTCATGATGCTGGACGTGCCGCCCACTTTGATGTGGGTGCTGGCCTTCTTGGCGCGGTCGTGGACGATGCGGAGGAGGGTGCGGTAGCGCGGGGCGTCGCTCTTCCAGCCCAGGGCGCTGCCCCCCTCCCAGGGTTCCTTCCAGAAATCAATGACTTGGAGGGGGCCTGAGCCGTCCGGCCCGCGATAGCGGGCGACCGCCGCCTCCACGAAGTCGCCGAACCGCTCGTCGTGCTTGGGGTCGTGGACGTGGTTGCCGGCCTGCCAGTTGGCGTCGGAGATGGCCTGGCGAGGCGAGCCGCACAGATTGCTGATGGCATAGAGTCCCCGCTTGCGGAGCGGCTCCATCAGCGCGTCGGCCCTCCGCCAGTCGAAGGGCGCGGAAAGGTCCGCCTGTGCCACGCTCGCCCAGTTGGGCATGGCGTCGGCGCGCACCCACCTGAAGCCCAGGCGCGCCGCGACATCGAGCTGGCCCGCGAGGTCGAGCTTCGGGTGGAGCGGATAGATGAGCGGCGAGCCCTTGCCGTCGCCCTGGGCCTGCCGGGGGGCGGGGACGCGTGTGATGGTCGCGGCCGCCTGGCGCCCTCTCTTCGGGAGCTCTACGATGACGGCGTAGGAACCGAGCTCGGCGAGCGCGGTGCCCTTGTCGTCGCGCCAGGCGAGCTTGGCCTCCGTTCCGGGGGCGGCCACCAGGTCGGGCATCTCGACGCGAAGCGGCTTGGCGAGAGGCACGAGGGCGTTGGCCTCGCGGTCTGCCTCGAAGCGCACGAAGCGCGTGCCAATCCGCACGATCTCGAGCACCGGCGTCGCCGCGAGGGGCGCGGTCCCCTCATTCCTGAGCGCCAGCTCGATCGCTACGGCCTCGCCTGGGTGCGCCAGGCCCCAAGCCGGGCTGAGTGCCACGGGGACCACCCGCCAGCCCTTGCTGCCGGCCGGCTGGAGCTGAAGCCCCTCGTGGTGTTCGGGGCAATCGAACATCCCCGCCCCCGCCCACGCGCCAAACAACAGCGCCAACACCACCGCCTTCGTCATGCAGCCTTCCTCGCTGAGCAGATGTGGGCGGGGCCTCTGTGCCCCGCGTCCCCGTGAGCGGGGCCTCCGCGCCCCGCGTCCCCGTGGGCGGGGCCTCCGCGCCCCGCGGGGCAGAGACGCCCCGCCCACAATCCATTGCGCCCACAGCCCATTGTAGGCCGGAGGCGGCACGCTGTCGAGTGGGTTTGACAGCCGGCGTTCGCGCGCTATAATCCCTCTTTCATGGTTCCGCAGGGGCACGACCGGGCGGGAGGCGGGGGACGCGCAATGGCAGACCAGGTTCGCGTGGGCTTCGTGGGGTGCGGCGGCAACGCTCAGGGCCACATGCGCCAGGTGGCGCAAGACCCCGCGGCGCGCATCGTGGGGGTGTGCGACGTCAGCCAGGAGGCCGCGGCCAACGCGGCCGCTCAGTTCGCCGCCCAGCCCTTCACCAGCCACAAGGCCATGCTCGACGCCACGAAGCCCGACGCCGTCTACATCTCGGTCCCGCCCTGCGCCCATGGAGAGATCGAGCTGGACGCCCTGGACCTGCGGCTGCCGATCTTCGTGGAGAAGCCTGTGGCGCTCAGCCTCGAGCTCGCCATGCGAATCGCCAACCGCATCCGGCAGAACAAGACGCTCGCGTGCGTGGGCTACCAGCTCCGCTACACGGCCGCCGCGCAGGCCACGCGGGCGTTCCTGGCCGACAAGACGCTCGGCATGGCCGTCGGCCGCTACTGGTGCCCGTCGGGGCGCGAAAACTCCTGGCTCCAGCAGTGGGCGAAATCGGGCGGCCAGGTCGTCGAGCAGGCCACCCACACGATTGACATGATGCGCTTCCTCTGCGGCGAGGTCACTGAGGTCTTCTGCCTCCAGGCCAACCGCACGCTGAAGAACATTGACTGCCCCGACCACAACGTGCTGGCGATGAAGTTCGCCAGCGGCGCCCTCGGCTCCCTCACCACCTGCTGGGCCTTCGAGGGCTGGGACGGCAACGTGGTGGACATCTTCTTCGACCGCTACCGCATCGCGTGGAACGCTGGCACGCCCACCATCACCCCCGCCTGCGAGGCATTCAGGGTGGACGCCGCGCTCAACAGGTCCATTGACGAGGTCTTCATCGAGGCCGTGCGGACGGGTGACCGCACGGGCATCCTGACCCCCTACGAGGACGCGGTGAAGAGCCTGGCGGTCTCCCTCGCCGCGAACGCCTCGGCCCGCGACGGCCAGCCCAAGCGCGTGGGCGCGGTCTAACCGCAGGGCAAGCGCCCCGATCGCTGGGATCCGTCGAATCAATCGATTCACTCGATTCACTCGATTCACTCGAATTCGGCCGCCTCAACCCCTTCGTTCGCTCTCTGGAGGAAACGCCATGTCCCACACCCTCGCCCTCTGCGGCCTCGTGCTCATCGTCGGGGCAGCGGTTGCTCGGGCGGGCGGCGCAAGGCCGGTCCGCTTCTATGTGTCGCCCGATGGGAACGACCAGTGGTCGGGCCGCAGCCCGGGCCGCTCGCTCCTCGGCGGCAAGGGCGGGCCGTTCGCCACACTCGCCCGCGCCCGCGACGCCATCCGCGAGCTCAAGAAGGCCGAAGGCGGACTCAAGAAGCCCGTCGTCGTCTCCGTCCGCGGCGGCACCTATCGCCTCGCCGAGCCACTCGTCCTCACCCCCGAGGACTCCGGCACGGCCGAATCCCCAATCACCTGGCAGGCGCACCGCGACGAGACACCCGTCCTCAGCGGCGGCACCGCCATCGCGGGCTGGAAGGAGACGAAGCTCAACGGCCAGCGGGCCTGGCGGGCCGAACTGCCCGAGGTGAAGGAGGGCAAGTGGTACTTCCGCCAGCTCTTCGTCGGCGGCGAGCGTCGCCCTCGCACACGACTGCCCAAAGAGGGCCTCTACCACTTCGCCGGCTTCCTCGGCGAGGACGCCAAGGCCCAATGGCAGCAGGGCCAGACGGCCACGAAGTTCGCCCCTGGCAACCTCAAGGCATCGTGGCAGAACCTCGGCGACGTCGAGCTCATCGCCCTCCACCTCTGGGCCGAATCGCGCCTCCCCATCGCCAGCGTGGACGAGAAGGAGGGCGTCGTCACCTTCACCCGCAAGAGCGTCTTCAAGCTGGCCGAGGATTTCAAGGCCGACCCCGGCCGCTACTACGTGGAGAACGTGGCCGAGGCCCTCGACACCCCCGGCCAGTGGTATCTCGACCGCAAGACAGGCGTCCTCACCTACCTGCCGCTGAAGGACGAGAAGCTGGGCAAGACCGAGGTCGTCGCCCCGCGGCTCGTCCAGCTCCTCCGCGTCGCTGGCGACCCCGACGCGGGGCTGCGGGTCGCACACGTCCGCTTCGAGGGCATCACCTTCGCCCACACGGAGTGGACGCTGCCCGCCGACAAGTCGGGCGACGGGCAGGCCATCACCAGCGCCCCAGGCACCCTCTGGCTCCAGGCCGCCGAGGAATGTGCCATCCGCAACTGCTCCGTCGAGCGCATCGGCGGCTATGGCATCGAGCTGATGAAGGGCTGTAAGGGCAACCAGCTCGTCGGCAACACCATCTACGACATGGGCGCCGGCGGCATCAAGCTCGGCCACGACACCCACTACTCCACCGTGACCGACAACTCAATCGTCCAGGGCGGCCGAATGTTCCCCAGCGCCGTCGGAATCTGGATCGGCCACAGCGGCGACAACACGGTCTCCCACAACCACATCTGCGACCTCTTCTACACCGGCATCTCCGTGGGCTGGACCTGGGGCTACGCACCCAGCAGAGCTGTCCGAAACGCCATCGAGTTCAACCACATCCACAACCTCGGCCAGGGAGTCCTCTCCGACATGGGCGGCATCTACTCCCTCGGCGTCAGCCCAGGAACCCGCCTCACCCACAACCTCATCCACGACGTGGTGAGCCACGCCTACGGCGGCTGGGGCCTCTACACCGACGAGGGAAGCTCCGGCATGCTCCTGGAAAACAACGTCTGCTACCGCTGCAAGACCGGCGGCTTCCACCAGCACTACGGGCGCGAGAACATCGTCCGCAACAACGTCTTCGCCTTCGCCAAGGTCGGCCAGCTTCAGCGCACCCGCGACGAGGACCACATCTCCTTCACCTTCGAGCGCAACATCGTCTACTGGACCGAGGGGCCGCTCCTCCACGGCAGTTGGCGCAACGGCAAGTTCATCTTCGACCACAACCTCTACTGGCAGGCGGAGAGGAAGCCCTTCGACTTCGCCGGCAAGAGCTTCGCCGACTGGCAGAAGGCCGGCTACGACGCCCACAGCCTCATCGCCGACCCCCTCTTCACCGCGCCCGACAAGGGCGATTTCACCCTCAAACCCGCCTCCCCCGCCCTCAAGCTCGGCTTCAAGCCGATTGACCTGAGCACCGTCGGGCCGCGCAAGGAGAAGTGCCGGTGAAGGCCACACTCATCCGCAGGCACGGCGAGATAGATGTGGTCGAAGTCGGACCGATGCCCGCTCCCATCACGGCGCCGGGCGAGGTGGTGTTGGAGGGCCGCGCGGCGGCGCTGAATCACCTGGACATCTGGGTGAGGAAGGGGGGACGGGCGAAGCTGAGCTTCCCGCACATCCTCGGCTCCGATGCGGCGGGGGTCGTGGCGGAGGTGGGGCAGGGGGCGGCGAATGTGAAGGTTGGGGATGAGGTGGTCGTCGTCCCAGGGCTTTCGTGCGGGTCGTGTGAGGCCTGCCGCAGGGGCGAACAGAGCGAGTGCGCCTCGTTCGGGATCATTGGCCTCTCAAGGCCGGGGGTGTTCGCGGAGAAGGCGGCCGTGCCTGCGGCCAACCTGCTGCCGAAGCCCAAGGGGCTGACCTGGGAGGAGACCGCGGCACTGGGCATCGCCTACGGCACGGCCTGGCGCATGCTCTTCACGCGGGCGAGGCTGCGCCCCGGCGAAACGCTGCTCATCCACGGCATCGGGGGCGGAGTGGCCATCGCAGCTCTCCAGTTCGCCCGCCACGCGGGGGCCGAGGCCATCGTGACCTCATCCTCAGACGAGAAGCTTCAGCGGGCGAGAGAGCTTGGCGCCGCGCACGGCATCAACTACAGGACGGCGAGCGTCGCCGAGGCGGTGCGGGAGATCACGGGCGGCCGCGGGGTGGACGTTTCGGTGAACGCCGTGGGCGCGGCGGCCTGGGCGACCGACTTCGCCGCCGTGCGCAAGGGCGGGCGCATCGTGCTTTGCGGCGTGACGACGGGGGCCGAGGCGCCGACCGATCTCCGCGCTCTCTACTGGAACCAGCTCAATGTCCTCGGCTCCACCTTCGCCTCCCACGAGGACTTCCGCCTGATGCTCCAGACCGTGGAGGACGCGGGGCTGAGGCCGGTCATTGATTCCGTCCTCCCCCTCGCCCAGGCCAGCGAGGCGATGGCCCGCATGGAGCGCGGCGAACAGTTCGGGAAGATCATCCTGCGAACCTGACCCCTCTTCGTCTCTTTCGTCCCTTTGGTCCCTTGTGTCCCTCGGAGGAGCCAGCGTGCCACCCACCAGGATCATCAACGTTCACACCCACCTCCACAAGAGCCAGGACATAGATGCCCGCGTGAAGCTCTGGCGCGAGTGCGGCCTCGTGAAGGTCTGCGTCCAGGTGCTGACCGCCAACCCCGCGGCCTCGACCTACGACAACGCGGGCGTGCTGGCCTGGATGCGGAAGCACCCCGACATCATTCTGGGCTTCGGCTACGTGGAGCTCGGCCCGCGGCCAGACCCGCCCGAGGCCATTGATCGCCTGAAGGAACAGGGCTTCGCGGGGCTGAAGTTCATTGCACCCTCGGAGCCCTACGACCATGAGTGCTACTACCCGCTCTACGAGCGTGCCCAGGCCCTCGGCATGCCGATCCTGTTCCACACGGGCTTCCTGGCCATCTCGCCCAGCGACGGCCCCCGCCGGGTCTCGACCGACAAGATGCGCCCCGTCCGCCTCGACACCATCGGCCGGGCCTTTCCCAACCTGCGCATGATCATGGCCCACCTCGGCAGCCCGGAGTTCCACTCCGCCCTTTCGGTCACTGATTCGTTCGCAAACGTCTACGGCGAGTTTTCGGGCCACAGTGGGTCAAAGTGGCGCGAGACCACGCTGCGGAAAGTCTTCGTCCCGCTCCCCGGCGCGAACATGGCCGACCCCGAGGAGAATCAGGCGCTCCGCTGGTTCACCAAGCTCTGCTTCGCCACCGACAACCCCGAGCCGCCGCGCTGGCTCGCCCTCAGCCAGCGGCTGATGGACGAGCTCCAACTCCCCGCCGACCTCCAGGAGCGCTTCTGGTGGCGCAACGCCGCCGATGTCCTGGGGCTTCGCGATGCCTTGGGAGCCTGAATCCCACGGCGCGGCCCGGATACGTGCTATAATCGAGCAAGAGCGAGAGCGGACAGTGGCCCTCCGGCCACCTGGGGCTGGCCGTCCGGTGTGGCGGGAGCGCAAGAAGCCACAAGGGCCAAAACCGCAGTTGCTGTTGACAAGCGCGTGAGGCCGGGTATAATGTAACTATGGTTACATTCCTCCTGACGAAGACGAATGGATTCCGCAGTCTCGGGGTGGAGACATGGCTGCTGAGACGGCTGCGCGCCAGCGCTGGCTAATCCTGGTGTACTCAGTCCCCCGCCGGCCGAGTGCCAAGCGGGTGTACGTGTGGCGCAAGCTTCAGCGGCTCGGAGCGGTGAGCCCCCGGGATGGCGTGTGGGTGTTGCCGGCCACGGCTCGCACCCGGGAGCACTTCCGTTGGCTTTCGGCCGAGATCGCCGAGATGGGGGGCAGCCCGATGCTCTGGGAAGGCGAAGTGGAGTGTCCCGGCCACCATGCGAGGCTGGTCGCCGAGCTTCAGCGGCCGGTCGAGGCGGAGTATCGGCGCATTCTGGACGCCTTGAGGCGCGGCAGCGCGGACCGAGCGGCGTTGTCCAGGCGCTTCCAGCAGGCGCAGGGGCGCGACTACTTCCATAGCGGCCTGGGACGAGAGGCCCGGGCCGCGCTAATCGGCGCCAAGCGAGGACGGCAAGAATGAGATGGGTGACCTGGCAAGACGTGGGGGTGGACCGAATGGGGTCCGCCTGGCTGATCCGCCGCCACGTGGACCCCGAGGCGGAGTTCGCGTTTGTCCCCGCGGGCCAGACGCCGTTGCCGGCCGGGGCGGAGGCCTTTGACATCCCCGGGGCGCGTTACTCCCACCATCGCGGCCACTGCACGTTCCACACGCTGCTGCGGCGGTTCAAGCTCAAGGACCCCGTGTTGGAGCGCATGGCCCGGATGATAGACGAGGCCGACACGGTTCAGGATGCCCAGGTGGAACCGGCCGCGGCGGGACTCGACCTGATCTGCCGGGGCATCCGGCTCATCAGCCCGGATGATGCGACGGCGCTGGAGCGCGCGGCGGTGGCCTACGACGCCCTCTACGCGGCACTGAAGGCTGAGATGCCGCCCGCGCCTGCCCCCGCGCGCCGCGCGCGGCCAGGGAAAGGAGTCGCTCCGTGAAATGGGTCACACGCGAGAAGGTGAAGGTGGACCGCGTGGCCTGCCCGTGGCTCATCAGGAAGTTCGTGGACCCGCAGGCGGAGCTCCTGTTTGTGCCTGCCGAGGAGGTCGCCGACACCGCCCAACGTGAAGGGGCGACCTCCTTCGACTGCAAGGGCGACGAGCTGGGACACCACGGCCAGGAGTGCTCCTTCGATGCGATCGTGAGGAGGTACGGCCTCTGGAAGGACCCCGCGTTGGTCCTCATGGCCCGAATCGTCAATGGGGCGGACACTGACAACTCGCTCTGGAACCAGCCGGAGTCGGCGGGACTGAGTGCCATAGCCGAGGGATTCCGGCACTTGGGTCTGCGGGATGACCACGAGCTGGTGGCGGCTGAGCGGGTCGCCTACGACGCCCTCTACGCCTACTGCCAGGAGATGGTGAGGCGGGGCAAGCCCGGCGGGGCCTTCGAGCGGGCGAAGCCGGGAACACAGGAGTGAACGACGATGCTCGTATCAGGAGGACCGATCATGTGGCGAAGGCGAGCGTTGCGAGGCGCGTTGGCCCTGGGCCTGCTGGCCCTCACGGGCGCCTGCTCGGCGCCGCAGCGGCCAGTGGCCGACAGCCTGGGCTGGACGGCTGAGCCGTTCCCCATTCTGTGGGAGTCGACCTATGTCACCACCGCGCCAGTGCTCGACGGGCAGGTGGACGAGGCCTGGTCAAAGGCCAAGCCCGTGACCGTGAACGTGCGGGAGGCGATGGGCGGAGACTACCCTAAGCCGGTCGTCCTGCGGGCGCTGCACACCGACGACGCGTTCTTCGTGCTGGCCCAGTGGCCCGACGCCACCCGGAGCGACATGCGCGACCCCTACGTCTGGAACAAAGAGAGGAATGACTACGAGCGACCGTCGAGGCCAGACGACCAGTTCGCAATCCAGTTCCCCATGACGAAGGACTACGCTATCAGCATGCTCACGGTCACCCGTTCGTACAAGTCGGACGTCTGGCACTGGAAGGCCGGGCGAGGCAACCCCATCGGCTGGGTGGACGACAAGTACCACGTCATCAGCCAGCAGCCGATTGGCCATCCCAAGGCCGTCAAGCACGACATCCACAGCAAGAGGACCGTCTACATCCTCCGCGCCCAGGACGCCGGGCGCTCGCCCTACAAGGCCAAGGACAAGCCGGCACAGCACGCCGGCGACGTTGTGGACTCCTTCGAGCAGCAGGAGCCCGACGGGAGCATGGCCGACGTGCGCGGCAAAGGCATCCACGACGGCAAGGGCTGGACGCTCGAGATGGGCCGCAAGTTCGACACTGGGCATCCCGAAGATGACGCCGTCATTGACCCCAAGGGCGACAACCGGTGCGCCATCGCCGTGCTCGACGACGAGCTCTACGAGGAGCACTCGGTCTCCACCCTCATCCTCCTGCGCTTCGTGGGCGGCCCGGGCCGGAAGGGGGCGGCGCCATGATGCCGGCCTCCTTCGCCCAAGAGAGGGGCCTCCGAGCTATCCTGGCCGTATTGGCCTGGCTTGCCCTGGCCGGCTGTGGCTCAACCGAGCACTCAGGCGGAACGCAGGCCGGGCGCCGGCTCGTCGTCTGCTACACCTCCACCGACCAGGTCTTCTCCGAGCCGATCCTGAAAGCATTCGAGGAGAAGACCGGCATCAGGGTGAGGGCGAAGTACGACACGGAGGAGACGAAGACGACGGGCCTCGTGAACCTGCTCCAGGCGGAGCGCGCGCGGCCGCAGGCCGACGTGTTCTGGAGTTCGGAGACCGGGCGCGCGATCGCCCTGAGGGCGGCGGGGTGCCTGGCGCCCTACAAGTCGCCCAGCGCCGCCGGCATCCCCGATGGGTTCAAGGACCCCGAGGGCTATTGGACCGGTTTCTCGGCGCGGGCGCGGGTCATCCTCTACAACACGAGGCTCGTTCAGGGCGCGCCGCCGTCGTCGCTGCTCGACTATCTTCGCCCCGAGTGGCGCGGCAAGGCGGCCCTGGCCAACCCCATGTTCGGCACGACGGCGTTCCACGCCACCGCGCTCTTCGTGGCCTGGGGCGACGAGCGGGCGCTCGACTTCTTCCGCCGCGCAAGGGCCAACGGGCTCCAGGTCCTCCCCAGCAACGGCGCGGTGAAGAATGCCGTCGCCGACGGGCGGGCCGCCTGGGGCATCGTGGACACCGACGACGCGAACGTGGCGATCAAGGACGGCAAGCCCGTGGCGATGGCCTACCCGGACCAGGACGGCCTGGGCACGCCGGTGATGCCGAACACGGTGTCGCTGATCGCCGGCGCGCCGCACCCGGAGGCGGCCCGTGCGCTCATTGACTACCTGCTCTCGCCCGAGACCGAGAAGCGCCTTGCCGAGCTCGACTGCGTGCAGGTGCCGTTGCACCCGGGCGTGCAGACCCCGCCGAACGTGCGGCCGGTCTCGGCCATCCGGCCCATGGCGGTTGGATACGCCGCCGTCGCCGCTCGCATGCAGGAAGTGACCAAGCAGCTCATGGGAGTCCTGGGGCTGTAGTGCGGGGTGGCCATGCGCCAGTTCCGGTGCTTCTCCTTCGCCGTGCTCGCGGCCTATGCAGCCCTCGTCCTTGCGCCAGTGGCGGCGTTCGGCGTGGCGGCGCTCCGCGGCGGGCTCGCCACGGAGGCCTGGGGCGAGCTCTGGCGCCAGGCCGCGCGGACGCGTCTGCTGTGGAACAGCCTGGCCCTCTCGACGCTCACGGCGTTCGGGACGCTGCTCGTGGGGGTGCCTCTGGGCTTCCTCCTCGCGCGCACGGACGTTGCGTGGCGCCAACCGCTCACGCTGCTGTGCGCGGCGCCGCTGGCCCTCCCGCCGTTCCTCTGGGCCACGGCGCTCGCGCTCCTCGGCCTTCTGATGGCCTGGGTGTGCCAGCGTGGCCACGCGCCCGGCGGCGCCGCGTGGCTGGCGAGCCAGCTCCCGCTCTTTGCCCTCCCGAGCGCCGTCGTGGGCCTGGGCCTCGTGAGCCTCTGGAATCGGCCGGCGTTCTCATGGTTCTACGGCACCATGGCCATGATAGTCCTGGGCCACGTGGCGCGCTTCGCTCCGCTGGCCGTGCGCGCCCTGGCGGCCGCGCTGGCGCAGGTGCCGAAGGATTGCGAGGAGGCGATCTGGCTCGACGGCGGCGGGGTGGCCACAACGCTCCGCCACTTCGTGGCCCCGGCGGCGGGCCGGGCGCTCGCGCTCCTGTGGGCCGGCAGCTTCGTCCTCTGCATGGGCGAGCTCGCCGTCGCCATCCTCGTCGCGCCGCCAGGCGTCCAGACCCTCGCGGTCCGCTTGTTCACCATCGAGGCCAACGCCCCCGAGGCGCACACCGCGAGCCTCGCGCTCGTCATGGTGGCGGCCTGCGTGCTCCCCCTGGCCTTGTGGGGCGTGCTGCTGAGAAAGGAGGCAGCGAGATGAGGAAGAACGTGGTTGTGGCCATTTCCGGCTTGCTGTTCGCAACGGCCCTCGCAGGCGAAGGGACGGGAAAGGCATGGAACTTCGATGGCGACAAGCCCGGAGCGATAGCCGCGGGCTTCACCCAGGCCGCGGGCGACTGGAAGGCGGCCGCCGACCCGACCGCGCCCAGCAAGGGAAACGCCCTGGCCCAGACCGCCGCGAGCTCAGGGGCGACCTTCAACATCGTCCTCGCCGACGCCACGAGCTACAAGGACGTGGACGTGTCGGTGAAGCTCCGCGCGGTGAGCGGCGAGGTTGACCAGGGCGGCGGACTCGTCTGGCGCGCCAAGGACGCCAAGAACTACTACATCGCCCGCTACAACCCGCTCGAGGAGAACTACCGCGTCTACAAGGTGGTGGACGGCCGCCGCACGCAACTGGGGAGCGCCAACATCGCGCAGGTTGCGGGCTGGCGCACACTGCGTGTCAGGATGGTCGGCGATGAGATCACCTGCTACTTCGACGGCAAGGAGCACCTGAAGGCCACCGATGCCACGTTCCCCGACGCCGGCCAGATCGGCCTCTGGACCAAGGCCGACGCCGTGACGCACTTCGACGACCTGGCGGTCGCCCAGGCCGGGCCGGCGCGCGGCAGCCGTTGAACGATGCCGGTGTGGTCGTGGGGGTAGCTGGCCCCCGAGTGGGGTGCAATGCCCCATGTTGATATGCCCCGCCGCCCCTCCGCCGCAAGGCCCCTTGACGGCGCCAATCCCTCCGGCGTATGGTATTCGCATGAGGAAGGTTGCACTTCTCAGCATCGTGTTGGCGGCTGCGCTCGCCGCGGAAGCGGGAGCGCCCGGAGGAAAGGCCGTGTGGGTTGATGAGCTTGTGGATGCGCGGCGCCCCTTCTCCTTCGTCTTCGATGGCAAGCCTGGGGGCGAGTTCCTCGACGCCCGCCGCCGTGAGGAAGGCGCCAAGGGGGTGACCTGGAGCGATGAGAAGTCGGGACTGCGGTTGACATGGGAGCGGAGGCGTTTCGGCGACTTCCCAGCCGCCGAGTGGCTGCTGTGGCTGGAGAACACGAGGAAGGCCGACACACCGGTCATCTCCGACGTGCAGGCCCTCGACCTCACGCTCTCCTGCCCGCCGTACAAGCTCCACAGGACGAATGGCGCGCCGTCGAATCCAAGCGACTTCGAGGTCAGCACCGCGGTCATCGGCGCGAAGCAGGCGGTGGCCATGGGCGGCGGGGGCGGAAGGTCGTCGAACAGGGATTTCCCTTTCCTCAAGGTCGAAACGGGGCGCGGCGCGCTCATCCTGGCCGTCGGCTGGTCGGGGCAGTGGCAGGCGAGGATCGAATCACCCGATGGCAAGGGCCTGCGGCTCCGGGCCGGGCTGGAGCGTACCCATTTCAGGCTCCGCCCCGGCGAACGCGTCCGCTCGCCGCGGATTCTCGTCCTGGCCTGGGAGGGCGATTCGTGGGAGGCGAACGCCCAATTCCGCCAGCTTCTCTACAGGCACTACGTGGCGAAGCGCGACGGGAAGGAGCCGCTGCCGACCCTGTTCTGCAATACCTGCTTCACGCGGGGCGGCGGGTGGCTGAACGAGTGCAACGCGGAGAACCAGATTTCGCTGATCAAGGCGTACGCCCCGCTCGGCCTCGAGGCGCTGCTGACCGACGCCGGCTGGTTCGAGGGCGGCTGGCCGGCGGGCGCGGGGAACTGGACTCCCCGCAAGGATGCCTATCCGCAGGGCATGGCGCCCGTGTCGGCCGCGGCCAAGGCGAACGGCATGGTCTACGGCCTCTGGTTCGAACCCGAGCGAGTCGTGGCGGGCACGGAGCTCCACAAGCGCCACCCCGACTGGCTCCTGGCCGCCGGGCCGGGGCCGCAGGGCACCTACCTCGCCAACTTCGGCCTCCGAGAGGTCCAGGACTACTTCTTCGGCATCGTTAAAGGCTTCATGGGCCTGCCCGGGTTCCGCTTCTATCGCCAGGACTTCAACATGGACCCCCTGGCGCACTGGCGCCACGGCGAGGCGCCTGACCGCCAGGGGATCACGGAGATGAAGTACATCGAGGGGCTGTATGCGTATTGGGACCGCATCGCGGCGTCGTGGCCCGACGCGCTGATGGAGGAGTGCGCTAGCGGCGGCAGGCGCATTGACCTGGAAACCCTCCGCCGCATGCACATCCACCAGAAGACCGACTACTGGTTCGACAACGACGTAGACCAGGCGAGCCTCTGGGGCTTGAGCCAGTATCTGCCCAGCAACGCGGTCGTCGCCCATCTCAACCGCCTGGACGACTATTCGTTCCACTCCACGATGGCCTCATCGCTGTGCCTGGGCTGGATAGCCGACGCGCCCGACTTCGACCGCGAGCGTGCGAAGAAGCTGGTTGACCGCCATCGGGCGGTGCGGCACCTCCTCATCGGCGCCTGGTATCCCCTCACCCCTCAGACGCGCGACAAGACGCACTGGCTCGCCATGCAGTTCCACCGTCCCGACCTCGACGAGGGTCTGGTGCTCGCCTTCCGCCGCGCCCAGAGCCCGTACCCGACCGCCCAGGTCGCCCTTCGCGGCCTAGACCCCAAGGCCACATACGAATTGCGGTCCGACGCCAGCGGCGCGGTGGCCCACGCAAAGGGCGCGGAGCTGATGGGCCGCCTCCAGTTGAGCATCCCGGGGCGCCATTGCTCCGACCTCGTCACCTATCGCCGGACGCGGGACTGAGGGGCTTCTGTCTTGGGAATATGAGAATGACGGGCGACCTGAGT